>Ga0247840_10006881_pt1 | contig 16097 bp, 11 predicted proteins | sample LaCruzMarch2015__FD_192404 | JGI IMG/M metagenome (GOLD analysis project Ga0247840, IMG submission 192404) | Freshwater microbial communities from meromictic Lake La Cruz, Castile-La Mancha, Spain - LaCruzMarch2015_17m | ecosystem: Environmental > Aquatic > Freshwater > Lake | place: Spain... | reverse complement strand
CAGAAAGTGTACAATTTCAAATAATTGCCGATATGCTTGCCGACGAACTTCTCCAATGCTCAATCGACTATTACAACATTTATCGCGATGATGAAAGCAGTGAGAATGATCCTGGTGATGAGGCATTGGCCTTGGCCTCTCATGCTTCAGATATTGCTGTTGGGAATAAGGTAAGACAACGGATCGAAGCAAATCTCCCAGTAATCAAAGAGTGGGTTGCAGACAAACCGCTAAGGGAGAAGAGGAAAAAAGTTAAACCTGCAATCGACTATATAACCAACCAACTCGATAGTCTCCCAGATATTGAAACAATATCAGAAAACAATGTCGGTCAGTTGTTCGTACATGCACAACGATTGACTGATAACTGCAAATACAGACTTTTTGAGATCCAAAAATTATTAGGGAAAAATGATGATTTATATCTCGATATAAGCAATTCTGTGGCTGGCGCAGGACTTGCGTTATGCATTGAATATGTAAACAAAAAAGGCGACTATTCCAGCGTTGTTTCCATCATGACCGATATTGAAAAATTTGACATGAAAGCAGAGCTTAGAAGCCGCTTTAACACTAATAAAGAAACTATTTACAAACAAAGTACCATACAGAAAGCTATTGAGTTCATATCAAATCAAATTAAGAATACCCCCGATCTTCAAAGAGTCCAAAGTGATACGATGATAAATTATGTTACAGATTTCACTAGTAAGTGCAAGCAAAAACTACAAGAGATAAAGAATCATCTTGGAAATAATGACAAATTCTATATTGATATCAGTAGCGCAGTAGCAAGCAATGCACTTAATATATGCATAGCATATGCGAATAAAACAAATGCCTATTTCAGGATATTTTCTATTATGGATGAAATTGGCAAGTTTGATATGGAGCAATCGTTATGGGATAGATATACTGAGAACTACTCAGTATTAAGAAGAAATGATATGATGAAGAAACAAAATGTGGAGAGATCGTCTTGTTATATAGCAACGATGGTTTATGGCGATCAGCAAGCGGAGCAGGTAGTCAAACTACGTCAATTCAGGGACGATACATTAGAGTGTTATTTATGGGGACGGTTCTTTATAAAACTGTATTATAGATATGCACCGTTCTTCGTTGCTCGATATCAGAAATCGAAAACCGTTAATGACGTTGTCAGAATAATCCTAAATTATTTTATCGAGGTTATAAAGAAATGAAAATTATCTATATAACATTGCTTTCGCTAATGTTTGTCTGTCCTGTATTTGCCCAACAGTTTCAAGGTGAAAACACAGATATGTCAGAAATGAAAGCGGAATTTTATTTACTAAAAAAAAGTCAGAATGATTCCAATAAAAAACTTGCGGAACAGATTGGTAAGATCGCAGAGATAACAAAACACCTGCAAAAAACAGATGGGCGCCTTCAGGAGCATTCGCAGATCTTGGCAGACAGTCAGGTTAAAATTACTGATGTTAAGGATTTTGCCAATAGTCAATTGAATAATTTTCAACAAGTTTTAGATGTCAGGTCCATTGTGGGCATAGTAACCGCTGCTGCCTTGTTGATTCTCGCGCTTGTTAGCTTTCAAATGATCCGTCAGCGAATGAAAAAAACGACAGAGCAACTTGCCGAACAGGTCAGAAAGACGCAAGAATCTCTTGATACGGAAAGTCTAGCAATAGACAAGAAACTGCTCAGAATATTGGAACAACAAATGACTGCGGCCGAACAATTAAGAAACAACGCACAGCCCTTTCAAATAGCTACTGTTCCTGATCACACTTTGCCACTGAAAGTCGGTGAAGAGATGCACAGGATGAAGAAACGGCTTGATCATATGCATGAGGATACCAAAGGTTTAAACGCCCTAAAGAATTCTCTGACAAGACTTGAAGAGAAGCTAAATGAAAGCGGATATGAAATAAATGATTTATTAGGACAATCCTTTGTGGATGGTCTAACAGTTCAGGCGCGGTTTATACCTGCAGACAATCTTAATCCTGGAGATAGAATTATTACCAAGGTTATCAGGCCTCAAATTAATTACCAGGGGGTTCTGATCCAAGAGGCACATATCGAAGTTAGCATAGGAGAATAAACAATGAAGAGAACAAAGATAGATTACGGCATTGATCTCGGCACAACTAATTCAAGTATTGCCAGAATGACCAATGGGGAACCTAAAATTGTCAAAAGTGAAAAGTATCAAAAAGATACAACGCCTTCATGTATCAATTTCAATAAAAAGAAGACTCAATTTATAGGTGACGATGCTAGTAACAAATATAGGCAAGATGCAATAGCAGCTTTCAAAAATCGTTCTACAGACAAGACGGGCAACGCAACGAATAGTTTTATTGAATTTAAACGCACCATGGGAACGGATAAGCGATACACAAGCAGCCACATGGAGATTAACTATTCATCGGAAAATCTATCTGCTGAGATACTCAAGAAATTAAAAAGTTATGTGCGGGATGAGGATATAAAAGCAGCTATTATAACTGTGCCGGCCAAATTCAGGCAGAGTCAGGTAGATGCAACTAAGAGAGCAGCTGACTTGGCGGGTTTTGCTTATTCGGAACTACTTCAGGAACCGATCGCAGCCTCTCTTGCCTACGGCGTGGATGCAAAAAAAACAGATGGTTATTGGTTGGTATTTGATTTTGGTGGCGGTACATTTGACGCCGCACTGATGAAAGTAGATGAAGGTGTCATGAAAGTTATAGATACGGATGGAGATAATTATCTGGGAGGGAAAAATCTGGATTATGCCATCGTGGATAATATCTTGATCCCGTATCTTGAAGAAAAGTATGCAATAAGTGGCATCCTTGACAACGATCAAGCAAAAACACTGCTCTGTGATGCCCTTAAATGGATGGCAGAAGAAGCAAAGATCGAACTATCCACAAAGCCGACCTTTAACTGCGTAACTGATGAACCAATAGGAGAAGACGATGACGGAAACGAAATGGAGCTTGATATACGAATATCTTTGGCAGATTATGAAGAAGCTATTTCACCGATTTTCCAAAGATCCATTGATATCTCCAATACAGTTTTATCACGTAACAATTTAAGAGGCGAAGATCTAACAGCGGTGATTCTGATTGGAGGACCAACATTCTCACAGACCCTACGAAGACTCTTACGTGAACAATTATCACCAAATATTGACACGTCCATAGATCCAATGACCGCAGTAGCCTTGGGTGCGGCATTGTATGCATCCACCCGAGATATCCCACGTAGATTGCAAGAACGAGACAATTCGAGAATTCAGTTAACCCTGAAATACCCAGAGACTACCGTCGAACAGGAAGTAACCTTGGGAGTGAGGGTAGATAGAAACAGTACGAAGGGACATATTCCCGGACGTTTGTTTATCGAAGTCGGTCGTATTGACAAAGGTTGGTCTAGCGGAAGAATAGAAATTGTGGACGATGCCGAGATCATTCAACTTATATTGGCGCTTGGCAAGGCTAACAGTTTTTCCATCAATCTCTTTGATGAAAAAGGTTCATTCATTGATTGTGAGCCCGATCAAATAAATATCATTCAGGGCTTGACTGTTGCACAGGCTGTTTTACCTAGAACTATTTGCATTGAAATATTGGATGCCAAGGGTGGGAAGCAAAGATTGCAAGAAGTGAAAGGCCTACTCAAGAATCAGCCTCTGCCAGCCAAGGGGAAGGCGGAATATTTGAAAACTCAGCAAGAAATCCGGCCTGGCAATAAGCAGGATATTATAAGTATACCCATTTACGAGGGAGAAAACAGATCTCGAGCAATTTTCAATGCCTTTGCAGGAAAGGTTATCATTACAGGTGAAGATATTTCTCAGTATTTGCCAAAAGATAGTGAGGTTGAAATCACCATTTCAAAAGACGCTTCCGGTCTCATTGAAACAACCACCTATTTCCCCTACATTGATGAAACGATCAATAAGCAAATTAAACCTAACATCGATCAGTCAGATCATACTGCTAATCATCTTACGTCAGAAATTGACATGGCAAGAAAATGTAAGGAATTTATAGAAGAAGAATACCCTGAGGCTGATGAGGAGAAGCTACAAATTTTATCTGACAAGCTGTATGAAATTGAGGAGATTCTTGAGAAGGGCCGAGGAGACTATGATGCACGACAACAAGTAATGGAAAGGTTGCGAGAAGTTCAAATTGAGATGGATAAGTTGGAAGCAGAAAACAAATGGCCTCAGATACAACAGAAACTACTTGATGCTCTGAAAAGGGTTAACTTGATTAATGAACGGTACGGGAATGAAAAATCAGGTCGTGTTGTGGAACAATTTAACAATCAGGTATCTGCTGTCATTGATAAAGGCGATCCAAGCCTTGCAGATACATTGTTATCAGCGATCAAGGTTCTTGACTATGAACTAATTCGCCAAGACCCAGGATTTTTCATTAGCTATATCAAGTATTATGACGAACATTTTAACGAACTGGCATGGAAGAATCGGAGCGAGGCTAAGAAATACATTGCCACTGCTAAACAGGAAATATCACAAGGGCCGACATTAAAAAATTTGGAAGCTTTATGCTGGCAGCTATGGGAGCTGCTCCCAGACACCCAGAAACATCCACCATCTGATACATCCTTGTTGACAGGTGGTGCGTATTGAACAAATATCATGTGTTACTATTCAGCAGGCTAGTCTTGTGAACTTTATCGATCATTGTGGCACTCTTCGCTGTCCGGTGGTTAATTATGAAAAAAATAAAATTTGACTGCGGGATATATCTCGGTATTGCGGAATCTATGATTTCCAGAATAGAGGAAGGAAAAGTCAAAATCATCAAAAGTAAGACGTATAATCAAAATTCAACGCCGACCTGTATATCTTTTAACATGAAAAGCACAATGTTTGTTGGACAGAATGCCTTAAAGCAAAAAAAACGAGATGAGATTTGGACTCGTTACTTTAAATCATATGATATAAATACATTTTCTGAATTCCTCAGGACAATTGGAACGGACACGCAATATTTTTCAAACAACATGAAGAGGTCATATAGTTCAGAGGAATTGTTGGGATATATAATTAAGGAATTACGATCATACGTCGATGATGATGAGATTGAATCTGCCATTATCACTATACCTGCCAAGTTTAAGCAGAACGAAATGAATGCGGTAAAACGGGCGGCTGAATTGGGAGGTCTCCGCTACTTTGAACTTTTGCAGGAACCGATAGCCGTATCGTTAGCCTATGGTGCAGACAAAAGAACACATCAAGGCTACTGGTTCGTCTTTCATTTTGATGAAACTTCATTCAATGTTTCAATTTTAACCCAAGATGATGGATCTATGGATATAGTTGATACCGCCGGTGATAAGTATTTGGGCGGCATTAATCTTGATAATGCCATTGTTGATGATATAATCATTCCCCAACTGAAACAATGCTACTCCTTTGATGGGATTATGGATGATGAAGCTTTTAAGCAAGCAATCCGAAACAAATTAAAATGGTATGCTAAGGAAACAAGGGAAGCTCTCAATCAATATGAAAAATTTGGTATATGTAGCGGTGATCCGATAGGTCAGGATGACGAGGGGATTGACATAGATCTTGATTTAAGAATCTCATTAAAAGAATTCGAAATTGTCTCAGAACCAATCTTCCAGAGGGCCATAGACATCGCTATGAACTTGCTCGTGAAAAATCGTTTGTTGACTGAAAAGATACAATGCATCTATTTGTCCGGAAGCGTTACTCTTTCTCAAACTCTGCAACGGATGTTAAAAAGCCAGGTAATACCCACATTGGATACATCAATAGATCCAATAACAGCACCTGCAATTGGAGCAGCTTTGTATTCTTCCGTACATGAGAAATCTATATATTTAAAACAAAATGTGCCGATAGAAAAATTTGTCAGCGCCGGGATCAAAGCACGAATCGTCATAGAGACGCTTCGGGATGAATATGCCTGTTATCAATGGAAAGATAGTCAGCGGGCAAATGAATTACTTAGTCACTGTATAGAGATGTCTGGGCAACCTGTGGTAGATGATTCTGTGCAAAATGATCTCTTGTTCCATATCTATTCCCAGATGATTAATCCTGACCAAGGTGTTGCTGGAACATATATGGAAGCAAAAATCAATTGTAATTAAGGTTTGCTGAAGATGAAAACCAAAGGAATCATTCTTAATAAGGGAGATATTATAAATGATACCTATGACGTCCAGTTCTTTATCGGCGCTGGTGCTTTTGGGGAAGTATATCGTGTAAACCATAAATATCTTGGTTTGCAGGTCATGAAAGTTTTCAAAAAAGATTATGTCGATAATTCTGACCTCAAAACAATAACCAAAGAAGCCATAATCCTATCTAAACTCACACATCCCAATATTGTACGAGTCTTTGAAACCAACACCTTTGTCAAAAAGGATCAAAGGTTCTATTTTATCACTATGGGTTTTATTTCTGGAGAACCTCTGTCGAATCTTCTCAAGCGGAAAATTCAACTTCCACTAAATACCGCGCTCACTATCCAAAAAGATTTTTTAACAGGACTTGCTGTGGTTCATAATCAGACTCCTCCCATGATTCACCGAGATATCAGCCCGGACAACATACTTCTTTCCTACGACCAACAGCCTCACCGTGCCATGTTGTCCGATTTTGGTCTTGCCCAATCTCTTGATCAAATTTCACAGATTTCAGATGCTGCTGGGAAATACCTCTATTTTGCCCCTGAGTGTTTCTGGAATGTTTATCTTCCTGCAAGCGATGTTTTTTCGGCAGGGCTTGTATTTTACAGGATGCTGACAGGTTCATTTCCTTGGGACTATGATTTTGAAGCAACACCGGATGATCCAGAAGGAATGACTACTATGGTCCTTTCCGCAAGAAAAAAGCCGCCCAAAAGACCTTCATTTTATAACGATGAATGCAATGAAGATATCGAGGCTCTTGTATTCAAGTCACTTTCCAAAGAGATCGAAACCCGCTACAAGAATGCCGAAGAATTTCTGAAAGCACTTGTCGCATATAATAAGGACGATATCCAAACACAGTCTTTTTAATGAGCGATATAAAGGCATGAAAAACTGCCCCAAGAATAAAAAATCTGCAATGAGAAAAGATATATGATTTTGAACCATTCCTCGTCAGTCACGTTTATCTGGCAGATTGCCGCAGGAGAGGCAGTGGCAGCGGGATCTGAGTTGATTGAACCAGAGCATCTGCTCTTAGGGATTCTTAAAGTAGGAGATATTCTGGATGAAAAATTCCGTGACACTATTGAGTTGAAGATTTCCCAGAATGATTTGCAGAATTTATATGATGATCTTTCCCCGATTGAAGAGCTTCTGACAGATTTTCAACTCAACCGGATATTCCTACGTCGGCGATTACGCGGGCTAATCGATCATAGACAATACAAGGAAAGAGAGAAGGTCATTCACCGCAGCCAAATCAGCCGTCAGATTTTCCGCCAAGCAGAGCAACTGGCTCAGCGCCACAATGCTCTAATTTTGCGGCCGATCCACCTTTTAGTAAGTCTCCTTGATAATGTTGGTGAGACATTCCATCGAGCTTTGATACATAAGGGAATAAATTACAAAGATTTTAATGATGCAATCATAAATTTGGTAATTTACGGAAATTACAAGCGAACCACTGAAGGAGGAAGAAACAGGCACCAGGATAAGAACTTTGGATTAGGAAACGCTGAGTCATTAGAGGAATCAGTACCAAGCAATGAAGCACAACATGATAATACTGATAATGTCAGGAATAAAGAAACACTGGACAGAGCTGAAAGTGAAAATTCTACTAACAAGGATACTGCGGATATAAAAAAAGGTGAAGAACAAACTGATCCAGATAATACACCAGATGTGGGAACAGTATCGGGTAGGCAGTCTAAAAAGCTATTGGATCGTTTCGGAGTGGATCTGACTCGTTTGGCCCGAGAGGGAAGAATCGAGACTCTGATTGGTAGACAGAAAGAATTACTGAAAATTGTAAGAACGTTGACGCGAAAGACCAAGAGCAATCCTCTACTTATCGGTGACGCAGGGATCGGAAAGACAGCTATTATCAAAGGTATAGCTCAGCTTATCGCAACGGGTAATATTTCACCAGCATTACAAGAGAAGAGGGTCATTGATCTGAATCTGGCGGCTTTAGTGGCAGGAACGAAATACCGTGGGGAATTTGAGGATAGAATCGTTGGAATTATCGATGAATGCCGAAAGTCACCTGACATCATTCTCTTCATTGATGAAATTCATATGCTGATTGGAGCGGGACATGCATCGGGTGGGCTCGATGCTGCCAACATTCTGAAACCTGCCCTATCGAAAGGAGAGCTCACCTGTATTGGTGCCACAACCATGGATGAGTACCGAAAGTATTTTGAGAAGGACGCAGCTCTAAATAGGCGTTTTCAACCTCTACTAATAGAAGAGCCTTCAGAGCCGGAAGCCGTTACCATACTGAATGGTCTGAAGGATAATTTCGAAATCCATCATGGTGTAATTATTAATCCAGACGCCATTACGGCCGCCGTGACTTTGTCAGCTCGGTATCTAACGGATCGTCGCCTTCCTGACAAGGCGATAGATGTTCTGGATGAAGCCTGTGCACGGGCAACAGTAAGCCAATTAACATTTCGCAAAATAGAGGACATGCATGATGCACCTAAAAAATTGGTAACAGCAGAAATCGTGGCTGATGTTGTATCAGAAATGTCTAACCAACCTGTTACTGTGGCGAGAAAGGCTGAACAAGAGCGATTGGTCGGGATCGAAGATAGCCTCAAATGCCGAATAATTGGCCAGAACGAAGCAGTGGAACGGGTTGCAAGGATCGTTCGTATGTCCCGATCGGGTTTGAGGGCCCCTGGGAAGCCCCAGGGTGTATTCCTATTTCTAGGTCCAACCGGCGTTGGAAAGACGGAATTGGCCAAAGCATTGACGTCATTTCTTTTCGGTTCTGAAAAGGCTATAATCCGCTTGGATATGTCGGAATTCATGGAAAAACATAGCATTGCCAAACTTATCGGCGCTCCGCCGGGCTATGTTGGATATGAAGAGGAAGGACAACTTACTAGTCGTCTCCGTCGCCAACCATATGCAGTCGTCTTGCTCGATGAAATCGAAAAAGCCCATCCAGTGGTTCTTGATCTTTTCCTGCAACTTTTTGATGAAGGAAGAATAACTGATGCAAAAGGGAGAGTCATAGACGGGAAAAGCGCCATCTTTGTTATGACATCTAACATTGGCGCAGATCATATGCAAAAAGGTCCTCTGGGATTCGGTTTGGAAATTGAGGATGATCGCCAGGATAGAATAATCGCCAAACTGAAAATGCGGATTCGTTCGGAATTACTCAACCGAATTGATGACATCATTATCTTCAAACCTCTATCCCGTGACGACATAATAAAGATTGCATGGCTAATAGTTGCACAGTTAAGAAAACGAATGGTCGATCAGGGATACAATCTGGCAGATCCACAAGAGGATGTCCTTACTTACCTGGCCGAGAAAGGACACAATGAGCAATATGGTGCAAGGCCACTTTTAAGGGTGATCGACGACCTCATAAGTATTCCGCTCTCGGATATGATCATGAGTGGAAAGATTTCTTCAGGTGATCAGATAAATGTATCTGTGAAAGGAGGGATACTAATATATGATGTTTTGAAGAATAAAGAAGGGAAATAAATTTCTTCATAAACGCGGATGCCATATTATCTTTCCTTATTTCTCAAATTACAATTTCATATCGATAATTTGGTATGGTAGGAATCAAGATTGTACGATCTTTAATATTATTTTGGGCGTCTGTATATCTTCTGTAGACAGTGGACTGAGCTCCAGATGAATTCAATTGCGATTCCATCGAATGGGGGTACATTAAACGCAGTAGAATTATAATTTTACGTGTAAAAGTTATGATCTCCCCGAACAGTTAGGGGATAAAAAGTGGCAGTCAGTTTTCTCAGAACTTCCCGAAGAATGATGTGATATCAAACCAGAATCCGCGCTTTGAACCATCCTTCATTATTATGTGCAGTACGTCGTAGTCACGCTCGTTTTTGGTTATATGCATTTGCCTTTCAAGGGTAAAGTCCACATCCTTCTTACCACACGCACGTTCGACGTAGGCGTATTCCTCAGATATTCCTACGATCGTGGAGGTGGCATTAATAATCACGGCCTGTTCGTCCGAAGAACCGTCACCACCTGACGTAACAGGTCCCGTAATGCCAGTTAAGAAGACGTAGACCAAACGTGCCTCGTTTTCAGTCAGCTTACCATTAGAGCTTGCTCTGATGCTCTCTGTAATACGTGTCTCTGATTTGTCATCCGCGATGATTAGCAGGGCTTTGGTGCGACGGAGAAGACGGATGGACTCGTCCTTGGTCAGTTTACCACGAAGCAGTGCGTGAAGTTGAAAAGTCTCTTCATCAATCTGCTTCTGACCACCTGGAAATGCCATTAACGAGATTTTCTTCATCACATCATCGACTTCGGGCGGAAGTGCATGTTTAGGTTTAAAAAAATCAAATAGTCCCATGTCAGTTCTCCTTTTTAGATTGTTGGCAATTAAGGTTTCTTACGCTTCTCCTTAGATTCCTTCAAAATTGCATATATTAGTCCTGATGGAGTCCCCACCCAACCGCATTAAGATATTTATATTTGATCATCGTCGATTACTTGGCAAACTCTCTCGTTCCCCTTTCACCGCTTTTTTACCAAAGTTCTATCCTTGTACATTCCAGTTTTTGTCGTAATTTTACTAACTATATGGGATTGTCGTTGATAAATCAATGTCTCAACGACAAACGCAGGTCGCATTTTTTTCGACGGAATATTTTACTTGTCAGATCGGAAAACAGACCCGAGGCTTTGCAAGCTTTCAACCACGATTCAATAAACCGTGAAGATGCTTAAATTAACGCTGTGTATTTGCAAGTCCTTAGATGCCGACAAAAATAATAATTTTAAGCCTTTCAGGAAGTTACACGTAACATCGCCCACTCGAAAAACCACCCCTCCAAAAATTCAATGTTGCAAACGGTTATACTCAAAACTCAGGAAAGTCCAATGTATTTTTTATCAACGGTTTGCTAATCCAGACCCTGTATTCCCCGGCTTGCTAGCAGTACTTGTCTTTGCCTGGTGGGCCTTGCTCAGATAAAGTAACATCGACTTTTCTTCTTTCCCGTACATGGACGATAACGCCGGAGAGGTCATCTCTTCTGGGAAAGATAAAGAGCAAATATTTTCGTTGCAAAGCAGACGATGAAATGGTTTTACAATCAGCCTGATACTCGATTGTACGGCTGTTGGGATTGCCCCATAACGTGAGCGATTACTTCGATAGGTATTTCATGCAGAAAGTTATATTTCTCGTTGATATGAATGCCTTTTTCATTAGTTGTGAAATGACAAGGAATGATTCTCTTGTCGGAGTACCAGCGGCTGTTGCCGGTGATCCGAAGAAGCGTTCGGGCATCATTCTTGCGGCAAACTACGAGGCAAGATCATTTGGGGTCAAGACGGCCATGGTTCTTCACGAAGCTTTGAAGCTTTGCCCTAAAATGATCCTGGTGCCGCCGGATCATCATTTCTATGAGCAGAAATCAAAAGAGGTCATGGACCTGCTATCGAACTTTACACCGATTCTCGAACAGAACAGCATTGATGAGGCCTGGCTCGATATGACAGGTTGTGAAGGACTCTTTGGCAAACCTGTAGAAGCTGCAAAACTGATAATGAATGAAATCAAAGACAGACTCGGGCTTTGGTGCTCAATCGGAATCGCTGAAAATAAGTTCCTTGCAAAAATGGCGGCGGAAATGAAGAAACCCCTCGGCATCACCGAATTATGGGAACGTGATATTCCAGAAAAACTCTGGCCACTTCCAGTGAAAGAAATGTACGGCATTGGTGCCAAAACCGCTGAAAAGCTGTACCGCATGGGAATACGAACGATAAGTGAGCTTGCGAGGTTTGACAAAAACCTCATTGTCAAAGCTTTCGGGAAATCGGGGAATGAAATTTATCTGCGTGCAAATGGGATTGACAATTCCCCTGTTCTCCCTCGCAAGGCTGATGATATGAAATCAATCGGCCGCTCAACGACACTGCCGGAAGATATATCCAACATCGAGAAAGCAAAGATAGTTCTGATGGAGCTTGCTGATGATATTGGGGTGACGGCAAGAAGGCATGGCAAAAAAGGCCGCACCGTTCATATAACCCTGAAATATTCAGATTTTCAGGTAGTCACCAGACAGACAACCATTCCTGCAACCTGTACCACCAAGGAAATATATCAGGCTGGCTGCATTCTACTGGAGAAAAACTGGAACAGGCTCCATCCAGTAAGATTAATTGGAATAAGCCTCTCGGGATTTCATGAAGACGGCTCTTCGGGTCAGTTGTCACTTTTTGATCAAATGGAAGACAATGTGAAGAACGAGAAAAATGAACGAATTGACGAGGCCATGGACAAAATAAGAAGCAAGCACGGCTCTGGAGTAATAACCTTTGCCGCATTGGTTAAAAAATAGCTGATTGCGAGTATTGAAACGAGTCTGTTAACGCCGATCAGAAGCTCCACCTCTTCACCGATGCAAACTTCCTCCCGGGGGCGGGGGGAATCGTTGTTGAGGCAAGGGTATCCCGTTCCGTGACCGTTGGATGATAGACAGAGGTATCCACCACCTCCCCGCCACATCAGGCTGAGGTCAACCGTTATCCCCGTTTTTCTTTTCTGGATGATTAGTTTTTCCTTATTCGATAGCTGTCTCCTTTGATTTGTACCAGAGTCCCATGGTGGATCAGGCGATCGATAGCGGCGGAAGCGAGGGTGTTGTCGTTGTTCAGGATGTTTCCCCAATCTCTGAAAGCACGGTTGGTGGTAATCACGATGGATCCACATTCATACCGGTCAGAGATGACCTGAAACAGTAGTTCGGCACCCTGCCTGTCCACGGGGAGAAAGCCCAATTCATCGATGATAAGAAGCTGGGGGGATTTATATGATTTCATGGTTTTCAAGAACGAGTTGTCCGCCAGGGAGGCCGAGAGGTGGTTGATGAGATTCATGGCTGTGGTAAAGAGGGTCCTGATACCGGCCTGACAGGCATGGAAGCCCATAGCGATGCCAATATGTGTTTTCCCCGTGCCTGGCGGCCCCATGAGGATAATGTTTTCTTTCTGGCGGACGAACTGTAGATCGCAGAGACCGAGGACCTGTGCCTTGTTGATGGATTTGGGGAAGTTGAAGTCGAATGCATCGATGGTTTTAGGGGTCGGGAATCCGGCCTGAGAGATTCGTGACTTGATGAGTTTCTGATTGCGCTCGGCGATTTCCTGTTCGGCAAGAATGAGGACGGCATCTGTTATGGAGAGATTCTCCTTAGCGGCCTTCTTCATGGTCTCTTCGACGATATCCGCCATGGTTTTCAGATGGAGGGTAATGAGTTTTTCTTTAAGAGTCTGGATCTTCATTGTCGTGCTCCTGGATGTTGCAGTATTGGTCATAAATCTCTGGATTTCTTTCTTCGACCCAGGTGGTGCGGATCAGCTCGGGATTGATCTTTGAGGAAGGTGAGCCCGGCGGCTTTGTGTCAGCCCGTTTTCTGCGGTTGGCGAAGATGATGTTCCGGAGGTACTCGTGACCGAAGGCACGGTGCTGGAGGGCCTGTTCAATGGCGGCAACGACCTCGGTTTTCCCGAAGAGGTCGATGAGTCCCGTTATATTTTTGAACTGCTTGTTGATGTGGAGTTCCGTTTTAGCCATATTTTCCAGATACTGTTTTGCTGACTCACCCAAGGCAAGAATGGCATCCCGCTGTTTGAATGTGGCACCGTGAGGTCTTCCCGCAAGGAGTCCCTTCACATGCACGGGGTCTTCGATGATCTGATGTTTTTGGTAAGACCGGGTATGGTGGGTTATGATCTGTTCTTTGTCATAAACGGAAACGAACTGGTCGTCGGCCTTGAGGGTCAGGGCCATGGCAACGTGTGTGAAAGGAACGCTATAGCGGTTGGTGTCGAAACAGACAAGACCCTGGGAAGAGCTCTTTACCGGGCAGACCATCCGGGTGTCGTAATCGATCTTCGGTAAAGGAATCAGGAACGGTTGTTCCTTTTCCCGGAAGAGCTCAATGGGCCTGGCTTTTGTGGTCCCGTGGATACGTACATTGGCTGTATGATCCTTCCATGTGACAGCCTGCTGGTTGCAATCGGTGAGTGAAGTGAAAGTCCTGCCGGCTATAAAATTATTTTTCACATATTTTACCGCGTTCTCAACACGTCCTTTTTCCTGGGGACTTCTGACGTTGCAAACGGAGGGATCGAAGAGATAGTGGGCGGCAAAGTCCAGGAAGCGGCGGTTGAACTGGATGTTTGGCCCCAGGCGGTTCAGGACAACGCTTTTGAGATTGTCATAGCGTATCTTTTTGGGAACGCCCTCAAAGTAGTTGAAGGCATGGAGATGACCGGCAAGGAAGTTTTCCAGGGTTTGAGAGGGAAAGAACTCGATATAGAGCAACTTGCTGAAGGACAGGACCATGAGGAAACAGGAGGATTTTCTGTCTCCGATCATGCCAGTGGATGCCCAGTCCACCTGGGCCTCTTCTCCGGGGAAAGTACGTATGTAGAGGAAGGCCTTCCTGTTTGGCCTCAGTGTCCTCAGATAGTCTCTCAGGATGCTGATGCCGCCATTATAGCGCGCTTCCCGGATTTCCTCATGGATGCGGACAGCGCTAATACCGGGATAGGCTGTGATCAGCGCCCTGATCTTTTCCTTGAAGTCGTCGAGTTTGGATGGCCGAGGTGGAGAAGGCTGACGTTGGAACGTATCTTTGGCAAGAGCTCTCCGGACAGTTTTAGGATCGAGGTTGAGTTGTCTGGCGATGGCCTTCTTGGAGAGCTTTTCTACGAAAAAAAGATGACGGATGTATCCCCAGGTTTCGATATTCATGAGATCATCTCCTGGAGTTTCTTGATGTGCTCAAGTGATCTTTTGCGCTGCATCAACATCCGCTCCTCCTTTGATAGGGGAGTGATCAACCGGGATGGTAAGGACAAGACCTGGTACACAGGAGGCCGCCAGGAAACCATGGATCTTTCGATCAGACATTCCCTTACCTCTCCCAAGGATACCAGGTCGATCTTCAAAAGGGAACAGATCCTGTCATCGTGATAAAAGCTCAATCCATTGCGATCAGATACGGCAACGAGAAAGAGATACACCAGGATCTCCTCCCGTAGCATGTCCGATAGGAAACCTTCGGATACAAAGCGGTGATCAATCCAACTGAAAGAGCCTGCTATCTTTCTGATCCGTTCATGGTCAATGACCCATCGGGCATCCATAAGCGCCACCTCCTGGTTTGATGGTGCAATTATCCCGGAGGTAGAAGGGGAAAGCTATCTTATCTTGTATATCAAGACAGGCAGAACGGGTCAGATTGGATAATAACAGAGTGACTTCAAGTGGTTTCAGAATGCACTCGTCTTGTATATCAAGACGGAGAGATTGAGGAATATTATCCACTTGCTTCATGATATCTGATGGTTGCCTCTTCAACTTGGCTTGTATATCAAGATGGATTTTCCGCCCACGGTCACGCTGCATCTGGGCATCCCGGTTCTTACGGACATAATCCGGATGTTCATGGCGATACCGTTCCAGATATCCAGGATTCTGATCGAGCCACTCCTTGAGGCGGGGATAATCATTTTTCCCGTAGTCGGGATTTTTCAAGCGCCATTCGGCATTGTTCTTCTGCTTGAGGGCTCTGAGGCAATCTTGATGACCACAGGTTTTCTGACGGTCCCCCACTTTAAGGTGAGGGACAAACATGGTGGGACAGATACAACACTTTCTCTTTTTCCCTGGCATACCGACCCCCGGGTTAATGATGACAACCAAAGGAATCAGAATAACCAGAGGAATCAAATGATCAACAGAAATAAGAAGATAATGAAAAGGATTTCTCTATATCGTGAATGATACGAATGATAAGCGGACTAATTCATCGTTGCTAATGGCGGATGTTCAGATCGGGGTTTACATTAAACGCACGTTGAAG
>Ga0247840_10006878_pt1 | contig 16099 bp, 10 predicted proteins | sample LaCruzMarch2015__FD_192404 | JGI IMG/M metagenome (GOLD analysis project Ga0247840, IMG submission 192404) | Freshwater microbial communities from meromictic Lake La Cruz, Castile-La Mancha, Spain - LaCruzMarch2015_17m | ecosystem: Environmental > Aquatic > Freshwater > Lake | place: Spain... | reverse complement strand
TTTTCCAATATCCGAAAAAGGAATTGATGTGAGCGTTTATGGTGTGGTAACAGATTTATTTGGTGTGGTAAGAAGTGTGAATCCAAGTATTGGCGCATTTGAAATTCCATTAAATAACCATATTTATAATGTGAAAAAAGAGGATATAAATTTTTTGCAAAATAATGAAACAGGCTTGATAATGGTTGAAAATAAGACCGCAGAAAATATTAAACTGTTTTCAATATTTGAGGTTTCGGGCAAAAAAGTGTTCGAGATTGCAATGAACGAACCACGGTTTTTTATGATTAACATAAAAGGGATTTTACCAAAGGGGGTATATGTTATTTTAATAGAAAGAAGAAATTACTTTTTTTCGCATAAATTTATTGTAGCAACAAATTAAATATAAACCAATTGATAATGAAAGTTTACGAATCAATAGCTACAGGACTGAAAAATCAGAGGGTGGAAAACATTCAACATCTCGATTTCAATTTGTTAGCCCTTATCGAAAATCATCAAGGATTGGTTTGGATAAAGGATATGGAGAGTAGGTTTGTGGCTGTAAATTCACTTTTTGCCCAATTTTTCAATACCACTAACGAAGATATTGTTGGAAAAAACGACTTTGATATTTTAACAAAAGAGGAAGCAGACATTTGTAGAGGACACGATAAGCGACTTGTAAATACAAAACAAGCATTTGTAATTGAGGAATCTTTTGAAACTCCTAAGGGAAAAATAATTTTCGAAACATATAAAGCTCCATTGTTTAACTCTAATAATGAGGTTATTGGAACTATTGGCTATAATCATGATATTACAGGGTTAAAAAAATTAGAAACACAGAATCGTAAATTGCTAAAAGCAATTGAGCAGAGTACAGCAACCATTGCAATAACAGATATTAACGGAAGTATTGAATATGTAAATCCTCAATTTACTAAATTAACAGGCTACACTTCGGATGAAGCTATTGGAAAGAATCCCAGAATTTTAAAAACGGATATTACTCCGCCTCAAACTTTTATTGATTTGTGGAATACTATTTCGGCAGGAAAAGAATGGCGCGGTGAGTTTTGTAATCGAAAAAAAAATGGGGAGTTGTTTTGGGAGTCAGCAGTTATCTCTCCCGTTTTTGATGCAAATGGTATTATCTCGAATTATATAGCTGTAAAAGAAGATATTACTGAAGCTAAAAGCGCTCGCGATGAAATTGTTAGGCTCTCGAAGTTGCAAGACTTATTGGTGAAACTTTCGCTCCGAAATATTAATGTTAACAGTAGCGAATTTGAGCAAAATATTATCAAATCCTTGCAAGAAATAAGTGAGTTTATTGAGGCAGAACGAGCTGTAATTTTCAAATACAATTGGACAGATAATACTTGTAGTGCACAATACGAATGGTACGCCAAAAATTTAAGCTCTGTAAAAAGCGAATTAAAAAAGGTGCATTTGTCGGAAATAGATTCGTGGGTCGAAAATCATAAGTTTGGTTTAAATTTTTACATTCCCGATATGTCGGCATATTTTGGTCAAAGTGCTGAAATATTAAAATTTAGAGGAATAAAAAGTTTAATCTCAGTGCCGTTTTTTATTGGAAATGAATGTGCCGGCTTTATAAGTTTCGATTCGATAGAAAAAAAACACATTTATACTTCGAAAGAAAATGCGTTACTTGAAGTTTTTGGGCAAATATATGCCAGCCTTATACAACGATTTGAGTTGGAGCAGACTCTTAAAAGCGAAAAAGATAATGCACAAAAAGCGAATACGGCAAAATCAGAATTTTTGGCCAATATGAGTCATGAGTTGCGTACGCCGCTCAACGGAGTAATTGGTTTTTCGGAATTACTAATGGAAACGAAAGTTAATAATGTGCAATTGCAATATGCATCTGCCATTAATTCGAGTGCCAAATCGTTGCTAAATGTAATAAACGATATTCTCGATTTTTCGAAAATTGAAGCTGGCAAGTTAGACCTCGAAATTGTAAAGTGCGACATGATAGAGCTTATCGAGCATAGTATTGATATTATTAAACACGGAGCAGAAAAAAAGAGCTTAGAAATTTTACTTAATATTCCCGATTACCTGCCGCGATTTGCCTACATCGACCCTATTCGAGTGTCGCAAATCCTTATCAATCTGCTGGGCAATGCTGTAAAATTTACCAACAGGGGCGAAATAGAGCTAAAAGTGAATTTCTGCGAATTAGAATTTGAAAAAGGCACTTACACTTTTACTGTGCGCGACACAGGTATAGGAATTAGCGACACACAAAAATTAAAACTTTTTAAAGCCTTCTCGCAGGCCGATACCTCAACTACCCGCATGTTTGGAGGCACGGGTTTGGGGCTAAGCATTTCCGAAAAATTAGCCAATAAAATGGGAAGTACCATTGAGTTCGAAAGTAAAGTAGGTGAGGGGTCGGTGTTTTATTTTAGTGTTAATGCTTCTTATGATTCGGATAGTGCCGTATTTAACGAAAAAATCAAAAACATTCATCGTGTTTTGGTTATCGACGATAATATGAATAGCCGTATAAGTATTCAGAAAATGCTTACAAACTGGGGCATCGAAACGGTGATTTGTGAAAGTGCATCCGAAGCTGTTTTTATTTTGCAAATGACAGCATCGTTCGACCTTATTATTGTCGATAATTTTATTCACAATAGCAATGGCATCGAATCCATTCGCTTGATTTGCAAAAAGCTAAATATCACAATTGATTCTCAAAATTTTTTACTTTTACATGCTGCCACCGACGATTATATTTTTCATAATGAATGTGAATTGATGGGCATTAAATATTTAATAGAAAAGCCGTTGCGATACGATGAGGTGTTCAATTATTTATCCGCCATTAATGTTGATAGGCCACAAATTGAAATTATTGAAGATAAAAAACAACAATCAAATATGGAAAGAAAAGTGAAAGTATTAATTGCCGACGATGATATTTTTAATATGATGTTGGCTAAAGCAATGGTTTCGAATATTATTCCTTCTGTAGAAATAACAGAAGCAGTAAATGGAAAAATTGCAATGGAGCAAGTTGTTAATAACAACTTTGATATTGTGTTTATGGATGTGCAAATGCCCGAAATGGATGGAAATGATGCCACAAAGGCAATTCGAATGTTCGAAAAAAAATCAGGAAAACATGCGGTAATAGTAGGACTTACGGCTGGAGCGCTTCAAGAAGAGCGCGATAAGTGTTTAAGCTCCGGCATGGATGAATTTCTCACTAAGCCAATTGATACGGCTAAACTGAAGGAAACAATTGAGCGAATTTTAGGTTTGTAAAGTTTATAAAGTTCATAAGGTTTATAAAGTTCGGGATAAATTTTCCAATCAATACATTAATAAATTACCAAAAATGAATACAAACAACGATAAAATCATTTTGATTATCGACGATAATCCGATGAACCTTTTGCTAACATCAAAAATTCTTGAAGGATTTGGATTTCAAACGCGAATTTCCGAAAGTGGTATGGAGGGTATTTCTCAAATTGAAAAAGAAATTCCATCGCTTATTTTGCTCGATATAAGCATGCCCGATATGGATGGTTATGAGGTTTGCGAAGAGATTAAGAAAAATGACAAATGGATAGAGATACCAATTATTTTTCTAACAGCCAATACATTAACAGAAGATTTGGTGAAAGGGTTTGAAAAAGGAGGCGTCGATTATATTACAAAACCATTCAAAAGCGAGGAATTGTATGTGCGAGTTCAAACACATCTCGATTTGTTCGAATCGCGCAACGAAGTGCTGAAAATGAATCGCCAGCGCGACAAATTGTACTCCATTATTGCACACGATATTCGTTCGCCACTTTCGGGAATTTTGCAAACCATCGATGCCATCGATCAGGGATATTTCGACCCCACGAGCGAAGATTTCAAGGACATAATTCATCATCTCAAAGAACGTACAAAGGAAACCAGTACATTGTTAACCAGTTTGTTGCAATGGTCCCGTGTGAAAAGCGATAAATTTGAAATGAACCCTACAGAAACAAATGTGTATGTTGTTGTTTCGAGTTGCATACAGTTGCTTAATGCCAATGCTTCGAACAAAAATATAAATATACATTTTGATTCCGACGAAAACGCTGTGGCTTGGTGCGACGAAGTTTCCATTCATACTGTTATTCGTAACCTTATTTCGAATGCCATAAAATTTACCGGAAGCAATGGCAGTATTTGGATACGTACAAAGCGTACTGATTGTAAATTGCGTATCGAAATTGTTGATACTGGCGTAGGTATGAGTAACGAAACAATTAGAAAAATTTTTGAACAAAACGAACATTACACCAGTAGCGGAACAAATAATGAGCAAGGTACTGGTCTTGGTTTGATGATAGTAAAAGAATTTGTTGAAAAAAACAATGGAAAAATTATTGTGGACAGTGTAATTGGTCAGGGATCAACTTTTGTAATTGAATTACCTATCGAAAAAAATAGTTAGATATGGAAGAGATAATGCTAAATATACTTATTATTGATGATGACCCCATTTACCGTCGCCTATCATCATCAATATTAAAAGAAAAGTTCAATGTTATTACTGTTGAAACTCCATCGGCAGGATTTCAAATACTTAAAAGTCAGAAAATCGAATATGTAATTTGTGATTATCGTTTGCCCGAAATGGATGGACTGGATGTGTTGGCGCGCATAAAAGCCGATTATCCGCAAGTAGAAGTGATTATGATTAGCGATTCGGGTGATATGAATACGGTAATTGAAGCACTTCGACGAGGTGCTGTCGATTATTTTAAAAAACCATTTACACCTACAGATATTTGGATGGCTATTGAAAAAACTCGTAAATACTCGGAACTGAAGAAAAGCTATCAATCTGAAAAAATGAAGAATACGGAACTTAAAAAGTTAGTAGATAGCGAGTTTGGAGTTGAAATGATAGGTGGCTCAAAAATTATTTCGGACACCAAAAATCAAATGCGCATGGTGGCACAAACGCCCGATACATCTGTTCTTATATTGGGCGAAAGTGGTACGGGTAAAGAGTTGGTAGCGCGCGGAATTCATAATCTTAGCAAGCGTAAAGATGAGTTTTTTGGGGCTGTAAATATGTCGGCAATTCCCGAAAGTTTATTCGAAAGTGAATTCTTTGGTCATAAAAAAGGAAGCTTTACCGGTGCCATTTCGGATAAGGCTGGGTGGTTCGAAACGGCAAATAAAGGCACGCTATTTCTCGACGAAATTGGCGAAATGACGCCTAACCTGCAAGTGAAATTGCTTCGGGTGCTCGAAGATAGAACTTATACAAAGGTTGGTACGCAAGCATCAAATAATTTTGATATTCGAATTATTGCGGCTACCAATAAACCTATCGAACTTATTTCGGGTGGCAAGGAGTTTCGTATCGACTTATTTCACCGCGTAGGAACTTTTATTATTTACTTACCACCCTTGCGCGAAAGAAAAAGTGATATTCCTGAATTAGTAAAGTATTTTGTAGATATGTTTGCACGCAAAATGGCCAAAAATATAAACCATATTCAACCGCAAGTGTACGAATTGCTCAAAAATTACAGTTTCCCCGGAAACATACGTGAATTGCGAAATATTATTGAACGAGCTGTTATTCTATGTTTCGACGATACATTGAGGGTCGAAAGTTTCTCGCTGATGAATACTTTTGGGGCGCAGGAAACTTTGAATGTTCGCTATGATACATTCAACTTAGAAGAAATTGAAAAACAGACTATTATGAAAGCATTGGAAGTTTCAAACCATAATAAATCGGAAGCTGCAAGATTACTAAATATTGAATGGAATGCACTTTACCGACGAATGCAGAAATTTAATATCAGTATAAAATAATATTACTCTTCGTTATCGAAGATTATTCTTTAATAAATAATAGATTTTTTGCTTGTCTGTATTTTTAAATGTCAGAATAACAAGTTGTTATCTTTTTGGTATGCGTATTGTCTTGTAAAAAGCATAACTAATTCAAAAAAAGAAATCAATTTTTAAAAAACAACTAAAATTAAATGAAAACAATGAATTTTAAATCAACTCTGGTTTTATTTTCAATATTCAGTGTATTGTTTACTTCGTGTATGAATTACGAAGAAATTAGCAACAATCTGAATTTTGCAAATTTCGATTTTAAAACCACAAAACAAGTGAAAGTTGTAATCTCAACTCTTAGCACTTCCAATAAACCAATTGGCGGTGTATATGTTGAACTTTATTCGCAAAATCCGTTGGATAAGGATGGTGTGTTAATCGAAAATAGTAGCAACTATTTAATTTTCAAAGGAATGACAAGCTCTGATGGTAAATTAAATTGTGAAATTGCACCTGCTTCCAACACTGACAGTTTAAGTGTATTGATTGGCCACATTGGTTTACCAACTTATCAGCAATACAAAATATCATCCAACGAATTAAACATTACAATTGGTGGTAGTTCAAGTCAAGTAGCACCAAAAAAAGCGATGGCAGTAAATTATGCTGTAACTTTACCCGAACCTATAAAGGTGAATGGATATTATGTGTTAGGAGGTTGGTCTACAGCAGGTTTACCAGCCTATTTAACAATAAACGATGAAATTTCGAACGATTTTTTGGCTGACGTGAATGCAAGCTTACCCGAACGTGTAAAATTGACCGTTTCGCACCCTGAGTATCTATCTACAAGCACACAGGGTGGTCTGGTATTGATTGAAGATGCAGAGGTTTGGGTTACTTTTGTGCACGAAGGAGCTGGAAACTTAAATGCACTTGGCTATTACACACATCCAACAAACAAAGCTCCTGGTTCTGCTTCTGAAATTACCAATGCTACAATTATTTTTCCAAATGCCTCGTACAATGGGTCAGGGGGCGCATTAGTTTCAGGAAACAAAGTACAACTTTTATATCTGGATCCTTCAACAAGCAAATATACCACTGTCTTTCCGTCCGGAACAACTGTTGCCTGGTTTTTAAAAGCAAGTGGTTTTGCTAACGGTACTATTAAAGCATCAAGTGTTACGTATTTTTCCGATTCACGTTTCAATCCCGAAACAACTCCTGAAACACGTATTCACAATGTATTATTAAAAGATAATGCACGTAAATTGTTATTACTTGGCTTCGAAGATTTAAATAGAAATGGTAGTTCAGATGAGGATTTTAATGATGCTGTATTCTATTCTACAGTAACTCCTTATACAGCTGTTCAAACCGATTTTTATAAACCAATTGATACCCCAACTGATTCTGATGGTGATGGCGTGGGTGATTCGTTAGACGAATATCCAAATGATAAAGATAAAGCTTTTAATAATTATTATCCTTCGAAAAACAATGTAGGAACGATTGCATTTGAAGATTTGTGGCCAAATAAAGGCGATTACGATTTCAACGATTTGGTTATCGATTACAATTTTAATCAGGTTTCGAATGCCGATAATAAAGTTGTTGAAGTAAATGCAGCATTAACAGTGCGCGCTATCGGTGCTTCGTTTCGAAATGCTTTTTTACTTCAGTTTAATACATCGCCGGATAATGTAAAATCGGTTATAGGTCAAAATTTAACCAAAAATATTTTTACTACAAATGCCAATGGCACCGAAAAAGCCCAATCAAAAGCTGTAGTTCCTGTATTCGACGATTCGTTTAAAGTATTGCAATATACCGGTTCAATAGTTAATACAATTGTTGGTGGTAGCTATAGCGCTCCTAAAACAATAAATATTAAAGTAGAATTTAATACGCCAATAGCTTTGAGTGATTTTGGAACTCCTCCTTATAATCCGTTTATGGTGATTGGTGGCGAAAGAGGTAAAGAAGTCCATTTGCCTGCAAGTGCTCCAACCGATTTGGTTGATAAATCGCTTTTTGGTACCGGTGATGACAATACCGATTTAGTTTCTAAAAAGTATTATATGTCCGACAAATACTTGCCTTGGGCTATCAATTTACCGGTTCAATTTGCATATCCTGCCGAAAAACAAGACATTACAAAATCATTTATAATGTTTAACAATTGGGCGAATAGTAGAGGTTATAGCTATATGGATTGGTATATGGATAAAAACGGATATCGCGATGCTACTAAATTATATGTAAAAAAATAAATAGATATTTCATATCAAATTTTTTATAAAAACCTAACAGGATTCAAAAAACCTGTTAGGTTTAAAACATAAAAATATGTACTTTTACAAATTATATCTAAAACATTTAAAAATTATTGAATCATGAAAAAGAAGATTTTGATTGTAGATGACAAAACAGAGTTTCGTCGTCTGACAAAAACAATTTTGTCGAATAATTATCAGGTTGAAAGTGCCGAAAATGGTGTTGAAGCATTATCTTTGCTACAGAATGGATATATGCCCGATTTAATTGTGAGCGACCTCATGATGCCTGTGCTTGGTGGCAAAGATCTTGTTGACCAACTAAAAGCTTCGGGAGCATTTAAGCATATTCCAATTATCATTTTATCAAGCATTGATAAAACAGACGAAAAAATTAAACTGATAAAAATGGGTGCCGACGATTATCTCGAAAAACCTTACAACCCAAGCGAACTGTTGGTGCGCATCGAAAAACTTTTAAAAGAATAATTTAATTATTTTAATAGAAAGTGATTTTTTACTTTGATTTATACAAATTTGTCAACCTATAATTGTTTATTTTTTATGAAGCATCAAATTGCCTATTTTGGTAAAAATACCGATTTTGCAACATCCTTAAAAAATTTGGATGTTCATGTTACAATTTATAGCAATCCGAACGAAATACTTAATAACTATAGTGTTATCGATTTAATTATTTTCGAAGAAAATGAGTTGAATTCATTTGATACACTTCGAAACCTAAAAACTCTTTTAGCAAAAAGTAAGATTGTTTATTTTGTAGTTAATAATATTGTTCCGGCCTCGGAATATCTTAAAATAGGAGTTCACGATGTTTATTCTTTCAATGATAAACCTCATGTGATACTCAAAAGGTTCGAATTTGTTAAAACCCATTACAACGATCTCTTAATTACCAAAAAGGATGTTATTGATCCTTTTAAATTGCCATTGTGGAAACGTACTTTTGACATTATCTTTGCAGGTAGTGTTTTGTTGTTTCTGTTCCCCATTTTTCTTATTATCATTGTAGCTATCCGATTAGAGTCGAAAGGTAAGTTTTATTATGCTGCACCACGTATAGGTACAGGTTATCAGGTGTTTGGGTTTCTAAAATTCCGAAGCATGTATGCTGATGCCGATAAACGCGTGGACGAATTGATGAAGAAAAACCAATATCAGGTTTCGTCGAATGACGAAACTACGGAGGTGAAAACTGAAAAATCGAACTACGAACCACTCACTTCCGGCGATACTGTTTTAATTCACGACGATGGTTTTATTTCTGAAGATACCGTAAAACAACGAAAAGCAGAGAAGCGTGAAAACGCATTTTTCAAAATGGCAAACGACCCACGTATTACCAAAGTTGGACGTATACTTCGAAATACAAGTATTGATGAACTACCACAGTTTATAAATGTGCTCAAAGGCGATATGTCCATTGTAGGAAATCGTCCGCTTCCACTTTACGAAGCCGAATTGTTGACAACCGACCAATGGTCGAAACGATTTTTGGCACCAGCGGGCATCACCGGATTGTGGCAGGTTACAAAACGCGGTGGCTCAAACGTTATGTCGGCCGACGATCGCAAACAACTTGATATTGAATATGCCGAAAATTTTTCGTTTTGGTACGATATAAAAATTTTATTGAAAACAATTCCGGCAATGTTGCAACACGAAAATGTATAATTATGAATCGATTTTTAGTATTCCTCGTTTCGCTTTTTATTTCAATAAATAGTAATTCGCAAAATGCAGTTATTGCTGATAGCAGCGTTTCGGTACAGAGCTTAATTTTATCCGAGAAGTTCGAAATTCCGGAACTGTCGGTTTGTATTGAGAGTGCATTGAAAAACTCACCCTTATTAAAGGCCAATGATCAGCAAATAGAAATAATTTTAGAGGATATCAAAATCAATAAAAAATCGTGGTTAGAGTACCTGATTATCGATGCGAATACACGCTATGGTTTATTCAACCAACTCTCACTAACTCAGGAAACTTCAAGTCCGGATGTGGCTGTGCAGTCGGCTAAAGAACAATTTAATTACTTTGCCGGTATTACATTGCGAATACCTTTTTCGTATTTTTCGAGTAATAAAAATGAGCAAAAAAAACTTAAACTTAGTATTAAGGAGGCAGAGTATAAAAAAGAGGAGCTGAAAAATGAAGTTAATAAACTTGTTGTTACAGAGTATTTTAAGCTTAAAAGATTGCAGGAGTTATTAGGTGTTCATTTAAATAATTTACAAACTGCTCAAATCGACTATCTCAAATCGAAAAATGATGTAAAATCAGGAATGGTTACTATGACCGAGTTTGCAGCAACATCTACTGCTTATGCCAAAGCTGTAGATGCATATATTTCTGTAAAAAACGATTACTACACGCAGTATTATGTTTTAAATATACTTATTGGTACCAATATTCAAAACAACAAACAATGAATATCATTAAGTTTCTGAAAATAATTTATTCGAAAATAATTTATTTGACAATTATTCCTTTACTAGTTGGAGGACTTGTCTATTTTCTAACGAAAGATTTACCGGTTAAGTACACAACGTCCTCTACAATTTTTACGGGAGTTACTTCGAATAGCGGATTGGCAGTTGATGCTATTCGGGTCGATAATGTTGCGACTCAAAATGAGTACAACAATATAATGACCATGCTCAAATCAACTACATTATTTGAAGATATTTCGTTGCATTTATTGGCTCAGCACCTTATGCTCACTAAGCCCGATAAGGAAATTATTTCCGAAAAATCGTTCAATGAGTTGAAACAATCGGTACCCGATAAGGTGAAAAAATTAGTTGTCAAAAATAATTTTGAGAAAACATACGAAAACCTGAAAAATTATATCAAACAGGATGAAAAAAATTATATTTATCGTTTGATGAATTATGGAAATAAGTTTTACAGCATTCAGGCGATATCTGCTCTGAAAGCTGAACGGCTGACTAATAGCGATTTAATAAAATTAAGTTACGAATCGGAAGATGCTGGAATATGTTTTAATACAGTTAAGTTTGCTACCAAAATTTTTGTTGAACATTACAGTGTTTTAAAAATAAGTCAGTCAAGCTCAGCAGTGGCATATTTTGAGCAAAAATTGAAAGAAATTGGTGCCAAATTGGATGTAGCCGAACAAAAACTACTCGACTTTAATATTGATAACGACGTAATTAACTACTACGAACAAACCGAGCAAGTAACTACACAACAAGAGAAAATTGAAGTAAGATTACAAGATGTGAAAATGGAGTTTGAAGCATCGGAAGCTGTTTTGGCCAAATTGGAATACGAGGTTGAAAAACGATACAATATTAACTTACGAAATAGTATGATTCTACAAATTAGGGAGCAATTGGTAAATTTAAACGAAGCTATTACGTCTATTGAGCTTGATAATAAAAACCCCAATCGTGCCAAATTGCCTGAATTAAGGACCAAAAGAAGTCAGGTGGAAAATACACTCGAAAACAAAATTGACTCGATGAATATTTTTGACTCCAAAAGTCAAGGCATAGAATCGCAAAAATTACTTACCGAATGGTTAGAAGCGGTGAAGAATCACGAAAGCTATGCTGCACTTTATAAGTCGATGAAATTGAGGCAAATAGAATTTATGAAACAGTTCAAAAAATACGCACCACTTGGGGCTACCATAAAACGTATTGAACGAGAGATTGATGTGTATGAACGTGAATATTTAAGCATTTTACATCATTTAGGCTTGTCGCGCCAAAACCAGCAAAGCATTGATATGCGTTCGAATATGAAAGTGCTCGACGATACTAAATACCCGATTAACGCCATTCCCTCAAAAAAGAAATTATATGTTATTATTGCGGTTCTGTTTTCAGTTATTTTTTACTTGTTGGCGTTATTTATTATCGAATTAATGGATGCCCGAATGAAATCACCTTCTTTGCTAAAAACAAATACAGGATTAGATGTTTTAGCTGCATTTACAGCGAAAAATAAACGTAATAAGAAATACATAAACACCGAAATTATTGAGCATCGAGCTTCACTACTTCTTTTTGAGAAAATTCGTAAGCTGTCGACAAATAATAGTAAACCGTTTGTAGTTCAAGTTTTTAGCAGTTGGGATGGAGCTGGAAAAACACTTATTGCCAGCCAGTTAAATGCCGAAATCGTAAAACATAATTTTAGCGCTACTGTAGTAAGTTTTTGTGCTGACGATAGTGAGGTAAAACAAGCTGATAGTGTTGAAGCACAGCATGTTGTAAGTCAAAATTTTTATTCTGAAATAAATAAGTTTGAAAATTATACAGCATTTATTGCGGATAAAAATATCACGACCGACTATCTAATTTCTATATTCCCACCAGTAAGCAATGGCATCGATAATACAGTCATAATTTCGAATGCGATTGCAAATTTAATTGTTTACGATGCCAATACATCGTGGGCTCAAGCGGATGTGTTTATGCTTAATAAGCTAAAATCGATGGTGCCCAAAAATAGTCTGTATGCCGTTCTTACCTATGCCGAACCCGATAATTTAGAAGAGATGTACGGTGATATTCCCAAGAAACGGTCTTTTATACGGAAATTGCTTAAGAAACTGTTGAAACGAGTAATATAAAATTTGCAATGCGTTAATAATGAGTTTAAATCCAACGTATTTAGATAATAAAATGAAACATACTTTACTGATTTTTTCGGTAAGTATTATTTTTATTCTACTTATCGGTGGAGCGGTTTACTTTTTTGCAAATGATAATTTTATTGCAGGAATCGCCATACTTATACTTCCAGGGCCAATTATTTATTTGTACCATTTTTTTGCAAACCCACGTATTGGTTTTTACTCCGTTTTGGTAGCCAATTATTTTGCAATAGGTTTATCAAGATACATTCCGGCGCCTTTAGGCTTAACTGTCGATGGATTATTGGTATTAACTTGGTTAGCACTGATTTTTAGCCAGTTTAATAAAAAAGTAGAGTGGAAAAACGCTAATCGCGACTTTACGTATTTTGTTGTAATTTGGTATGCAATGACTTTTCTTCAGCTATTTAATCCCGAAGCTGTAAGTCGTGAAGCATGGTTTTATGCCATGCGCGGTCAGGGTTTATACATTTTTCTGACGGTTCCACTAACTTATTTAATTTTTAATAAGCCCAAAGATCTCGATATTTTAATAAAACTAACGGCATGGTTTACCTTAGTTGCAATTGGTAAGGCTTTGATGCAAAAGTATATAGGTGTGGATCCCTGGGAGGCCAGATGGTTAAATATGCCCGGTAACCGAACAACACATATACTTTTTGGGCAACTTCGTGTTTTCTCAATCTTTTCCGATGCAGGTACTTTTGGTAGTTCAATGGGTTATTTTGGCGTTTTGTACATTGTACTTGCTATACACGAAATAAAAAAGAATTTAAAATATTTCTATTTTTTTGTTGGTTTTATGTCCATTTTTGCGCTTATGATTTCGGGTACACGTAGCGCCATTGCTGTGCCTTTGGTTGGCTTTGCTGTTTATACCATTTTATCAAAACGAATAAAAATAATTTTATCTGTTGGTACAATTTTATTTACGTTATTCTTTTTATTAAAATATACTACTGTAGGGCAAGGAAACTACGAAATTCGCCGTATGCGCTCAGCATTTTCGGAGGATAATGCATCTATGGACGTACGAAACGATAATAGAATAATTTTTGCTAACTACCTTAAATCTCGCCCTTTTGGTGGTGGTGTGGGCTCAGCCGGAAACTGGGGTATGCGTTTTAGCCCAGGTACTCTACTTGCCGAAACAGCTACTGATGGTTTTTACATTCAGATATGGGCAGAGCAAGGTATTGTTGGATTAACTTTTTACTTAATAATGATATTTTATATTGTATTTAAAGCGTCTTTTTTAGTTTTTTTTCGATTAAAAAAACCAGAAAATATTCACAAAGCAATGGCACTAACCAGTGGCATGTATGGGCTTATTGTTTCGTCGTACACCGCTTCGAGCTTAGGACAGTTACCTAACTTGATTATTGTTTTTGCGAGTATGGTCATGATTTCGTTAATGCCCGAATGGGAAAAGAAAGAGTCTGAAACAATGTCCGTTGAAGTAGCTAAAAAATAAAATAAATAATTCAGTAATTAAAAAAAAATCTATGAAATCAAATCGGCTTGAGAAATTAGAGGCAGTAAGAGGTTTTGCTGCACTATATGTGGTGTTTTTTCATATTTTACCACAAAAAATTTATTTGTTTGGTATAAATATAGGATTCCTCTTTCGGTTTGGTCCCGAAATGGTTATTGTTTTCTTTGTGCTTTCGGGTTTTGTAATAAAGTTTACTTACGAACGTTCGAAAGATAAATCATTTGGCTATTATTTTATAAGAAGGTTTATCCGACTTTATATACCTTTAATTATTGTTTTTGCTTTAGCGTACCTAATCAGATGTTTTGATGCTGGTGGATGGGCAAATCCAGAAATAAAGAATTTGATTGGAAATTTATTTATGCTTCAAGATGTAATCTCCTTAAAGCCAAATGTGATTGTACCTTCTTATTTAGGAAATGGCGTGCTTTGGTCACTCTCGTACGAATGGTGGTTTTATATGCTGTTTTTCGTGCTTGCAACCTATATAAAACCCGAAAAAATCAACAGGTTTGTTACAATTCTTACCATAGTAGCTGCTGCCAGTTATCTTGTTTATCCATTCATTGTCAATAGATTGGTAATGTATTTTGCTATATGGTGGACAGGAGTTCGCTTTGCTGATATTTATTTGAAAAATGGTGAATTTACCTTCAAAGCCATTATGCCGCAAGCTGTTTTATTGATATCAATTTCAATTATCCTGGCTATTAATCTGAAATTAAATTTTGAATTTACTAAAATTTACGCCTATCCGTTAGTAGCCTATCCATTTGTTGAATTGCGTCATTTTGTATTTACAATTATGGTGCTTTTTGGGGCAATACTTTGGAAGCAACTGAAATGGATTGGTTTTGAATTGTTTGTCGGAAAATTTAAATATCTTGCTTCCAGCTCTTATGTAATTTATATAGCGCATCATTATTTAGTGGTTGAAGCTCATTATTTAAGTTTCATAAACAATAAGATTATTGAATATGGGCTTTATGTTTTAGTCCTTTTAGTTTTCTCGTATCTACTTGAGGTAATAGTTTATAATCGTATTAAAAAACTGATTTTAAAATAAATACATAGGTTTAGATTCTTAAATCAAATCTATATAGCTAACTTTTGTAGTAAATATCATTACAGTAAAAAAGTTTTTTATACGACAGTGTTTTAATTTTTTTAATTACAAGATTATTTGTTTCCATAGTTTACTTTTGTCAATATTGACGTAATTAATACAGATAAGTTCTTTTCTAATTTTCAAATATTAATTCTTATGGATAAATCAAATCAATTTCTATTGACTTTTAGCGATCTATCGAATGGCGACTTCTCAGCTTTATCCGATTTTGAAAATTTGAAATTAGATAAAACAAGGCTGTTTCTAAAAGGTAAACTTTATGGCTCAACGCTCATCGAATTACTTCAAAACTATGTCGATAATGGCAATATGGCATTTCAGACTATCGATGGTGATTTTTTGTGTATAGTCGTAGAGCCCGATAAAATTAGTGTCGTTCGCGACCGTCATGGTGCTGGTAGTCAGTTGTTTTACTCTTCTGAATACATGAGTAATTCACTTTTGACTTTTGCAGGTATTGATGTCTTTGAATGCAAACCGAACTACGAAGCTTTATTAACCTTTATGAGTATTGGCTATATTCCATCGCCACTTACATCATTAAAAGGTGTTTCTAAGCTTAACCCGGGTTATGTATTGGAATATACAAATAATCAAATATCAACATCCGATGTGTTTGATTATAAGAGCTTTATGGAGAAAGTTGGTAAGTCGAAGCTTACTCTTGACGAGGCAGTAAGTGAATACGAAAAATTGCACAAATCGGCTATTGAATCACGAATTAA
>Ga0247840_10006876_pt1 | contig 16102 bp, 12 predicted proteins | sample LaCruzMarch2015__FD_192404 | JGI IMG/M metagenome (GOLD analysis project Ga0247840, IMG submission 192404) | Freshwater microbial communities from meromictic Lake La Cruz, Castile-La Mancha, Spain - LaCruzMarch2015_17m | ecosystem: Environmental > Aquatic > Freshwater > Lake | place: Spain... | reverse complement strand
TCGACCCAGCCCTCGATGCGGGTCAGCTCAAAACAAAAGTTCTTGAGGTACAGAAGGATACGAGCGGCAAGGCCGACCTGACGGAGGCCAATATGATTGTCTCCGGCGGGCGCGGCATGAAGGGGCCGGAAGGATACGCCATCCTTGAAGAGCTGGCGGCTGTTCTCGGCGCAACGGTTGGCGCGTCCCGTGCGGCGGTCGATGCCGGATGGAGACCCCAATCCGATCAGGTGGGGCAGACCGGCAAGATCGTCTCTCCGAACCTCTACATCGCCTGCGGCGTCTCTGGCGCTATTCAGCATTTGGCCGGGATGAGCTCCTCGAAGATCATCGTGGCGATCAACAAAGATGCCGAGGCGCCCATCTTCACGAAAGCGGACTACGGTATCGTGGACGACCTGTTCAAGATCATTCCCGAATTCACCCAGGAGTGCAAAAAATTGCTTGCATGATCATAAGCGCCCCTTAATCCTCTATTCTACAGAGGATTATCTCCTTACAGAGGGGATTTCCCGAAAAGGGAGATCCCCTCCCCATCACGCGGAGGGTCGGGCGGGACCGGGTGGACTCCCAAACGGTCATACCGGCAAAAGCCGGTATCCAGAACTACCTGAAATCTCTGGATTCCGGTTTTCACCGGAATGACGATTCTTGGGCATTTTCGACTTTTGACGAGAGCATCATTTTTAGCGGAAACAGCGGAGGGGGTGTATGGAGCACAGCCCGTTTACGGTCGGAAACGAGGGGCGGCAGGTTTTCTGGAATGCCGAATTTTTTGAACCCTTTCTCTTTCTCTTTACCGCGGTCGCCCTTGCCATCTTCGCCTACGGCGTTTACCGGCGGTGGCAACTGTGGGTCGCTATCGGCAAGCCGGAACAGCGGATGGACCACCTTCGGGAGCGGGTCCAATCACTCTTTGTAAATGGGCTTCTCCAGTGGAAGACCTTCCAGGAACCCTATCCTGGCACCATGCACGGGTTGATCTTTTTCGGGTTTTTTGTCCTGATTTTCGGGGCGGCGTTCGACGCCACCGAGTTTCACATCGCAGAGCCGCTCGGCTGGGCCTTTCTCCGGGGGATGGTCTATATCGTCTTCTCCTTCCTGATGGATCTTTTTGGCGTAGCCGTCCTGCTCGGTGTGTTGTTGGCGATCTACCGGCGTTACATTCAGAAGCCGGACCGGCTCGGGTATCAGGGAAAACCGGACAACACCCCGGATGATGCGATCGCTCTCTTGCTGATCCTCGGGATCATCGTAACCGGCTTCATCATCGAGGCGCTCCGGATTCGGGTGACCTGTCCGCCGTGGGAGGTCTGGTCGTTCGGCGGCTGGTACCTGGCCAAGGCCTTCGCCTGTGTCGATATTGGGACAACGAAGGTTCTCCACAAGCTCACCTGGTGGACCCATACCTTCCTGGGGCTCGGCTTTATCGCCTATATTCCCTACTCCCGCCTGATCCATATCATCACGACGCCGGCCAACCATTTCATGGCCTCGCTGCAACCGGTGGGGGCCATCGAACCGATCCGGGATTTCGAAACGGCGGAATCGTTTGGCGTCGGCAAACTGGAGGAGTTCACCAGCAAGCAGATTTTCGACGCGGATGCCTGCACCCGCTGTGGACGCTGTCAGGACGGCTGCCCGGCCTATCTCTCCGGGAAGCCGCTCTCGCCGAAGAAGCTGACCCAGGATCTGAAGAACTACTGGCTTGAAAAGGCACCCGCGGCCGTTGCGGCGAGGAAGGCTGCCGAAAGCGGTTCAGCAGCGGCAGAAGGGGCGGCAGCGCCGCCGGAAGAGAAGACGCTGGTTGGCGGGACGATCGATCTTCACGAACTCTGGGCCTGTACGAACTGCTTGTATTGTCAGGAGAATTGCTCCGCCTCGATCGAGCATGTTCCCAAGATCATCCAGATGCGGCAGTACAAGGTTCTCACCGAGGCCGATTTCGCGCCGGAGCTCCAGCTCACCTTCCGGAACATCGAGAACAACTCCAACCCCTGGGGGATCGGTTCCCACCTCCGGGCGGACTGGGCAAAGGAGTTAGGGATTCCGACGCTTGCCGAAGATCCGAACGTCGAGTACCTCTTCTATGTGGGCTGCTCCGGATCGTTTGACGACCGCGGGAAGAAGGTCTCCACGGCCTTTGCCAAGATCCTGAAGGCGGCGGGGGTGAGCTTCGGCATCCTGGGGACGGAGGAGGGGTGCTGCGGTGACTCCGCGATGCGGGGCGGCAACGAATACCTCTACCAGACGCTGGCCCAGGCGAACATCGAGGTGATGAAGGGCTACAACGTGAAGAAGATCATCGCCACCTGTCCCCACGGCTACAACGCGCTGAAGAAGGACTATCCCCATTTCGGCGGGGAGTTTGAGGTTCTGCACCACACAGAGATCATCGCCGATCTGATCGCCAAAGGGAAGATTACCCTCAAAAAACCGGTGGAGGGGCTCTTCACCTACCATGATTCCTGCTTCCTCGGCCGTTACAACGACATCTATGATCAGCCAAGGAATATCCTGAAGGCCGTCCCCGGGCTGAAACTGACGGAGATGGAGCGCAATTTCGAAAAGAGCTTCTGCTGCGGCGCCGGCGGGGCAAGGATGTGGATGGAGGAGGATATCGGCGACCGGATCAACAACATGCGGACCGACCAGGCGATTGCCACGGGGGCGGATCGGATCGCCGTGGGCTGCCCCTTCTGCCTGACAATGCTGGCAGACGGAATCAAGGACCGCAAGAAGGAGGAGGCGATGGCCGCCCTCGATATCGCGGAGATCGTCTGGAAGTCGATGGACCTGGAGGAGGAGAAACCGCCGGTGGAGGTTTGCACGGTATAGTCGCTAACATAACTCAAAGAAGGGAGAGTGGACGAGAATGGCAGAGACAAGGTATCAGGAAAAGCTGTGGCTGAAGTCCTACGAAAAGGGGGTTCCGGAGTTCGTCAAATATGAAGAGATCTGTATGCCGGATATCCTGGAACGGACGGCAAAAACGTTTGCCGACAAACCGGCTATCATTTTTCAGGGGACGGTTGTTACCTTCAGTCAGTTGAAGGAGATGGTGGACCGTTTTGCCGCCTGTCTCGCGGACTTCGGGATCAAGAAGGGGGATGCCGTGGCGATCCTCTTGCCGAATGTGGTTCCCTGCGTCGTTGCCTATTACGCGATCCTGAAGATCGGTGCGATCACCGTGATGAACAACCCCCTCTACTCGGATCCGGAACTGGAGCACCAGTTCAACGACTCCGGCGCCAAGGTGCTGATAACACTAGACCTCCTTGCCAACCGGATGATCGACTTGAGGCCGAAGACCAAGATCAAGCAGATCGTCCATACCTGCATCGGCGACTACCTGCCCCCCGTCAAGCGCGTCTTGGGACGGTGGTTGAAGAAATATCCTTTCGCGGAAGTGAAGGCGGGACAGGATGTCTTCCTCTGGAAAGATTGCCTGGATAAATACCCTGCCAATCCGCCGGCGGTGAAGATCGACTTCAATGATGTGGCGATGTACCAGTACACCGGCGGGACGACCGGCGTCTCCAAAGGGGTTATGCTGACCCATGCGAACCTGAGCAAACAGGTCCAGCAGATCGAAGTGTGGTTCCCCACATTCGGCAAAGGCGGCGGGATCATTCTTGGGGCGCTGCCCTATTTTCATGTCTTCGGCCTCTCCACCACCATGAACTACTCCATCTTCATGGGCTGGGCGCAGATCCTCGTTCCCAAGCCCCAGCCGGAAGCTCTGCTGGAGGCGATCCGGAACTTCCGGCCTACCTTCACGCCGCTGGTGCCAACGATGTACATAGGGATTCTGAACCATCCGGATCTGAAGAAGACCGACATGAGCTGCATCAAGGGGGCTTTCTCCGGGAGCGCGCCGTTGCCGGTGGAGGTGATCCATGAGTTCGAGAAGGCCACGGGGGCGGTCATCGTGGAGGGGTTCGGAATGACGGAAACCTCGCCCGTGACCCATATCAACCCGTTTGCCGGTGGGGCAAGGAAGGTGGGGAGTGTCGGCGTTCCGCTTCCCGACACCCTTGCCCGGATCGTGGACCTGGAGGATGAGGTGACGGATGTTCCGATGGGCGAACGGGGCGAGCTGATCGTCAAGGGGCCCCAGGTGATGCGGGGCTACAAGGACCGGCCGGATGAGACGGGGAAAATGATCCGCGACGGCTGGTGCTACACCGGCGACATTGCCACGATGGACGAGGATGGCTATTTTTACATCGTCGATCGGAAGAAGGATATGATCATTTCCGGCGGATTCAATGTCTATCCGCGCGACATCGATGAGGTTTTCTACCTCCATCCCAAAGTACAGGAAGCCTGTTCCATCGGCATTCCCCATCCGGTCCGTGGAGAGAGCGTCAAGGTCTTCGTCGTCCTCAAGGAGGGCCAGACGGCCACCCAGGAGGAGCTGATCACATACTGCAAGACGCAGCTCGCCACCTACAAGCTGCCGACGGAGATCGAGTTCCGCAAGGAACTTCCGAAGACCAATGTGGGCAAGATCCTTCGCAAAGAGCTCCGGGCGGAGGAGCTGGCGAAGAGAAAAAAGAAGTAACGGAAGAAGGTTTTTTAAGAAAGATTTCCAAAAGGGGGGGTGACATCTGTCCCCCCTTTTTCTTTTTTTGTTGACACGCGGACGGCATCCTCTTACACTCCGCCCACAAAAAAAGAAACCCTCAAAGGATCTTGAATCTTATGCCCCTCTATCTTACCTTTACGCTGGCACTGCTCACCATCACGTGTGTTCAGGCCGGTCGTGTGCTGTTCTCGCTTTACGCGCTTAAACTCGGCGCGGACCCCTTTGCTGTCGGTATGCTCGCCGGAACATCTTCGGCGTTGCCGCTGTTGCTCTCCTGGCAGGTCGGCAGGCTTGCCGACCGGTTCGGTTCCCGTCCACTGATCACGGTCGGCGCGGTCGGTGGCGCGCTGGGCATGCTGGCGCCGTATTACATACCGGGGTTGCCCGCGCTCTATCTGGCGGCCGTCACAAACGGCCTGTTGTTCGCATGTTGCGGCGTCTCTCTGCAGAACCTGGTTGGCCTTCTGAGTTCGCCGACCGATAGAGCCAGCAATTTCAGCAATTTCAGCTTGATGGCGTCAGCCGCCAACTTCCTGGGCCCGCTGATCGCCGGATTTTCGATTGACCTTTCGGGCTATGGCAATGCCTGTGCATATCTTGTGCTGCTGGTTCTCGTACCGATCGTGATGCTCTTGATCTGGGGAAACCTTCTGCCCGGAGGCTCGCACAACGACTCACCCGCCGGAAGTGTTCGCGACATGCTGACCGGCTCCGGGTTGTGGCGCGTAATGGTGACCAGCAGCCTGGTGGTCACCGGTGTTGTACTGTTTCAGTTCTACATACCGATTTATGGGCACAGCCTCGGATTGTCGGCTTCTGTCATCGGCGTCGTGCTTGCGATTTTTCCCGGGGCTGCCTTTGTCGTGCGGATGTTCCTGTCGCGCATGGTCAGACTGCTTGGTGAAGAAAAACTGTTGGCCTACGCATTTTTCATTGGGGCTGCAGGTCTGATTCTCGTCCCGTTTTCTAAAGGTGCAGTGACGCTCGGCCTGATTTCGTTTTTGTTTGGAATCGGGATGGGTTGCGGCCAGCCGATCACGATCATGATGACCTTCAGCGGCTCCGAGAAAGGTCGCTCCGGTGAGGCTCTGGGGCTGCGCATTACCGCGAATCACCTGGCCCGCATGATTGTTCCGGTCGTGTTCGGGATGATCGGCTCGGCGTTCGGGATTTTTCCCGTCTTCCTGGCCAATGCAGTGATGCTTGCCTCCGGCGGCCTCCTAGCCGGATCCGGCGCCATCGGCCGCAAAAAATAATGCTATTTTAGCTGATCGCGCAGCGTCTTGTCCGGGAGCAGCCGGATTGCGTCGTGGGTGCAGGATTCCATGCAGGCGCTGCAGAGCATGCACTCCGCTGACGACAGCGCCGGAGGACGGCCCGGCTTGAGCGCGCCGGAGGGGCATGCATCCGAACATGCCGTACATCCGGGGGGGCAATTTTCTGCCGTGATCACGGGCCGGTAGCATACCCGGTCGGCGTAAAACGCGCGGCTCGTCTTGCCCCCGCCGACGCCGGAGAGGTAGCAGTAGGTAGATTCCGGCTTGACGACGGGCCGATTGAACCCTGCGATCGGCGAGCCGTCGCCCTCGATCTCGATGTCATCAGGATCGGTTCGCCCGAGGCCGAGCTCCCGCGCGATGCGCAGGTAGGGCACCTCATCGATCCGAAACCCGACCATGCGGGCAAGGACGGCGTCGAGTGCAACGGCATCGGTCGCGGCCAGCACCCGGTTGACTTGGCGAACCTCCGGTGAACACGGTCCATACCCCTCCATTGCGAGAATCCCGTCCATGATCACCAAATCCGGCGGACGAAGACGAAACATCTCGATCAGGATCTCGGCAAAAAGTTCCGGCTTCTCCGAATGGTAGTGATACCAGGATTTTTGCGCGCCGGGCAGCAACCCAAAGTTGTTTTTCACAGCACCGCTGAGCATCGTCAGGCCGTGCGTCTTCATCTTGGGAAGTGAGATGTAAACATCGGCATCAAGAACATCCTTGAGGACGGCGACCTTGCGTTTGAAGGGCTTTTCCAGGGTCAACGTTTCAAGATTCAGCGAAAGGTTGCGATAGTAAGGGCCTGCCGCGGCGGCGAGGCCTGTGCTATCAAAAATATGTTGCGAGTTTCCGTAGGACTCGGTCCCCACCGAATCGCCGACGATGATTTGATTCGGCGCCATCGTCTCTAACTGATCGATGACCGCTTTCAGAAGCGCGGGATGCGTGACGATCGCCTCGCGATCCGGGTTGCAGGCCCGCAGGGCGTTGATCTTGACGATCACGTTTTTCCCCTTGATTGCCAGTGGAAAAGCGGAAAAAACGCGCGATACTGCCCCGGCGCATGTCTCATAACTGCTATCAATCAAAAGTACTTTGCTTCGGCTACCCATTTACCAATCTCCTCCAAAACAATCGGGAACTGCTCCTCTTTTGTCGGCTCTTATGTAGTACGCACGCATGAGATTGTCAACCGGGGAAAACACTTGACGGTCTGCCTGCTGACGTCGTATGAACAAAAGTCTTGGTCGCAGGGTCGAAAGAACTCCTGCGTCGTTTTTTTGGTTTATTCTCGGAGGATATTTTATGCAGAAACGCACACTCGGCGCCAACGGGCCTCAGGTATCAGCACAGGGCCTGGGTTGTATGGGCATGTCCATCAGTTACGGAGAACCCGACGACGTGGAATCGATCGCAACCATTCACCGTGCGCTGGAGCTTGGCGTCGATCTCATTGTGACCTCTGATGCGTACGGTAACGGGGTGAATGAGGAATTGGTTGGGCGCGCATTGAAGGGAAGGCGGAGCAGCGCGTTGATCGCAACCAAATTTGGCAATCTTTCGCTCGCCGGTATCACGGTACCCGGCTTGAGTGGTGGGCATCCCGATTACGTGCCGCAAGCCTGCAACGCATCTCTCAGGCGTCTCGGCGTCGATGTGATCGATGTTTACGGTCTGCACCGCGTCGATCCGGCGGTGCCGATTGAAGAGACCGTTGGCGCCATGAAGCGTCTTGTCGAGGCGGGGAAGGTTCGTTATCTTGCCCTGTCGGAAGCGGGTTCGCAGACCATACGGCGCGCACAGAAGGTGCACCCGATCATTGCCGTCGAGACCGAATATTCCCTCTGGAGCCGTGATGTTGAGCAAGAGGTGCTGCCGACGTGCCGGGAGCTTGGCATCGGTTATCTGGCGTATGCTCCGCTCGGCCGCGGTTTTCTGACCGCGACGATCAAGAGCGTCGATGTGTTGTTGCCGAAAGATCGCCGACGCGACCAGCCGCGTTTCAATCCGGACAATCTCAGGCACAACGCAATGCTGCTTGCGCCGCTCGAGAAGATTGCGGCGGAGAGGAAGTGCACGCCCGCGCAGGTTGCGCTCGCATGGTTGCAGGCGCAGGGGAACGATATCGTGCCGATTCCCGGAACCAAACACCGCAGTTACCTCGAACAAAACGTGGCCGTGCTTGACATTCAACTCTCGAGCGAAGAGCTCGCAACCCTTGCCGGGGCTTTCCCCGTCGGTGTTGCCGCGGGAACGCGTTATCCTGAGAAACAGATGAAAGCGGTCGGCATATAACTTTCGAGATGTTCTCTCTGCGCTCATTATTTAATAAAAACATTTGACGACCGGTCCGCTGACGTCGTATGAGTAAAAAGTTGTGGGGTGCGTCTTGACGTGCCGATGCGGCTGGGGGAGGGGAGAACGGAATGAAGACAGAGCATCCTGTGCGGGTCGGACTGGTCGGAATCGGGAGCTGGTCGGGTGTGATAGCCGATGCGCTGGAACGGAGCGAAAAAATTAAGTTGGTTACCTGTTTCTCCAGAACGGTGGAGAAGCGAATGGAATACAGTCGGCGATACGGCTGCGATCAGGAGAAAAGCTACGAGGAACTGCTGAAAAGGGAGGATATCGACGGTGTCCTGCTGATTACCCCGAACGCGGTTCACGCGGAACAGACCGAACTGGCTGCCCGCTATCGGAAGCATGTGTTTGTGGAAAAACCGATCGCCAACACGTTGGCAGATGGAAAGAGGATGATCGAGGCCTGCCGGGAGGCCGGTGTGGTTCTGATCGTCGGTCATAACATGCGGCGTGTGGCGGGATTCCGCAAAATCAAGGAGCTGATCGACAATGGGGCGATTGGCAAACCGGTCATGGCTGAGGCCAATTTCTCCCACAACCTGGGATTCGAATTGACGGCCGACAAATGGCGTTGGATGGCGGATGATTCCGGCTGCCCCGCTGGCTCGCTGATGACGATGGGCGTCCATCACGCCGATACCCTGATCCAATTCTTCGGGCCGGTGCAGAGCGCCTTTTCCCATTTTGGCAAGCTCTACATCCCGGCGCCGGTCGAAGATGTTACCACAACACTCATTCGGTTTGAATCCGGGATCCTTGGGTACCTCGGGTCGAATTACTGCTCGCTCAAATCCAACCACATCTCCGTCTATGGAACAGAGGCCAACCTCCGCTGTACGATCGCGATGCCGAATGTCCCCTTCGATGAATACCTGAAGATGTGGCCAGTGATGGATCGATTTACACAACTTACCATATTCACAGCAAATCAGGATGGAGGGGCGGAGATTCCGCTAACCGTCGGTGACCCCATTCTGGAGGAGGTCGAGGAGTTTGCCGATTGCATTCGGACCGGCGCAAAACCGGAGACGGATGGGCCGTCGTCGCTTGCGGCGCTGGCGCTGATTCGGGCGGCGATTGAGTCGGCCCGGACGGGGCTGCAAGTGATGTTTTGAGGGAATAGGAGAATAGGGGGACAGCGCCCCTATTTTTCCCCATAAAATAGGGGCGCTGTCCCCCTATTTCCAAGAAAAGGAGAAAAAACGATGGGATACGAACTGAGCACCAATTTCATTAAAAAACCGCACGAGTGGGATCCTCGCCGTGTTTACAGCCAGACGGGTGCGGACTGGCAGTACCGGGTTGACTTTGACCGGATGAGGTCAGAGCGCCTGCAGCGCACCCGCGAGCAGATGGAGATCTTCGATCTGGGCGCGCTCGTTCTTTTTGCCGGGGCAAATATCCGGTATGTAACCGGTTCCTACCAGGGAAACTGGAAATATAACATCAATATCCGGTATGTGGTTCTGCCTCGGGGGGGCGAACCCGTATTCTTCGAGACGGCCGGATCGGATCTCCATTGCGCGGTGATGGACCTTCCGTGGATTCCGGAGCAGAACATCCGTCCGGCGATGACGTGGCAATGGGCCGAAGGGGCCGTGCCCCACATGGCCAAGAAGATGGTGGACGGTGTGATGGCGGTTCTGAAGGAGAACAAGGTTGACAAGGAGAAGATCGGAATCGACAACCTCGATATGCCCTCCATGCAGGCGTTCAAGGACGCAGGTTTGAATATCGTAAATGGCTGGCCGGTGATTTCCGCCGCGCGGGTGGTCAAGACGCGCGACGAGATCGAGCTTTTGAAACAGGCCGCTTCGATTGGCGATGCGGCGATGTGGCATATCAAGTATGACTGGCTCAAGCCCGGGGTTACCGAGCGGGAGATCGAAGGCAAGGTTCATGAATTCATGCTCGAAAGGGGTTGCGAGATCATTTATGATATCATTGTGGCCTCGGGTGGAAACACCAGCCCCTACCGGCGTTGGGCGACCAACAAGATGATCCGGCAGGGCGATCTGGTGATCGTCGATATCAACGCTGTTGGACCCTCCGGGTATTACATCGATTTCGTCCGCTGCTTCAAGTGTGCAGGAAAGATGAACCAGCAGGAGATCGATCTCTACCGCGAGGTGTACGACTCCATGTATGCGGCGATTGACAAACTCCGTCCCGGCAACACAACGGCGGATGTTGCGGCCTGTTTCCCGAAGTACGACGACGACAAGTACGGCACCGTCACGCTGCAGCAGTTCGCGCACAGCATTGGCATCACGCTCTACGAGGGGATGTGGATCTCGCGGGCCTATTCGCTGGACTACCCGGCGGAGATCAAGGAAAACATGTACTTCGCGGTAGAAACCTTCGCGGGCCATCCCGGCCTTCGGCAGACCTGCCGTCTCGAGGAAAATGTGCTGGTCAGCGGCGAAGGGCCGGTGATCTTCACGTTGATGGAGCACATGGAAGAGGCGATGCGTTAATAGGTATTTTCCCTTGACAATGAAAAATGAAGAGGCTAGAGAATCAACAGGAGTAACGGCAGTTAGGGAGTGCTTGTCATTCGAAATGGAGGGAAAGATTATGATGCGAAAAATGTTTACTCGTGTAGTATGCAGTTTGGCTGTGATCTTGGCGCTCGCAACTTGGGCAACAACCGATGCACAGGCCCAGGCGAAGAAGCCGCTCAAAACAATTACCGTCCTGGCTCCTGGCCCCTCGGCAATAACGACTTATAATTTATTCGTTGCAGACGCCGAAGGCTACTTCAGAGAAGAGGGATTGGAGGTCAAGTGGGAAGCCGTGGATGGTTCTTCACAGGTTCTCCAGGCCGTCGCCGCAGGAAAAGCTGAGATCGGCCGACCAGGGCCCGGCCCGGTCCTGGCCGCGCGCAGCCGTGGGTTAGACGTCGTCTGGATCTACAATCTGTTACCGAAGAGCAATTTCGGTTTGGTGGTTAAAAAAGATGCATCCTACAAAACACCCGCAGACCTGAAGGGGAAAGTGATTGGCGTCGGGACTGCGGACGGCTCTGAGGTCACATTCGTTCGCCCGATACTGACCGATGCCGGCATGAAGGAAGGCAAGGACTATACGTTTCTGCCCGTGGGCGACGGCGGAATGGCCGCAGCGGCCTTCCTGCGCGGCGATATCGAGGCGTATGCCGCTTCAATCACATCAGATGCCGCAGTCATCCAGAGGCGGGGCATTCCATTGCGGGATATCACTCCGGACAGATACCTCTCCCTCTTCGGGAATGGTTTTGCCGTCCTGGCATCATACCTGAAGGAGAATCCAGACGTGATCAAGGGATTTGGCCGCGCCATGGTCCGCGGAACCAAGTTCGGCCTGATTCCGGCCAACCGGAGTAAGGTGCTTCAGTATTGCAAAAAGGGGAACCAGCAGGAGGGTGAGGATACTATCTTGGCCAACGCGGTGATGGATATGGCCTTGAGCCGGATGGCTCCGTCGGATCCGTCGAAAGGTTGGGGCTACACCCCGCCGGAGGGTATGAAGCTATGGCATGAAAGCGCTCTTTCCTCGGGTTTCTTGAAGGCGCCCCTGCCGAAGCTCGATGACGCCTATACGAACCAGTTCGTAAACTACTGGAACGGTAAATAGCCATGACCATGGAAAACACACTTTCATCTTTGCCGGCCGGCCTTGAAGGCCGGCCGGTCTTTGAGTTGCGCGGGGTCAGCAAAACCTATAAACGGCGCAACGTCCATGCGCTCGAAAAGATCGATCTGCGCCTGACCGAGGGGAGTTTCTGGGCGGTCATCGGCTCGAGCGGTTGCGGGAAATCAACGCTGCTGAAGATCATGACCGGCCTGCTCTCGCCATCGGAAGGCAGTGTGATGCTCTCGGGGAAGCCGGTGACCGGTCCACGCCGGGACATCGGGATGATGTTCCAGCAGCCTACCCTTTTTCCTTGGCGCACGGCCGTCGAGAATGTCGTCCTGCCGATCGAGATACGCGACGGGAAAAAAGCGGCCTTGGAGAAACATAAAGACGCCAAGGCGCTGCTCGATCTGGTCGGTTTGAAAGGGTTCGAGCAGGTTTACCCAAACGAATTGTCAGGAGGAATGGCCCAGCGTGTTGCGATCTGCCGGATGCTGATTACAGAACCGGCCGTCCTGCTGCTGGACGAGCCATTCAGCGCGCTTGATGAGTTAAGCCGTGACTTTATGGATATGGAGCTGCAGAGGATCTGCAAGGAGCGCAATGCAACAACCTTCCTCGTCACCCATTCGATCCCGGAGGCCGTGATCCTCTCCGACATGGTCAGTGTGATGTCCCCGCGGCCCGGACGTATCGCTGCCACGGTCACCATCGATCTACCCCGACCGCGGACTTTGGAAATGATGACGGAACCGCGCTTCGCTGCGTACGTCAAGCAGATTCGCGAGCTACTCGACAAAGGAGCATTCCTATGACAAATAAACAGACAGGGGCCACCGAGGAGGCCGCGTGTGAGACGGTATGGGCCGCCGAAAAGGTCTCTTGGATCGACCGCCTTCCGCGTGCGGTGACGATGTTTTTGGTTCTATTGGTTTTTTTGTCCGTTTGGCAGCTGGTTTATGCCCTGAAGTTAATCTCGCACATCATTCTTCCATCGCCGTTTGCGACGATCGAGGAGATTGTCACGGTCGGTCTGAATCTGCTCACCGGGGATTATATGCTGAAAGCGCTGTGGACGACGGCCCAAGAGGTGCTTATAGGCTTTATGATTGCAGTTGTGCTCGGCTTTTTTCTCGGGCTTCTGGTGGGCGAGACGGACTTTGGCGAGCGGATGGTGATGCCCTATCTGGTTGCGATCAACGCCATGCCTAAAGTGGCATTCGCCCCCCTTTTCGTCTCATGGCTTGGCTTCGGCATAGCCTCCAAGGTGGCGTTGGCCGCCTTCGTTGCGCTCTTCCCGGTTATTGTGGGAACGGCGGCCGGTATCCATGCCGCGGACCAGAATGCACGAATGCTTTTCCGTACTATTGGAGCCAGCCGCTGGCAAACGTTGACAATGCTGAAACTGCCCACCGGAATGCCTCATTTCTTCACCGGTCTGAAGAATGCTGCGGTACTCGCAGTTGTCGGTGCGGTTGTCGGGGAGTTTCTGGGCGGCGGCAAAGGGTTCGGCGAGCTGATTCGTATAGCTGCTTCCATGATCAACACACCGCGGGTCTTTGCGCTCATCATATATCTCAGCTTGCTGGGGTTGGGGACCTTCGGGATTGTGCTGTGGCTGCAACGTAAATTGATCTTCTGGCACAAGGAAACCATTACCACCGAAGAACTGTTTGAATAGGAACAGTTCAAGTCGTTACCGGATAAAACATACAACAAATTATTTTCGTAGAAACAGACACACCAAGGAGAACCATGAAACTTCTGACTTACCAGACTGAAAAAGGGCCGCGTGTCGCCGTTCTCACGGAAGCGGGTGTGGAGGACGTCGTCCCCGAGACGGGCGACGCCGTCGCAGTGATTGCGGCGGGCGGTGTTCCAAAGACCAACGGCAAACCAAAACCGCTCACCTCTGTAAAATTGCTTGCGCCGATCGCCGAGCTCAAGCGGCCGGTCGTTGCCGTCGGGCTCAACTACAAGAAACACTCCGACGAAGGGGCTCGCAAGCACGGCCTGCGGAAGGTAGGCGAATACCCGGCAAACCCGGTCTTCTTCTGCAAATGGTCCGGCTCACACAACGGACCAGAGGGTGAGATCATCCACCACGCGATCACCCGGGAGCTTGATTACGAGTGCGAGCTTGTGATTGTTATCGGTAAGCAGGGGATCAACATCCCCAAAGAGCGGGCCATGGACCACGTCTACGGCTACACGATCATGAATGAGATTTCGGCTCGCGATGTCCAGCGCCGTCACAACCAGTGGTTCAAAGGAAAAGGGCTGGACACCTTCGGTCCTCTGGGACCTTGGATCGTCACCAAGGACGAAACCGGCAACGGTGACAATCTGGCCCTCCAGAGCCGGGTGAACGGCCAGGTTCGGCAGAACTCCAACACCAACGATATGATTTTCGACATCGCAACGATTGTCTCGGTCCTTTCTGAGGGCTTCACCCTCTATCCGGGTGACCAGATAGCCACCGGCACACCCGAGGGTGTCGGCTTTGCAATGGACCCGCCTGGTCTGTTAAAGGCGGGAGATGTGGTGGAGTGCGAGGTCGAGAACATCGGGGTACTGCGCAACCACGTTGTCGCGCCGAAGTAAAGGCGGCGACCATGGGTTGATGGTAAAATATTTTCGGCGGAATCGGTTGCAAATGACCGTGGGAGGAACGTATCCCACGGTCATTTGTATTTTATACTGCCAGGGGCTGTTAACCAAGTTTACGTTTGATGATTTCCTTAAATTCCTCCGGGCTGAGAAGTCCTTTTTTCTCGGTGCTTTTCTCTTTTACTTCCTTCAAAATCTGCATGATGTTTTCGTCGCTGGTATTGTCCATGCCCAGTTTCTCAAGCATGTAGGTGATCGAGGCCTTGCCACTTTTTTTACCGAGGACGACTTCCGCTTCACGTCCGGTGAATTTGGGAGTGGTGGCAAACATGGCGAGCGGATTGGTCATGACAAGATCGACGCCGATCCCCGATTCCCGGATATAATTTCCCCTGCCGAGAACGGGTTTGTTGTTGGCCAGATTTACACCGGACAGGCTGGAAACCAGTTCGGAGAGGGCGATAATCTTGTCAAAACGGTAATTCGTCTTCATCCCCAGGAGAATATGCAGCCCAACCATCAGCTCTTCCAGCGCCGCATTGCCGGTCCTCTCCCCGAGTCCGTTCGCGCAGGAATGGACCACTGAGGCGCCGGCCGTGACGGCAGCCAGCTCCGTTGCCACTCCCATACCGAAATCATTGTGCGTATGAATCTCGACGGGAAGCCCTGTAAGCTTTTTAACCTTTCTCACCAGGTATTTGATGGCTTCCGGGAGGGCGCATCCCATCGTATCCACAACACCGATTGCATCCGGCGGAGCATCGTTCATCATCCCGGTCAGGAGATTTGTCAAATCTTCCTCTCGCGCCCGGGTCGTGTCGTAGGGAAAATAGACGGTATGTAAATTCCGCTTTTTTGCATAGTTAACGCAATCGATGCTCTTGCGAAGCACATCCTCCCAGGTCCATTTGAATTGATATTTTAGTTTCGGATAGCCGATCGGTACTTCGATGATCACCCCATGCGCGCCGCATTCGACGGCTTTGTCGATATCAACCATCATGGCCCTTGCAAAGGTATAAATCTTTGCATGCAGGCCCAACTGGGTGATCTCCTTGATCGCTGCGAAATCCTCCTCCGACACGGCCGGCATCCCCGCCTCGATCCGTTCGACGCCTACCTCATCCAGCATCCTGGCGATCCTGACTTTGTCGTCCTTTCGGAAGACCACACCAGGGGTCTGTTCGCCGTCCCGCAAGGTGGCATCGTGAATTTCGACCTTTTCGGGAAGATCAAATTCGCCGCAAACTTCATTCACAAAGTTATAGGGACTTACCCACCACTTCTCCTCCTGAATATGCAGATTTTCCATAGATTCCCTTTCTTTTTCCGACTATTTAAGGTTTTTGTTTTATCCGGTAACGACTTGAACTGTTCCTATTCAAACAGTTCTTCGGTGGTAATTATAGGTCTTGCTGACCCCGCGCAACTCAAAGACCGGCCGGCCCTCAAGGCCGGCCGGCAAAGATGAAAGCCTGTTTTCCATGGTCATGGCTACTTACCGTTCCAGTACTTGACGAACTCGTTCGAATAGGCCGCCTCCAACTTTGGCAGCGGCGCCTTCAAGAAGCCCGAAGCTAGCGAACTATCGTGCCAAAGCTTCCAACCCGCCGGTGGGTTGTAACCCAAGCCGTTCGACATATCCAAC
>Ga0247840_10006875_pt1 | contig 16102 bp, 18 predicted proteins | sample LaCruzMarch2015__FD_192404 | JGI IMG/M metagenome (GOLD analysis project Ga0247840, IMG submission 192404) | Freshwater microbial communities from meromictic Lake La Cruz, Castile-La Mancha, Spain - LaCruzMarch2015_17m | ecosystem: Environmental > Aquatic > Freshwater > Lake | place: Spain... | reverse complement strand
GAACGCTGGGCTGGCGGGCTTGCGGGCGGGTGCCGCAAGATTTTGCACGCGACCGGTGCGCATTGGCTGACCCAGAACGCTGCAGAGCTAGTACGATTGGAAAACCTCAAAAAGCGGCGCGGGGTGAGCCTATTTCCGCGACGACAGAACATCCCCAACCGCGGGATCGAATCCGCCGATGTTGCGTGTGTTCTCGGCAACGATTTCACAATCGGTTCCTTTCTCTTTGCAGGGAGGCCGGTTCATCGCATTCCCATCTCGTCCGCTTACGAATTTGCCTGGAAGGCTGAGCGGGACCGGGAAGCTTGCCGCAGGCGCTTCCTGTGGATAGGCAGCCTTGGAATGGTCCACAAGGGCCTGGATCTGGTGCTTGAAGCCTTCGCGGCGCGCCCGCACTTGCACCTGACCGTCTGCGGGCGTCCTGAGAAGGAACCGGATTTCTGGGACGCTTACCGGCATGAATTGAAGGAACTGCCCAACATCCATTTTGAAGGATGGATGGATATGGGATCACCGCGGTTTGAAGAAATCCGCCGGACTCATGGAGCCGTCGTCTACCCCTCGTGCTCCGAAGGCGGCGGTGGAGCTGTCATTCACTGCATGCACGGTGGGCTCGTTCCGCTTGTCACCTGCGCGGCTTCGGTGGACACCGGGAACTTTGGCTTGGCCATTGCGGAGGGGACTGTCGAAGAGGTTGGCACCGCATTGGATTCGTGCGCAGCGTGGACTCCGGCTGAGCTTGAGGCACGCTCGCGGGCCACGTGGGAGCACGCGAGGGGCAACCATTCGCTTGCGGCATTCCGCGGGAATTACACCCGGTTCCTCGATCAGCTTCTGCGATGAAATGGGCGCTGACTTCTCCCGATGGCCTCGGCGATTTTCTACTCAGGCTTCCCTGGCTCTTTGCAATGGAGCAGGCGGGCTGGGAGCTGACCCTGCTGGCCCGCCAACCGACCCTTGAGCTTGCGATGCTTGCCGGCTTGCGCGGGCGGATGGTCCCGCTCGGAAGCAGTCCCTATTCAAAGGAGACAAGACGCCTCAGGGATCCCTTCCGGCCTGAACGCATCATCGCCCAGGAGTCTGACCTCGTTTTCCTCGGTCCGTCGCAGCCGAGCTTCTTTGAGGAAGAACTTGGCGGAAAGCTCGATGGCACCCGGCTCGGGGGCTTTGTGCTCGACGAACCCTTCTGGCCAGGTGAAGGCATCTGCGATCCTTCCCGGCTTGCTGACCGGTATGAGATCCGTGTCAAAGTCCGGAACGACGACTCCGAGCCGGTTCGCAATGCGCGTGCTGCCTCCATCCTGCTCGGTAAAAATGTTGAATTACAACCGTTCCGGTTTCCTGGTGCGACCCGGTCAGGATGGTTGTCGAACAGGCCCGATGGACGCTACACCGTGACCTGTCCCGGCTACCGGGAAGGCGACTACTTCACGGGTCTGGGAGCCGGACGGTGGATCACCGAACTGAGGCACATCGAGAAGGACACGCGATTTGTTTTCACAGGTTCGCCTGCCGAGGTTCAGGCCAACGCCGCCATCCGCGCGGGATTGTCCGAGCCGGGAGCTCATCTTGATATCACCGGTCAATTAACAAGCTTAAGTGAATTGCTCGCAGTATTGGATGGAGCGGATGCCTATGTCGGCAAGGATTCCGGCACGATGCACCTTGCTGCCGCGCTTGATAAACCGGTGGTAGCCGTCTTTGGTGGCGGTCATTGGAGCCGGTTCCTGCCCACAGGAACGCGTGGCGTGGTGCTGACCACAATAGTTCCCTGCAGGTGCTGTGATTGGCGCTGCCATCTTCCCGAGCCCGTTTGCGTGACCGGACTTCCTGAAGGAGCGGTTGCTGAAGGCTTCAAACTCCTGTCCACACTCGCTCAGAATGAAATCCGGGTCATGGAGTATCCGGCCGACGAGCGGGTGGATGCTCTCCTTGCGACCAATCCAGGTCACGGATTTCCGGAGCGTGTCCACCGTGAACGCCGACAACGCCTCGCCGCCGAAAGGAAGGAATGCCTGATGCCGCCGCTTCAACGACTCTGGAGAACGGTGGCCCGCCGGTTCACATGAGCCCGGTGCCCATCCTCTTCATTCACTACGGGCCTTCCGCCTACCTGCGGCAGACCCTCGCAGGTGCCCGGCGAAGCAATCCGGGTAAGGAAGTCCACTTTCTTGGTGATGAGGATAACCGGCGCTTCTGTCCCCGGGGAGTCCGGTTTCATGCAATGAGCGACTACTCCTCCGGCCCTCTGATGAGCGAATTTCGCGCGGTGTTCCGTCCGATTAGTGGTGAAAACCACCGTTTCAATAAATCGGGAGGTGTCGATACCTGGTTGCGCTTTGTCTTCGAACGCTGGTTTATTTTCAGAAACTTTCTCGAAGCGCACGGAATCCGCCGATTTTGGACTTTTGACTCCGACACGTTGGTTGCGTGCGACCTGGGTCTCCGCGAACCACGCTTTGCCGGATTCGACGCGACCGAGCAGTGCCGTGGCTGTTGCCTGAACGGCCTGATCAATTCAATCGATCTCGTGCATGGCTATACCGCTGCGATGATCCGGCTCTTCCAGGACGAAGCGTATCTCACCAAGCAACACGAAAGACTGAAAATCCACCGGGGTCTGGCCTTCAACGAAATGGATGCATGGCAGACATTCCGCGACGAATCGCGCCCGGCAACCTGCGCACTCGGAACCCCATGCGAAGGCGAGGTCTTTGACGATGCACTGGGAATCCCCAATGGCTATGTGCCGGCATCCGCAAAAATCCGCGACCGGATCCCTCTGAAAAAAGTACTCGTGGACCAACGTGGAGCGGCCTGGGCCCTTCGAGAACCCGACAATGAACCTGTGCGCCTCCTCACCCTGAACCTCAGTTGGATGCCGGACTATTTCTACCGGCGTCTTTCCCCCGTTTGCCGTCCGCTTGGTTGCCTGACATTCAACAAGGACCTTTGCCACGAACTCGACTTGCGCGAACCTCTGCTCGTGCGCGGCATGCGACTGATTCGAAATCGTGCCATACGTTAGACACATATCCCGCGCAAAATGCACAAGGCTTCCGGAAACAATGCAGGCCTCACACGAAGGAGGGGGAGGAATGGAAGGAAAACTGTCAATTAATGTTTCTGAATTTCCGACCCCGATCTGCGTAGAAAACTGGTTTTTCATCGTGAGGCGCAATGGGCTGTTGGGACCTTCGCTTACTGCCGGGTGTCTAAAACTAGAAATTCAGAATTCAAAATCCATAATTAACACAACCCCTACCCTTGGCGCCGGCTCCCGCCGGATTAGGAGATTCCCTTGAGCAAGCAACCGGCATCCCCGGATCTGTATCGGAGGAGGGACAACCTCCGCCGCATGGCGGAAGGTGGCACTGAGCACGAAAAATGTGCGGCCCACGCCAAGCTTAAACGCCTTGAGGCCCGACATGATTTTTCATCCTCATCTGCACCCGAGATGGCGGATATTTTTTCCAATTGGATAAAGCCCAAGCCGGCGGCTGTTGCTTTATCCGTCCTGAAGGTTCCCGATGAATGGGCCGACGCTGCGAACCTCGTGAAGTGGGCCTTCGCTGATCGGTTTGACACAGCCTCTGTTTGGAGGAACTCCACCAAAGGAGCCGAGTTATTGGTTCATGCAGAGGGCGAAGATGTTGGAAATCTAAGGCCTCTGGCAAAGGGGTTGTTCAAGTCAATCGAGGCAGCCTGTGTGGCATTTCATGGCAAGGGAAAAGTGGCGGCGTTGAGCCGCGCTCCATTCCTGCAGGGTGTTTACGACGGAATAATGGATGAAAGCCGCACCGCCGGGTCCGTAATCCCGGGCTTCTCTCCAGCCCCGAAAAAACAAAAAGGCCGCAAGTCGCGCAGGCCGGTGGCGAACGCTGCAGCGGTACACCCCTACGAACTTGGACGCACAGTGGGACTTCAGATCCGGGTGAACATTCCCAGGAAGGAAATCAGCGCTGGAATCCGGCTGGCGATGAAGACCGTTGATGAGCCGGACAAGCCCGGTACACCACGCAGCACTTATGATTAACCCAAATATTTTACCGCGCCCTCTCCGTGAAAATCTCTATCGGTGGTGGGGTTTCCGCACGGTTTCGCTGGGAGGTTTTGATATGCGTGTCCTTCCTTACGACAAACAATTCTGGGATGGGGTGCAGGCTGGGACGTGGGAGCCCGAGACACTCGAAGCGCTGGCCTCGGTGGTCGGTCCCGGAACCGCTTATTGTGACATTGGCGCTTGGATCGGGCCGACAGTCTTGTTTGCGCGATGTCGGGGAGCGCGCGTTACCTGTTTTGAACCCGATCCGCTTGCCTATGAGAGATTGCTTGGAAACCTCCGGCTCAATGGAGCTTTTGATGTCCGCTCCTTCCCCTGCGCACTTGGCAAACGGGACGGCCTCCGCACCATGGGAGCGATGGTTGGAAGTCTGGGCAAAAGTGCCACGAGCTTCTTTGGAACGGGGGCTGCACAGACCGTGGAAGTTGCGAGCCTGACTTGGGAAACAGCCCGCCGGTTGTTGGAGTTGCCGGTTTTCGACGTTCTCAAAATGGATATTGAAGGCGCCGAGGTTGAATTGCTGCCTTTGTTGCTCGACTACCTGCGCGAGCATCGTCCTAGCCTCCTGCTTTCAACCCACTGGGCATTCCTTCCCGAATCCGATCGTACCTCTCTGTCGGCATCACTGTCTGAACTCGGAAAAATCTATAAATCCACGGTCGCATTGGGTGGCTCGGGCGGCCTCACCGTCGATTTCTCCGATCCCCTCATCGCCAGTAAACAGGCGGTATTTCTGTTAAAACCCTAATCCGGCGGGAGCCAATGCCGAGAGTTGGCGTGCGGGCAAGGGCGCCCGGTGAGAAACAGCCGCTATCGCTGCCGGATTAGAAATATTTTTGCTTCGCAAAACTTCAAGCGCACCAATTTTCAATTCCCGATGAACAGGATTGTTGAATATTTTCGATGGAAGCTGGGCCTTACGAAGGAAGCTGCCAGCAAACGGGCTCTGGCCGCCATTTGCCTGGGACCGGATGACCTCGCAATCGATTGCGGTGCGAACGTCGGCGAGATGACGGCGATCCTCGCCCGTGACGGAGCGATAGTTCATGCCTTCGAGCCAAATCCCCATGCCTTCGCGGCACTTTCCAGTCGTTTCTCCGGTGAACCGAATGTTATTTGTCACCAGGCTGCTGTCTCCAATCATGATGGACGGATGTGGCTGTATCTCCATGCTAACAGCAGCCAGGACGAGGTGTTCTGGTCCAATGGATCCTCGCTGCTCGCCGACAAACCCAACATATCCACCGACCGCTCAATCGAGGTTGAGGTCATCGATCTGGCAGAATTTCTTATCTCGCTTGGGAAGCCGGCGAGGGTGCTCAAACTCGACATCGAAGGAGCTGAGATCGAGGTGATGAATCACCTCATCGACCGGAATTGCCTCTCCCGTGCGCAGAACATCTTCGTAGAGACGCATGAGGCAAAGATTCCATCGCTCGTTGCTCCCACCCGGGCATTGCAAGACCGTCTGGCCGGCCTTGGCGCAACCCATGTCAGACTCGATTGGGTCTGATGCGGACCAACTCAGACCGGTTTTGACGCAAAATAGATCCGTCGCTGATTCGTCGCAAGGGGTGATGGGTTCGGCTTCGGAGGGAAAAGCACATGTCTCGTTTGGATATCCGCCGGGAAATCGGCTTCGGTTAGTGTCAGGACCTGGAATCCGACCCGCTGAAGCCGCAGGGGAAAATCATCACCGTACATCCTGACGTGATCTTTCTGCCCGAAACGGATTTCCCGATCTCTCTCGGTTCTCACAGTGGGATCCTCGTCGGTCGTGGCGGGCGGATCGGCCTGCGGAACGGTCAAAACGGCAGTCCCTCCCGGGCGGAGGATACGGTTGAGTTCGAGGAATGCGGAGGCGTCATCGGGCACATGTTCCAGTACATCACAGACGATGACAGTATCGAACGAGGTATCGGCAACCGCCGTCATGTGGCTGATATCCAGAAGGATGTCGCAGTCGCCTCGCCCGAAGTCTGCTGTGACATATCTCCGTGCCGCAAGGCGGACTCGATCGCTGAGTTGCCGTTCGGGTGCAAAATGAAGCACGTCCTTTCCCCGCAGGAGTTCGCCTTCCGTAACTCCCGGCAGGGAAGCCAACCCGTCAAGAGCCGCCGCCAGCAAGCGGTGCCTCACCTGGCTTGCGCAGCTTGGGCAGATCGTTCCGCGGTGCCAGCAGTCGTCGGTCAGTGCGGAGCCCTCCCAGCGGCAGATATTGCATGCGACCCTGTTCCCCGAAAGACGACGCAGGAGCTTGCTCCTGGCCTGCCCGGCTTGCCACCGGTCCCAGCGGCCACCGAGCGCGCGCCGGACGGAAAGTGGAATCAGGTTTCTCATTCGAGGCAGGAGGGTGGAGAAGTGGGCATGGATCGCAGAAAGTTCGCGGCGGTGGGTGCACTGCGTCCACTAAAATCGATCGGGAGCTCAATCTGAAGTGAAGAACGTATCTGTCATCATTCCAGCCTTCAACGCGGCAAGCTATCTCGAATCGGCGGTGGATTCCCTTCTGCGGCAGACCTTCCCCCCGCGGGAAATCATCGTTGTGGATGATGGCAGTCAGGATGGGACGGCCGGCGTTTGCAGAGAGTTGGGTGACACGGTGCGGCTTGAGAGCATTGAGAACGGGGGAGTCGCACGTGCCAGAAACATCGGGGCAAAGCAGGCCACCGGAGATTACTTTGTGTTCCTTGATGCGGACGATGTTTTGTTGCCCCATGCTTTGGAATCTTTGCACAGACAGATGGAGGAATCCTCAGCCGGCTTTGTCTATGGTATGGTGATTGAGCGGAGGCCTCCACCATTGCGGCCGAAGCTCAGTGGATTCGATTTTATTGCCGGAGATCCACCCCTTCCCGCCAAAAGAAATTTTTGGAGATCAGCGGTCGTGACACCCGGATCCGCCATGGTGAGGGCCGAACTGCACCGGCGCCTTGGAGGATTTGTGACCGGTTTCGAACCGTTGGAAGACCGGGACTACTGGGTGAAATGCGGTCTTCTGGAACCGGTCGGGTATTGCGACACGGTCGTGTTGGATAAAAGCTGGCACCCTTCCTCCCACGGATCCCAGCACGCAAAACGCATCTTCCGTGGGCAGCTTGCGCAGCGCCACCTTCGGGAGTGGTGTCATGGTGCGGGGATCGATTCTTCTTGGATCCCGGCGGATCCGGAGATCCTCCGTCGGGCTTTGGACGAGGCCTTGTGGCGGCGCGAGTATGGGATCATCAAGCCTCTGCGCAAGCTGGGGGCTGCCTCGGGTCTTAGGCACTGGAAGTCCGCCATTGTAGCCGCCATTTCCAATGCCTCGGAGCCAGATTGGATTCATGTCGAACCGCGCGTCATGTCCTGAGCCGCAAAATGGACTGGCAAGTCAGGCGACCAATAAGCAGTTAATAATTTGTGAATAGCCTCTTCAAAATAATGTGCATAGTCCTTATTATGAGTGAATAATGAATCAAAATCGTTCCTGGCTACCCAACCATTTTTGTTTGACTCATTCATGCATTCGTGTATGCATGAAACTATGAAAACAATTACCTTGGACGATGTGGCCTATCAGAGGCTCAAAGCCTGGAAGAAAGGCACTTCCGAATCCTTCTCTTCTGTCGTCAAACGGGTGATTCCTGAGCCGGGTTCGCTGGGAGCCTTGCTGTCGTTTGTCGAGAACCGGGGAACCTGTCGCCGTGAGGGCAATGATCTTCTTGAGCGTACGGTAGAGACCCGCTCGGCTGCAAAGGCAGAGCCATGGACCTGATCGCGGATACAAGTTACTTGGTCGGTTTGTGGCGTGGACAAGGATGGGCAACTCAACATGCCTCGGTAAATTCCTCCAAGTCGCTGGGCATGTGCTGGGTCGTCCTTGGAGAATTTTGGCATGGAGCCCGGCGTGCTGGCCACGATGAGCAAGAAGTTCGTGAGTTTCTGGACTTGGGTGTACCCCTTGTGGATGCCTTACCGGTTGTTGATACTTACGCACAAATCTGCGCCGAGTTATCACGCGATCGCTCCTACATGGACATCGGTCAGAACGATCTCTGGATAGCGGCTGTCGCTCTCAAGTGGGACAAGCCCCTTGTAACGCGTAACAAGCGGCATTTCGGGCTGATTTCCGGCCTCCGGCTCGAAGTGCTGTCTAAGTAAACCTGGAACCGTTCTACTGAAAGACCTGCCGGTCAGAGCCAGCAATCCAAGGTGGCACCCTATTTTTCCGTTATCACCCCTTCCTACAATCAGGGGGAATACATCGGCGCATGCCTCCAATCGGTAAGAGATCAGGAGGACCCGGACTTCGAGCACTTGGTCCTCGACAACTGTTCAACCGACTCGACGGCAGCGGAGGTCGCGAACTTCCCCGAAGCCATCTTTGTTTGTGAGCCCGACCGCGGGCAATCCGATGCGGTCAACAAGGGTTTCCGCATGGCGACAGGAGAAATCATCTGCTGGCTCAACTCGGACGATGCCTATCCCCGCGGTTTGTTCCGGCGTTTGCGCGAGTATTTCTCGGATCCGCGTTGCGAGGTGGTATTCGGCGATGTTGACCAGGTCGCGTATGACGGCTCCGCCCCTCAAAGGGCTGCAGCCTGCTTTAAGCAGAGGGAGGATCTGGTGCGCTGGTGGAGCAGCCGCGCCCGGCTCCACCAACCGGCCGTGTTTTTCCGGCGCTCGCTGCGGGAGAAAATCGGGTTTCTAAGGGAAGATCTCCACTTTGCGATGGATTACGAGTACTGGTGGAGGATGTCCGCCGCCGCCCCGTTCTCGTACCGGCCCGAAATTCTCGCGGTCCAACACCGTCAGCCCGAATCAAAAACAGTGAAGGCATGGCAATCGGTCTATGAGGAACGGGAAAAAATTTTCTCACGTTATTATGGATTGATCGACGGTGGGGATCCCCGCGGCCTCGAGCGCGAAAAGCGAAAGGCAATGGCCTCGCGGTACCTAACCGAAGCGTTTTGTGCGGCACCGGACGGAGCCGCGCTGTCGCTCCTTCTCCGTTCGTTTCGTTCCTGGCCACCGGGCATGCTGGATTTGCGGTGGCTGGGAGTCATCCGCCGGCTTGTATCAGGCTCCCGGACGCCTGCCGGATTGCTTGAGAGGTGAGAGAGCCCGGGTCAAAATTTTGCATCCCGGTGGAAACTCAACTCCATCAAGGAGTCCCTTGGACCTTCAGTATCGAAAGGTCTTCAGCGAGGCAGTGCCTTGCTAAGTCATTTTTATGAAAATCCTACTTGTTGGCGGCGCCGGCTTTATCGGTTCCCGCACGGCTCTCCGCCTTCTCGGTGCCGGTCACACACCCGTTGTTTTTGATCCGCTTGACGCACAGACCCATGGAAGCGATGCATCGGCTTCGCCGACTCTGACAAGCCTCAAGGGAAAAGTGGAGGTCGTTTGCAGTGACACCCGCGACCCCGGGGCCCTGGCAGCCGCCGTTTCCGCCGCAGAAGCGGTATATTATTTTCCAGCCTGCACGGGAACCGGTCAATCGATGTATGAGGCCGGAAAGTATTGTGACGTCAATGTTCACGGTGCGGGGGTATTTGCCGATGTCCTCGCTGTCTGCCGCGATCAAGTCGCACGGGTCATCATCAGCTCAAGCCGGGCGGTTTATGGCGAAGGAGCGGCTGAGTGTCGCGAACATGGAAAGGTTTTTCCAAATCAGCGCCGGGAGGAATACCTCTCAGTCGGCCGGTTTGACAGTCTCTGCCCGCATTGTGGCAGCAACGTCGCGCCACTCCCTTCGTCTGAATCCGATCCCGCAAGGCCGGTCTCAATTTATGGGATCACCAAGCTGGCCCAGGAGCAGATTATCGATTGCGCTTGCCGGAGCCTGGGAATTTCCTGTGTCACGTTCCGCTATCAAAATGTCTATGGCGAGGGGCAGTCTCTGAAGAATCCTTACACCGGAATCCTCTCGATCTTCACTCAGCTTCTGCTCGCCGGAAGGGCCATCGAACTTTTTGAAGACGGAAAGCCCGGCCGCGACTTTGTCCATGTTGACGATGTGGTCGAATACAATTTCCGCGCTTTGGACAGGCCGGTAGCGGAGGGATTTGTGGCGAATGTCGGATGCGGGGTCTCCTCTTCGCTTGTGGACCTCGTCGGGGCGATTGCCAAAGCGCTCGATCGCGAGCCGGCTTATTCAGTCAGCGGCCGCTACCGCATGGGGGATGTCCGCCACGCGGTGGCGGACCTTTCCCATTTGCAAGCTGCATTTGGGCAGCATGAATTCGTCGGCCTTGAGGCGGGAGTCAGGGCCTTTGTGGAATGGGTGCGCGCCATGGGGGCCGAGCCGGGAGCCAACGAGCGATTCGACCGGTCGCTGGATGAAATGAGGGCCGCGGGCTTGCTGCGGGGGCCGGAAAGCAGCCGGTGAAGTCTGTTGATCCCACACGCGTTTGCCTTCTTGCGACCGTCTACCTCCCCTATCGATGGATGGCGGAGATCACAGCAGACCTGATTGAACTCCACTGGCCGGAGCATCCACCGCTCTTTTTTTGCGGGCTGAAAGATGAAGAAGCAGGAGATTTGCCGATCCTGCCGTTGCGTTCTGAAGGCGGGCCACGGATCTGGGCGTCCTTCGCACTCGACGCCGCCCGTGAGCTGGCGGCCCGGGGATTTGAACTTTGCTATTTCCTGCTTGAAGACCAGCCGCCCCTTGCCCGTTGTAATCACAAGCATTTGATGGAGACCCTCCCATCGCTCATCAACTCATTGCCCGCATCTTACATCGGGTTGATGGGTTGGGACAACAGGCGGTTCAATTATGGAAGTCCGATCCTCCCGCCGTCGCATTTCCGGCTCATGCACCATGTGGATCCCGGCACGCCCCGCTTTCATTTGCACACGTCCCTGTTCCGCATGGACACCCTGGTGCGTTGTCTCAAGGCCACGGCTGCATCGGCTCAGCCCACGCCGTGGGGTTTCGAAAAACTCTGTGACAAAGCCGATGCACCTTTGCCAGCAGAGGATAAGAATTCCTGCTATCAGATCTGCGGGGAGGAACTTTATGAAAACCGGCCCTCAGCCTGGAATCGGGCTGCACGGGCTGCCGAACGCTGGTTTTATCACCGCGCGATGAGTCTCTATCAACCCCTCGCCCGGGTGGGGTTGGGCAAACTGTTTTGGGAAACGATGGGATACGAAAACGTTTTTTTCGATGGCCCCTACCCGATGTTTTATGCCGGCGTGATGTCCAGGGGCGGGGTCAACCGCCACCTCGTCCGGTATTTACAGAAAAGGAATCCGGAACTCCTTCAGAAGATCCGGGAGGGATCCTCATCGTGACCGGGAATAAGGAGCCGCACCTCCGGCTTGTTTTCAGTTCGGACCGCACCTATCTGCCTGGCCTTGCTGTTTCCATGGCCTCGGCGCTGGCGTTCCTGCCGGAAAAGCTCACTCCGAGGGTGACTGTTATCCATGAGGGGCTCCGTGACAGGGAGACCTCCGCGATTTCATCGATCGCCCGACGGATTCATCCACTCTCTGAATGCACGTTTGTGGCGATCGGACAAATTTCCAAGTGTCTCCCGGCAGCCCCCGGGCTCCATCCTTTGGCCTACGCGCGTCTTCTGGCACCGGATCTGGTTACCGAGGACTTCCTGGTTTATCTCGACAGTGATCTGCTCGTGCTTCGAGACGTTTCAGAACTTCCCGGCTTGCTGGGTGAGGACGATCTTGCTGCGGCCCCGCGATGTGGGAGGCTCGGAGACGACTGCCCATGGCTGGATTCCGAAAGGATGAACGGCGACGACCCCTACTTTTGCTCAGGGGTTCTGGCCGTGCGACGGGGGGCATGGAAAAACGAGGGAATATCGGAGGAGGCCTTGAACCTTGCCAGGAGGGAACCTGAAAATTGCCGGAATTACGATCAAACGGTGCTGAATTACCTTCTTCATCGCCGGGTGACAGTCCTGGATGAGACGTGGAGTTGGAACCATTGGCAGTTCGCAGCAGCACCCACTGAACAGGCCCTCATCCTCCATTACATCACAGGCGGCAAACCATGGCGCGCACCTTCGTTGACGGGTGTATCAGGATTGTGGCTTGAAGCGTTCGAATTGCTTTGCCGAAAGGACCTTCCATGGGTTGGTGTATCCATGCAATTGCGCTCCCGTGTGGAAGACCTCGCCTTTCAGGTCGGCACCCACCTCCCTCCAGAAATGCTCAATAGGCTGGGGACCTCACTGGCTTGGAGGATTCGACGCTGGAAGGACGAGTCCACAGACTGCTCCCGGGCCAGGTTTCGCACCTGCATGGGACGACTCAAGGAGACTGCCAAATTATGAATGCCTTGGCCCGCTTTCGTTCATTGCCACGGCAGGCCCTTGCATCCCTTGGCAGGTCGGTGGCTGCGAATAGCGCCTTGCGGCTTTTTCGACGCCCGCAGCTTAAGGAAGAATCCGCATCCGTCCACATGTTGGTTTCATCCAAAACCTGGCATGCCGGAGTCCTCGCTGCGGCCAGTTTTGAAACACATACCCGCAGGCAATGGCCTTTGTATATTCATGAGGATGGATCGGTCTCCGAATCTGCCCGGGCTGAGATCCTGAAGATTCTGCCCGGTGCCCGTTTTGTTCCCCGTACCGAGGCTGACGTCCGCGCCGAAAAGATGCTTTCCCGGTTTCCCCGCGCACTTGCACATCGAAGCAAATACAACCTCTTCCTCAAATTTGCAGACACTATCGCCTTTGCAGAACGAGGGAGGTTCATCGTCCTGGATTCCGATGTGATCTTCTTTCAGACTCCCAAGGAGATCCTTGCATGGGCTGATTCCTGTTCCGATTCCTGCCTTTACAATGAGGATACCAAAGAGAAGTTTTGCATCCCTCGCGGCGGGATTGAAGCCGCTCTTGGAGTGGAGCTTCTCCCCCGGTTTAACAGCGGCCTTGTATTGATGCAGAAAGCTGCGATGGACCTGGCCTTGGCCGAAAAGTTTTTCGCCACATTCGAAGCAAATGCCCATGCCCCCCAGTTCTTCGAGCAAACCCTCTACGCTCTGATGGCTTCAACGAATCCCGGCGGTGGCAGCGCTCTGCCACGGTCGTACAACATCTCCTGGAATTACTGGCGGGACCCGGGCAGTGTGTGCCGCCATTACGTCGGGGATTTCAAGCATGACCTCCTCTACATCGAAGGGGCTCCGTTCCTCCTTGCCGCATTGCTTGGCGACCGATTGACAACGGCTGGCAAATGAATCAAAATGATTCACGTATGGAATCAATTACTGTGCGAGACCTGCGAACCTCCTTCCCCAAGATTGAGAAAATTCTTGCCGGGGGAGAGTCCGTCGAAGTCCGTAAACGCAACCGGGTCGTTGGAGTTTTAAGCCCGCCCCCCGAGCGGCGGAAGATCATTATGCCGGACTTTGCCGCGAGGATGGGCAAGATTTTCCCCGATATGGAGGACCGTGGAATCGTGCGGGCTCTGCTCGAGGACCGGGACACCTGATGGTTTACTTCGACACCTCCGCGTTGCTGGCTCTCTTGGTGCCCGATCTCTGGAGCACGAAGGCCCGTGAAATCGGCTCGAAGCTCAGGCACGCGATCCAGTTGACCGATCTGGGAGAGATCGAGCTCATGACCCGGATTCACCGTGCGCTCGGAGAAAAAAAGTTGGGTGTGATGGAGCATTTTCAAGTGTTGCGCCAGTTCGAGCAGGACGTGGCTGACGGTATCATTGTCAGAAAGCGCCTCAACACGCAGGCACATGTTAATGAGGCGCTGCGAATGGCGCGCAGCTGTGCACCAAAATTGGCAGTGAGATCGCTCGATATTTTGCATGTTTCGGCGGCAAGACTACTGGGCTGCCGATCGTTCGCCTCGTTTGACCATCGGCAGCGCCAGCTTGCTGCTGCCGTGCGCCTGAAATTGCTCCCAACAACACTTACTTAGCACTGTGGCTTATTTCCGCGATCTTTTCACACCCCGACTGCATTCGGCTTTCTGGGCAAAAACGGCCCTTCACCTCCTCACGCCCGGCGGCTTCGGCCATATCCGGAAGCTGCGGGCCGGCAAGGACGCCCGCTACGACCACGAACGGGACAAACACGAGGTCCGTAAGAAACACCACGGCGATGGCGGTTGGAAGGACGGACACGATGACGGCATTCGCAAGCGCGACTACGCGTCCTACGAGGAATATGTCACACATCAGAAATTGAAATTGGACGAGATGGTCAAACTCAAAGGAGGGTTCACCAACTTTGATATCTTCGACTACCGTCTCAAATTTTACACCCGTTTCCGGAGGCTTGCGGACCACCTGCCACCCGATGCCCGCATTTTATGCTGTGGAGCGCGGCAGGGAACCGAAGTCGAAGTCCTCAGGGATCTGGGATTTTCGAAAGCGGAGGGCATAGACCTGAACCCCGGGCCGGACAACCCGCTCGTCCGGCAGGGAGACATGATGAAGCTGGATGCCGCGGGCGATTCCCTCGATCTGATTTATACAAACTGCGTGGACCATGCATTTGACCTTGATGCCATGTTGAAGGAACACTCCCGGGCGCTTAAACCCGGCGGCTTTCTGCTCTATGACATAGGCACCAACATGGAAGCAGGCGGCGGCCCGTTTGAGGCGATCTCCTGGGAGCAGAGCGAGGAGGTTGTCGTGCGCATGATGGGGACTTTCAGAACCCTTGTGCATGTCGAACGGGACCCTCAGTGGCTTTGGGTTCTTGTTAAGGATAAGAAACCGTAAACCGGCTCTTAATTGCGGGTTGTCAAAACCGCTCCGTTCGCAAGCAGCAGCGCGAGATTCAGCCCCTGGAGCAGCAGGGATACCAGGATGGCGGCGTGAACTCCGCAAAACAGGGAGTTCTTATATGACGAGGCAGAATGTCTCCACGCTTGCACACCAAGAAAAGCCGCCAGCACTATGCAGGGAATCCAAAGGCTTCCCATGAAGCGGTCCCCGCGCCCGATCGGGTAGTACCACCCGTAGAGCAGCGCATAAAGCGCAAACGCCGTGAAGGCATAAGCGGCGCAGGCAACGTTTGGCGGACTGAATGACGCAGCGGGGATTTTCGGCCCGGCGAGCAGCGCCAGCGGAACCAGAAAAAGAAGAATCAGATACACCCCGCGGTGCGAAAGGGGTTGTTCCCACTTTTTGAGATCCGCGCTCTTCCAGAAAAATTCCGCGGCTTTCCGCCGTGTCTCCGGAAAAAAGAAGCGTGCGAGAACAACTTGTGAACCGGAGAAAGTCCGGGCCACCGCATCTCCGATCGTGTGGCGATCGAAATACCAGGTGAACGACGGAATTTCGTCCGGCGGAACCTTTTCAAGTTGGGCCCGGCCCGGGTGCGCATCCTGCCAGGGCCAGGCCTCGGTGTCGAAGTCATCCATCCACATCCAGATTTTCGGATAGCTGAAAGTCGAGGAACCGAATAATTCCGCCTTGTTCAAACCAAGAGGAAGAGCCATCAGCAGAACAATGGCCCCGACCATCAGAATTCCGAACATGTCTTTCAGCGGAGGAAAAACTGCCTTTTGCAGAAGGGTCCGGATTCCCAGAGCAAAGAGAAGCGCCAGCAGGAAAGGCTCGAACGAGGGCTTGGAGAGGTAGGCGAAACCGGCCAAAACACCCAGCACCGGATACCAGAACCAGCCGCGTTGTCTGAGTATTTGCCAGGCCGCCGCCGCAGCAAAAAACGAGAACGCATAATAAAGGGGCTCGGGCTGAAAATAAGTGGCCCGGACGAGAAGGATCCCCATGCTTGAAAGCAGGAGGACATTGGCTGCAACCAAACCTCCCCAAAACCGGGTTGCCATCACTCCCAATGCCACGAGAAAAACACAGGCAACCCCCGTGTTAAGCCATTTTCCCTTCTCAAAGAATTTGCCATCATCGGGATCCATCACAAAGCGGGCCAACCAGGACCATGCAGGATGTCGCACTCCGTCGCTCCTTCGGGGCCACCAGTCGTTGTTGTATGCTGCGACACCTGCCAGCCACATTTCCGCTCCCTGGTCGGCCCGTTTGAAGTCCTGATTCGAACGGGCGATGATCTGCCCCGCTGCAAAGAGATGAAGAGCCAGGACCGCC
>Ga0247840_10006872_pt1 | contig 16105 bp, 16 predicted proteins | sample LaCruzMarch2015__FD_192404 | JGI IMG/M metagenome (GOLD analysis project Ga0247840, IMG submission 192404) | Freshwater microbial communities from meromictic Lake La Cruz, Castile-La Mancha, Spain - LaCruzMarch2015_17m | ecosystem: Environmental > Aquatic > Freshwater > Lake | place: Spain... | reverse complement strand
CCACGAGGAAAATGTTCTGCGCTCGTATCATCTCTACACATATGCCAGATTTTGACCCGATGGGCAAGGCTTAAGCGCAATGCCGGGCGATTCAGGACGCCCGCGCCACGGCCGCCGCAGGCTTTGCCGCCGTCCGTCCGGCCGTGAAGCGAGCGTTGTGAACGTATGTCAAGGCAATATTTACGCCAGACTCCGCGTCGCGACCCCGACGGCTGCAAAGATCACTGCGGTGTTTACCGTCCGACCGCGGCAATCACTTGCAAGCCGATTTTCGCGGTCAATTGCGCACCATGTCTCCCCGCAGGATCTTGGGGGTTACGAAGATCAGCAGTTCGGTGTTGTTGTCCTGCCGCGCCTCGCGCTTGAACAGCCGCCCGAGTACCGGGACATCACCAAGCCAGGGCACCTGCTCCTTGTTGAAGGTCTTGTTCCGTTCGTAAACCCCGCCCAAGACCACGGTCTCGCCATTGTCGACCAGGACCGTCGTCTCCACCGAACGGGTATCGATCGGGGGTACACCGAGCACCTCGCGCGAAAAGTCCGGGTTATCTTTGTTGACTTTCAGATCCATGATAATGCGATCGTCCGGGGTGATCTGCGGCGTGACGTCCAGCTGCAGCAAGGCTTCCTTGAACGAGGTGGTCGTGGCACCGCCGCCGCCGCCCGCACTTTCCTGATAGGGAATCTCCTGACCGACCTTGATCGTTGCCTGCTTGGCATCGGAGGTGATGACCCGGGGGCTGGAAATGATCTCGCCGCGGCCCTCGCGCTGCATGGCCGAGAGCTCCAGTTGGAGCAGGTAAGAACCGACCTTGCCGATCAGCAGATTGATGGCGCCGGACGGGTCGACGGCGGGCAGACTGACCAGCAACGGGACGGTGTCGGCGGGACTCGCCATGGTCCCGACGCCGGCGAGCGCGGGATCGCGCGCATTGTGCACCGACGCGGTTCCGAGCCATTGGCCGGGGAGGCCGCCGGAAACCTCATTGAACTTTCCTTTATGAGGGCCGCTGACATTTTCCTGCCAGCGCGTGTACCCAAAACGCACACCCAAGTCACGGGAGAAATCATTGTTGGCGATCACGATGCGCGATTCGATCATGACTTGGCGGACGGGGATATCGAGGCGACCGACGATCTTGCGGATATCCTCCAGCTTCGCGGTTGTATCCTGCACCAACAGAGTGTTGGTCCGGACATCCACCGTCACCGTGCCGCGGTCCGGCGTGAGCATATTGCCTTTTTCCGATTTGAGCATCGTGGCGAGATCCTGCGCCTTGGCGTAGTTGACCTGAATAAATTCCGACCGTAACGGGGCCAGGTCCTCGATCTGCTTCTGCGACTCCAGTTCCAGCTTCTCCTGGGCCGCCAATTCCTGGCTCGGTGCCACCATGATCACGTTGCCGGTCTGCCGCATGGCCAACCCCTTGGACTTGAGGATGATGTCCAGCGCCTGGTCCCAGGGGACATTCTTGAGCCGCAGCGTGATGTTGCCGCGTACTGTATCGCTCGCGACCAGATTGAGTCCGGTGAAATCGGCCAGCAACTGCAGGACGGCGCGCACCTCGATATCCTGGAAGTTCAGCGACAGCCGGTCGCCGGTGTAGACCACTTTCTGTTTCTCGAGCTGTTCCTTTTCCGCCGGCGTCAGGGCGCGGAACTCCAGGGTGAAGAGATCATCGGTCTGATAGGCCAGATAGTCATAGTCGGTCCCGGTTTGAATATCGATCAAGACGTTGCGACCGTTCGGTTTCGCCTCGACCGCGACCACCGGGGTCGCAAAGTCGGTTACATCCAGACGCCGGAATAAACGCTGCGGGAGTGTGCTGTCATAGATGTCGACGAAGACATGCTTGGCCTGTTCACGCACCGCCACCCGCGTCTGCGCGCTCGGGAGCTTGATGATCACCCGTCCCTCGCCGCCGTCACCGCGGCGGAAATCGATGTCACGCACCGCACCGCCGGCCCCCGCGGAGCGCGCGGGTGACGGCGTCGGGCTCGCGGCCGTGCGCCGCGAACCGGCAGCCGGTCGCGGCGGAGCCGTGTTCGGGACCCCGGACACCGCCGCGGTCGGCGGCGGTGGGGGCGCCAAGTCACCGCCTTGGGTGTTGATTTTCAGAGTGACCCGATTGCCGTTGGCGCTGACCTCGTAGGGCACCGAGTCGTTCAGATTGACCACGACGCGCGTGCGATTGCTGGCCTCGACCGCCACCAGGCTGTGCACTGCGCCGACACCGATCGGGACGGCCTTGCGGTCGAGTTTACTGGTGACGCCGTCGAAGTCGAGCGCGATGCGCGCCGGATTCTCGGTCGCGAAGGTCTGGGGCGCGGCGACTGGCCCGGAGAAGTCCAGTTGGATCTCGACCCGGTTGCCGGGGAGTGCGGCAAATTCGACGGCGCGCAGGTCGACCGCCCGTGCCGGAGCCGCGGTGATCAGGATCACCGTGACCAGCAGCAGCCACGTCGGCCATCCGACCCGACTGACCAGGCATGGTCGTCCATGGCAAGGCCGTCGGCACGCGTTCACGGGACCTGGGCTGTTCATCGCGGCTTGCCCTCCACGGGTTACTGGCTGAGCTGGACCGTCGCCTGGCGCTCACGCCATTCGCCGGGGCCTTCCGACACGATCTCGGTCAATTGGATCGCTTCGTCGCTGATGTTGATAATCTGACCATTGTTCATCCCCAAGTAGTTGCCGACGCGCACGCGGTGCAGTATGCCATTCGGTCCGCGGATCAGGCCCCACCGGGTCTGGTTCTGTTCCAAGGTGCCGACCATCCGCAAGGCGTCGAGCGCGAACCCCTCCAGTTCCTCCTTGCGTCGCAGCGGGTCCGGCGCAAGACTGTTTCCGGGCGCGGCGGTCGGCTGATCAGCGCCGCGCACGTCCACCACGAAGGGGTCCCGTCGATCGGCGGGCTCATAGACGAAGGTGTTGATCTGCTTGATGTCCGGGAGCGGCTCGATCGGACCCGGATCACGCGCCTTGACCTTCTGGACATAGTCCTCCAGATCACTCTTGTCCGCCCCGCCGCAGCCCGCGAACAGCACCGACAATAGCACGGGAATGAGTCGCCGCAGAAGCCAGGCACGCCGGGACCCGCGAGAGCGGGCGCCGCCCGCGGCCGGGAGCACCGCAAGAACTCGTCGCGGAAAGTGCGCAGGCGCTGTCATTTGGTCGCCGCCTCGTCCAGATACCGATAGGTCTTGACTTGGGCCTGCAGCAACAGCTTGGCGTCCGCCGTTCCCCGCTCGCCCCCAGGATTGGAAATCTTCACGTCATGGATGGTCACGATGCGCGGCAGGGCGGCGAGACCGCTGATGAAGCGGCCGAACTCGTGATAATGGCCGGTGACGCGGATGTTGATCGGCAGTTCCGCGTAGAAGTCCTTCGATTGCTCTCCCTCGGGTTGAAACAGCTCGAACTCCAGCCCCGCGGCCAGTCCGGTCTGCGAGACATCGACCAGCAGCGCGGCAACCTCGGTCTTGTCCGGAAGTTGGCGCAGCATGGCGCCGAAGGATTCTTTCATCTCTTCGAGCTGCTGCCGGTAGGCATCGAGATTGGCGGCCTTGCGTTGCTTGGTCTCGAAGGTCTGACGCAACTCCAGTTCCTTGGCGCGCTCCTGATCCAGGCGCAGGAGCTGGTTCTGCGTGTCCAGATAGTAAACAGCCCCGCCGATGGCGATACAGCCGATCAGGATCACGAGCGCCTTGATCGCCGACGGCCATTCGCCGATGTTGTTCAGGTCGAGTTCGTTGAGTGCGCGCAGGTCCATGTAAGGATTCTAGGGATTCTGGTGAGTCGGTTGAGTCTTGCCTGGTTGCGTCTTGACTGGCGGATCGGCGAAGTCAGGACATCACGTCGGGCTCGCCGCGTCGCCGGCCGCGGCGCCCGGTTGTATCTGGTCGAACGACAAGCGGAAATGACTGAGTCCGGTGCCGGTCTTGTCCTTGTTCTCGATCAGCAGGAGGCGCGGGTTACCGATCCAGGCGGACCCCTCGACACTGCGCATGAAGGCGGAGACACGCGCATTCGACTGCGCCCGGCCCTCGAGCACGACACTACGGCCGGTCTGTTCCATCCGCGTCAGAAAGACCCCTTCGGGCATGGCATTGACCAGTTCGTCAAACAGTCTGACGACCTCCGGGCGGCTCTGTTGCAGTTGCTGGATGATGTTCATGCGCGCCAGGAGATTGGCCTTGGTCTCTTCCAAGGTCTGAATCTCTTTGATCTGGCGGTTGAGTTGGCTGATCTGTTCGTCGAGGAATTGATTTCTCGCTTGTTGGACGCTGATCAAGACCTCGATCTGAAAATGTACCGCGGCGGCGACGACCAGCGCCAGCCCCAGGCTCACCCCGCCAACGATAGCGAAGTCGCGGCGGCGGCGGCGCCGTTCAGCCTCGCGCCAGGGAAGGAGATTGATGCGTGCCATCAGTCGAATCCTCGCAGGGCCAAACCAACCGCAACCATCATGCCGGGCGCCTCACGCATGAGTTCCTGTGCCTTGATCCGAGGCGAGAGTGACATCTGGGTGAAAGGGTTCGCCACGATGGTCGGGAGGCCCAGGCGCTCCTCGACCAGCTCATCGATCTTGCGGATACCGGCAGCCCCGCCGGCCAGGATGATCTGATCGACCCGACTGAAGGTGGTTCCCGAGTAGAAGAACTGGAGCGCCCGACCGATCTGCTGCGCCAGGGCTTCTTTGAAGGGGCCCAGGACCTCCGTGTCGTAATTCTCGGCGACGTCGCCGTCGAGTATCTTCTGGGTGGCCTGATCGCGCGGCAGGCCGTAGCGGCGCTGTACCTCGTCGGTCAACTGCTGACCGCCGAAATTCTGCTCGCGGGTGTAGACGACTTGCCCATCGTGGAGGACATGCAGTGTGGTGGTCGAGGCGCCCACGTCGGCGATGGCGATGGTCTGCTCCGTGCGCTCGTCGCCATGTTCGCCCATGATCAGCGCGCAGGCGTTCTCGATGGCGTAAGCCTCCACATCGACGACAGCGGCAATCAGACCGGCGGTCTCGAGGGCGCTCACCCGGTCGTCCACGTTCTCCCGGCGAGAGGCGGCCAGCAGCACGTCGACCATGTCCGCACTCGCCTGCGAACGTCCCAGGACGTCGAAATCGATATTGACCTCTTCCAGGGGGTAGGGAATGTACTGATCCGCCTCCAACTGGATTTGTGTTTCCATCTCCGCGTCGGACAGCGCGGCGGACATCGAAATCACCTTGGTGATGACGGCTGAGCCGGAGACCGCGACCGCGGCCCGCTTGGTCTTGGTGCCGGAGCGCATCACGGCCCGCTGGATGCACTGACCGACCGCGTCGGCATCGGCGATCTTCTTTTCCACCACCGCGTTGTTCGGCAGCGGCTCGATGGCGAAGGCCTCGACGCGATACAGGGCCGTGGTCGACCCGACGCTGTGCGACAGCTCGATCAGCTTGATCGCGGTCGAGCTGATGTCGATGCCCAGCAGGGCCTTGCTCTTAGGTCGGAGACCGAACATGGGATTCTCTGTTAAGCTGGCGGTGCGCGCGTAAAGCCTACATCAGAATGACGGGATTTCCTGCGAAATTATCAAACCGCGCCGTCGCGGTGTCGCCGCCGCGCGCGGCGGGTCGGCGCCTTCGGGTCAATGGCAGCGCGGCGAGCCCAGTCTGAGTCAGTCGAGGTGCGGGATGGCGGGACGAGACCGATCGCAAGCGTCGCGTGAGCGGATGGCCTACGAGGCCGCCCGCATCATGGTCGAACAGGGGGAGTCGGACTTCGATCGGGCACGGCGCAAAGCCGCCGAGCGCACCGGCGTGATCGATCGCCGCGGTTGGCCGACCAAGGAGGCGATTCAAAATGCGCTCCTGACCCAACGCAGACTTTTTCAAGGCGATGCTCATGCGCGTGATGTCCTGCGGTTGCGCTCCGACGCGCTCCAGGCGATGCGTACCTTTCGTTCCTTCAGTCCGCGCCTCATCGGTCCAGTGTTGCGGGGGTCCGGCCAAGTGGACGCTGGAGTGCAACTCTGTCTGCACGCGGACTGTTCGGAAGACGTGGTGTTCGCGCTCATGGAGCAACGCATTCCCTGGCAGCAGCACGAACACTTTTTTCGTTACGGTGGGGGCGAGCGCCGCGCCCACCCGGTGTTTCGGTTCGTAGCCGGAACCACGCCGATTGAGCTGATTGTGCTGCCGCGCGCCGCGCAACGCAACCCGCCGCTCGACCCGGTGACCGAGCGCCCCGAGCGGGGGGCCGACATCGCGGAATTGGAGCGCTTGCTCAGCACAGGCGACGGCGACGCGCCAAGCCAATCGACAAGATTAACAGAACTCATAAAATGAATAGAGTTTCGGATGCAATGATCAACCGCCATCGCATCATTTCAACCACACTGATTACCACCGGAGTGACCTATGTCTAAAGCCCCCATGCGCGTTGCCGTTTCCGGCGCCGCCGGCCAGATCGCCTACAGCCTGCTGTTTCGCATCGCCTCCGGCGAAATGCTCGGCAAAGACCAGCCGGTCATCCTGCAATTGCTTGACCTGCCGCAGGCGCAGCAGGCCGCGCAAGGCGTGATGATGGAGTTGGACGACTGCGCCTTCCCGCTGCTGGCCGGCATGACGGCCACCGATGACCCCAATGTGGCCTTCAAGGATGCCGACGTCTGCCTGCTGGTGGGCGCCCGGCCGCGCACCAAGGGCATGGAGCGCGCCGACCTGCTGAGCGCCAACGGCGCCATTTTCACCGTGCAGGGCAAGGCGATTGCCGAGAACGCCAAGGAAGACGTGCGGGTGCTGGTGGTCGGCAATCCCTGCAATACCAATGCATTGATCGCCGCTTCGGCGGCCAAAAAGGTCGGCCGCACCAACCCCGACAACTACCATGCCATGCTGCGCCTGGACCACAACCGCGCCCTGTCGCAGCTCGCCGCCAAGATCGGCCGCGATGTGTCGTCCCTGAAGCAACTGGTGGTGTGGGGCAACCATTCCCCGACGATGTTTGCCGACTACCGCTTCACCACGTCCAACGGCGAGAGCGTCAAAGACCTGATCAACGATCAGGCCTGGTATAACGACGTCTTCCTGCCGACCGTCGGCAAGCGCGGCGCCGCCATCATCGAAGCGCGCGGCCTGTCCTCCGCCGCGTCGGCGGCCAATGCCGCCATCGACCACGTGCACGATTGGGTCCTCGGCGCCGATGGCTGGGTCACCATGGGCATTCCGTCGCATGGGGCCTACGGCATTCCGGCGGGGATCGTGTTCGGCCAACCCTGCGAGTGCAAGGGCGGATCCTTCAAGCTCATCGAAGGCCTGGACATCGACGCCTACAGTCGCGAGAAGATCGATATCACACTCAAGGAACTGACCGACGAGGCAGCGGCGATCAAGCATATGCTGTAGCGACGGGCCACAACCTATCGGCTGGGGCTAAGGAGAGCCCCAAGCGCGGTGGCACATGAGAGGCTCTGCAGGCCCGTCGCTCTGGATAACGAAATCGGCGCCCGAGGCGATGTTATCGAGCGGACACAGTACAAGAGATGCCAGATTGACTAGCATCTCGAATGAATTTTTCCGCAGTGGCCGCCTGAGAGGCGCGCGAGTGCGCGCCGCGGGAGGATCAGCGCGCGTACTTTCGGCGGAACTTGTCGACGCGACCAGCGGTATCGACGATCTTCTGCTTGCCGGTATAGAAGGGGTGGCAGGCGGAACAAACTTCGACGTGCATGTCTTTGCCCAGCGTGGAGCGGGTTGCGAACTCGTTGCCGCAACTGCAGGCGACCTTGACGTCGGCGTATTTCGGGTGGATTCCTTCTTTCATGATGCCCTTTTGCGCCCAGTGCGGGCTCACTTATACTCTAGGAAACGCGGCACGATATCATCGTTAGCCGCTGACCGCAACTTGGGTTTCATAAATGTGGGTTTCGCAAATGTAGGGGCGGGTTTCAAACCCGCCCCTACATCCGGTGATCGCGCTGGACGCCTACAGGAAACGTGACACCAGATTGTCGCCGAAATCCCGGCCGAGCGCGGTCGGCTCCAGGCGATCACCGGTCATCCGCAGGAGCCCGTCCGCGACGGCGGCGGCCACGACCGACGCGATCCGCGACCAGGGCAACCCGGTGGTGGACTCGAACAACCCCCGTTCGAATCCCTGGGTGAGACGGAAAGCGTTGAGCGCGAACTCGCTGATCCGGTCCTCATGACTGAGTTGCCGCCTGCTGCTGATCAGGTCATCCGGGGCGGCGGCGAGGTAGGCCCGCGGGTGGCGGCGCTTGGCGGTACGGCAGATGCGACCCTCGGCGGCGTCGGTCAGCTTGCCGTGGGCACCGGCGCCGATCCCGAGATAGTCGCCGAAACGCCAGTAGTTCAGGTTATGCCGACAGGCCCGCCCCGGTCGGGCATGGGCCGAGACCTCATAGTGCCGGTACCCGGCCTCGTGCAGCCGTTCACGTCCGGCCGCGGCCAGATCCGCGGCCAGATCCGCGTCCGGAAGCACCGGCGGCGCGGCCTGCATGGGGGTGTTGGGCTCCAGTGTGAGCTGGTAATAGGACACCTGCTCCGGACCCAGCGCCAGCACCGCATCCAGATCCGCTCGCGCCCCGGCCGGAGTCTGGCCCGGCAGCGCGAACATCAGATCCAGATTCAGGTTGTCGAAGCCGGCGGCGCGGGCCGCATCAACCGCCGCACGTGCGGCGGCCGAGTCATGGATGCGGCCGAGCCGGGCCAGCATGGCGCCGTCCAGGCTCTGGACCCCGATCGAGAGCCGGTTGACACCCGCGCGGCGATACGCGGCGAAGCGCGCGGCATCCGCGGCGCCTGGATTGGCCTCCAGGGTGATCTCGCAATCCGCCGTCAGGACCATCAACCCACGCACGCCATCCAAGAGGGCCTGGATCGCGGTCCCCGGAAACAAGCTGGGGGTGCCGCCGCCGATGAAGATGCTCAGCAACGGGCGCCGTGCCGCATGGTCGCCCAACGCCTGCGCCAAATCGGCGAGGAGCCGGGCGACATAGTCGGCGAAAGGCGGTTCGTCGCTCACCGCGTGTGAGTTGAAGTCGCAGTAGGGACATTTGCGCAGGCACCAGGGCAGATGAACATAGAGTCCGAGCGGCGGCGCTTGCAGCAGCCGGGGCGCATCATCCCCGGTCGGACCTGTGCTGCGGCCCGCGGTCATGCCTGATCGCGCGCGCGCAGATAGGCGAACGCGCTGATGTCGCTCCACGCCTTGGCCTGGGTGAGGTACTTCTTATAGGAGGCGTGGACCTTGGCCGCGAACGCGTCCTGCTGCGCCAGCCCCGCGATCACCTCGTTCGCATGCGCATGCAGCGTGCGGAGCACGTCATCGGGAAAGCACCGCAGTTCGACCTGATGCTTGGTGACGACGGTGTTCAGGGCAGCCGGATTGCGCGCCGTAAATTCGGCCAGCATGTCCTGATTAGCCACTTTACAAGCGTTCAGGACGATGGCGCGCAGGTCCGCGGGCAGCGTGTCGAGCGCCTGTTTGTTGATCAGGGCCTCGATGACGGTGCCTGGCTCATGCCAGCCAGGGTAGTAATAGTATTTGGCGGCCGCGTAGAGGCCGAGGGCCAGATCCGCGTAAGGCCCCACCCACTCGGCCCCGTCGATGACCCCGGATTGCAGCGCCGTGAGTAATGCATCGGGCGGCAGCGTGATGGGGGTCCCGCCGGCGCGGGCGAGGACCTCGCCACCCAGACCCGACAGGCCGAGTTTGAGGCCCGACAGGTCCGCGGCCGAACAAATCTCCTTGTTGAACCAGCCGCCCATGTTGACTCCGGTATTACCCGCGGCGGCCGGGACCAGCCCGAACGGCGCATAGGCCTCGTCCCACAACGCTTGTCCGCCGCCATGATAAAGCCAGGCGTTGACCTCCTGCGCCGTCATGCCGAAGGGGATGTTGGAGAAGAACGGCATGGCCGCGCTCTTGCCCGGCCAGTAGAACGCACAACCATGCCCCATCTCGACCGTGCCGCGGCCGACCGCGGCGAAGACCTCGGCTGCCGGGACCAGCGCGCCGGCCCCATAGACCTGGACCTGAACACGCCCGCCGCTCATCGCGCCGATCAGGGCCGCCAGTTGGTTGGCGCCGGTTCCCAGTCCCGGGAAGTTATCGGGCCAGGTCGTGGCCATCCGCCACCGGTGCCCGGACTGGGCCTGGACCGTCCGCAGACCCCCGCCGGCCGCGCCGAGGGCGAGCGAGCCGGCCCCGACCCCCCTGATGAATTGCCGACGTCTCATGCTGTGTTTGGCCGCCTATTTCCGCCAGAACTGAGGTGTAAACAGAATCAGCAGCGAGAAGACTTCGAGCCGCCCGAGCAGCATGGTGAAGCTCAGGACCCAAATCTCATAGTCGGTCAGGCTGCCGTAGTTGGTGGCCGGACCGACCTGGCCGAGACCGGGACCGGCGTTGTTGATGCAGGCGATCACGGCGGTGAAGGCCGAGATGAAGTCGAGTCCGCCGAAGATCAGCAGGAAAGTCAGCGCGACGATACTCATGAAATAGAGAAAAATGAAGCCGAGGACCGCGAAGACCACATTGTTGGGGATGTGCATCCCGCCGATCCGGATGGGGGCCACCATGGCGGGGTGAATCAAACGGCTCAGTTCCCGCGAGGATTGGCGTGTCAGAATCAGGGTGCGAATCATCTTGATGCCGCCGCCCGTGGACCCGGAGCTGGCGGTCACCGAGGAGAGGAAGAGCATCCAGAATGGGACGAAGATGGGCCAGAGGGCATAGTCGGTGCTGACGAACCCGCAGTCGGTGGCGATAGACACCAGGTTGAAGCTGACATGGCGCAATGCCGTCCAATAGCTCGAGTAGGTATCGACCATCCACAGATAGCCGGCGCAGCCGATACAACTCAGCAAGAGGACCGCAAGCGTTGCCTTGGCCTCCGCGTCGCGCCAATAGGCGCGCAGGCTGCGCGCATGCCAGGCCGTGTAATGCGTGGCAAAGTTCAGCGCGCCGAGCACCATGAAAAAGATCAACACGCCCTCGATGGCCGGTGAATTGAAGGCCCCAATGCTCGCATCCCGGGTGGAGAAGCCGCCCAGGCTCAGGGTGGCGAAGGCGTGACAGATCGCATCGAACCAACCGGAACCCGCCAGCTTGAGCGCCAGAATACAGACGATGGTGAGACCCAGATAGACAGTCCAGAGGATGATCGCGGTGTCGCCGATGCGGGCGGTCAGCTTGGTGTCCTTGATCGGACCCGGCACCTCGGCCCGCAGGAGTTGCATGCCGCCGACGCCCAGCAAGGGCAGGATGGCCACGGCCAGGACGATGATGCCCATACCGCCCAGCCAGTTCAGTGTATGACGCCACAGATTGACCGAGGGCGCCAGGGTATCGAGCCCGACCATCACCGTGGCCCCGGTGGTGGTCAGACCGGACATGGTCTCGAAATAGGCGTCGGTGAATGACAGTTGCGAGTGCAGCAGCAGCGGGACCGTGGCGATGGCGGCCGTCAGAGTCCAGGCCATGGTGACCAGGATAAAGCCGTCACGCGCCTTGATTTCGGTGCGCTGGCGTCGCGTCACCCCCACCAGCAGCAAGCCGGCGAGCACGCAGGCGCCCATGCTGACGCCGAAGGTAATCAAGGTGCCGTCCTGGTAGTACAGGGCGGAGGCGATGGGCAGCAGATAGGTCAGGCTGAAGACCATCAGCAGGCGCCCCAGGATATGGGTTACGGCCGACAGTGCACGCATCAGAAAAAGCCCAGCCCCACCTGAAAGTAGCGTTCTACCTTGGGCACCAGCTCCTTGCTGATCAGGAACAGGATCACATGGTCGCCGGATTCGATCATCGTATCGTGGTGGGCGATCAGGACCTGACGGCGATCCGTCCCCCCGGCGACCGGCTCCGGGCCGCGAACGATGGCGCCCACCGTCACCCCGTGGGGTAGATCCAGTTGCTCGATCCGTCGCCCGACCACCTTGCAGGTGGCGACGTCGCCATGCACCACCAGTTCCAGCGCCTCAGCCGCGCCGCGGCGCAGACTGTGCACCGCGGCCACGTCGCCGCGGCGGACATGCGCCAGCAGTGAGCCAATGGAGATTTGGGCGGGTGAGATGGCGATATCGATGCGGTCCGCCTGCAGCAGGTCGGCATAGATGCGGCGGTTGATCAGCGCCAGCACCCGGCGCGCGCCCAACCGCTTGGCGAGCAGGGCGGACATGATGTTGTTCTCGTCGTCGTTGGTCAGGGCGAGGAACAAATCCATGTCCTCGATGCCCTCGGCGGCCAGCAGGTTTTCATCCGCGGCATCGCCCGCCAGCACCAGTGAGTGCTTCAGGGTACTGCCCAGATACTGGGCACGCGCCTCGTTGACCTCGATCACTTTGACCTGATAGCGCGCCTCCGAGGCCAGGGCCACGCGTTCGCCGATGTTGCCGCCCCCGGCGATCAGGATGCGCCGGGTCGGCCGGTCACGCCGCCGCAGTTCACCGATGATCTGGCGGCTGTCGCGGGTGGCGGCCAGAAAAAAGACCTCGTCGCCGGCCTCGATCAGGGTGTCGCCGTCCGGAACGATGGCCTGATCGCGGCGGTAAATGGCGGCGATGCGCACGTCCACATGGGGAATGTGTTCGCGCAGGTCGGACACCGGGCGGCCGACCAGCGAGCCGCCGGGGATGGCGCGCACGGCGACCAGACCCACCAGCCCGTCGGCGAACTCCAGCACCTGGAGCGCCTCGGGGAACTCCATCAGCTTGACGATATAGTCGGTGACGATCTGCTCAGGGCAGATGCTGAAGTCCACCGCGAAGTTCTTCGCCTCCAGAAGCTGCGGATAGCGGGTATAGTCCGATGAGCGCAGACGGGCGATTTTGGTCGGCGTGCGAAACAGGGTGGCGGCGGTGCGGCAGGCGCAGAGGTTGGTCTGGTCGCTTTGCGTGACGGCGATCAGCAGGTCCGCATCCGCCAGTCCGGCCCGCTCCAGGACCGAGGGCAGAGCCGCGTTGCCGGCCACCGTACGCAGGTCCAGGCGTTCCTGCAAACGCGCCAGGCGCGACATATCGGCGTCGACGATGGTGATTTCGTTGGCCTCGGAGACCAGACTTTCGGCCACCGATGAACCGACCTGACCGGCGCCGAGGATGACAATCTTCATAGTGGGGTTCGGGGACGAAAAGTGCGATGCGCCGACATGCTACAGCGTTGTATGGTGCCGGGCCAACGACTGCACGGATTTCGGGCGATGGCTGTCGCATGACCAACCACTGGTCATGTTGTCCGTCTTCGGCGTCGTGATAACAGTTGTCTACTTGGGAGTTGAAATGATGGGTTTTTCCGGAATCAGTTTCGGCGAATTGCTCCTTGTCCTGGTTGTTCTGCTGCTCCTGTTCGGGTCCAAGAAGTTACCCCGAATCGCCTCAGACCTGGGTACCGCGCTGCATGACTTGCGCCGCTCACTGGCGGGCGGGCGGGGTGACGACAACGATGAAGGTCCCGTCAAGGATCAGACTCAAGACCGTTGAGTCATCGGGGCGGGTGTGAAACCCACCCCGCCGTCCGGTTGCCGCGTTCGACGCTGATCGATGCGAAGCGACCAAGCGATCCACCGGGCCGCTGTGCCGAATGACACGCCGCAGCCCTGGATTTCAGGCTGTTCCGCGCAGAGGAGCTTGGCCTCAGGGCCGCAGAGCCCAGCGCTCCAGCAAGTTCGGCGGAGGCGAATGCCAGGCCGGATCGGCGCCCAGGGGCAGCATGAGCGGCTCGAGTTGCTCCCAGACCTGCCGGGCCTGGCGCTTCGGCAAGAGTCTGGGGAGCAGTTCCCGCAGGTCATCCAGTTCGACACGCAGTTCGCCGACGGTTTTGGCCGCATCGATGCGCTCGACATGGTAAGCATCGACCGGGCACAAGGATTCGAGCAGGATGAGGCGAGCGTAATCCTTCGCTTTCTCCAGGTTGAAGGCGCATTCGGGGATGGCTTCCCCTTCCGGCTGGAGATCCCGCGGGTCAAGCAGGCCGGCCGCAAGCAATTCCCATTGATCGACGTTGAGTCCGTCCATTTCAGGCATGGACTCCTGCGGGGCGAGGAATCCCTCGGCAACCAGGGTCTCGAGTTGCGACTCGGTCTTGTCCGCACTCCCGGCGAACTGGTCCAGCGTCTCAGCCACCGAACAATCCTCATCCACCCGGATGAGCAGGTGACGCAATTCCGGCGGAAGATGGTATGCCTTGGTCAAAACTTCATCCTGGCCCTTGGCAGTCCTGACGAGAACCTGATTGCGGTTCATAGGCGGATAGCGACCTCGTGTGTGGCGTGAAGGCGTTGGCGGTTCGATCCCTGCAATTATAGCTCGCGAAATGCGATTCGCCTCCCCGTGTTGAGGGATTCCGTGCTTGATTCAGTGCTTGCTCTCCGCGGGGCGCAGTCGGTCCAGCCGCAGGCGCTCGCGCTCGTCGAAAAGTCGGCGCGAGCCGATCCAGACCGCCGCCATGGACCCGAGACCAGTCCCGGCGGAGATCAGGAACATCATCAGGAGTTGGTACTTGGCGGCCTCCATCGGCGGACTGCCGGCTAGAATCTGACCGGTCATCATCCCCGGCAGGCTGACCAGGCCGGCGGTAGCCATGGCGTTGACGATGGGAATCAGACCGGCCCGCAGTGAGTCGCGGCGGATGTCGGCGATGGCGTCGTTCCAGGTGCCGCCGGACAGAAGGCGCGCCTCGATGCGCCCACGGGCGTCCCAGGCCCCGCGGGTCAAGGTGTCGAGCGCGATGGCGGCACCGCTCATGGTGTTGCCGAGCAACATGCCGAGCAGCGGAATCAGATACTGGGGCTGGTACCAGGGCTCGACCCGGATGATCACCGTCAAGGTCAACAGCAGCACACTGAAAGAAGAGATGAACATGGACAGCGCGCCGATCCCGTAGCCCCAGGGGCCGCAGAAGCGCCGTTTCTGGCGTTGCAGGACCTCGAATCCGGCGACCGTCAGCATGAACAGCGCCATGAGCCCGATCAGCCAGGGATTGGTCTGAGCGAACAGGGCCTTGAGCACCAGGCCGACCAGCAGCAACTGCACCGTGCTGCGCACGGCGGCGATCAGCAGGCGCCGCTCCACCCCCAGGTGCAGCCGCCACGACATGAAGGCCAACAGCAGCACCAGCAGCGCGGCGAAGGCCAGATCGAGGGGAGTCAGCAAGACGAGACTCATGGCATGCTCAGGTGATGGCGGCCAGGCGCCCGTCATGGATGCCGAACTGGCGTCCGCCCAGGCGAACGCGCTGCTCAGGGTCGTGGCTGACCCAGAGCACCGCCGCGCCGCGGCTGGCGCGATAGTCCGCCACCAGATGCTCCACCCGCTCGCGATTGCTCGGGTCCAGGTTGGCGGTGGCCTCGTCGAGCAACAGGGCCTCCGGGTCCTGGGCCAGCAGCCGCGCCAAGGCCAGGCGTTGGCGCTCGCCGGTGGAGAGCCGGCCGACCGACCAGTCGAGGACGTCCGGTTCGAACCCCAAGGCGCTCAGCAGAGCGGGCAGAGCGGATGGCGGCGGCGTCCCCGACGCGCCTGCAACGGCGGCCGCTTGCGGGAAATGATCGCCCACCGTATCGGTCCACCAGAACGCCTCGGCCGGGAGCAGGCCGACCCGGCGACGCCAGCGGGCGGGGGGCATGGCGGAGCGCGCCTCCGCGCCCAGCCAGACCTCGCCGGGATGGGGGTCCAGGTCGGCCACGGCGCGCAGCAACAGGCTCTTGCCGGAGCCCGAGGGGCCGGAGACGAACACCAGTTCGCCACTGTCCACGCACAGGCTCACCGGGGCGAGCACCCGCGGCCGCAGCGCCTCGAGTCGCAGGAGGCCCATCAGCGACGCGCGAACACCAGGTCGCGGACCTGATGACCGAGACGCTCGCCGCGCCGTTCGAAACGGGTCAAGGGACGGGTGTCCGGGCGGTCGGCGAAACCGCCCGGGCCCGCGGTGTTGCGCAATGGCGACCCCGGCGCCTCCAACACTTCAAGCATCTGCACAGCGTAGGGCTCCCAGTCGGTGGCCGCGTGAAAGACGCCGCCGGGTCGCAGTGCCCGGCCCAGCAGGTCGCGAAAGGCGGGGCTGACGATCCGGCGTTTGTGGTGGCGGGTCTTGGGCCAGGGGTCCG
>Ga0247840_10006870_pt1 | contig 16112 bp, 16 predicted proteins | sample LaCruzMarch2015__FD_192404 | JGI IMG/M metagenome (GOLD analysis project Ga0247840, IMG submission 192404) | Freshwater microbial communities from meromictic Lake La Cruz, Castile-La Mancha, Spain - LaCruzMarch2015_17m | ecosystem: Environmental > Aquatic > Freshwater > Lake | place: Spain... | reverse complement strand
ATATTTCTGAACGAAATTTTTATTACAATAAAAGCACTTTTTTTATTCATAACCTTTGATTTACTTCAAAATTAGTAATAATAAGCTTTTTCAGAGATTTTTCCATTAATTTTGTCTATTACGCCTTGTTTAATATAAAAATGAAACAAGCCATGAGAAAACGTTTTCACAAACGAGGATGATAATATGGCGAGTTACATCTGACAAATAAATAAAAAATTATAAACAGATGAAAGAAGAACAAAATATAAAGAGTTCAAAAACTCCCGAAATTACTGAAATAACCAATCCAAATATTCAATTCTATAAACAAAGTGAACATGCTGAGTTTCACAATTGTCATACAGAGCAAAGTGTTATAGATGATATTGCTTTTTTAAAGCTGATTTATAAAGAAAAATTGAATTTTTCTGAAAATGACGTAAATATTGATTTTGTCAATAACTTGAAAGTAATAAGTAAAGATATATATTTCTTTCTTAAAACGTTAGAATATGATTTAACACCACAAAATTATATCAAGAGTAAATATGAATTTATTCGCCATAAAATACCCAATGGGGATCCTCACCTTTTTTATTTGGCATGGAATGGCTTGATAAAAAATGACAGTTTTCGTAGATTATTGCTTCAAACATTTAGTTTAAATAAATTCAACGATATATTATGTCCTCAGAATATTCCTGTTGTGGGTTCTCACATGACACGTTACAGAACAAAATCTGTTTTAGCTAATGATATGGCAACCAATGAAGACGGAACACGAAGAACGACAGGTAGATTATTAGATGATGGTAGTGGGTTAAATATGAAAGAAGGAATTGTATGGCTTCCAAACGAAAAGGCTATTCCTCTATTTCCTCAGGGTTACGTTCCCCTAAATCAAACACATGTTATATTAATTCGTCATGGAAAATCAATTCATGAATCAGGTGGTGAAAATCCAGAATTTGTTGGTTCCGGATATTGGGATATTTGGGATAAAAACAGACGTATTTCAGGTGCACAAAGTAATTTCTTGAAAGAAGAAGGTATTACAACTGCCAGAGAATTAGGTAAAGATTTTAAAATTGCCGTTGATATTCTCGATAAAAGTGGTTTTCCCCTTTGGTCGTGGTCAAAAGATTTACCAATTCCTGTTTATGGAAGTGAATCGGAAAATACAGAACAAACTGCTCGATATTTTCTACAAGAAGCTGGGTATTTTAATATCGCCTTTAATGCTTTATTTGGATTAAACTCTCAGAAATATGGTGCATTAACCTTTATGAATAAAAATGAAATCACAGAGGAAGCAATAAAAATATATAGTCATGGGAATGATTCAGCTTTAGATATAAAAGCAAAAGTTTCCAAGATGTTTAAAAACCGTTTTTATCATTATCCTGAAGGCGAAACTTTATTAGAGGCAGACTGGAGAATAGCATTTAGCTTTATTGATTTATTAAATAAAAATCTAGGTAAAAGAATAATGTTAGTTGATCATTCCGGTGCTATCAGGGTTTTTGAAGCTATAATACGAACACTTGATTTTGCTGAATATAGTACCATAAAAGAAGCTCAGGATTCAATTATTGCATTGTGTTATCAGCCAGGACGTAATTTACGCTATGATTATTTACAAAAAAAAGAATTTCCTTTACGTAAACGAGAAAAAAAATAAAAATTAGTTTATGAATTTTCTTGTTGCTTCTCTTAGCTTTTTATCGCTTTCAACTTCCGTGTTTTTCATATTGATGTTGCATTTTATGAAAAAATCGAGAACCGATGAGCTTACGGGTTTGGCGAATTATAGATATTTGAAATTATATTTGAAATTTAATGCTAATAGAAAAAATATCGGATTGGTAATACTTGATATTGATAATTTTAAGGAATTTAATGCTATAAGTATTCATAAAGGAGATGAAGTTCTAAAAGAATTTTCAGTAGCACTCAAAACCTTTTTTGCAAAAAAAGCGAAAATTTTCAGGTATAGGTCTGGAGATGAATTTGCTTTGCTTTTTAACGATAAGAGCAAAGAAGAAATTGTAAAGGAAGTATGTCTTTCTAAGATTTATTTTAATGATTATACCTTCAAATGTTTAGCTGATATGCAAAATTACAGAATAAACTTTTGTTTTGGAGTAAGCAAGTTGCAATCGGATATAGCAAATTATGAAAGCTTCTTTGATCTTGCAGAATTGGAACTGGCTAATGCTAAAAGATTAAAATAATTGAAATTAGTATTATTTTTTCTCTTTTTCAATTAATATAATTTTTTCAATACACATTTCTTTATCTACAGCTTTGCACATATCATAAACAGTAAGTAAGGATATGCTAACTGCAGTTAGAGCTTCCATTTCAATTCCTGTTTGTCCTGTACATTTAGCAAAACTTTGCACATTTATGCCTGTATCAGTAATAGAAGCTTTTACATCTATTTTGCTAATTAGTAAGGGATGACAAAGTGGAATTAACTCGCTGGTTTTTTTCCCACCTTGAATTCCTGCAATTTCGGCAATGGTAAGAACATCGCCTTTCTTCATCTGATTTTCCTTTATTAAAAGCAAAGTTGCTGGTTGCAAACGAATATGCCCGCTGGCTATTGCCGTTCTTACCTGATTGGGTTTAGCACTTACATCTACCATATTGGCTTTTCCGTGCTCATCAATATGACTAAACTGGGACATTGTTTTATTTGTTATTAAGTTATATATAATTCGTGATTTTATCAACCACCAATATTATTAAAATGATTGATTGCATTAAATGAACCACATGCAGGTTTTTGCAAAGTAGCTGCTAATAATGCTTCTTTGATACCCATTTTTCGAATATCAAATTCAAGATTGTTAAATAAACAGGGTTTGATTTTTCCGTTAGCAGTTAAACGCAATCGGTTACAATTTTCACAATTACCACCATCTCCACCTTCTACGATTGCAAAATGCCCTGTTTTTAAATTCATTTGGTGGATATATCGCACTTCCAATTCATTTTTTATACAAAATTCTTTTACTGCTTTTGCATCCGCTTCTTCTTTTGATTCTTTGATTACACAATTGATTTTAATAGGATTCAATCCTGCATTTTTAGCAGCCAATATCCCTTCTTTTACTTTTTCAATATCTCCACCACGTGTAATTGTTCTGAATTTATCTGCATCTAAGGTATCTAAACTGATATTAATACGATGTAATCCTTTTTCTTTTAATTCCATGGCATATTGAGAAAGCAATATTCCATTTGTTGTCATACTTAAGTCTTTTATTCCTTTATTGGAAGAAAGCATTTCAATCAAAGCTACAATACCTTTTCTAACCAAAGGTTCGCCACCGGTAATTCTTATTTTATCAATACCTAACAAAACAGCTTCATTAACAACATCTTTAATTTCTTCAAAACTTAAAATGTCACTATGAGATAATAACGTTACACCTTCTTCAGGCATGCAATAGGTGCAACGAAGATTGCATCTATCGGTAACGGAAATGCGTAAGTAGTTTATTTTGCGATTATAATTGTCTAACATTAACTTTTTCTCCTTTTTTCAAAGATAAAACTCCTTTTTCTATGGCAATTATTCCATTTGCAAAAACATAAGAATGAATATGAGCAGAGCCATGATAATCGATAGGGAATACTTCTCCATTGCGAATACTAACAGGTAAAAATGATTTACGTTCAGATTTCTTTCTATAAATATCGCTTCCCATAGATAAAGTTATTTCAACTATTTCACCTTGACACCCTATCAGCTTTTTAATCAAAGGTTTTACCAACATTTCAAACTGAACAAAAGAAGAAACAGGATTTCCTGGTAATCCAAATATATATTTATCATCTTTTATTCCAAATACTGTGGGTCTCCCCGGTTGTACTGCAATACTTTTGAATAATATTTTAATACCAATTTCTTGCATTATTTCCGGAACATAGTCGAAGTCGCCCATGGAAACACCCCCTGTAAGCACTACAATATCATTTTTTTGTATTGCTTCACTTATTTTTTTAAAAGTTGATTCTTTATTATCAGCCGCAATACCTTCATAATGAGCAGATGCTCCTGATTTTTGAGCTTGTGCCATTAACTGCCATGCATTTGAATTCCTAATTTGCGATATTGCTGGTTTCTCATTAGGTTCTACTAACTCATCGCCCGTAGAAATGATGCCAATTTTAGGTTTTTTATAAACTTTAGGTTTCCAGACTCCAACTGATGCAAGCACCGCAATATGTTGAGGTTTAATAAAGCATCCTTTTGATAATACTAAATCATTAATATGAATATCTTCGGAAAGATAACAAATGTTTTTAGCTGTATTATCTTTAGTAAATTTGATTTTATTGCCATTTACCTCAATATCTTCAATCATAACAACACAATCAGCTCCTTTAGGAAGCATGGCGCCTGTCATAATTTTGGAGCATTTACCTTCAGAAATTTCTTTTTCAGGACATTTTCCTGCAGGAATTGTTTCGATGATTTCTAATTCTATTTTCTTGTTGAAATCGATACTACGACAAGCAAAACCATCAACAGCAGATTTGTCGAAAGGTGGCATATTTATATCAGAAATAATATCTTCAGCCAAAACTCTTTCTATTGCATTCAGCATTTCAACTTCTTCAATTTCTGTTGTGCATACAGCTGAGTTTAATACTATTTTTAATGCATCTTCAAAAGCTATCATAGTTATTTTAATTCGTTCGTTATTTTATCTTTTTCATTTTAAAATCAAATCGTTTCCCTTTTCCTTCAATCCAAGCTAATAATGTTTTGGTATTTATTTGCATATAGTTGATTGAATTCGGAAAGTCATGGCTATTATTTTCAAAAGTGTAAATGTGATTTTTTGTAGCTTTGCTTAGTTTAAAATAAACTGCTTCTCCATTGTTTTGATCAGCAACTTCTGCAATATAGAAAATACCGTTTTTCGTTTTTGCAATTGAAATTTTCTCAATAAGAATAGTATCATTGTTTTTAACAACAAAACTTTTCCCTTGCAACAAAGTATCATTTATCCAATTCCACTCTTCATAATTCTCTTCCAAATTATTATCACTTTGCCATGTACCGACAAGCCATTTTAGATTCTTTAAATCATAAAAGTCAGGATTTGCTTTTTGACCAAAAAGATAGGTAGAGGTAAGTAAAAGAAAAGAGATACAAAACCCTGTTTGTAAGGATTTTTTCATAAAAAGTTTTAATTAAAAAGTTAGATTTAATCCAAAACTAGGCATAAACGGAAGTTGGTTTACTCGTTCTTTCCTAAGAGCGTTGAAATAAAAAAGGTTGTCACGGTCGTACATATTGGTTACGCTAACAGTGGCTTCTAATGTTGAATTTTTAGCAATTTCAAATTTCTTTTTTAGAGTAACATCTAAACGGTGATATTCGGGCAGTCTTCCAGTGTTTAATTCATCATACAATGTACCTATTTCTCCGTTTGTAGTTGTGATATTTTGATTTATTTCTGTAAAATTTAATTTTTCATAGTTTCCTGTTATTTTTGTAAAAGGGAAGCCAGATCCATAATTCCAACGAATATTAAATTCCCAATCTAACTTGGCACCAATAATATAAGATAACAGCAAATTTACATTGTGTCGTCTATCATAATGAGGAACATAGTCTTGTAGTTCATCACTTCTATTTACATATCCTAATGAATAAACGGCCCAAATATAAATTCTTTTGTAATCGTATTTCATGCTAAAATCAACACCATAGGCGTTTCCTGTTTCAATAATAAAATCTTTGCGTAAATAGTCGGGTTTATATAATGGATTTGCTACGCCATTTATTAACTTAACATTATATGGTGCAATATCATCAAAAATCTTATTTCTATTTATATTTGATAGTTGTGAAAAGTTTTTATAATAGCCTTCTAAATTAGCTGTTACATGTTTAATAATATCATATTCAATTCCAAAAATAGCGTGTTGGGCTTTCTGCAATTTGCTTGTAATTTCGTCTCCTTTGTATTTTTCAGGTAGATTGTCAGGGCCTGATAAAAATCCGTAGAAAAGGTTCACTACATCTCTATCTGATTTAGCATCAATAAGGTTTTGAGAGTAAATGCCTGTTGCAAGTTTTAATCTTATCTTATCATTAACTAAAAATTTCATTGCATATCTTGGCTCAAGCGACATTTCTGAAAGTGAAGCATAGTATTGAAATCTAATACTTGGCTCAAACAAAAATTTACCAACAGTTGATTTATATTTAAAATAACCTGCTATTTCAGTAGTGCTTTCGCTTTGTCTGAGTTCGCGTTTTACAGCATTATAAAAAGTATAGTCTGTTTTAAATCCTTGTAGTTCTATGCCATATTTGAATTGATCTTTTCCTAAAAAATATGTAAAGTCCAAGCCCATGTTAAACCCATTGATTTCGCTTTGTTTTGGCAAATTATCTTTGTCTTCCATGGTTATCTTGTAGTTTGAATAAGCAACAATACCTTCCATTAAAACAGAAGAATTGCCTGGTACCACAACAAAATTTGCTCCCAAACCTGTTGTTTTCCAATTAAAATCAGCCAATGCCTGATAATTTTTTACATTGTCATTAAAATGAAATCCAAATAAATTCAATTTACTTCCATTTGTACCATTGAAAGATAATTTTGCATATAAATCGTTGAAATTGAAAGGTAAGCCGGCTGAATCAATATATTTATAGAAAATTTTAGAACTTTCTGCTAAATAAGAGTTTTTAGCAGAAATAATAAAAGAAGTAGAGTTGGAGTTATTGTTCTTTTCTTTTGATAAAGGACCTTCAAATAATAAATTTGCACCGAAAGTGCTACTGCTAAATTTTCCGCCAAATCGTTTTTTATTTCCATCACGAGTAGTTATATCCATTACTGAAGAAACTCTATCTCCATACTCAGCACCAAATCCACCAGTATAAACATCAGCGTTTCTAATAATATCAGTTTCGAATACAGAAAACAAACCTATTGAATGAAATGGATTGTAAATTACCATTCCATCTAATAGAACTTTGTTTTGGATAGGAGAACCACCTCTGATGTATAATTGTCCGCCTTGATCGCCTGTAAAAACTACACCGGGAATAACTTGAAGGTATTGAGCTAAATCAGGTTGTCCTCCTATGCTTGGTATTTGTTTTAATTGCTTCGGAGTTACTTTTGTTACAGATGTTTTAGTTTCTTGTCGGGCTTCTTCTCTATCGGCCGAAATACTTACAACATCTAAATTATAAGCTCCTTTAGTAAGTATAAGCTTTTTAGTAATTACATCATTGGCTTTAATTGAAATAGGCAATGCTATTGAATCATATCCTAAATATGTAACCATAAGTGTGTAATTTCCAGGAGGTATTTTTGAAATTACAAAATAACCATTTACATCTGTTGTACCACCAATGGAGGTTTTTTTTAAAAAAACATTGGTAAAAATTATAGGTTCACCCGATTCTTTTTCATATACAAAACCTTTAATTGTGCCATATTGTGCTTGAGATGAATTGCTTGATAAAACTATGATAAAAAAAGCTATAAATAGAATTTTTAATAGATTGTTTATTAAAGACATATATATTAATGATTAAGGCAATTTTAATATTTTATTATTTAGCAAAGTTAATTTTTTTTGCAATACACAATCAATCAATCGGAATAAAAATAAGTTAAAAACCTTTGTTATCTTTAATAAACCTAAAAAATTAATATTATTTTTATTGGTGCTTGAAAATATTTTAAACTATTTTAATTACAAATACATTTTCCACCTCATCCAATGCTCTATAATTACTAAAGCAGCCATAGCTTCTACTATCGGAATGGCACGGGGCAATACGCATACATCATGTCTGCCTTTGCCTTCAATTGTGATGGAATTTCCTTTTTTATCCACTGATTGTTGCGCTTGCATAATGCTGGCGATAGGTTTAAATGCAACTCTGAAATAAATATCTTCGCCATTGGAAATACCGCCTTGTATACCACCGGAGTGGTTGGTTTGGGTAGAGAAATCGCTGTTAAAAATATCGTTGTGTTGTGAACCTGTCATTTCAGCACCTTCAAAACCGCTGCCATATTCAAAGCCTTTGGCTGCATTGATACTAAGCATTGCTTTTGCCAAATCGGCTTGCAATTTATCAAAAACGGGTTCGCCCAAACCTATAGGACAGCCTTTTATATTACAATAGATAATGCCACCTAGTGTATCGCCTTTGCTGGCTGTTTCTTCAATTAACTGCATCATTTGAGCCGAAGCAGTTTCATCAGGACAACGTACAGGGCTTTTTTCTATACTTTGCAAACTAATATTGTCAAGATTTTCGGCTTTGATACTACCTATTTGTTGCACATAAGCTAAAAATGTAATTCCTTCTTTCAATAAAATTTGTTTGGCAATACTACCTGCAACTACTCTTGCAATGGTTTCTCTTGCCGAGGCTCTTCCACCACCTCTGTAATCATAATTTTGATACTTACTATGATAGGTAAAATCGGCATGCGAAGGACGAAAAGCTTCTGCTATGTGATTGTAATCAGCAGAATCTTGATTGGTGTTTTTAACCATAAAGGCAATAGGAGTTCCTGTGGTTTTTCCATTGAAGATACCCGACATAAATTCCACCTCATCGGCTTCATTGCGTTGTGTGGTATATACTGATTGCCCGGGACGGCGGCGGTTTAATTCCTGCTGTATTGCAGCAATGTCTATTTCCAATCCCGAAGGACAGCCATCAATTATACCACCAATAGCTAAACCATGCGATTCACCAAATGTAGTCAGTTGAAATATATTTCCGAATGTATTGCCTGCCATAAGTTATTTTTTGAGTACTTTACATTTTTAAAATTCTATACTTTACACTCTAAGTACTTTAAGTACTCCAAGTACTCTAAGTACTCCAAGTACTCCAAATACTCCAAATACTCCAAGTACTTATTTCTCTTCTAGCTCTAATTTAAACTTTATAAATGCTTGTTGAATAAAAGTGTCGAATTCGGTATGGAAATTATCAAATGCTTTTACAATTTTTTCGCCTTCCTTCGTAAGCATTGTTTTACCTCCATCAGCGCCACCTCTTTGTGTATCCAAAATAGAAAAGCCTAAGCGTTCTTCTATTTGTTGGAGATTATTCCATGTTTTTCGATAACTCAAATTGAGTTTTTCCATGGCTGACTTAAGCGATCCTGTTTCGCTGATTGCTTTAAGTAACAACCACTTTCCATCGCCCAAAATACCTAATTCGTCTTGGGTTTCGAGCCAGATTTTATAATTTAAACGGATGTTTTCGTACTTTGAATTCATAAGGTTTAGATTTTATAAAACAAAGATACAATTTTATTTAATTGTAAGTAACAAAAGATAAATACAGAAAAGGAAACTATTAAAAAAACAGTTCTTTTTTTTATTAATCAGGCTGTTGTGGAATAAGATTTGATTTTTAAAAATTCTTTATAATTTTAAAGAATTCTGCGTTGTACGAATCGCCAATCGGAATCAACGTATTGTTTATACTGATTCGGTTTCTTTGAATAGAATTGATATGCGAAATGGATACAATATACGAACGATGCACCCTGATAAATTTCTTGGAAGGGAGTTTGCTCAAAATTGTTTTGAGCGGCATTAGTGACAACGTGAAATTTTCGCCGCAATAAATCTTTATATAATCATCTAAACCCTCAATATAAGTTATATCGTCGATGTTTATTTTCTTAATCTGATAATCTGATTTTATGAAAATATAATTATCTTCCGATTGATATTGATTATGAATAAACTTATAGTAATCAGATGCTTTATTTACAGCTTTAAAAAATCTGTCGAATTCAATAGGTTTTAATAAATAATCAACGGCATCCATGTTAAAGCTTTCCACAGCATAATCACTATAAGCGGTTACAAAAATAACGATGGGTTGTTGTTTAAGCGATTTCAAAAATTGCATTCCGTTTAAGTCGGGCATTTCAATATCGAGAAATATAAGGTCTATATTTTCGTTTTTAATAACTTCTGTGGCTTTAAACGGATCGGTAAAGCATCCTTTCATTTCCAGAAAACTTACTTTGGATACATAAGTCGAAATAATTTCCAACGCCAAAGGTTCGTCATCTATAGCTATACATTTTATCATTATAAATTGATTGTGAGCTCAACATTAAACATAGATTTCGATTCTGTTATTGTAAGCTTGTGATTTTCGGGATAAATTAATTGAAGTCTTTTTCTGGTATTCACCAATCCGATGCCTGCACTTTCCTCATCGCTTTGCTTAAAAATTCTATTCGTAGTTTTAAACGAAAATATATTTTTCTCTATTGATATTTCAATTAATATAGGCGAAACTTCATGTGTACTTACACCATGTTTGAAAACATTTTCTACAAAAGTAATCAGCATAAGTGGAGCAATACTGGCTTGCATAAAATTGCCCGACTTACGATAAGTAATTTCAACCGTTTCGGATAGCCGCATTTTTTGAAGGTCGATATAATTATTGATACAATCCACTTCTTTATCCAAGGGCACTTTATCCGACTGAGTTTCGTTTACGATATATCTCAGCAGTTTCGAAAGCTGCATTACAGCATCTGGAGTGTTATCCGATTTCTTAAGAGATAAAGCATAAATTGTATTTAACACATTAAACAAAAAATGAGGGTTTATCTGTGCTTTAAGATGGGTAAGTTCTGTTTGAAGTTTTTCTTTTTCAATCAGTGTTTTTTTCTTTTCCGATTCAAACCATTTATTAATAATTTTAATACCGCTGCTTATGATAAAGATAAAGAAAAACATTAAGGCAAGCATCGCATTAAAAATATGCTTAGGCATGGGCATAGGGCTTCTCGGACCAAGACTAGCAGAACTACCAGTATCTACAAATTCATACTGGGGTTTAATATATTCAGGAAAAATCACTATCAATAAAAAAAGTGCAGCAATCGACAGCAGATAGTAGAAAATTTTATGACGCGCTAATAATTTCGGAATTAAAACTTCAGCATTCAAATAATAAAAGCCTATCAACGATAGATTATTGATGAGGTAAAAAATATAAATAGAATCATCCGGCTGAAATTGGAAATTATCGGGTGGTTTGGGTATGAAATAAAAAGGCAAGGTAAAAAAACAAAACCATGCACTGATGTGTATAAATACTTGAATATATTTCTGCCTGCTCATGAATTGTTTTTTTTATTCAAAAGTACTAAACTTTATATTATATCCGACAATTTAATGCCTAAAATTCATTCATCGCAGGTTCTATCAAATTGAATTTTCTGAGTGCCGCTGTAAATTCAAAATAATCTCTTTCGAAAGTATTTCTGTCAACATCGTATTTCGAAAGAATGCATTGCATAATTTGGTCGTAACTACTTTCTTTTTTCAACAGTGTAAATATTTCAACACCCGCTGGGTTTAGTGTAAAAAAATCTCCTGTTAACGGATGAAAAAGGGAACCCGCTTCGCTAACACATACGTTTTTATTTATTTTCATAATAAAATATTTTTTTTGATTTTTGAAAAAGTGTGCACTAACAATTAAAAGTGCACACTCAAAATTTACTTTTAAAAAAACTATTGTAATTGTATTCGATGCAAAACTAAGCGCAAACCTTACCCCAAAAAAACAAAATAGGTAAACGGCTCAAATTAATAGGTGGATGGAAAGATTTTGCTTTTTTACGACGCTTTTACAGCAGCAATTATCCCTTTTTGATGCTTAGGGTATTGATAGCCTTGCTAAATGCTACCTTTTGGATAAAGAAAAAGTATTGTAAGGAAAAGAGTTGATAAGAAAATGATTTTATTGTAATGATTATTTAACGGCTGAAGGATTTATAAAGTTTAAAAAAGGGTGAGCAGCAGTTTTGTCTTTCAGTTAACTTCGTAAATGTGTCCTTTTTTTAGTTTGCCCTTTTCGTCGTTTACAATTACAGGTTTAATCCAAATAATCTTTTTACTTGTTAGTTTTTCTCCATATCGTTGATTACGCCAATGACCTCTACGCCAATGAGGTGTTACATTTTCTGTTGTTGTATTTTCACTTTTTGTTATTCTTGCATATGATTTGCCTACATATTGAATTTTTGAATAGCCCGAAGCTGAAATTTTACTTTCAATTTTTGAAATTTCGTTTATACTTTTTGCAAGTCTAAGTTTTCTGTTGAAATTGAAAGGTAAATCTTCTGAGTATTTTGTTTCTATGTCTTTGTCGTCCTTTGGCATTGACAGGTAAAGCAAACAATTAACAAGAATAATACAAGTAGAATCAACAAATTTCAAATAGTGATTGAATAAGTCCAAATAACAGTCATTTATTTCTTCGTGTTCTTGAGGAAATAATGAATGACTGTAAACGTCTTTCCAGTCGTTAATCGCATCAATTATTTTTACAATATTTCTATCCTTGTTAAAATAAAAGGCATAGCTCCAAAAACTTCGACCTCCGCTTCCGAAGTCATTCCAAATTTTGTTGTGATATTTAAGTACATATTCTTCAAAATCCCCGACAAAATGAAATCCAATTGCAAAATCTTCAAAATCATCACTACTTTCAGTTGAATTTTTTCGCATTGTATTTCTGTCGATAGAAATATAAACTCCTTCAATAATTTTGTCAGAATCAATACTAGCTTTTATTTCCAAAGGCTTTAAAGAAATATAGAAATTGTCATATGGTAAATTAAATGACTCGTAGGTAATATCATTAACATCTGTATGATTGAGCATTTCAAGTAATGCTTTGGAAAAAGAAAAAATGTTTCGCCCATTTTTAAACCACCTTTCCCACTCCAAAAACTCAAAAGCTTTGTAATCGTTTACACTACATTGTAAAAGAGATAAGTGTTCTCTATTTCTTCTATATCCATAATTTCCTTCGTCTTGATAAAAGTATTCATTTTTCCCCCACAATTCATCAAAAAAAGCATTTCTATTTTTTAGCTTTTCTTTGAGGTTTAAATTCTTTTCAAAAGTATAAGGAAAAAAATATTTTAGTTCAGAATCTTTCATTCAATGTTCGTTTAAAATTGGCACTAACAATAATGGGCTAGGTGTGGTTGGTTTGTGGTGGTCCATGTGCATTAGCAAACCAATCACGATTAGCTCGTTATAAAGCTATTTAAGTTATTCTTTATCAAATTTATACTTTATTTTACTCTTATCCTTAGCAATTCTAGTTTGTTCGATTTCAGTAATTATTCTATGACAATCTGAGCATACAGAAACCAAGCTAAATAGCGGTTCATTCATTCTGAATACTCCATCTTTATGGTGAATTTCAGATGCATTAGATACCAAACATGATTGACATAGGAAATTATCTCTTTCCAAAATGATTTTCCTTATTTTCTGCCAGCGATCACTTTTGCGGTATTCAGCATATTCTAATTCAAAATTATCATTACTTCTATTTCTTCTTCTATTTTCAATTTCTTTAGAAAGTATTCTTAATTCAGTTCTTTCAATTTCTCCATTCTTTTCAAGATTCTTATCGAAAATTTCTATTTCATGATAATCTGATTTTTTTAAAGCGGTTCCTGCTTTTTTGCCACAATTATGGCACTGTTGATAAACCTTATAATCATTTGGATCAATAGAGTAGTCTTCTTGAGACGCAAAATATTTTTTTGGTCTGAGTATAGGATCATTACAACAACCAACTATGTTCCACTCTATAGTTTCATAACCACAATTGGAGCATGAATAGTGAAAACAAAATTTCTTGTTTTCACTATTCATGTAATTTCCACATTCTTTACATTTATTATTATTCTCAGCTAGTAGCATAATGTTGATTATAATTGGCTATTAGTGGTTAGGATTTCTATTCTGTTCTGACTACTTATCATTTATTTTCGATTAATTGTTAATATGAAGCCAACTACTGTTCCTGTTTCATTTGCAATTTCTGAATAGTCACTATCTATTTTTTTATGAAAGTCCACAACTTCATCCAATGTTGTGTTTATTATATTAAATTTCTCAATAGAGAAGTCAAGTGTTGGATAATCAGTCACTAAGTTATTACAAATTATGCTCCAATGATTTAGTTCTTCTGTTGTTTTCTTTTGAATAAAAGTCTTTGAAACCATCTCTTCATCTTCATCGAAACGTCTGAGAAAACCACAAAAACAAAATTCAATACTATTGGGAGAAACTTTGTCTGTGAGTAACATAGCATAGCTCATTCTTTTTGCATCACTAATTATTTCTGCTTGACTTTTATTAATACCTTTTAACTCAATTCCTGATAATGTTCGTTCGTGTGTTGAAGCATTACTACCATTCTGTTCTTGCGTTATTGCAATGTCTATTTTTTGCTGAAGGTAATTTGTAGGAGAATGTCCCAATTGACGTTGGATAATAGCCATATCAAATATATCTTTAATGTCCCACTCATATGCTAAAAATGCATTATTGTAAAAATGAAAAACTGGGTATTCTATTTGGATTTTGTTGATATGGAGTTTATTCCATTCCAAAAGTTGCTGAGCAACATTAACTGTTAACAAATACTCTTGGACTTTTTCAATGAAGCTATTATAAGAACTTAAAAGAAGTAAGTTCTGTTTGTAACCGTTTGTTAATCCTATTTTTATATTCTCTTTGATTTCTGTTAAGTTCATTTGTTATTTTTTTGTCTGTCTGAATAAATGATTTTCATTAAGTTATCTGAAAGAGGTGGAAATGATAAAGATCCTTCTTCAATGTCTGCTCTGAATTCTCTTACCAATTGCAAAGCATTACCCAAGTCATTTCTTTCGGGTCGTTGAAGAGTCTGCACAATTTCATTATAGGTTTCATTAACCTTATCAATCAATTGTTGTAGCTTTTGTTGTTTCCCCTTTTTATAAATGTATTTAAGTATCGTCAACCCGTACATTGCAATGTCATAATTTTTTAAATAAATGGTCGTGTCATAAACCAAACTAAAAGCTATGTTTGCACATGCATTGGCGAGTTCAATTGTTTTTTGACTTTCTTCTCCATTTTCTGAATATGGGAAAAAGTCTAGGAGTAAAGAAAAGATTGAAATAGCAACGTCAGTTGTCATCCCACCCCTTGTATGGTCAGCCGCAACAGAAAGAAAATTAAAAACATCAACTGCTACTCTAAAATTTGTATGGTCAGAAAATTTATGAAGCTTTGTAATAATATATGCACGTGTTGTCCAATCGGCAGAAAAATATTCTTCCTTTATCTTTTCAATTTCAATTATTATTAAGGCGTTTTTTGATGTTGTAAGCAAATCTTCTGTAGTCAGTCCATTAACAGGAGAGTTAAAAAGTTTTAATGAGTTTTCTCTTTCTAAAGCAATGACTTGATATTTGTGATCTCTGAATTTTATTATAGTCTTTGCTGATAGTTTTTTTATAATGTTACTTGTCACTGTTGCATCATTATGGCAATAAACACAAAGAAACGCCAAATTTTCAAATTTGTAGTTTGAGTTGTCTCCATCAATATGATGGATGTGGTCACCACGTTTATGATTGTTACAAACAACACATTCACGATTTGATTTAAAAATGACTTCTGCTTGAATATCGTCTGGTATTTTTTTTCTACTCATTTTTCCTGCTGTATGTCGTATAGTCTCATCTTCTAAATTGTCCATTAACTTTTATTAATACACCTTTCCCCAAGATAAGGTTTACAAAACCATCCAAAATTAGTATGCTTTGTATACCTTTAGAACATATTTTCACCCGACAAATATACAATAATTTAATTCTCTTCAATATTTTTTAACAAAAAAAATCGCAGCAGAAAAAAGCTTGTGCTAAGGTTGTAAATTTTGCTTCCAACTCCTGTCATCTTACTTCCAACACCTGATATCTTGCTTCCAACACCTGACATCATGCTTCCGACGACTGTCATCATGCTTCCGACACCTGACATTTTGCTTCCGACACCTGATATCTTGCTTCCGACACCTGACATCTTGTTTCCAACACCTGTCATTTAGCTTCCAACAACCGACATTTTGTTTCCAACTCCTGGGAGTCTAAATAAGTTTGTGTAAACACTCTATGGGGTATGGGAATATCCTTCGTCGTTGAACGAAGGCGAAGGCGTAGCCGAGCCGAAGTGAAACGACGAAGGATGCCCTTAATTCATTAATTTTA
>Ga0247840_10006866_pt1 | contig 16137 bp, 15 predicted proteins | sample LaCruzMarch2015__FD_192404 | JGI IMG/M metagenome (GOLD analysis project Ga0247840, IMG submission 192404) | Freshwater microbial communities from meromictic Lake La Cruz, Castile-La Mancha, Spain - LaCruzMarch2015_17m | ecosystem: Environmental > Aquatic > Freshwater > Lake | place: Spain... | reverse complement strand
CGTATTTTATGCTTTCAAGTCACGGAAAAAATTAAACAATAAAAAATTAAAATAAAGGATAATAATTATGCAACAATTAACTGTTAAACAACGCCAGTACCTCAAAGGGTTAGCTCATGATTTGCAACCAGTGGTTATTATTGGAAATAATGGTTTAACCGAATCAGTAGTTAAAGAAATCGATCTTAATTTAAAGGCTCATGAACTGATTAAAGTTCGCGTGTTGGGTGATGAGCGCGAAGCTCGTGAAGCAATGATCGAGGACATTTGTAATGCAACCAATGCTAGCTTTGTTCAGCATATTGGAAAATTAATTGTATTATATCGCGTTAGTGAAAAAGCAAAAATTAGCTTAGCTAAACTATAAAGGTTTTATCATGGCAAAATATCAAGTAGCGGTTTTAGGATGTGGTTCGATTTTTTCGCGACATTTAGCTGCTCTTCGTGCTAATGCAGCAGATTTTGAATTTGTCGGCTATTTTGAACCAGAGCTTGAGATTCAAGCTAAGTTGGCAACAGAGTTAGCGGCACAGCGTAAATATGCGAATGAAGATGAGTTGTTTAATGATACTACGGTAAATTGTGTGGTAATTTTAACGCCGAGCAATCTTCATTACCAACAAGCAAGTCGTGCTTTATTAAATGGAAAACATGTAATTATTGAAAAACCAGCTAGTTTTAAAGCCGAGCAAATTTTGGCGCTTGAAAAATTGGCGGCTGCGCAGAATTTAGATATCTTCTGTGTTTTACAAGTACGCTTAAATCAATCAATTGAGCTGGTTAAACGTGTTTTGAGTGAGAATTTACTTGGTGAAATTCGTGGTAGTTCTTTAATTCAACGTTGGCAACGTCCTGCGGGTTATTTTAGTGGTTGGCGTGGAAGTTATGCTGGCTGTGGTGGTGTACTCAATGAATTTGGTATTCATTATTTAGATATTATGCAATACTTACTTGGAGTTCCTCAGGTGGTGGATGCTAAATTTTACAAAACTAAATTTAAAGATGCCGAAGTTGCTGATACTGCGTATGCTTTGCTGGACTTTGGTTCATTTGGAGCAACCTTGGAAATATGCTTAGCTGCAGAACCGCATAATATTGAAGTGTTGTTAACAATAATGGGATCAACGGGGTATATTAAGCTTGGCGGTAAATCTTTGGATCAAGTGGTTGCGGTGGAATTTCTAAATGATGAAATTAAACAGCGCTATGTAGATATTTGTCAGCAAGTGTTAGGTTACACAATTGATAATCAGGTAACGATTGGCGCTTGTCCGCATCACCCTGAATTGTATAAACAAATTATTCATAACCCAGAGCTATTTAAGTTACCAAACACCTATAACGTTATTCAATTAGTTGAACAGATTAATGCTCTGGATAAAAAGTAAACCATGCGTTTAAAAGTGATTAAAGCTGCCGCTCTGGTAACGCTATGTAGCGTAACGGTCTCGTTATATTTAAGCTATGAGCATTTAGATCTAACTAATACTAGATTTAGACTTGAAGCTAGTGTGCGCTATTTAAGTCAAGCATCGCAAGTGGCAATGTTTGAGTCACAAATTATTCCCCAACCAAGTTATCTTCCAGCGGCGCATAGTTCATCTTTTACCATGATGCCAAACGGTGATTTATTAGCTTTTTGGTTTGCAGGAACTCGCGAGGGTAGCCCTGATGTAAAAATTTGGAGTTCAACTTATCATTTGGGCAAATGGAGTATGGCACATGCCGTACTTGACCCAAGTATGATTGCTAAAGCTAATCATCGTTATGTAATTAAGGTCGGTAATCCAGTTATTTATCGAGCACAGAGTGGTGAATTACATCTCTTTGTAGTGTCGGTTAGCGTTGGTGGCTGGTCGGGGAGTGCTTTAAATCATCTAATCTCTAATGATGATGGCAAAACTTGGAGTCAACCTGAGCGTATTGTGATTAGTCCGTTTTTTAATCTGAGTACCTTGGTGAGAACCTCCGCGGTAAGTTTAAGTGACGGTGGGTTTTATTTGCCGGTCTATCTTGAACTAGGGCGGAAATATCCAGAATTATTAAGATTTAGTGCGAATGGTGATTTTATTGAGCAAATTCGTATAACTGCCAAAAATAGAATGATACAGCCAAGTATTATGCCAATTAGTAGCGATTCTGCGTGGGCATACTTTCGGAATAGCTCAACAAATTTGGACGCTCGTGAATTATTTGCCGCTAAAACTCTGGATGGTGGTAAATCTTGGTCGAAACCAGAAATGACGAATTTAACTAATCCTGATTCTTCTTTAGAAGTAGTTAATTTGGCGGATGGGCGTTATTTAATGGTTTATAATCAAGATAATCGCAGTCATCTGAATTTAGCCATTTCGGTTAATGGATTATACTGGCGTAAAATTTATGAGCTGGAAAATACGCCTGGTGATGAATTTTCTTATCCATCGGTGCATGTAAATAATGGTTATATTGATATTTTATATACGAATAATCGTAAAACAATCAAGCATGTCCGTTTTAATCGAGAATGGTTAAGTGAGGTAATTAAACATGCTACCGTATATTGAAATAATCCAACAAAGCATTTACTCCTTAGCAATTGCATTGCTGATTGTTTATATTAGTAGTTTGCCAAAACGTTCCTTATTTTTTAGTAGTTTATTTTTTGTGTTGCTGCTAGTTGGGAGTAATTTAATTCCGCTCTATCGCGGAAGTTCATTAGTTGAATTATTACGCGGTGCCATTGGCGATGTAAGCACAGCGAGCGGGGTGTTAATGCTCTTTATTATCCTGAATCAATTTAATTTTGCTGAGGTTAGGTGCGCAGTATTAAATTCATGGGAGAAGATTGGGCTGTGTTTGTTAGGTACGTTATTGTATTTGTCAACTTTTGGCTTCATTGATTTTGACTTATATCACTTAGGTTATTTATCACCACTAATGTTGTTATTTTTCTCTGCTGTGATTTTATTCTTGATTTTATTTAATCGAATTTTAGGTTATGTTTGGCTGTTTGCGCTAATTGGATTTTATTTTAAATTACAATCTTCAAATAATCTATGGGATTATCTCTATGATCCACTGCTATGGTTGGTATTGTTGACTAATGGCGTTAGTTCAGTGCTGAGTTTGCAATTGCGTAGAAAAGTTGTGACAATTGAGTAGTTTTAGTTGTTTTGTATGAGTTAAAAATAAACCACCAAGAGATGTTTTGGTGGTTTATTTAATTTTGAGGTTGACCAAGAAATTACTATAGCTCCAATTGTAATTGTTTTAGATAGTCACGTAGTTGTTCACCGATTTCTGGATGTTTTAGCCCATAGCCGATGGTTGCTTCTAGGTAGCCTAATTTAGAACCACAATCATAGCGTTTGCCATCAATAATATGCGCAAAAATAGCTTCATAATGAAGTACTTCTGAAATTGCATCGGTTAATTGAATTTCACCGCCAACTCCACGTGGAGTATTCCGCAATTCGTTAAAAATGCGTGGAGTCAAGATGTAACGACCAACGGCAGCTAAATTTGATGGAGCATTTTCTTGCGAGGGTTTTTCAATAATTGCTTCAATTTTTTTAAACTTAAGTGATTTATCCGCAAGTTTAACGATACCATAAGATGAAACATCTTCAGGATTAACCTCGCTAACGCCTAAAACTGATGAGCCAGTTTGATTATAAACTTCCACCATTTGTGCTAGGGCACCTGGGTTACCATCAATCAATTCATCAGCTAAAATAACCGCAAAAGCTTCATTGCCAATCACCGAGCTGGCCGTAAGTACTGCATGTCCGAGTCCTAATGCTTCAGCTTGGCGAATATAAATACAATTTACATTACTCGGTAAAATATTCTGAACTATTTCAAGTAATTTAGTTTTATGCTTTAATTCTAGCTCAGTTTCTAATTCGTAGGCTTTATCAAAGTGATCTTCAATCGAACGCTTATTACGCCCAGTGATGAAGATTAATTCGGTAATACCCGCATCGATTGCTTCTTCGACGGCATATTGAATTAAAGGCTTATCAACAATTGGCAGCATTTCTTTGGGAGAAGCTTTGGTAGCTGGTAAAAATCGCGTTCCCATTCCTGCGACGGGGAACACAGCCTTGGTTATTTTAGCGGACATATTTATTTACCTGCAAAGAAATAATATTCCAATTGTTGACGTAAGTATTTGCGTGCCGAATCTTCAGATAAATTCAAGCGATTTTCATTAATAATCATCGTTTGCTGTTTGATCCAACCTTGCCAAGCTTCTTTAGAAACATTCTCAAGGATTTTTTGACCTAATTCACCAGGTAGTGGCGCAAAGCCTAGGGCTTCGGCTTCAATTCCTAGTTTAATACAATTTACCATTTTAGTCATTGTTATGTACTCCTAAACTTTTTTAAAGATAACTGTTGAATTAGTGCCACCGAAACCAAATGAATTTGACATGGCAAACTCTAAGGCTTTTGGTTTAGCTACATTGGCTGTGTAATCTAAATCACACTCTGGGTCTTGATCAACTAGATTAATGGTTGGTGGGATAATGCTATCTTTAATTGCCATAATGCTGAACACGGCTTCAATAGCGCTAGCTGCACCAAGTAAGTGTCCTGTCATTGATTTAGTTGAACTAACTGATAAGTTGTATGCATGATCACCAAACACTTGTTTAACCGCATTGGTTTCATTAATATCACCCATTGGTGTCGAGGTTCCATGCGCATTAATGTAACCAACTTGGTCAGGATTAATTGCTGCATTTTTTAAGGCCATTTTCATGCTGCGCGCTGGACCATCAACCGTTGGTGATGTAATATGGTAAGCATCTGAAGTTGCACCAAATCCAACTACTTCTGCATAAATCTTAGCACCGCGTTTTACGGCGTGTTCATATTCTTCTAAAACTAATACCGCTGAACCTTCGCCCATCACAAACCCATCACGTCCTTTATCCCATGGACGCGAAGCTGCTTTAGGATCATCGTTGCGGGTTGATAACGCTTTAAGTGAGTTAAATCCAGCGACACCAGTACCGCAAATACTGCTTTCAGCACCACCAGCAAGCATTACGTCACAATCGCCATATTCAATATAACGTGCAGCGTCACCGATGCAGTGATTGCTGCTTGCGCAGGCACTAACAATACCATAACTAACACCTTTATAGCCATACAATATAGATAATTGTCCAGCAATCATATTGCCAAGAGCCCCCGGGATAAAGAATGGACCAATTTTACGTGGACCTTTGTCTTTAAGGATTAAGGTGTGGTTTTCAATCGTTGGTAATCCACCGATGCCTGAACCAATAATTAGCCCAACGCGCTCTTTATCTAAATTAGCTAAATCCTCAAGTCCTGCATCGCGCACGGCTTGTACACCAGCAACAACGCCCATTTGAATAAAGCGGTCGGTGCGGCGTGCTTCTTTGGCATCAAAAAAACCATCGGTACTAAAATTCTTAACTTCTCCAGCGAATTTAGTTGCAAAATTAGTGGTATCAAAATGCGTAATTAAATCAATTCCGCTAACCCCATTGATAATGTTATTCCATGAGCTAGTTAAATCATTTCCAACTGGAGAAACAATCCCTAGTCCGGTTACTACAACTCTGCGTTTAGTCATCTAAAAACTCCTATCTATTAAATATTGGTGTTTAAGTGTTCATATAAATATAACCATGTATCAATCACGGTGTCTGGATTAAGAGAAATTGTTTCAATTCCCTCATCAATAAGCCATTTTGCAAAATCAGGATGATCGGATGGACCTTGTCCGCAAATGCCGATATATTTTCCTTGTTTACGGCATGCGCTGATCGCTAAATGTAACATGGCTTTAACTGCTTCATTGCGTTCATCAAAAGAGGCTGCAATCGCACCATTTGAATCGCGATCAATACCTAGCGTTAGTTGGGTCATATCGTTGGAGCCAATTGAGAATCCATCAAAGTATTCTAAAAATTTATCGGCTAAAATTGCATTGGATGGAATTTCGCACATCATGTAAATATTCAAACCATCAACGCCGCGCACGAGTCCATTATCAGCTAGCAGTTTAATTACTTCTTTAGCTTCAGCTGTGGTGCGCACAAACGGGATCATAATAGTTACATTATCTAAGTCCATTGATTTGCGAACTTTGTTAATTGCCATACACTCTAAATCAAAGCAGTCACGGAAACTTGGCGCAATATAGCGTGCTGCTCCTCTAAAGCCCATCATTGGATTTTCTTCAACTGGTTCATATAGTTTGCCACCAATTAAATTTGAATATTCATTTGATTTGAAATCCGATAGACGCACAATTACTTTTTTAGGGTAGAACGCAGCTGCAATTGTTGCAATTCCTTCGGCGAGCTTATCAACATAATATTCAACTGGGCTTGGATAGCAAGCAATTTTATCGGCAATGGTACTTTTTAGAGGTTCAGGTAAATTATCAAAGTCTAATAATGCTTTAGGGTGAATACCAATCTGACGATTTATAATGAATTCTAAACGAGCTAAACCAACCCCAAAATTAGGTATGCTTGAGAATGTGAAGGCTAATTCTGGATTCCCAACATTCATCATAATTTCAACGGGCAGTTCAGGCATATTAACCACATCTAATTCTAAAACTTCAATTTCTAGATGACCGTTATAAACATGACCAGTATCACCTTCGCAGCAAGAAACGGTGACCGCTTGACCTTCTTGAAGAACTTCGGTTGCATCTTCACAGCCAACAATGGCAGGAATACCTAATTCGCGAGCAATAATTGCTGCATGGCAGGTTCTACCGCCACGATTGGTCACAATTGCCGCGGCACGTTTCATCACGGGTTCCCAATCTGGATCGGTCATATCGGTAACAAGAATATCACCAGCTTTAACTGAGTGCATTTCGCTATGGTCTTTAACTAATCTAACAAAACCTTTGGCAGCTTTTTGACCAACCGCACGACCCTCGACCAATACGCTGCCGCGCTCACGTAAATGATAGCGCGTTTGGCGTCCATGTTGATTTTCTTGCGATTTTACGGTTTCTGGGCGCGCTTGTAAAATATAAATTTTGCCATCTAAACCATCTTTACCCCATTCAATATCCATTGGGCGTTGATAATGTTCTTCAATAATTACCGCAAACTTACCTAATTCCAGCGCATCTGCATCGCTAATTGAGAAAACATTGCGTTCGTGAGTTGGAACGCCAATTGTATGTACTGATTTACCTGGTACATTTGCATTGGTGAATTCCATTTTCATGGCTTTACTACCGATGTTTTTACGAATGATAGCGTATTTATTTTTAACTAAATTAGGTTTATACACATAAAATTCATCGGGATTAACCATGCCTTGTACAACACATTCGCCCAAACCATAGCTGGAAGTAATGAAGATAACTTTATCAAAACCAGATTCGGTATCAACGGTAAACATCACGCCTGAGCTAGCTGTGTCAGAGCGCACCATTTTTTGGATGCCAGCTGATAGATAAATTAAAGAGTGATCAAAACCCTTGTGTACCCGATATGCAATCGCGCGATCATTATATAGTGACGCAAAAACTTGTTTAACTGCGGATTTTACATTGTCAATTCCACGGATATTTAAGTAACTATCTTGTTGCCCAGCAAAAGAGGCGTCTGGCAAATCTTCGGCGGTTGCCGATGAGCGCACTGCAACTGAAATTTCTTCACCATAACGTTGGATCATTTCATCGTAGGCTTGTTCAAGATCTCGTTCAAAATCTTCTGGAAATGGAGCTTCCATAATCCAGGCTTGAATTTGTTTGCCTGCTTTGGCTAGTTCAATTACATTATCAACATCTAAATTATCTAATAAAGCGTCAATTTTTTGCTTAAGATTATTTACTTCTAGAAAGTGTTTATAAGCTGGTGCCGTGGTTGCAAAGCCACCAGGAACGCGAATGCCTTTTTGGTCTAGTTGTGAAATCATTTCACCTAATGACGCGTTTTTACCGCCAACATCAGCAACATCAGTCATACGTAAGTGCTCAAACCAGATGACATTTTTCATATATAACTCCAAAGAAATAAAATGAATTTATGAGTGTTAAAAATTTGTAATTAAAGCATTGAGTTAGTTATCTCAGGCTTAATGTAAATTATTATAAAATTTATAAAGTATCTGATTTTATCATAAAGTGTTAGCTTTTATTTGGCTAGTTAGCCATAAAACGAGCAAAATTTAGTCAAAATTTATGAATTTATTGATTTTAGAGCCTAGTCTTCCTTTTCTTGTGCAATAATTTTTAGGGTTGCTCATCATCAATTGTGTAAGTGAGTAAGCTTTTTGCCCTTAATGGCAAACTTAAGTAAAACTGGAGTCAAAATCGTTATCATTACCAGTGCCATAATTATTGCTGAGAGCATGTCATCAGAAAGCAACCCTAGTTGTTGTCCTGTAATGGCAAAAATTAGTCCAGCTTCACCAATTGGGGTCATTCCTAAACCAATTACCAACATATTTAGGCGTTTAGAATCTGCAAAGCCACTAATAATTCTGCCGCATAAACTTACACCGATAATCAAAGCTGCAAAACTTAAGATGCGTAAATTGAACAGATCTTGAATTTTAAAAATTAAGCCAATATAAGTAAAGAAAATTGGTACAAAAATATTGGAAAGAGGCTTGATTAATTCGTCTAATGATTTAAGTTGATAGGTGTTTACGGTTTTAATAATCTGTAATCGTGCGGCTTCATCATTAGTTTTTTGTGCAATTTGTTTAAAATCACGTAAAAATTTAGCTTGCGAAAAATTTTGGAAATCTTTGGGTTTGATGATAATTCCCGCAATAAATGCGCCAATTACAGGTGCTAAGCCAAGTTGACTGGCTAACCAAGTGTAAAAAGTACACAGCATAAATAAGATACCAATTTTCATGCTAATTCCAGCATGGATTTTAATTGATAATTTGGTGAGCTGTGGAGTTAAGCGCGATCCTATTCCAATTGAAATGAGGAAAAAAAGTGCGGTTTTAACACTGGCTAAAACTAGTTCGTTAACACTAAAAATTCCCGTAATCATTAGACCAGAGAGCACGGCAAAACATAAAATACTAATTACTTCATCAATTAAAGATGCACCCAACACGGTTTGAACTTCTGCGCTATTGAGAATCTTTAGATCTTTAAAGACTTTGCCAGAAATACCTGTTGCGGTTGCTGCACAAATTAGCCCAATTAGAATCCAAGTACCATTATTGGCAGTTGGGTAACTATATTGACTAATTAAATATCCGCCTGCAAAAGTTAAAATCGTGCCATAGAGTGCTATTTTTATTCCCGAGCCAAGTTTAGTAGCAATGTCTTCGAGTTGGGTTTCTAAACCAATTTCAAACATTAAAATCATCGCGCCAATTTGAGCCAAAAATTGAATAATTTCATTCTGTTCCATGCCAACAAAGGTGTTAATGCCAAAATAATGTAGATTGCCTAAAATCACACCTGCTAAAATTTCCGAGGTTACCAAGGGTAAACCAATTTTTTTGACAATCGCTAAACTACGTGACATGAAAATTGACAGCGCTAACCACAGATAAATCGCTGGCGTAAAATCATGCATTTCATTGGTAGCGAGGGCATAACTTGACCCAATTAACAGTAAACTAAGCAAGATTATCCAATATTGATTGCGTGACATCTTACTTATCCGTTAAACGCTGCTGAAGTTCATAGAGTAGATCTAAAGCTTGTTTCGCCGTTAATTGATTAGGATCAAGGTCTTTAATTTGAGTGAGCACCATTTCTTCAGTTGGATCGAGGTATAGCGTTTCCTCTGGCGGTTCGTTCGTAACTAGGCTAAATAAATCTGGTTGGGGTTGTTTGTGGCTATTTTCTTCAAGGTGAGCTAAATATTTTTTTGCAATATTTAATACCGATTTAGGAACGCCAGCTAACGCGGCAACCTGAATTCCATAACTTTTAGCGGCCGCACCAGCTTCGACATGATGCATAAAGATAATTTGATCTTTATGTTCAACTGCACTCAAATGGACATTATTGACTTGTGGGTAAGTGTCAGCTAAGGTGGTTAATTCAAAGTAATGTGTGGCAAATAAAGTATATGACGCACTTTTTTCAATTAAGTAACGCGCGATGGCATAAGCTAGCGCCAGTCCATCAAAAGTTGAAGTGCCACGCCCAACCTCATCAATGATAATTAATGAGTTCGCGGTCGCGTTATTTAGTATATTGGCAGTTTCGGACATTTCAATCATGAAGGTGGATTTACCCGCGGCTAAATCATCGGACGCACCAATCCGGGTGAAAATGCGATCAATATCGCCGATGGATGCGCTTTTGGCTGGTACAAAAGAACCACAGTAGGCTAACAGAACGATAATTGCATTCTGGCGCATATAGGTTGATTTACCGCCCATATTGGGCCCCGTGATTAATGAAAAATCATGTTCTAAATTTAGCTTTAAATCGTTGGCAATAAATTGGTCAATTTGCTGTTCAACAACTGGATGGCGTCCATGTTCAATTTTAATTTGCCGTTCCATGCTTAACTGTGGTCGGCAATAATTGTTCTCAAGAGCGATTTTGGCAAAGGCATTTAGAACATCGAGTTCCGCAATTGAGCTGGCAACATTTTGTAATTGCGGTAAAAACTCGGCTAAATAATCGAGCAATTCTTCATAAAGTTTCTTCTCAAGTGCAAGCGCTTTATCTTGAGCAGATAAAACCTCATTTTCAAAGCTCTTTAGTTCGGGCGTGGTAAAGCGTTCGGCATTTTTTAAGGTTTGCGTGCGGCGATATTCCAGCGGGGTTTTATCTAAATTCAGTCGCGAAATTTCGATGAAATAACCATGGACTCGATTATATTCTATTTTTAGACTGGAAATTCCACTGCGTTCACGCTCTTTGGCTTCCAATTCTAGGATAAATTGGCTACCATTGGTTTGAATATTGCGTAAATAATCTAGCTCTTGATTATACCCAAGATTGATTACACCTCCTTCACGTAAGAGTAAACTGGGCTCGGCTTGAATTGCTAATTGGAGTTTACAGGCTATTTCGCTGCCAATGGTGCTTAAATTTTGATTAATCGCTGCAATTAAATGGCTAGTGGCGTGATTTTCTAAGAAATTTAGTTCAGGTAAAATTAACAGACTATTTCTTAAACCAGCCAAATCGCGCGGACGAGCCGAACGAAGTGCAATTCGTGAGCTAATGCGTTCTATATCGCCAATTTGGCGTAAAATATTAGCAATTTGACCATGAATTGGCTGTAAAGATTCAACTGCGGCATAGCGTTGTTCGATTGCGTGATGCTGACGCAAGGGGTTATTTAGCCACTGATCAAGTAAACGACTTCCCATTGGATTAGCACATTGATCAAACACGGAAAATAAGGTTGGCGAGCTTTCACCACGCATGGTTAAGCTAATTTCTAAATTGCGCCGCGAAATGGCATCCAAAATTAAATTATCAGCTTGGCTATCTAAAATTAAATTATTGATATGAGGAAGTTGGTTATTTTGAGTTTGTTTGGTATAATCGAGTAAGACTCCAGCGCTTGAGATGGCTAATTTATGCTCATTAATGCCAAATCCCTCCAGGTCTTGCACCGCAAAGTGTTCGCAGAGTTTACGCTTGCTTAATTCATATTCAAAATGCCAATCAGGAATTATTTTATAAGCCAAATTTGGTCGCTCAAGCTTGAGCTTATCAATTAAGTTGGCTGGTGCAATAATCTCAGCAGGGCGCAGGCGTTCAATTTGGTTGATAACATCATCATTGGCAACTTCAGTTACGCGAAAAATGCCCGCACTGAGTGAAATCCATGCTATACCCACGCGGTGTTTAAATTGCCACAGCGCCATAATTAAATTATTTTGTTTTTCATCGAGTAAACTATCATCGGTAAGCGTACCTGGTGTGATAATTCGACTAATTTTACGTTCAACTGGACCCTTACCAGTTACTTCGCCAACTTGTTCGACAATTGCAACTGAGCGTCCTTGTTTGACGAGTTTAGTTAAATATTGTTCGGCAGCATGATAGGGAACACCCGCCATTTTAATTGGGCTACCAGCCGAACTACCACGTTGGGTGAGCGTGATCCCGAGTAAGCGTGCGCCTAATTCAGCATCTTCAAAGAACATCTCATAAAAATCACCCATGCGATAAAATAGCAACATGTCAGGATGTTCCGCTTTGATGCGCAAATATTGTTGCATCATTGGGGTATGCGCATTTAAATCTTGACTAGTTTTATTCGCAATTGAGCTAGGCATCGTGTGCTTCTCCGAGATAGGTTTAAATTAAATGTGGGAATTATTGAGCTTATAAATTTTAAGAGGTGTAGCCAATAAAGTACTACACCTCAAGAATTCATCCAGTAAATAAACTAAGACTAGCTTAGTGACTTTGAATGATTTTCAAGATCGGGCTAATTAATTTAGGATTTGCCGCAATAATATTGCCGCTGTCCAACATATTTTGCCCACCCTCAAAATCACAAATTAGTCCACCAGCTTCTTTGACCATTAAATATCCAGCCGCAATATCCCAAGGTTTTAGGTTAAATTCCCAAAAACCATCGACCATACCCGCTGCGACATAAGCCAAATCCAGTGCAGCAGAACCAGCGCGGCGTTGACCTGCGGTTGACTCTAACATTTCACGGAAAATTTTCATATAACGATCAAGTAAACTCATGTCATAAGTTGGAAAACCTGTTGCCAGTAAACTATCGGCCAAATTTGCCATCCGTGATACGCGAATCCGCGCGCCATTTAATTGGGCACCTTTGCCAGTTTCGGCGGTGAAAATATCGTTACGGTTGGGGTCATAAATTGCGCCGTGAGTAATTTTATCTTCTTGCTTAACTGCAATTGAAATGCAATACTGTGGGTGACCGTGAATGTAATTGGTGGTTCCATCAATTGGATCAATAATCCAAGTGGTATCGGAATTATTATCAATACTACCGTCTTCTTCACTCATAATATTATGGTTAGGAAAGGCTTTAAGGATAGTTTGGATAATTATTTGTTCAGCTTTTTTATCAACTTCAGTAACAAAGTCATTATGACCTTTACGGTCGACTTTAATGCGCTCAAGATTGCGGCTGTCTTGTTGAATAATGCTTCCGGCGTTATAAGCGGCTTGCACGGCAATGTTTAGTATCGCTGACATAATTAATCCTCATGAAATATGCATATTTAGGCGCTATTATACCTGAGTTAGACTATCGGCTTGTGGCTTAATTCTGAGTTCTTAATTCGCAGTTGTTTTTTTATTAATAATTTATACTGGAATACTTAAAAATTTAGTTGTTATTCACGGTGTTATATTAAACTTATGTACTTTGTAATTACTAAGGATGGTGAAATGAGTAGATGGATAGAAAATCTTGAATTAGATGGGAAATATGTTGTGTTACTACCAACCACTTTTTCACATGCGGTAAATTTAACCGAAGCGGTACACGATGGTGAACTATGGAAACTGTGGTACACCAGTGTTCCAACTCCCGATAATATGGTTGGTGAAATTAAACGTAGGATCAAGCTGTATGAACAGGGATTAATGTATCCGTTTACAATTATTGATCGGCGCGATCCATCTAAGCTGGGTAACGGTGTTGCTGGGATGACGACTTATTGTAATTTGGATGAAGCTAATCGCCGGCTTGAAATTGGTTACACGTGGTATCGTAAGAGTTGTCAGCGGACAATTTTGAATACGGAAGCCAAATATTTATTACTTAAACATGCGTTTGAGGTTTTAGGTTGTATTAAAGTCGAATTTAGAACTAGTTCCTTTAACTTTACTAGTCGGCGTGCAATTGAACGCTTAGGCGCTAAATTAGATGGAGTTTTGCGAAATCATCGAATTTTAGAAAATGGCGCAATTGGCGATGGTTACGTGTATAGCATTTTAAATTCTGAGTGGCCAATTGTAAAAACTAATCTTGAGTATAAATTGGCGAGTTATGCCGAATAATGATTTTCATCTGGGTAGTCAGCGCTTAAGGTTTGGAATATGGCGTCATGATTTGCTTGAATTGGCTGAGCGGTTATGGCTTAATCCTGAAGTTAGCCGTTTTATAGCGGCGAGCGGTAAATTTAGTCAGGTTGAAGTGAGAGCACGATTGCAGCAAGAGATTGATAATCAAGTCAATTTCAAGCTTCAATATTGGCCATTATTCGATTTAGAAAATCACTTTATTGGTTGTTGCGGTTTGCGTCCACGTGATCCATTACAACAAATTTATGAAATTGGTGTGCACTTACTCCCTGAGTATTGGGGCATGAATTATGCCTATGAGGCATTGGAGACCGTAATTGAATTTAGTCGCCAGCAAAAATATTCTAAATTATTTGCAGGGCATAACCCAGCCAATCAAGCCTCACAACGAATGTTACTTAAACTAAATTTTGTATGGGTGAAAAATGAGTTTTATGAACCAACTGGTTTAGAGCATCCCTCATACGAGTTAGTTTTATAAGAGTTTTTAATTTTTAATGAGTTGTCTTATGAATACACAAGAGATAATTATTCGTGATGCTAAAATTGGCGATGAATATCAATTAGCGGAGCTGAGTGTTGTCTGCTGGCGGCAGACCTATTTAGGTTTAATGGATGACTTAATCTTAGAATCAATGAATATTGTTGAACGCTTACATGGGTTTGCTGCAGCTTTGCGAAGCTTTAATACTAAATTTTTAGTTGCGGAGCTTCACGGTAAATTGCTGGGATTTATTTCTTATGGTTCATCCCGCATCCAACAATCTGGATTGGAAATTTATGCTTTTTATATTGAGAAAAACTTTCAAGGGATGAAAATTGGTAGCCGCTTATTACGTGCGGCTGAAGGGCAAATACGAATATCTCAAGTAAGTAGATTATGGGTTTGCACCTTAAGCAGTAACGTATCTGCGCAAGAATTCTATATTAAAAATAATTTTGTCATGAGCCCATTAATGAAGTCTTTTTGTATACAAGGGTTTAGTTACCCCGAGTTTGTGATGTATAAGGTGCTATAGTTATTGCGATTTTATATATCGTGCAGTTTGTAGGATTAGATCAGATTAAGAAAGTTTATTTATGCGCTCTGGTTATGTTGATGCATTGATTTATGTGCTGCTTTCTTCGGTGGCATTTGTGTTTTTAAATAATTTAATTGCAGATGTCAACCCGCTTATGGCGCTATTAGTGATGAGTAGTGTGGCTTTAGTGGTGTTTAATTTGCTGAGTTTTAAGCGAATTAAACTTACTTATACGGTATGTTGGCAGCATAAATCTATTTCTTTTTGGATGAGTATTGGTTTGGCGCTGGATTGGGTGTGCATGGTGTATGCCAGTTATGTCGCAGATCCATTTATTGCCATGGCGGCATTATTTATCAGTTTAGCCATCATTGGATTTATACGGCTAACTATATTACAAAAAAGTCATAAGCGATTGATTAGTCTGATGTTGTTAATAGTTAGTCTGATTTTACTGGAACTATTTTATGTTGTGCCAGTTGGGCATTCAACCAGTTTAGGAATTTTACTCGGTGTGCTGGCAGGCGGAGCTTTTTATCTGTATATTCTTAATTCGGCTAAATTAGCTAGCTTAGGCAATTTGAATTCATTACAAGTTTTAGCGACGCGGTTTTGGTTCTTATGGGGCATTGCGCTGATTATGGTACCAAAGCTTCATCTGTGGGCAAATATGCTGACTCATTTAGGCGCGTTAATTTTAATTAGCTTTGCTTCATTAATTGTGCCAATTTATTTTAATCAACGTGCGATTCAAAAACTAGGTGCTGAATTAACCTCCGTATTTATTGGTTTAGTGCCGCCAGTCACCTTTGTGTGTTATGTTATTTACAGCCATGAGTTTCATTGGTTAAATGGTGTGGTTTGTCTAATTATTACCGTTGCGTTATTATTGCCGACAATTTGTAAATCACGAACGAGCTAAGGATTGTGAGTTATTGTGGTGAATAGAATAGGTAAGTTTTTTGTGATCGAGTTGAGTAATTACGTCAGCTTAAATAAGTCACAAACCAGTTAATTTAGTGCAAAGTATAGTTTGCATTTTTTAGGTTTAAATTTTCAAGAGAATTAACTCATAACAAAACATGTTAAAATGCCGTCCTCAGAATAAAATTATTTAGTAGAGAAGTTAGTCCCATGACCGCCAGCGATA
>Ga0247840_10006865_pt1 | contig 16138 bp, 7 predicted proteins | sample LaCruzMarch2015__FD_192404 | JGI IMG/M metagenome (GOLD analysis project Ga0247840, IMG submission 192404) | Freshwater microbial communities from meromictic Lake La Cruz, Castile-La Mancha, Spain - LaCruzMarch2015_17m | ecosystem: Environmental > Aquatic > Freshwater > Lake | place: Spain... | reverse complement strand
GTCGGATATGGAACCGTCAAAAAACGGGATGTTATCGGGTCAGTAGCTTCTGTTTCAGGCGAAGACTTAAAACAGGTTTCTTCCACTTCATTTACGGCAGCGCTGCAGGGACGTGCCACCGGGGTAAATATCCGCGAAACTTCAGGTACTCCGGGAGCGCCAATCAGCGTTCAGGTACGTGGCGTCAACTCCATTAATACTGGAACCGATCCGCTTTGGATCATTGATGGAATGCCTGTTTATGCAGGTGGTGGTCTGGGACGCACTGCTGGAACGGTTGCTCAAAACCCGATGTCAACCATCAATCCAAACGACATTCAGTCGGTTGAAGTTTTGAAAGATGCGGCCGCAACAGCCATTTACGGTTCTCGTGGATCGAGCGGTGTTATCATCGTAACCACCAAAAGCGGCAAAAAAGAAAAGGGCAAAGGCAATGTCATCTTCGATTATTCCACAGGAATTTCCGATTTGACCACTTCGCCGGAATCAATAGGATTGGCCAATACTATCGAATGGTTTGAAATTATGGACATTGCCAAAAAGAATGGTGGCCGTGGCGTATTCGAACCAGGCGATATTCTCACTGCCAATTTCCCAACTTCAATCAGTCGTGCTGATGCTTTAAATGTAAATATCAATTGGTTTGACTATGTGCTTCGCAAAGGAAGTTACCAGGACGCAAATTTTTCTTACACACAAGGTCTTGAAAAAGGGGCCATTTTTGCATCATTTGGCTACAGGACCGACAAAGCAGTGAATGTGGGTAATGATTTCGATCGTATGACCGGTCGCATCAACATTGATTTGGAGCCCGTGAAAAATTTCAAAACCGGTGCCAAAATGAACCTGATGTACACCAATAACTACCGCAACAAAACCGACAATGCCAACCCTGGTATTTCAACCGGCAACGTGGGCGGTTTTGGATCGGCCATCATGGGAGCGCTTCCCTGGTATCCTGTTTACAACGAAAACGATCCGTCGGGATACTGGAACCCGGGAGCTGGAAACCTGGCAGTTATAGCACGCCGCGACCTGATGCTCGACAATAAAAAAACTTACCGTGCACTTGGGACTCTCTATGCTGAATTCGATTTTCCATGGGTAAAAGGTTTATCGTTACGCACAGAAGGTTCAACCGATATCATTCAGGACAACAGTACCAACTGGATTTCAGGTAAAGTAATCAATTCAGGCAAAACTTACGTTTACGAAGGCGCTATTACCCGCACCTCATACAACTACAATGCTTATCTGAAATACAATACGACTTTCAAAGATAAACATGCGATTAACGCAGTGGCCGGTACCGAATCACAAATTACCAGTCAATACACCCGCGAAATGGAAGGCCGTGATCCGGTTGGGTACAATCAGGAGATGGGAAGTACCTCGCCCGGAATCAAAGACATCATGCAGGGATATTTGGGGGGTGAACGTTTTATCCGTTCTTATTTCGGACGGGCAAACTATAAACTGATGGACAAATACATGTTTGGCGTAAGTTTACGCCGTGATGGTTCTTCTGCCTTCTCAAGCGAAGTGCGTTGGGGTAACTTCGCCGCTCTTTCTGCCGGATGGATTATTTCAGAAGAAAAATTCTTTGAACCGCTAACAAGAACTGTCAACCTGTTGAAATTACGTGGCAGCTTCGGGCAAACCGGAAACGAGTCCATTCCCGGAAACCGTAACATCAATACCCTAAACAACAGTTCTGCCAACCGCTATGGAACAACCGATATCATGAGTGCCGGTACTTCCATTTCAATCGGTAACCAATTGATTACCTGGGAAACCACCGACAGTTACGACATGGGAATTGATTTCGCTATGTTTAACAACCGCATTTCAGGTTCACTGGCCTACTACATGCAAAATGTATCCGACATGTTACTTCAAATCTCCACGCCTCCTTCGGCAGCCATTGGCAGCGTTTACGGAAATGTGGGCGACATGAAGAACTGGGGATGGGAATTTAACGTGAGTTCGGTGAATATCGACCGGAAAGATTTTAAATGGAGCACTACATTCAATTTCTCAACCAACCACAACGAAATATTGCGCTTAACTCCTGAAATGGAACGCCAGAAAGGCAATACCTTATTTGTTGGTGGAAGCCTGGGTTTATATAAAATGAGTGAATATGCAGGAATTGATCCGGAGCGCGGTGTTCACATGATTTGGGAAATCGACCGTGACAAATACAACGAAACCGGAGCATTTGTTAAAACAGGTCGTAAAATACCATTTACCGATACCAATTCAACCTTTCACGAAATCGTTCACAATGATAAATCGAGTATTCCTACTTTTTACGGAGGGTTCGACAACACATTTACCTACAAGGGATTCGAGCTGGGCGTATTCTTTACCTTCTCAGGTGGAAACTACCTGTACAATTCGCGCGAAAAAGAATGGACAGCACCATCAAATGGCTATTGGGTTAAAAAACGTGATTTGCTCACCGAATCGTGGACTGCGCCGGGCCAAACCGATGCCAAATATCCACTGTTATTTATGGAAGGATTTGCTCCGGCAACCACAGCCTGGGATTTAAACGCCATCGATCCTAATACCGGATTAAAAGGTTGGTGGAAAAACCCCGACATCAACAACCTCGTTCAGCCCAACGCCAAAGAAACTTACGACAAAAACGGTGCCCGGCAGTTAACCAAATACCTCGAAAAAGGTGATTACTTAAGGCTTAAAACGCTCACTTTAGGGTACAACCTGCCAAAAAGGATTTCCAGCAAATTATTCATGGAAAACCTGAAAATTTACGGCTCGGCAACCAATTTACTGACATTTACCGAATACAGCGGATTTGATCCTGAAACAGCTTCCAGTCCTTCGGTTCTGCCATCAGTAAAAACATTCAGCGCTGGCGTTACGGTAACTTTCTAATTGTAAAAACTTAAAATTGAAATCATTATGAAAATCATAAATAACACAAAAATTACAAAGCTAATACCAGTAATTGGTCTGACTTTACTGCTGACATTTGCAGGATGTAACAACGAGGAATTCTTCGAATTGGATGGGCCGCCGGTAACAAGCTGGAAAACCATCCCCGATATGGAAATGGGAATTGCAAACGCCTATCGTTTAACGATTGTGCAGAATGAGAGCGCTTGCTGGAACTTTATGCCTTTTGTACACTTTGGACAAAGCGATATTGTTCGCGAAATCAGCGTGAACGGCGGCTGGAATTCGAACGTCACTTATTCAAGGGATTTTCAGCAACGCATCGGACAAACCGACAAATATTCGATTTGTTATCAGGTTATCCTGTATTGCAACAACATGATCGACTTTATTAACAGCAACCCGTTTCCCGATGCAACAGAAACCGACAAAACCAAAAACATCAACCGCATAAAAGGCGAAGCAATGTTTTTGAGAGCGCTGGCTTATTATCACCTGTTGATTTGGTACACACCCGCTTACGACAAAGATGGCGCCAACGATTCGAAACTTCTTTCTCTTCGATTGGAAACACCTGTTATTTTGGACATCGCGTTGGACAATACTCCTGCACCAACCAAAGATATTTATGCGCAGGTGGTTAAAGATTTTACCGAAGCCAAAGCTTTGCTCCCGATAAAATGGGAAGCTGGTATGCACAATGCCTATAAATTCGGACGTGCGAACAAGCATGCTGCCGGATCCTTTTTAGCACGCACCTTAATGCAAATGGGAAAATACGATGAAGCATTGACTGAGTTGAATGCCGTTTTGGATGATACATCGATGCCGCGCACACTCGAAAACGACCCCGAGGCCAACTGGCTGAACAACAGTGCCACAACACCCTGGGCCAGCAGTGAAGTAATCTGGTACGGATTTTACGCAGACATCAATTTAAGCACAGCTTTCAGGCACAATATGATGTTCCACTATTTCGACAATGTTATTTTCCCGAATGTTGACGACTGGCGCGACTGGTGGATTTGGTCGCTGAATACCAAAACAGTAAAACGTTGCGGAATGTTGGCCGATGACAACTCGGTTCCGGCCGGATGGGCAAACGACAAACGTTCGAAATTGGTTCACCGCTGGGAAGGTTACGACAACAGCTTGCCATCAACCACCAAATACAATTACAAATATTTGGTCAATCGCGCATTCGAAGGCAGGGTTGGCAAAATCGATCCGGTTTACATGAGCAGTAAATACTTCCGCGTTCCGGCCTTCGGACAGGCCAAAACTGCACCTCCACAGAACCTGCCAATAATTCGTTCAGCCGAACTTTATTTGTGGCGTGCCGCCTTGAAACAGGTTACAGGCAAAGGTGGACAGGCAGCCGATCTCAACAAAGTCCGTCAACGTGCGTGGGATACTGCCAAAAGTGGTGATTACATACCTTTGACCGATGCTGAAGCCAACTGGGAAATGATCGATCAGGAATGGATTAAAGAAATGAATTTTGAGGGTGACCGCATTGTTTGGCTTCAGATGTTCCGCAAACCAATTGGTCCGGGCGATCGCAGCGTACCAGATGTAAATGCACCATACCCGAATTTCTTTTACCCGATACCTTTAAGCGAAACTGACTTTAATAAAAAATAATACCAGTTCTTCGGTTTGATAAAATAGATATTTTTGGGAAAGGTTATTCTAATTTGGATAACCTTTCCATTTCTCTGACAAATACTTGAACTGATGAAACTAACACAACCAATAAACCAATTATCCCGCCGCAATTTTATCCGGACTTCAGGTCTTGCTGCAACAGGCTTGGCGCTTTTGCCTTCTTCTGTTTTCGGTTTCGGAAAAAGTAAATTTTCTCCTGATGAAAAAGTAATTTTTAACCCAACTCCCCATTCTTTTAATAGCGAGCCGGTACGCCTGAAAATCCCGTTTCCACAGTCATCCAAAGCCTTCGTTGTGAAAAATGACGAAGAAGAAATTCCTTATCAGATTGAAGAAAACGATGGCAAAAAGCAGATTTGGGTCGGTGGCGATTTTACCCCTGGAGCCAGTCATCAGTTTGAAGTAATTCAGGGGACGCCAAAATCCTTTCCGAAGATGGTTTCTATTAGAAAAGAATACGGCTTCTTTGTTCTTGAAAACAAAAACATTTCAATAAAAATACCTGCCAGTGCCAGCAAAAATATTCCGGGCCCGGTTGCCAGAATTAAATTGACCGATGGAATTTGGGCCGGCCAGAGTTTCTGGAAAACTCACAAACAACTCAAAAAATATTCGGCAACCGTTATTGGCGATGGAACCATTTTCGCCAAAGTTCGCCTTCGTTATGAATTTGAAGAGATGGCCGGAGCAAACAAAGATATTCCTGCTTTTGCTGAAATCGACATTATGCTTGCACCCGAATGGGAACATGTTTCCATTTTTGAATGGCACGAAATGGGGACTGAAGATTATTGGGAATTTGAAATGAGCCACGGATGGTTGCCACGGAAAGGAATCAGCAAACATTTTAATGAAGGTCCCGGCGGAGATTCCACCTTTGTGGTTCCGGCCATGGATCGCGATTTGGTGCCTTTCGAAAGTGTTTCGTTTGCTCCCGATTTGTACATCAACCTTATTCCGCGCTGGAATCAGCATTTTAAAGATGGCTGGGCATTTGCTGCTTCCGACGGGAATCGGCATTTGAGTGCGGTAGCTGTAAAAGCCAGCCAATGGAAATGGCCACACGACAACAACCTGCAATGTGTGGTAAAACCCGAAGGAAATTATGCGGGAGTTCGTTGTTCCACCTGGCGCGGCCAGCGGTTGTGGTGGCTCTCGTCTTCATTGGAACCGATGGACACCGGATACATTAGCAAGCACGTTTGGGAAAATCTGGATAAAATTAATCACGACTACATTCTCGATTGGCCCGGAAATCCGGTCAAATGGTGGAGTATTAATCCATACAATTCGGAGCAAACCAATCCTACCCAAACCATTCGCCGGATTGGAAAAGAGGCTATGAAAAATGCCGGCCAGCCTGCCGATGAAACTACACTGATCCGGTTTCAAACACTGATTCATAGCGATTGCTGGGCCAGTTACTGGGATTATTTTTCGCCCGAAAATCCCAATTTCTTTACGGATTATAACCTCGTACCAATTGCTCTGGCAACCAACCTGAAAGAACATCCGCAGTTTGAAATATTCAGGAAACTGGCTGAAAACAAATTCAAAGAAGATCTTTACCACTCCATCACACTTCCCGGTGGGGCAGGGCAGGAGTGCCCCGGATACAGCCATTATGGAATGTCGCTTTGGCGCGAAATAGTGGCAATGGGTGAAAAACACCTGGGTTTCGATATGAAATTCATCAACGAGCGGCTCGAAGCTTCCGAAAAATTCTATCAGCGCATCAGTTTTCCTGATGGCGAAATACGTCGTGGTTCTCCCATGGGCGATTCGCATCCCGACGTAGCTGGAAAAACCGGAATGTCTCGGGTTGAAGTGCACCCGGATTGGGTAAAAAGTTGGAAGACTGAAGAATTTCCAGGGTTTGGAGTGCTTTTCACCAATCGCCCCGGAACCGATCGCGAAACGTATTTGAGTTTCAAAAGTGGCCCCAATCGCTGCCATTATCACGGAGACCAGTTAGCCTGGCATTATTGTGCCAATGGCCGTCCGTTGGTAGTCGATCATCATTGTAGCTACCGTCCGCGTGCCGGACAGGAACACATGCACAACCGCCTCGCTTTTTTTACCAACGAAATGCCTTTTGCCAACATGGACGGTTACGAACGGGTTTTGGCATTAAAAACTTCGCCGGAAGTGGATATTGCAATTGGCCAGGTGGAGAGCAATCGACTTCGGAAAGTGGAACCACTTCCTCCTGAAATATGGGACGCCCGCTATCCGCAATTGCAGTTTGAGGAACCGCTGATTTATCGCCGGACGGTGGTTTTGATGAAAAACAGCGATCAGGATTATTTTGTTTTCCGCGACCAGTATTGGGCCGACCGACCAATAAACGCAGCGTATTGCCTGCATACCTACGGCGAAACGCCGGTCAGGAAAGGTCATTTGATCGACTTCGGAAAACTGGTTCTTTTTTGTACCCATCCCAATTTCAGTATGAAAAATCTGGACTGGTCACACGAAAGGGGCGGCTACGAGGAAACCAAGGGAATCAGGCTTGAAATATCAGGTCAAACGGGAGAAATGATTACTGTAATGTATCCCGGAAATACTCCGCCTGAAATGAAAGAAATACCCGGAGGCGTGCAGGTTGGGAATGATGTAATTGTTTTCAAAGACAATCAACCTGTTTCAGCAGAAAGTTCTGATGTGTTCATTATCAGTCGATTGGGTGAAAAACTATTGAGCTTATCCGGAAAAGAAATTGATTTAGACCGCTCACAAGGCGAAGTAGGTTTATTTGTCCCCGATGCCGGATATCCGTTTGGCGACATCCCAGAATGGCTGGCCAAACAAAGAGCCGGGAAACCCGATTGGGCGAAGAAACTATGATTTGTGAATTTAGAATATTGAATATGAGAAATGTCCATAAGTTGTTGTACCAAATGCTGATTTTTTGTCTGATTGGTTTTTATGAGCAGTCAGCCTTTGCACAGAACCCACCGAATTTAAACGATTGGCTAAAAAGCAGTAACGGTTTGGTTTCAGTTAAATTTACGCGTCACGATTACAATTTCTTCAACCGGCCTGAATTTCATCGGACTTTCGCCGTTGGAAACCCGGGAGAAAAACAGGAAATCGCATTTCAGGAAAGTGTCTGGCAAATGAATTATCAAACTGTTATTCCTTCCGATCGTTCCGACGCACTTGAAGTAGAGTTTCAATATAAACTGATCAAAGGATCGGCGCCGCAGACCAGCATTTCCATCGATTTTACCTTCGATAACTGGTCGACTTCAAACTATGTTTTGATGCCAGCTTCGGCCTATAACGGCAACCGTTTTGAATCACGCCGGATGAGGTATTCACCCAAATTGTTGGACGATCGCGATGTTGGGTCTGATAAACCGATGATTATTTCAGATGTTCCACGACTAAACATCAACGATGGCCCGTCTCGAATTCAGGATCGTTCAGGTTCTATGAGTGTCCCGGCGATTGGGTTTCAATCGGATGCGACAAAAACAGGCTTTTGGTTACTGACCCATCAAGGCACTAAGTTTGGCGATTCAGGAATCAGTATCGAAGAATCGCGCGACAGAGAATCAGCCGGGATCAGCCTCACCGTTCCGGTCGTTCGCGAAAATTATCAATATTTCATTGCCGACAATCAAACTGCATCAAAAGATAAAGCACCCGATTTTAAGGCTGGTGATGAATTTACCATCAAATTCAGGGTATATTTTTTCTCTTCTCCTGAAATTCAAGATCTGTACGATCGTTTTGCTGAAATCCGCAAAGACTTTTCAGGAGTAACCAAGCTGAAACCTTTTATCCCTTTTTCTTCCTGCTTTTTGGTTCAGGAGGCCAAATTCAACGAGCAAAACTGGGTGGATGAGCATGGCTATTATTCGGTGGGAATGCGGGAAAATGTTTTTCAGGATTGGCAAATTGGCTGGACAGGCGGTATGATCAGCACGTATCCGTTGCTTTTCGCCGGAAACGAAACTTCGCGCCAACATGTCATTCGGAATTTCGACTGGCTTTTCCCGAATGGAATCAGCCCTTCAGGATTCTTTTGGGATACGGGAGAAAAGGGAACCAAATGGTATGGTGGCGATATTCGATATTCCAATACAAAAAACAGACATCTGATACGCAAAAGCGGTGATGCTGTTTACTACATCGTTAAGCAAATGATGTTAATGGAAAAGGAAAACATCGGTGTGAAGCCCGAATGGAAGGCTGGAACACAAACTGTTGCCAATGCTTTTGTGAAACTCTGGGACAAATGGCATCAATTCGGAAATTTCGTGGATAGCCAGACCGGCGATGTAGTGGTTGGTGGTTCTACCAGCGGGGCCATCGTTCCGGCGGCATTGGTTTTGGTTGCCCGATATTTCAATAATCACGACTACCAGCGGGTTGCAGAGGCTTCGGCAGAGCAGTATTACCAAAACTTTATCAAACGAGGAATTACATGCGGCGGTCCGGGCGATGCCATGCAAAATCCCGACAGCGAATCGTCGTATGCCATGCTCGAATCGTTCATGTTACTCTACGAATCCACCCTCGATAAAAAATGGCTGGAGCGGGCCGAAGAAATGGCCAATCAGTTTTCAAGCTGGGTGATGCCTTACGATTATCAGTTTCCGGAGAATTCTACGCTGGGAAAACTAGGTGTTCAAACCATCGGAACGGTTTGGGCCAACACACAAAACAAGCACAGCGCGGCCGGAATTTGCACCCATTCGGGGATTGCCTTGTGGCGATTGTTTCGTGCAACCGGAAATGTCGGCTACATGCAGTTATTAAAAGAAATTGCATTTGTGATGCCACAATATTTGTCACATCCGTCGCGGCCAATCGAGAAAATGAAAATCGGCTGGATGTCGGAAAGGGTGAGTACCACCGACTGGCTGGAAGGGATTGGTGAATTGATGTATGGATCCACCTGGGCCGAAACTTCGCTGATGCTTTCGTACATCGAATTGCCGGGCGTTTACGTGCAGCCCGACAAATCGTATATCTGCACAATTGATAATGTGGAAGCCGAAATTGTTCAGGATAATCCCCGAATGCTGAAAGTGAAACTGACCAATCCAACCAAAGCGGAAGCCAAAGTCAGGTTGTTTGTTGAAACGTCAGAACAGGCACTCATCCCTTTGGGCGAAAATGTGCTGAAAGGTGGACAGATCATCAGCTTGCACCCCGGCGAAAGCCGCGAAATAGTTCTTAATAAATAAAATAACCAATAAAAGATGAAAAATACAACGCTCATTACCCTGCTTTTTCTTGCCTGTTCTCTTAGTCTTATGGCTCAACCCAACGTTTCCTCAGTGGCTGATCCTTTGGAAGTGGTAAAACTGATTGGCAATAAGCTGATTCGTGACACACCTTTTCAGTATCGGCTTACATTGCAAAAAAACAATCCGAAGTTCGACGGGTTGCAGTTTGTTGACTTTGGGCGTACGTTTGGGACCAGCCAACCTGCCGTGGCTTATGCCTACACACATCTGACCTTCAATGCCGATACCGAAATGATTTTGCAGACCGCTCATAACGACGGTTGCAAAATTTGGGTAAACGGGGAGCTGGCTTACCAAAAATTGGGAAAGCACAAGCTGGAACTCCGTTTTGAAGAACGTAGTGTTGAGATGACCGATGAATTTAAAGTCAGACTTAAAAAAGGAGAAAACAGTTTACTTATCAAGTCGGAAACCTACGGAAATGAGTGGGTGGTTTATCTTCAGCCGCCAAGTTTGAAGGGCGCTGTGGTTTCAGAGTCAGGTTCATTTCCTGAAATTGGGTTGAAATCGGTTCCAAATGTGGATCGGAAAATTGCCGAAATAACCAATTGGCTGGTGATTGGCCCTTTTGCAAATTCTAACGGGAAAGGAATAGAAACTTTTTATGCTCCTGAAAAAGAGCTTGTTTTCGGAAAAATGTACGAAGGCGCTGCTTCTGCAATCACCTGGACGATTCCGAAAGTGGAGGTTCTTGGCGACTTGATCGACCCGCTGCCCTGGGGAACAAATTACACCTGGAATTACCACAATGGCGGCGTGGCCTGGGCAATGCAGCAATTGGCCGAAGTAACCGGCGAAGCCAAATACAATCAATACGCCACCAATTTCTGCGATTTTCAACTCAATGGGGCTCCTTTTGTGAATTACCAGGTTAAAACTTTGCGGGCTGTAAATTCGGCCAACAATGGATTTTTATTTTCGCCACTGCTCGATTTCACTCTGGCACCCGCGCTTCCGTTCATTTACAAACTCCGAATGGAAAGCTCGTTTGCGAACCGTGAAGTCTACGAAAAATATATCGACCGCATGTTGAAATATGCCAGAGACGAACAGGTACGTTTTCCGGGTTCAAATATTTATACCCGACTCACTCCTGAAAAGTACACTACCTGGGTGGACGATATGTTTATGGGAATTCCGTTCCTGATTCAGGCGGCACAATATGCCAACTCTCCGGAAGAAAAAAAACTGTTTTTAGATGATGCTGCGAATCAGGCTGTCCGTTTTAATGATCAGGTTTGGGATGAGGAAGCCAACTTGTATATGCACGCCAAATATTCTGAGAAAGATGTCAAGTTACCGCACTGGTCGCGTGCCAATGGCTGGGGAATCTGGGCGATTACCGAAGTGCTGAAGGTGTTGCCGAAAAACCATCCGAATTACAAAATCATTTTGGCACATTATCGCAAACATGTTGATGCGCTGGTTGCCCTTCAAAATAAAAATGGTTTTTGGATACAGGTGCTCGACCGCCCCGATTCGCGTGAAGAAGTTTCGGGAACAGCCATTTTCACCATGACCATTGCCCGCGGAATTACCAACGGCTGGCTCAATTCAAAAAAGTACCAACCGTACGTACAGAAAGGCTGGGAAGCATTGAAAACACAAATTGAACCCGATGGAACCGTGCGTAATATTTGCTATGGAACGATGTGTTCGGAAGATATAAACTATTACCTTGAACGGCCATTTTATGACAACGATACACACGGATTATTTGCCGTTTTATTCGCTGGTATTGAAGTCAGCAACATGAATAAAACTATCTCGAAATGACAAAACCAATCACCTTAATCCTGTTGCTGTTTGCGGTAGCGTGTGCGCCATCGCATCAAAAAAACACGACGCTGCAGCCCATTGTACTTTCCGGTCAGGAGATTGAAGTTGTGTTGAAAGAGATTGAAAGATACGATCCTAATTACGATTCCGCAGTCCATTTGGTGTGGACAACACAAAACAAACATTATCATTCCGATTTTCAGGAAGAGACCAAAGTGCACAGCGTTAAGTCATCGTTGGGGTATGCTGAAGCTTTGCTTGATTCACGCAAACCTGAATACCATGAACGCGCTTTTGATGTTTTGCGAGCTGTTATTGCGCTTCAGGACCAGAACCCCAAATCGAATACCTGCGGTGTTTGGCCTTATACCCTTGAAGAACCGCTTGCAACCAAGAAATCTCCAGCCGACCGCAACTGGGCCGACTTCTGCGCTGTTCCAACTATCGGCATCATTAACAACCACAGCGATATTCTGCCTGAAGACCTGAAAGAGAAAACCCAAAAGGCGCTGCTGCTGGCTTCGCAAGCCATACAAAAGCGCGATGTGCGCCCCGATTATACCAATATTTCGCTGATGGGACTTTACGTTTGTTACATGACCGCCGATATGTACAACGACGCCGATCTGATGGATTATGCCCGTAAACGCCTGAAAGCATTTTACGATTGCACCATTCTGAATAAAGGATTTATCGAATACAACAGTCCGACATATTTCAAACTGTCGCTCGACGAAGTGCTGCGGTTGAAAAATCATGTGATCAATCCCGAAGATCTGTCCATGCTCGAATTTATTTACCACACAGGTTGGAGTGTGATTGCCCGGCATTATCATCAGCCCACGGCACAATGGGCCGGACCTCATGGACGTGCATACAGCGTTTTGCTTGGCTCCTCAACTTACAACTGGTTTTACACGGCTTCCGGCGGAAGTATCAATCCCGATACCCCGACGGAGTTTTCCAAAGATCAGGATCCCATCCTGAAACATCAGATTCCGGCTGATTTGATCCCTTATTTTACACAGCCCAAACTTCCAGGAATGGAAATTGATACATTTATTCCTGGAGGTCAGAAAATTGAACTGAATCCGCTGGTCTCTTATCAGGAAAGCGATCAGGATGTGTGGATCGAGACTAAAGAGGTGATCGGTAAATCGTATTTTACCAACGATTTTGTGCTGTCGTCAGCCAATCAGTCGTGCCTTTGGAATCAGCGCCGCCCGCTGATTGCCTACTGGGGAACCACGCAAAAGCCGGTTTCGATGCAGATTCGTTTTCTGCACGATGGATATGATTATGCTGCGGCAAATATTTTTTGCGCGCAGGATTCGACCAATGTGCTCGGGGCGATCAATTTTACTACCAATGGCGGCGACCGTCACGTAACCATTGATGTAATTGAGAATACTACCATCAAAGCCACCGATCTGCGTTTACGTTTCGAGTTCGGAGGCGACATCAGTAGTGTCAGTTTCAATTCTCCTGAAGCTGGTAAAAATCTGGTGGTAGGTAAATCAGGCAAACTGAATTTCAGGATCGAACTTCCTTATCAAAAGTTTGGCGATTATCAGGGCAATTGGTCAACCGGCGGGGACGACAAAAACAAATGGATTGATTTTGTAATTTATTCAGGAAGCGAAAAAGAGTTTAACTTCGGGGAAATTCAGGAAGCAGTGCTCGGGTTCTTATTTTCGTTAAAAGCAGGAACAATTCCTGAAGCGCCTGTCGAAGTTTCAAATTTGGGCGAAAACCTGAATCTGAAATGGAACGGACTTTCAGTGAACGCCTTAATCAAACCGTATGAAGAGCGGGCGACGCTGGTATTGAAATAAAACTAAACCAATGAATAAACCACGATTTTTCATTATTTACAATGGCTATCGCACGCGGCATTGCCAATGGCTGGCTGAATGAAAAGAAGCACAAACCATACGCGGTAAAAGGCTGGGAAGCATTAAAAGCAAGGATTGAATTTGACGGAACGGTTCACAATAATTATTACGGTACCATGTGTTCGTAGGTTGTAAATTACTACTTTAACCGTCCGTTTTACGATAACGACACGCATGGATTGTTTGCCGCATTGTTTGCCAGTATTGAAATAAATAAAATGTTTATAAAATGACAAAAATAACTGTACACAAAATGAAACCTGTTTATTTACTTGTTTTTATCCTTTTCTCTCCAACCTTAGCATGTTTTGCCCAAAAAACAATCGGGCTCGACAACTGGTACAATCACGAAACCAATCCCAAAACCGGTAAAATCTTTCATTATACCTGGGACGATACAGCAATGAGCGGTTTCTCGCAGTTGGGCGAGTTGTTCGAAAAGCAGGAGGCCGTGCTTAAAACTATTCATTCCAAACCAAACAGACAATCAATGAAAGGAATTGATATTTACATCATTGTCGATCCTGATACGACGAAAGAGAATCCCGCGCCTAATTATATTGAAACAAATGAAATAAAGTTCCTGAAGAAATGGGTTAAAAAAGGCGGCGTTTTGCTAATAATGGCAAACGATGGACCGAATTGTGAATTCACCCATTTTAATGATTTGGCCCAAGTTTTCGGATTTCAGTTTCATCCACAAACGCTGAATCCGGTTACTAACCGGCAATGGGACATGGCTGCTGAAACAAATTTGCCCGACCATCCTTTATTTTCGGGAGTAAAGAAAATTTACATGAAAGAGGTTGCACCAATCTCTTTGGCCGGCAATGCAAAATCAGTTTTGACAGATAATGAAAGTAATTCCACTTTTATTGCTGAAAGTCAATTTGGAAACGGATATGTGCTGGCAATTGGCGATCCCTGGCTGTACAACGAGTACATCGATCACTGGTTACTTCCAGAAAGCTTCGAGAATCAGAAAGCAGCCAATAATCTGGTTGATCTCTTGCTGGGAAAAGTGAAATGAGGCATGATAATATATTAACAGGTTTTCAAATTCCAATGAAAAAAACAGTAGCCAAAATTTTGATTTTATGTTCATTATTTATATCGAACACCGCGTTTGCACAGCGAATAACTGTGGTTACTACTTCAGCCGCAGGAGATAGATTAACGGTGAAGGATAATCTTTCTTTTCTACTTAATTCGGTCCCATCCAAAGATCCAATGCTTGTTTTGGAACCAAATGAAATACTCGTTCATCCGCAATTAAAATTTCAGCAGATAGATGGTTTTGGAGCGTCATTTCTTGAAGCAGGAATGATATGTGCCAATTCGCTGGAAATGAAGGAAAAACAGATGTTATTTCAATCTTTGTTCGATACCATTCAGGGTGCCGGTTTTTCAATTATGAAATCACCTTTGGCAGGAAACGATTTTATGTCGGCTGGTGAATGGTATTCTTATAATGACACACCCGGAGATACAGCAATGAAAAAATTTAGTATTGAGAGGGACTTAAAACCAAATGGATTAATTACTTACATCAGGGAAGCCAGAAAATATGGACATTTTCTGATTCAGTCGCCCATGGATTATCCACCCGACTGGATGCTCATCAATACCAACGACCGTTCGAAACAGGATGTAGATCAAAAATATTTTCCTGCACTGGCAAAATATTATTTGCGATATATTCAGGAATACCAAAAGCAAGGTGTGAAGATCGATTATCTAAGTTTGTTTAACGAACCGGGTATTTATACAAAAATTCCGTATTCAAAAATAGAAACTTTACTTGCTGACCATGTCGGGCCGCTCTTTAAAGAAAATCATATCGATACTAAGATTCAAATGTGTGAATCCAATCACCGGTTGTATGGATGGAACTTTTTCCCACAGGTTCTTCAAAATGAAAAAGCTGCACAATATATTGGTGGATTGGCTTTTCATGGGTATGACTACCAGCATAATTTTGACAAAATTGCCGAATTGAAACAGAACTATCCCCAGTTCCCAGTTTGGATGACTGAAGTTTGTCATGCCTATGTTTGTGGTTACCCCAAATCGAAACCTTTGCCCAATTATGACTATTCTGATGGGGATTTTTGGGGAAATGAAATTATCTCCGACCTCGAATCCGGTGTTTCCGGCTGGATTTACTGGAATATGATTTTAGATGAAAAAGGTGGTCAGTGGCTGGTTTCTGAACATCATGGCAATCCTGAATTCAATGCACAACAACCCGTGGTGGTAGTCAACCGAAAAGATAAAACGGTTCATTACACCGCACTTTATTACTATCTATCGCATTTCAGCAGATATGTTCGTCCTGGATCTGTGCGAATTGGAACCTACGAAAACATGGAGGGAGTCCGTGCAATTGCCTTTTTAACCTCTGAAAATAAAACTGTTTTGCAGGTTTTAAACAGTACTGACCAAAATAAGGACATTAAAATCAGAATCAATAATCATCATGCAGGTTTAACCATTCCTGCAGGTTCTATCAATACTTTAATTTGGCTGAATAACATAAATAATTCAAAAGATTAAAAATCAGTTTTTAAAAGGTTCGGATATTTGAAATATTTATGCTTATAGTCT
>Ga0247840_10006864_pt1 | contig 16138 bp, 13 predicted proteins | sample LaCruzMarch2015__FD_192404 | JGI IMG/M metagenome (GOLD analysis project Ga0247840, IMG submission 192404) | Freshwater microbial communities from meromictic Lake La Cruz, Castile-La Mancha, Spain - LaCruzMarch2015_17m | ecosystem: Environmental > Aquatic > Freshwater > Lake | place: Spain... | reverse complement strand
CCTGGGTCAGTATCGGCTCCGACACGTACCATGTACAGGTGTCATCCGACAGTTCTTTTCAGGGCCTGGTGGTTGATGCCACCGGGGTGACCAATTTATTTTACTCCATACCCTACGGCAAGCTCAGCGAAGGGAACACCTACTTCTGGCGGGTCCGCGCTTTCCGTGGGGCCCAGGCATCGGCATGGACCTCACCATGGTATTTCATCACGTCCGGCAGTGTGCCACCTGTTCCGCCCATAGGCGGGACGGGCACCATCACGGTTTCTGCCACCCGGGATGGCTCGGCATGGGCAGGCAGCGTGAACTATTCTCTCAGCGGCCCCGGCTTTGTCACCGGTTATTCCTGCCCACAGAGCTTTCCAAGCATGCAAATAGGGGCCTATACGCTGACGCATAACTCGGGAGGCCCGGAGGGGGCAGTTTTCGAAGGCATCTATCCGTCGAACGCGCAAACGCTCTCATCTTACGGGACGATAAATTTTACACTGCGCTTCCGCAGCAGCAGCGTTTCCGGAACTGCAGTGGTCGCAGCTACGCTCAACGGCTCGCCATGGTCGGGGCCGGTAAGCTACACCCTTTCCCATTACACGGTCAGCGGCCCGGTGGAAAAGATCGGGTACTCCGTGCCCGGCACGATCAGTGGCCTGACGCCGGGGAACACACAATTGAGCTACAATTCCGGCGGCCCGGCGGGGGCGATCCTTTCAGGCATCAGTCCCTCGGCCCAGCAGACTTTAAGCTCCGGCGGCTCGGTCTACTACACCATGAATTTCGTGATGCAGCAGTCGTACGGGTCCATAATTGTGAACGCCACCCTCGATGGTGCCCCGTGGCAGACGTTAATGGGTTCCGGCACGATCAGTTACACGATCAGCGGGGCGAAGCACGATTCTGGCTCGTCCATACCGGGCGATTTCAGCAGCCAGCCGACTGGCACCTATACCATCAGCTATAACTCGGGAGGTCCCACCGGCGCGACCTTTGTGGGAGTTTCGCCGTCATCCACCCAGGTGCTGGGGCCCAACGGAACCATCATCTTCACGCTCCACTTCCAGGGGCAACCCAAGGGGACGGTGACCGTCAACGCCACACTCAACGGTGAGCCGTGGTCTGGCGACCTTGCATACGTGCTGACAGGGCCGTACGTCGAATCGGGAAGTAATGCGCCCCACAGTTTCACCAATGCCCCCTCGGGGACATACTCCGTTAATTACAATTCGGGTGGACCTTACAGTGGAGTTTTCGAAGGCGTTTCGCCACCCTCCCAGTACATGTCCCCGGGCGGCCATATCACGTTCACCATCAGGTTCGCCTTCAAAGGAGTGCTACCCGGCCCCCTGGTACAGTGACAATATTCAGGATATCATTAGCAAGAAGTGCACAATAAAAGGCGGGAAAGCCAGTTGCTGGCTTTCCCGCCTTTCTATGACTGTGTAAAAATTTTGCGGTCGACTATTTTGCGCTTAGTCTCCCGGTTTGCCGATTAACCAGAGTGTCTTGATAGCGGCGATGACCGCTGCCGGGGCAACCAGTACCGTTACATATGCCAAAATGCCGGCGATGTAGGTGTCGATGCCCAGGAATTTAAGCGGTGCGAATGCATTGCCGACTACGATCAAAGCGATCGCTGCCAGCAGCAGTGCCTGGGTTTCCTTGGGTGTGATGTTGAGGAAGCCGATTACGATGCCTAAGATGACCAGTACGAGGGTCACTATTGCGTTCCCGGGGAAAACCAACCCGGCTACGACGGCAATAATAAGACCCACAATGAAACACCAGAAACCGATTAGACCGACTAACCTGCCTTTGTCAACTGCCATATTCTCCTCCTTTATCTTTAAGTAGCCATATTATATACCCGGCGGGCAAATATTTAAATAGGTGAAAATACTTAAATGATTGCTGATTTTGAATTGGCAGGAGGTCCAAAGTGGACGGAAAGGCAGGAAAAATCAGGATATCCAACCGTAAAAAGACTGGTGAGCCGCCACGGACTCGAACCGTGAACCGGTTGATTAAGAGTCAACTGCTCTACCAATTGAGCTAGCGGCCCGAAAGACAGGATATGGTAGCATCACCCCGAGCTTTTAGTCAAACAATATGCCAGTGCGATCTGCTGCCTTTTGAGTTTATAATATAAGCTGTAATGGGCCTGCCATTCGAGATCATAGACCATACAGCCGATATCGGCATCATCGCGCGTGGGCGCAGACCAGCTGCCCTTTTCTGCAATGCCGCAGCCGGAATGCTGTCACTGCTGACCGATGTAAGCACGCTGCGGCCGGATACCGCCAGGCAGATCAGCCTGGAGGCGGCCGACCTGGAAACCCTGCTGGTGGCCTGGCTTAACGAGTTGCTATACATAATATATACAGAGAAGCTGTTGCTGTTTAAATTTGATATAGTGATAGACGGGGACCGGCTGGAGGCAAAATGTGCCGGCCAGGAGCTGGACATGCTGGACCACGGGTTAAAGCGGGAGATCAAGGCTGCCACCTACCACGACCTGGAGATTGCCGAACGGGACGGCGAATTTTCGGCAAAAATAATCTTCGATATCTGAAGGGAGTATCCGTGACTGAATGGCAGGGTGAGCTTAAGAGGATCGACGATTACCGCTGGGAGATACCTCAGGATTACAAAAGCGGCATGAGGGTGGCCGGCCTGGTCTTTGCCGACCACGCCATGCTGGACTCTATCAGGGAGGAGCAGTCGCTTGAGCAGGTGGCCAACGTGGCTTTCCTGCCGGGCATCGTAGGCCACTCCATGGCCATGCCGGATATCCACTGGGGCTACGGCTTCCCAATCGGCGGCGTGGCCGCAATGCGCGTGAGCGACGGCGTCATATCGCCTGGCGGCGTAGGCTACGATATCAACTGTGGGGTCAGGCTGCTGCGCACCAACCTCAGCGAAGGCGAGGTCAGGCCTAAGATCAGGGAACTGGTCAACCACCTCTTCAGCAATGTCCCGTCCGGTCTGGGATCGGAGGGCAAGATCAGGATAAGCCAGAAGGAGATGGACGAGGTGCTGACGTCGGGCGCAGGCTGGGCTGTGAAAAAGGGTTACGGCAGCCTCCAGGACCTCGAGGTCACGGAGGAACAGGGTTGCATGAAGGTTGCAGACCCTGGCAAGGTCAGTGACAGGGCAAAGAAACGGGGCATGCCGCAACTCGGAACCCTGGGCTCGGGCAACCATTTCCTGGAGGTGCAGGCGGTACGCGAGATATATGACAGGGAAGCTGCCGCCGCCATGGGCATCACGCGCGAAGGCCAGGTGCTGATGCTTATTCACAGTGGGTCGAGGGGACTGGGCCACCAGGTCTGCGACGATTACCTGCGCATCATGGGCGGGGCGGTCAATAAGTATGGCATATCACTGCCCGACCGCCAGCTGGCCTGCGCGCCCGTTGAATCTGATGAGGGACGGGACTACCTGGCGGCCATGGCCTGCGCGGCCAACTATGCCTGGGCCAACAGGCTGTGTATCGCACACTGGACCCGGGAATCTTTCGTCAAAGTGTTCGGCAAGCGGATTGAAGAGATAGGCCTGGAGCAGGTCTACGACGTGGCGCACAATATCGCCAAGATAGAGGAGCACACCGTGGATGGCAAGAACCTCAAGCTGTGCGTCCACCGCAAGGGGGCTACCCGCGCCTTCCCGGCCGGGCAAAAGGGTGTGCCGGACAGGTACAAGGTGGTGGGACAGCCGGTGCTTATACCGGGTGACATGGGCAGGTGTTCCTACATCGCCGTCGGCACGCAGAAGGCCATGCAGGATACCTTCGGCTCCACCTGTCACGGCGCCGGCAGGCTGCAGAGCAGGGGGGCAGCTAAAAAGGGGATGCGCGGGAGCGACGTGGCAGGCGAACTGGCTGCAAAGGGCATCTATGTCAGGACGGACTCAATGGGATCGCTGGCGGAGGAGGCCTCGCACGCTTATAAAGACGTCACGGGCGTAGTTGAAATTGCGCAGGGGGCGGGCATCTGCCGCAAGGTCGCCATGGCTGTGCCCATGGGCGTGATAAAAGGGTAACCGGCCGCTAATTATTAAAATATTACGCTTAAAGGCGTTTGTCATAATCAGTGCAACCGTGTAGAATAGGGCAGAAATTTTATTAAAGGAGTTATAACCATGGGTCTTGCAAGAGAAGTAGTAATTGTCGACTATTTACGCTCCCCGTTTTCCAGGTCCCGTCCCAAGGAACCAGAGAAGGATTTATTGAATGGCTACAGGATGGATGAAGTCCTCGCTATGCTCTGGAACGAGATGATTAAGCGGAATAAGCTCGATCCCAAGGAGATCGATGAGGCCATCACCGGCACGGCCAACCCGCTGCTTGAAAACTTCACCTTCGGCGGCAAATTTCCTGCGTTTTATGCCCAGTTGCCCTTCGAAGTTGCCACCCAGCAGGTTGACCAGCAGTGCGGTTCAGCCCTATGCGGCCTGCGCACCGGCGTCATGAGCATAGCCTGTGGTTATTCCGATGTGGTCCTCTGCGGCGGCATCGAGCACATGACCCACATCCCCATGGGCGGCGGCGGCGCGATCAAATATCCCGACGGACTAATCAACGATCCGAAGTACAAGAATATCGAACTTATGTTCTCGGTCAATATGGGCTTCACTGCACAGAAACTGCAGGAGATGGCCGGCATTACAAGGGAGGACATGGACAAATTCGCCGTCAGGTCACACAAGTTAGCTTCTGAGTCAAAGGAATGGCTCAAAGGCGAGATACTGCCGGTGGAAATTACTCTTCCCGACGGCAGCAAACAGATGTTCGACTACGATGCAGCTGTCAGGGGCGATACCACCCTGGAGCAACTCGCCGGTCTGAAGCCGGCCTACAAGCCCGACGGCACCATTACGGCTGGCACATCATCCCCGCTCAATGCGGGCGCTACTGCCATGCTGATCATGTCAAAAGATAAGGCCAAGAAGCTCGGCCTCAAGCCCATTGCCAGCTTTGTCTCCTTCGGCATGGCCGGTGTTGACCCCACCATAATGGGTGCGGGCCCCGTACCTTCCACCAAGAATGCTTTGAAGGCCGCCGGACTCCAAGCCAAGGACATTGATTACTGGGAGGTCAACGAGGCCTTCGCGGTAGTGTCCCTGTACGCTGTCAAGGAATTCGGCCTGAAATGGGACCAGGTCAATGTACATGGTGGCGCCATGGCCATCGGCCACCCGCTGGGCGCCAGCGGCATCCGCCTGGTCGGCACGCTTGCCAGGATACTCAAAGATAAGAAGGGCAAGTACGGCTGCGCAACCATGTGCGAAGGTGGCGGCCAGGGTATCGCTGCCATTATCAAAGCTGAATAATTTTCAGTACTGCAAATCAAAACAGGGCGGCCGCGAGGCCGCCCTGTTTTAATGCCCATGTCATTGCGAGCGAAGCGAAGCAATCTACTGCGTTCAACAGATTGCTTCGTCGCTATGCTCCTCGCAATGACGTTATTTATCCGGTCGTGGTGCTGATGGCGCCCGCCACCATAATCCTGGGGCCGGCGTGGGTGCCGATAGTTGGTCCAACCTTGGTGCGGATTATTTTGGCACCGGGTATTGCGGCACTTATGCGTTTTACCAGGTCTTCGAGCTCATCAGGCGTGGTGGCATCCTCCACCACGATTTCCGCGGGGTTACCGGTCTTCTTTATCAGGTCAACAAGCATATTTACGGCTTTAGTGCGGCCACGCGCCTGGGTAACCGGGTGGATCACACCTTCCCTCAGCGTCAATACGGGGTTAAGCTTGAGCATCCCCCCCAGCATGGCCTTGGCCAGGCCGATGCGGCCGCCTTTCCTCAGGTACTCCAGCGTATCGAAAATCATGTAGACACGTATTTTAGGCAGGATTTCCTTTACCATCGCGGTAATCTCCGCCAGTTTCATGCCTTTCTCAGCCGCCCTGGCCGCCGTGAGTGTTTGCAGCAGCAACCCCGCGCAGGTCCACCTGCTGTCGATTACCTCGATTTTGAGGCTGCTGTCGACTAATTGTTTGGCCTGCATGGCGCTCTCATAAGTGCCGCTGATGCCGGCGGATATGGTCAGCACCAGTATCTCATCGGTTTCTTTAGCCAGCTTCTTGTATGCCTCGGCAAATAACCCGGGGGCAGGCTGTGAAGTGGTGGGGTGAATTTTGCCTTCCACCAGCATCTTGTAGAACTGTGCCCCCGTGAGGGTGACGCCATCCTGGTAACTGTCGGTGCCGAATAGCACGTTTAGCGGCACAATTGTTATATCGTACTGTTTTATCATTTCCTCGGGAATGTCCCCAGTGCTGTCGCAGATAATCTTTACCATGCTTTGTTTACCTCCATACGTATATTTCGAGTACTAAAGTATAGGCAGCAAGTGTGCCCGACTGGTATCTGTAATAATACTTAATTTCACAGGGCTGCGCATTGGTTAGACTGCTGAAACGGGCGCACCGGGATGCGCGCAGCTATGATTTACGCGGGGACTTCTTATTCACCCGCAGCAGGAAGTATTCCATGCTGTCGTAGAGGGCCAGCCAACTCGCCTCGATGATGTTGGTGGAGCCTCCCACCGTGCGCCACTGCACCCTGCCGTTGGAGGATTCGATGAAGACGCGTACCAGTGACCCCGTCCCGCTGCTGCCCTCGAGTATGCGTACCTTGTAATCGATAAGGTCCACTTTGGCCAGTCCGGGGTAGAACTCCAGCAGCGCCTTGCGTAATGCGCGGTCCAGCGCGTTGACCGGGCCATTGCCCTCGGCTGCAGTGTGCATCACCCTGCCCTCCACCCTGACCTTGATTGTGGCCTCTGCCAGCAGTTCGCTGCCGATGTCGTAAACGGCGGGCTGCCGCCTGTGCCTCTCCACCACAACCATGTAGTCGACCAGGTTGAATGGCGGCTTGTAACCCTGCTGTGCCCGCAGCAGGAGCAGCTCGAATGACGCATCGGCGTCCTCGTACTGGAAGCCCATGTTCTCCAGGTCCTTGATCTGCTGAAGTATCCTGCGCGCCTCCTTGCCCTCGGGCGGCATGCGGATACCGAGCTCCTTGGCCTTGAAGATGATATTGCTCTTGCCTGAGAGCTCGGATACCACTATCCTGGGGCCGTTGCCCACAGTTGCCGGGTCGATATGCTGGTAGCTGTCCCCCCATTTGGCGATGGCCGACACGTGCAGGCCGGCCTTGTGCAAAAAGGCACTGCTGCCCACGTATGGCAAATTCGATGGCGGAGGAAGATTGGCAACCTCTGCCACAAAGCGGGAGACGTCCGTCAGGTGCCGGAGTTGACCGGCGGCCAGGCACTTTATTCCCAGCTTGGCCTGCAGGGCCGGGATGATGGAGCAGAGGTTGGCGTTGCCGCAGCGCTCGCCGTACCCGTTGATCGTCCCCTCAACATGGCTGGCGCCCGCCTGTACGGCGGCCAGCGAGACGGCCGCGGCCAGGTCGCTGTCGTTGTGAGCGTGTATGCCCAGCGGGCAGGCCAGTTTTTTGGCCGCCCTGCTGACGGCTGCAGCAGCCTCCGACGGCAGCGTCCCGCCGTTGGTATCGCACAGCACCAGGCAGTCCGCACCTCCCCTGGCCGCTGCAGACAGGGCCGCGAGGGCGTAGGTGGGGTTAGACTTAAACCCGTCGAAAAAGTGCTCAGCGTCGAAAAAAACGGTCAACCCCATGGATTTGAGGTAGGCTATTGATTCTTCGATGATGGCCAGGTTGTTCTCAAGGCTGGTCTCCAGCACGCGCCTGACCTGTACGTCCCAGGTCTTGCCAACGATGTTGGCGGCCCGGGCGCCGGACTGCGCCAGCGCCTGCAGCCCTGCGTCGCCGGATGCTTTTGCATCCACCCGCCGCGTGCTGCCGAAGGCCACCAGGACAGCGTTCTTGAGCTTCAGGCTTTTGGCCCGGGCAAAGAACTCCGTGTCCTTGGGGTTAGCCCCCGGCCACCCTCCCTCGATGTACTGGATGCCCAGTTCGTCCAGCTTCTGTACTATCTTGAGCTTGTCGGCAACGGTGAAGGATATCCCCTCCTGCTGTGCCCCGTCCCTCAGCGTGGTATCGTAAATATCGACGTGTCTCATAAACCCAGTCTCATTTTCCTATTTTCCCCGCGATCAGCCTGCCCATCTCCGCGGTGCCCGCATGCTTCATGCCGGGTGTCATAATGTCTTTTGTGCGGTAACCCCCTTCCAGCACCTTCAGCACTGCCTGCTCCACCGCGACCGCCTCCCTGCTTAGTCCCAGCGAGTAGTGCAGCAGCATGCCTGTGCTCAGTATGGCGGCTATGGGATTGGCCAGGTCCAGGCCGGCGATATCCGGCGCGCTGCCGTGGATAGGTTCGTACAGCCCGAATGCGCGGGACGATTTGCCCCCCGGTATGCCGGCCAGGCTGGCTGAGGGCAGCATGCCCATCGAGCCTGCCAGCATGGATGCTTCGTCGGTAAGGATGTCGCCGAACATGTTCTCGGTCACGATTACGTCGAAATAGGCCGGTTCACGTATCAGGCGCATGGCGCAGGCGTCCACCAGCATATGGTCCAGTTTGACACGGGGGTAGTCCGCCGACACCTCGACCGCAATCTGCCGCCACAGCCTGGAGGTCTCCAGGACGTTGGCCTTGTCCACAGAGGTCAATTTGCGGCGCCGTGACATGGCCAGTTCGAACCCGGCCCGCAGTATGCGCACTATCTCTTCCTCCGTGTACACCATGGAGTCCACCGCCCGCCTTCCCCTGGTGGTGCTCCAGCGCTTCTTGGGCCTGCCGAAGTAGAGGCCGCCGGTAAGTTCACGCACCACCAGCAGATCCACGTCGCGTACTACCTCGGGCTTGAGGCTGGTGGCGTCTGCCAGCACCCTGAGCATCTTTACCGGGCGCAGGTTGGCAAAGAGCCCCAGTTCCTTGCGTATGGCCAGCAGGCCGTCCTCAGGCCTGGTTGCGGCGCCGGGGTCATCCCATTTGGGCCCGCCCACCGCGCCCAGCAGCACCGCGTCGCACCCGCGGCAGGTGTCGATTGTCTGTTGCGGCAGGGCGCTGCGGGTATTGTCGATGGCTATACCGCCGATCAGTCCAGATTTGTAGGTGAAACGGTGGCTGAAGCGCAGGCCCACTTCATCCAGAACGCGCCGCGCTTCGTTTGTTACATCCGGCCCGACGCCGTCTCCCGGCAGGACCGCTATATTGAAATTCAAATCACCCGGCCCCGCCGGGCTTTTTTCTGGTGTGCTCCACCAGTCCGCCCGAATTTATAATCTCCATCATGAAATCAGGGTACGGCTTTGAACGGAAGACCTGGCCGCTCGAGAGGTTGGTGATCGTCCCCGTTGCCGGGTCGGCCTCAACCTCGTCCCCCTGCTTGATATTGTCCACCGCCTCACTGCATTCCAGCAGGGGCAACCCGGTGTTGATGGCATTGCGGAAGAAAATGCGTGCGAAGCTCTTGCCGATAACGCATGAGACGCCCGCCGCCTTGATGGCAACCGGGGCGTGCTCGCGCGATGAGCCGCAGCCGAAGTTTGCCTCGGCCACCATGATGTCCCCCGGTTTGACCCTGCTCAGGAATTCGGGGTCGATGTCCTCCATGCAGTGCGCTGCTAGCTCTGCGGGGTCGTGCATGTTGAGGTAGCGCGCCGCTATGATGGCATCGGTGTCTACGTTGCTGCCGTACCTGTGGGCCCTGCCTTTAAACGACATCTATTCCAGCTCCCCGGGGCCGGCGATCCTGCCCAGCACTGCACTGGCCGCGGCCACGGCCGGGTTGGCCAGGTAGACCTCGGATTTGACGTGCCCCATGCGGCCTACGAAGTTGCGGTTGGTGGTCGAGATGCACCTCTCCCCTTCAGCTAATACGCCCATGTAACCGCCCAGGCAGGGGCCGCAGGTTGGTGTGCTGACCGCCGCGCCGGACCTGATAAAGGTCTCGATCAGCCCCTCTTTGAGCGCATCCAGGTATACCTGCTGCGAGCCCGGCAGTATGATGCAGCGCAGGCGGGGGTCAACCTTCCTGCCCTTGAGCACCCGTGCCGCCAGGCGCAGGTCATCCAGCCTGCCGTTGGTGCAGCTGCCGATGACCGCCTGGTCGATGGGTACGTTGCCTGCCTTGCTGACCGGCCTGGTGTTGGATGGGAGGTGGGGGAAGGCCACCTGGGGCTCGATCTTCGATGCGTCATATTCTATTACGCGCGCATATTCCGCATCAGCGTCGGGTTCGTACACCCGGTATTTACTGCCGGTGCGTCCCTTGAGGTAGCGCCGCGTAGTGCTGTCCACGCGGAAGAGGCCGGCCTTGCCGCCGGCTTCGATGGCCATATTGGCCATGGTGAAGCGGCCGTCCATGGGGAGTGAGTCTATGGCTTCGCCCTCGAATTGCATGGCCGAGTAAAGCGCGCCGTCCACGCCGATGTCCCCGATGGTATGCAGTATGAGGTCCTTGCCCCCGGTCCATTTGCCCGGCCTGCCATGGTAGACGAATTTAGTGGTTGGAGGGACCTTCATCCATATCTCGCCGGTGGCCATGGCGATGGCTATGTCGGTCGAGCCCATACCCGTGGCGAAGGCGCCCAGCGCACCGTATGTGCAGGTGTGCGAGTCGGCCCCCACCACCACCTGCCCGGGCAGCACCAACCCCTTCTCCGGCAGTATTACGTGCTCGATGCCCATCTGCCCGATCTCGAAATATATTATGCCGTGCCGCCTGGCGAACTCCCGCATAATTTTGGCCTGCGTGGCGGACTGTATGTCCTTGTTGGGGCAGAAATGGTCAGGCACCATCACGATCTTTGCCGGGTCGAAAACACGCGGTATGCCCAGACGTTCGAATTCCCTCATGGCGATGGGCGCGGTGATATCGTTGGAGAGCACCAGGTCGCAGCTGACGCTGAGGAAGTCGCCGGGGCTTACCCTCTCCCTGCCGCAGTGCGCCGCAAGTATTTTTTCTGCCAGTGTCATTTCAATATCATCCTCATATACCCGTCATTGCCTTTTATACTCGTAATTGCATTTTATACCCGTCATTGCGAGCGTAGCGAAGCAATCTGTCCCGTTTTTTAGATTGCCGCGTCGCTGCGCTCCTCGCAATGACGATTTTTGCTCCATCATCCTTTGACCCTCGGTATCAGCAGGACCAGCACGGTGACCACGGCCGCAGCCGTCGCTATGATGTACAGCCCTGACCCGGCCGCGATGCCGATGGCTGCCGTAACCCAGATGCTGGCCGCCGTGGTGATGCCCATGACCTTGTCGCCGCGCATGCCGCGGAAGATCACCCCGGCGCCGATGAAGCCGATGCCTGTGACCACGCCGGCCGCTATCCTGGTCGGGTCCACGTTTCCCGAGAATCCCAGCACCGAGACCACCGTGAAGAGGGCCGAGCCCATGCAGATGAGTATATGCGTGCGCAGGCCGGCAGGCTTTTTGGCCAGTTCACGCTGCAACCCGATGGCCCCACCCAGCAAGGCGGCCAGCAGCAGGCGCAGGCCGGCCTCAAGCTCAGGGCTCATCCCCGTCCTCCTCCCTGCGGGTCCTCTTGCTGACCAGCAGGCGGTTGAGCGCGTTCATATAAGCCTTGGCGCTGGCCACTATTATATCGGTGTCGGATCCGCGCCCGGTATAGGTGGCGCCCTCGCTCTCGATGCGGATAAGCACCTCGCCCAGCGCGTCTATGCCCTCGGTGATGGATGACACGCTGAACTCCGTCAGAGTATTGGGCACGCGCACGATGCGGTTGATGGCCTTGTAAACGGCGTCCACGGGGCCGGTCCCCAGCGAAGCATCTGCCAGCACCTCCCTGTTGGGACCTGTCAGCCTCACGGTGGCGGTCGGCATGCTGTGGTTGCCGCAGGACACCCCCACGTGCTCCAGGTGATACACCTCGGTGGCCGTGCGCAGCTCCTCCCCTATGAGGGCCTGTATGTCACGGTCGGTGACCTCCTTTTTCTTGTCGGCCAGCTCCTTGAAGGCCTTGAACGCGTGGCTGAGGGCCGCGTCGTCAAGCGAGAAGCCCAGCTCCAGCAGACGTTCCTTGAAAGCGTGCCTACCGCTCAGCTTGCCCAGCACCAGCGCGCTGGAGGGTACGCCCACCGCCCGCGGGTCCATGATCTCGTAGGTGCCGGCCTTCTTGATGACGCCGTCCTGGTGGATGCCGGACTGGTGGCGGAAGGCGTTGGCCCCCACGATGGCCTTGTTCTGAGGCACCACGAAGCCCGTAAGCTCGCTCACCATGCGGCTGGTTTTATATATCTGCGATGTATCAATATTGGTGGCGATGTGAAAGAGGTCGCCGCGGGTCTTGAGCGCCATCACCACCTCTTCAAGCGCCGCGTTGCCGGCCCTCTCCCCGATGCCGTTGACGGTGCACTCCACTTGCCTGGCCCCTTTGCGCACCGCCTCCAGGCTATTGGCCACACCCAGGCCCAGGTCGTTGTGGCAGTGGACGCTGATCAGGGCCCGGGATATGTTGGGCACGTTCTTGACGATACCCTCGATCAATTTGCCGAACTCGGCGGGCGTGGTATAGCCAACCGTGTCGGCGATATTTACCGTGGTGGCCCCCGATTCTATGACGGCCTCCAGTATCTCGTAAAGGAATTTAGCGTCGGTGCGCGTGGAATCCATGGGTGTGAACTCGACGTCGCCAATGTATCCCCGTGCGTGCGCCACCATGCCCCCGGCCAGCTTGAGCACGTCGGCCTGGCTTTTCTTGAGCTGGTAGGCCAGGTGCATGCTGGAGGTCGAGAGGAAGATGTGTATGCGGCCCTTTTTAGCCGGCCTGACCGCCTCCCAGGCACGGTCGATGGCCTCTTTGTTGGCGTGACTGAGGGCGCAGACGGTCGAGTTCTTCAGCTCGCGGGCTACCAGGCGCACCGCCTCGAAGTCGCCCTGGGATGTGATGGGGAAGCCCGCCTCGATGACGTCCACCCCCAGTTTCTCAAGCTGGCGGGCGATCTCCAGCTTCTCCTGCGGGTTGAGGCTGGTGCCCGCCGCCTGCTCACCATCCCTCAGGGTTGTGTCAAAAATGAGGACACGTTCACCTTTCATAAATACGTCCTGTCACGCTGCCGCCGGGGGATACTTAAAACCGGCTATTTCAGCCAGGGCATCATGGCGCGCAGCTCTTTGCCCACCACCTCGATCTGGTGCTCGGCCTCCCGCTTTTTGAGCGCGTTGTAAACCGGCCGGTTGGCCTGGTTCTCCAGTATCCACTCCCGCGCGAAGCTCCCGTTCTGCACCTCCTCCAGTATCTCATGCATCTCGCCTTTGACGTGGTCGTTGATGATCTGCGGGCCGCGCGTGTAGTCACCGTATTCGGCAGTATCGCTGACCGAGTAGCGCATGAAGCTCATGCCTCCCCGGTGGATCAGGTCCACTATCAGCTTGAGCTCGTGCAGGCATTCGAAGTAGGCTATCTCGGGCTGGTAGCCGGCCTCGACCAACGTCTCGAACCCGGCCTTGATCAGCGCGGTCACACCGCCGCACAGCACGGCCTGTTCGCCGAAGAGGTCAGTCTCCGTCTCTTCCTTGAAGGTGGTCTCGATCACGCCGGCCTTGGCGCAGCCGATGCCCCTGGCGTAAGCCAGCGCCTGTTTTTTAGCCTTGCCCGAGGCGTCCTGGTGCACGGCGATGATGGCCGGCGGACCAGATTTCTCGGTGTAAAGCTGCCGCACCATGTGGCCCGGACACTTGGGCGCGATCATGGACACGTCTATATAATCCGGCGGTATGATCTGGCCGTAATGGATGTTGAAGCCGTGGGCGAACATGAGCGTCTTGCCCTTGGCCATCTGGTCGCCGATAGATTCCCTGTAGACCTTGGCCTGCAGCTGGTCCGGCACCAGCATCATGACAACGTCGGCCTTCTTTGCCACTTCAGCCGCGTCGAAGACGTCGAAGCCGGCCCTCTTGGCGGCCCTGTGCCCCTCGGTCCCCTTGGCCTCTGCGACTATGACCTTGAGCCCGCTGTCGCGCAGGTTCTGTGCGTGGGCATGGCCTTGGCTGCCGTAGCCTACTATGCCTATGACCTTGTCTTTCAATAAGGCCAGGTCTGCGTCCTTCTCGTAATAAATCTTTGCCATTTTTCCTCCTGACTAAAATACGGATTCAATTCTCAAGCAGCTACCAGTCCGGGACGATCTCCTCCTCAGGTGCTGCCTGTTCCACCGCTTGCCTGAGCGGTTTGTTCTCCTCGATGGTGAGCGGGCCTGTGCCCCCGCGCGGCAGGGCGATGGTGCCCGTGCGTGACATCTCCCTGATGCCGAAGCCGCGCAGCAGCTCTATCAGCGTGTCCACCTTGTCCGACGTGCCTGTTACCACCAGTATCAGGGAATCGGGCGAGACGTCCACGATGTTGGCCCTGAAGATATCCACGATCTGGATGATCTCGCTGCGCGTGGATGGCGTGGCCTTGACCTTAATCATGGCCATCTCGCGGGCCACCGGGCTTTCGCCCGTGATATCGGCTATGCGGATGACCTCGATGATTTTATCTAACTGCTTCCTGACCTGCTCGACCCCTGCATCGTCCCCCTCCACCAATATGGTCATGCGCGACAGGCCGGGCTGCTCGATATGCCCGACCGCGATGCTTTCGATATTGAAGTTGCGCCGTCTCAGCGTGCTGGCGATGCGGTTGAGCACGCCCGGGCGGTCCTGCACCAGCGCCACCAGTATGTGTTTCCTGTCCAACTAAAATGTCTCCATCACTGATATTTGGCCGCTATTTCTTGAGGCTTGTTGCCGGGTCGGGCAACTCGAGGAACTCCACGATCGTCTTGCCCGGCGGGACAAAGGGGTAGACGTTCTCCTCGGGCTCCACGATGAACTCTATGAGGAAGGGGCCCTTGTGCTCCATGGCCTTGTGGATGGCCGGCCTCACGTCTATCTTCTTGCTGACCTTGACGCCCTTGATGCCGTAGGCCTCCGCGATCTTGACGAAATCGGGGTTGTAGAGCTGGGTGCCGAAGTAGCGCTTGTTGTAGATGAGCTCCTGCCACTGCCGAACCATGCCCAGCCAGCCGTTGTTGAAGACGGCGATATTTATATCGAGGTCCTCCTGCACCATGGTGGCCAGCTCCTGCACCGTCATCTGGAAACCGCCGTCGCCGGCGATGCACCAGACCGTTTCCTGCGGGCAGCCCACCTTGGCCCCGATGGCGCCGGGAAGCTCGAAACCCATGGTGCCCAGCCCGCCCGACGATACGAAGCTGTTTGGTTTGTCGTAGAAAAAATACTGGGCCGCCCACATCTGGGCCTGGCCAACGCCCGTGACTATAATGGTGTCGCCCTTGGTGGCCTCGTGGATCTGCCGGATGATATACTGCGGCAGGATATCGTCGTGGTTGCGTATCTCCGTGGCAGGGTGCAGCGAGCGCCACTCGTCAAGCTGTGAGAGCCATGCTACGTGCTCGCGCCTGCTCACCTGCTTGTTGAGTACCTGCAGCACGTTCTTGAGGTCCCCTACGATGGGCACGTCCACCGGGATGTTTTTACCTATCTCGGCGGCATCGACGTCGATGTGCACCACGCGCGCATGCGGCGCGAAGGTGCTGACGCCGCCCGTGGCACGGTCGTCGAACCTCATGCCTACGGCCAGTAGCAGGTCGGAGTTGTGCACCGCCTTGTTGGCGTAGCCCATGCCGTGCATGCCCAGCCACCCGTAGCTGAGAACGTGCGACTCCGGGAAGCAGCCGATGCCGAGGAATGTGGTAACCACCGGTATCTGAGCGTTTTCCGCCAGTTCCTTCAGCTCGGGGAAGGCCCTGGATATGTTGATCCCGTGGCCGGCCACGATCACCGGGCGTTCCGCCGAATTGACCAGGTCGGCCGCCTTTTTCACCTGGGAGGGATGCCCGAACAGCTTGGGCTTAAAGCCTGGCAGGTCCACTTTTTCGGGGTAAGTGAACTCCGTGCGGGCCTGGAAAACGTCCCTGGGTATATCCAGCAGGACGGGTCCTGGCCTGCCCACCTGTGCCACGTATGCTGCATCACGGATGGCCCCGGCCAGGCCTTCTACATCCGTCACGAGCTGGTTGTGCTTGGTTATGGGCACCGTGATGCCCGTGATGTCTATCTCCTGGAAGGCGTCCTTGCCTATGAAATGCGTGGGCACCTGGCCGGTGATGGCCAGCAGCGGGACAGAATCCAGGTAGGCGTTGGCTATACCTGTAACCAGGT
>Ga0247840_10006863_pt1 | contig 16140 bp, 21 predicted proteins | sample LaCruzMarch2015__FD_192404 | JGI IMG/M metagenome (GOLD analysis project Ga0247840, IMG submission 192404) | Freshwater microbial communities from meromictic Lake La Cruz, Castile-La Mancha, Spain - LaCruzMarch2015_17m | ecosystem: Environmental > Aquatic > Freshwater > Lake | place: Spain... | reverse complement strand
CACTCATCCCCACCGCTTCTTTTTTCGATTCATCGCTCACCGCCTCACCCCCCAACCCTTAGCCCTTGGAAAACCGAACAAATTCCGGTTCAACAAAAATGCACTCCATCGGTTTCACCCACAACTCCAAGTGCCCGTGTTCATCAATCTCAGCAACACGAAACGTTTTACCTACAGCGGATTTAAACACCGAAATGGTTTCTACGGGCGTATCTTTAACGGCTGGGGGGATTTTAACAAGCGTCACAGCGTCCCCGATTTTATAAAGAGATCTCTTCTTTTTAACCATACAATCCCCCGGCTTTCAGGGTTTCCCCTGGGTTATGGAGGGAACAGCAGGACTCCATTGTTTCCAAGCAAGGGGGCACCCGCCCCCTCCCACCCCCGGGCCGGCGTTCCACCCGGCACCCGGGTTCCTTTTCTTTGGACGCACAAAGAAAAGGAACCAAAAGAAATGCGCCCCGGCGGCTTCCGCCAAATTTTTTGCCGGAGGCCGGACCAACTCCCGCCCCTCAACTTCCTACGGGGCGGATCGAACAGGTCCGGCCCCGCTACCGGCAAAAAATTCGTCTCATAACGCCTTCATGGGGTGGAAGAACCAACCAAAGGCAAACAAAAACTCCCACGGAAAACCCAGAAACCCCAAAACCACCAAATGCAAAGAAGTGTTGGACGCACTACACGAGGAACCACCTTTCCCCTCTAGACTGAAATACATTCTTGGCCAATAAAACCGACTGAATTATCTGACTGGCCTCTTCTGCCTATTCTCAATTTTAAAAAGTGTCCATTTCATCCCTTCGACCAACACGATGAACGCGGAGCACAACATATTTGTTTTCAAAATCCATTCAACAGGTTGGCCGAGGTCAATGGCAAAAACAAAATAGGCTCCACACACTTGGAGAAAAATCACCCCCCAGAACAAAACCAACTTAGTGCAATACAACCACGCTAAATTTGCAATAGGGTTTAACAACAAACCCAAAATCAAAAAGAGCATCAAAATTTTCTCATAGCCTGATCCAGGAAACAAAAAGAAAAGGCCAATCACGAAAACGTAACATACCAGTGTAAATATTATTAAGAGCACCGATGCTTTTCTTACACCATCTGCAGACATGTTCATGCCCCCAACAAGTTTGTAGAAAAACCATGGGAAGGGTGGAAGACGACGGAGTTAACTAAATCAACGAACTCTCCCTCATGCCCCTTTCCGTCCCCGTCCGTGGACGAGAGGAAATCCGACTTTAATACCTCCCGCCCACTCATCCCCACCGCTTCTTTTTTAAATTCATCGCTCATTAGAAAATCCGCTAAAACATCCAAGACAGATTACTCTGTTTTATCATAAATTTTGATTCTAGCGACAAGAGTATTAAGGAGGTCCTTGTAACGAGTTTTTAGACCCTCAAGCCGAGAGAGTTTAGAAAAAAACAATTCGCTAATTGTTAATTTAGAATTTTCCCTTTCTTCAAAATAATTATTCAAAAACCCCCAAGATATGAGATCCAAAAGTTCCAATTGCTTCTCCTTGGGAAAACCAGAAATTTCCTTAAGCGTCCTTTCGGGATACTTTGCAAAAACTCGGTCAAAAGAATAGGCTAACTGTTCTTCAGCGGATCCTTCGTTGTAATCAAGGTAGCGAAAGTATGACGGCACTGCCGTTTCGATATCGGCTTTGATTATGATATCGGCTATTGTGCACGTCACACATATCCCCAATGACAATTGCTGGGCATAGGGACAATTTTCATTGAGATTTATTTTTTGAGCTATGTTAATGCTTCGTTCAACATCCTTAATTGAAATGGTCCTTTGTGCTTTTATTGCATTTAACTCTTCGTAGAGGGCTTCACATATTTTATCCCCCCCCCACAAAAAAACAGGTTGGCAGAAAATCAAAATGGCAAAACGGGGGATCCATCGTCCCTTTGACTTCGAATCGATTTTCATTCTTTCGGCTCTTTTTTTCCCATTTAGAGATTCCCCGCAAATTCTTAGTCAACACACAAAACAAACGGATTTACGTCCTACCCAATGTTATTTCCCATCAACATTGTAAACACGAAGAGATTCTGAGAGAGACGTCAAAGCAGATGTTGACTTTTCTAACTGCGAATGGCTATGGCACGCGAGCACGATCATAATAACAACTCGATCTGAGGCATCAATGAAATTGATTGTTTCATGAATACTATTGTCCGCGACAATTGAGAATGGTGAATCTGTTTGAATAAGAGGTTTGTATTTGATTGTTTTTGAAATGATTGGTTTACTGTTTTGTAATTTCCAACGTTTCGTTTTTTTTCCCGCGAAATCATCAACGTTTTGTTCAAATGTCTTTGTTTCATTTTCCACGATAGAATCAAAAGTTTCCCCGTTTTTATACAGTGCACGAATGTAAATGTTCGGTCCTGTTGAATCACGCCATGAACCTTTTTGGGGGTAAAAAACCAAGGGGACTTGGTCCCGTGGGCCAGCCTCCGTATCCGCCACCCATCCTTGAGGGACGACAAACTGGTATTTCTGGGAAGCAATTTTAATGACCGCACCTGACTCTGGCGTTGTCATTGCAATGGGTATCGGTTGACTAAACCCCTTTGGTTCAAGTTCATCGGCAATGACCTGACAAGAGTTGGAGGAAAGGGTAAAGAGACCATCGCCAAAGTCACATGTTGCCTTTACTTTTCCATTACGATCCCAGTATGTCCAATACCCTATCTTTCCGCTCTGAGCGGCCTTGCCTGTGGCTCTCTTTTTTCCTGTCGGGTAATATTCCGTCCAGAGATTTCCTGTTGCTAAATGGGTAACCTCGGTCTTCAGGGATCCATCCTCGTCCCAATATTTCCACAGACCCGTTTTCCTGCCGTTCTTGAATCTGCCGAGAGAAGAGGGTTTCCCGTTCTCATACCAAGAAGGCCATTCTCCATCGGCATTCCCAAAAATATAGAACCCCCTGCTTTCCATTTGTCCATTTCTGTGCCAGCTCCAGACCGACCCGTGATAAAGGAGTGCACCATCCTTCGAAATTTCGCACCAACGAAGGACATCGCCTGGTCGTTGAGGACCAGAATCCTTCGCACCTTCAAGGCACTTAAACTCTTCGGGATAGGCGTAACCTGAGAAACAAAGGATAAAAATCACAGCCCAAACGGGTGCAAAACCTTTCATAGAGATTCTCCTTGGAAGCCCAACAAGTTTGTAGAAAAACCCCAAAAAACCACCGGACTCCGATTTTCACCGGAATGACGAACCTAAAAAAACGCGTTCGAACTTCTGTTTTTAGGGTCATCTTTGGGTGATCTTTTCCGCCAACGCTTTCACCAAGGGCCCGCAACTCTGTAATAATTTTTCGAGGGACGGGGGCACGCTCACGGTCAAACCGGCTTCCGTTCGGGACAAACGGAGAGGGTCCAATGTGGGCAAGACCCCGTCGGAAATTCCGAACAAACCGGCCACGGTTTTCAAAAACGGATTCAGATCAATGGGCGTTTCAACGGTGGGGGGTGGAACCGGCGAAGCGGGGGACTTCGCCACCGTGTCCAAAGCCGCTTGAACAACACCGGCGGGCTCGGAGGAACCCGGGGAGCCGTTCTCCACAGGCGAAGGAACCGTCGCTTGTTCGCCCATCAACTTCTGAACTTTGTCCATAAAGGAGCTGGCTTGGAGAGGCGTGAACGTGATCTCTTTTTCATTGGAAAAAAGACCCGCGAACAAAGCTTTTTTCTGGCCCAACAAGTGATAAATACGCTCTTCAATGGATCCTTGGGTCACCAGGTTGATCACTTCCACGCTTTTCTTCTGCCCTTGCCGGTGAACCCGCCCAATCCGCTGTTCCAACACGGCGGGGTTCCAAGGAATTTCTAAATTGACCACGCAATTGGCCGTGCTCTGAAGGTTTAACCCCAAAGATCCGGCGTCCGTGGAATAAAACACCCGGGCGGAGGGATCTTCCAAAAATCGCTGAATTTCTGCCCCTCGCTTCTTCTGGGGAATCCCCCCATGAAACACCACCGAAGAAGCCCCCCGTTCCTTCAAAACACCACGCCCCACCAATTCCGATAAGCGAAGCATTCGTTCCCATTGGCTGAAAACCACAACCTTTTGGTCTTTAACATCCAATAAATCCCCCAACACCCGGCGGAATTCTTCGAGTTTGGGGGATCCTATTTTTTTCCACAAAAGAGGTGTCATCTCTTCAGCGGCCAGAATGGGTTTTTCAATCGTCCCCCAATCGTATTGCCCATAGGCGTTGGACACCACCCGCATGCCGTTTAAGAGGAGCATCAAGCGTTTGTGGTCTTCCGGCGACAACCGCTTAAACCTCTTCCACCGAGCGATGATCTGAGCCACAACCCCCTGAAGCTCCATGTGAACCGCCTCTTGGGATTTTAAAAGGGTCGTCCAAAAAATATTGTCCGTTCGTTTGGGCAACTGGGCCATCACTTCCGGACGGGTGCGCCGAAGGAAAAATCGGTTCAGGCGGGATCGTAAATGATCCAACCGGACATAACCGGCGATGCGATCGTCCGCGTCAAACCGGGCGTAACTGGGGATCAGTTTCCAAGCGGGGCCGAGGGCCCGAGGGTCCAAAAACTCCGCGATGGAATGAAGCTCCGTCAACCGGTTTTCCATGGGCGTTCCCGTCAACACCAAGCGAAAAGGGGCCTCCAAGGATTTCACGGTTTTCGCCACGCGGGTGTTCCAATTTTTCACCCGCTGAGCCTCGTCTAAGACGATCAAATCGGCCGCTCGTTTTAAAACGGGAAGGTCCCGGTGAAGAAGTTCGTAATTAATCAAATGAAAAAAAGATTTGTCTTCTCGATACAACCGATCTCGCTCTTTGGCCGGCCCGGCCACCAAGCACACGGATTCCCCCGACAACCGTTCGATCTCTCGTTTCCATTGGAATTTCAGAGACGCCGGGCAAACCACAAGGGCGCGTTTAGCCACCCCCAACGATTTCAGAAAAACCGCCGCACCGATCCCTTGCACGGTTTTCCCCAACCCCATGTCGTCGCCCAGAAAAGCTCGACGTTTGGCCACGGCAAAAAGAATTCCTTGCACTTGGTAAGGGTGAAGATTGATTTTTAAAGCCCCCACGGATTGTTGCCACACCGCGTGACTCTGGGGGTCTTGGGCCAGAGCGTTGATTTTCTTTTCCCATCGTTCCGCCACCACCGCTCGGTCCAAATAAGCAAAGACCTCGGGGTCCACCTCCACGTTCCCTTGTTCTTTTAATTGGCGAACCAGCGTTTGAATAAAACGTTGATGGACTTCAGGCCCTCGCCCGTCCTGAATAAAGCCCCCCATCCCCACCGGACTATTTTCCGCCGAAGAAAGCCCACGGGGGTCCACAAATGTTTTAAAAGGAGACCCCTGAATCAACGGCCCAACCTTCTCCACCAAAGCGGGGGGAATATACAACCGAAGGTCACCCAACGGCTGAACCTCCCCCGCGTGGGACGGACGCGGGGCACGATAGAGAGACATCGTTTTGTCGTTTTTGGTGTCAACTCTCAATTTTTCAAGAAGCGATTTTTTATTCAACGCCAGTTTGACCCGTTCGATGTGTTTGCAAAGCCCCAGTTCGTTCACCTGAAAATCAGGGCACGAACAGGACGCGTAAGCCCAACGATCGTCTCGAACCGTCACCACGTAGAACCGATCCCCATCCCCGGACGCAACCCGATACTGTCCCAACACGCCCAGAGAGGGTCGAGCGAGAATTTTGATTTTTTGATCCCGAGCCGCCGCTCGCCGGGCCTCGGTCTCCACCCGGGCGATTTCCCCCAAATATCTTTCCCGTCGGACGGGATCGTCCGACGAGGGGAGATCGTCGTGGGCTTTTGATTCTTTTAAAGGTTCTGTGTCATCCCCTTCCTGGTGTCTCCAGGCCAACAACGTGGCCACCGCGTGCTTGCACAAAGGTTCCCAATCAAAGGGGCAAGAACAATCCGAATCGGGCCAACCATTTTTGTCAAAAGAAATCGTTAAACAGTAAGGTTCCACCCCCGTCCCTTCGACCACCGACAACAAACGATCCTTTTCCATGGCCAACGAAAGGACCATCCCATTCTCATAATACTCCCGCCCCCGCCCCACCACCTCCGCCGACGCCCACCGGGACAACCCCTTGTCCACCAGCGAGGGCGTTAACGAAAATTCAGATTTTATGGCCATCAATAAACTCCTTTAGAAATTCCCCAACAGAGGAAATTTCTCCTTTTCCTGTGCACCGTTTTGTTTTCAGGGTTGCGAAGAAACCCACCCATCACGTGTTAATTTAGAAATTCCCCTTGGGTGGGGGAGTTTCTAAATTAAATTTGAGACCGATGAACGTTCACCACGCCTTGGCCCAAAGGCCCCACGTCCCGGGACCCAATCACCATCAGGCCCTTCTCGTTTTTCGACAGGGTTTGCCAGTTTTTTATGTTTTCCCAATGCCGTGGAAGCAAAGTGGCCGAGAGCTTTATTTCAATGGGAATTAATTCGCCCCCGTGATCCACGATCAAATCCACCTCCAGCCCTGCCACGCTTCGGTAGAAATAGAGCCCGTCCCGTAGGCCATAGGCGTCCACCATTTTTTTGAAATTAGACACCACCGCCGTCTCGAAAAGAGCTCCCGCCATGGGACTGCCCACCAGATGCTCCGGCGATTGGAGACCCACCAAATAACAGACAAGTCCCGTGTCCATAATAATATAGTTTTGGAGATTTTACAATACGCTTACCGAAGTTGGTGTGAAAAGGGGGGAGAAGGAACACCAAGGAACTGGCCTCCAAAAGGGAGATCCACGCACGAACCGTTGGCAACAAGACGGGCTCTGTACATATCGACCATTCTAAACTATAACTTTAGTTTGGTCAAACTACAGATCCTTCCAATCGTTGCCGGGCATGATTCGTCGCATAAACTCATCGAAGAGGGGAACAGTAAAAGCCGTGTCCCCGTGGCTGGGACTCCAGATCATGCCCTTTTCGATCAACTGACTTCTGGTGGGGCCCAAGGTGCTCACGACACGCCCCAACTGTTCAGAGATATCCCCAGACCGGTGGGGGCCGGGACCCAAAGCCGCCATCGCCCGCAAGTATCGCTTTTCCGATGGCGTGAGCCGATCAAACCGAACCCGAAAAAAACTTTTATCCAAATCGGCCACGGCCGTCACGGACGCCCTTTCAACATCGGTCTTGGTGATGGGGGACCCTGACGCAACGTCCCAAGAATGTTTTCCCCATTCTTGTAGGAAATAGGGATAACCGTGAGTCTTCTCCATCATCAAATTCAACGCCTCCGGCGTGAAATCCACCCCCTGATCCTTGGCGGGTTGAGCGACGGCCACCCGGGCCGATTCCAGAGAAAGAGGACCTATTTCCGAAAAGTCAAAAAGACGTTCCGCGTAGGATTTTGCACGCCCCATTAAACCATGGAGCTGAGGAAGCCCCGCCCCGATTAACATCACCGGCAACCGACGCTGAACCGTTCGATGAAGAGCGGTGATCAGTGCCCCCAATTCCTCTTCGTTCACATACTGAATTTCATCCAGAAAAAGGACCAACGCCGTTCCCGCTTTTTGAGCGGCCTCCCCAACGGTTTCAAACAACGCTTGCAAATCGTGTTCCAGATCACCGTTGTCGGCCAACCCAGGCTCCGGCTCTTGATCAAACCCAACTTCAATATCACGGTATTTCACCTTCAAGGCTTTAGCAAAACCGGCCAAAGCTCTCAGCCCTCGCTGGGCGAAATCTTTTGCTTTTTCATGGCGGGAAAGTTTTAAAAGAGTCTGACGTAATTCCGGAGCCAGAAGAGCCGGCAAGGAACGATCTTCGGGAGCCTCCATACGCAAAGCCTGAATACCAAGGGCTTCGGCGTTCACGCGCATTTGGTCGAGCAAAACCGTTTTCCCCACCCCTCGAAGACCCACCATCAAAATACTTTTTGTTGGAAATCCACGACGAGTTCGCTCAATGGCAATACGAACCGTCTCAAGCAAATCGTTGCGACCGGCGAGTTGTGGGGGCGGTGTTCCTGCACCAGGAGAAAAGGGGTTTGTGATGGGATCCATGGCCAATTTATACCAAAATTAGCAATATTATACAAAAAACATAATTTGGCTAATTTTCGAATCAAAAAAAACGACCAAAGAAACAGAAAAGTCTTCCAGAAAATCCACCTGCCCCTCTTTGTCAAAGGGAGAAACACCCTCGGGACATGCTCTTTCCCCCCCCCCTTTACGAAGAAAGGGGGGAACGGGGGGATTTTTTTGAGTTCAACCTTTTTTTTAGCGGATAAACGAACAACAGCCTCTTTCAATTTTATATAATAATTGAAATGACTACTTTCAAACGGTTCTCAACAACCGGCTTACATGAAGACCTCCGTGCGGGGAGATCCCTCTTATTGCTGGGGCCCCGGCAAACGGGGAAATCCACGCTTTTGAAAGAAGTGATCAAATCTTTTCCAACCGTTTTGGAATACCCCCTCCAAATCCCTTCCGTAAGAACCCGCCTGTCGTTGGATCCTGAAATCGTTTTGAGAGAAGCCCAAGGGGGAAAATCGCCCCCCATCGTTTTCGTGGACGAAATTCAAAAAGTCCCTGAACTTTTGGATGTTCTGCAATATCTGTTGGACGACAAAAAAATTATTTTGGCGGCCACAGGATCGTCCGCTCGAAAATTAAGACACGGGGCCGTGAATTGGCTCCCGGGACGAATTCATCTTCGGCATTTGTACCCCCTCACGTGGGAAGAACGGGGGATCCTGTCTTCCACCGGAGGGAACGAAACCCTTTTGGAAGAACGATTGCTTTTCGGTGGCCTGCCGGGAATTCTTGCCGAGGCCAACACCGCCACAAGACAAAGTCTTCTCTCCACCTACGCCACTCTCTACCTTGAAGAAGAAATCCGCCAAGAATCCGCCGTGCGACGGCTTCCCCCTTTTGCGAAATTCTTACAACTGGCCGCGTTGGAATCAGGCCAGAGCCCCAACCTATCAAAGATCGCTTCCCAAGTCGGCGTGTCCCACCCCACCGTGGGGCAATATTTTGACATTTTAGAAGAAAGTCTGATCCTCCACCGGATCCCATCGTTTGGCATGAACCGCTCGGACGTTCTGAGAAAACCCCGGTATTATTTTTTCGATACCGGCGTCCGCAACGCCGCCGCCGGATTAGAACACTCTCGGGGCCTGCTGACGCTTCAAGCCGGCCCCCTCTTTGAACAAGCTTGTGTTCTGGAATTGTTGGCCACGGCCCCGCCCGGAACGAAATTGTCTTACTGGAGAACCAAACGAGGGGACGAGGTGGACATCGTCCTTGAAAAAGCCGGTCGCACCGTTCCCGTGGAAATCAAGTGGACCGACACCCCCCGCCCCGAAGACTTTGACGGTCTAAAAACCTTTGCCTCCCAAGAAAAAACAAAACACGCCTTTCTTATCTGCCGAATCCCCCACCCCCAAAAATTCAACCACGGCCTAGCCCTTCCATGGGCAAGGATGAAAGACGTATGGAAATCCCTCACGGACGAATAATTTGTCCTTTAAATAAGGACAACTTTGTTGTATAGTTGTCCTTATGGAAGGACAACTATCCGAAATCTTACGCCAAAAAATCATCGACGGGCTGGCCACCCAGCCCCCCCCTTTTACGCGACGGGATGTGAGAATACCACAAATCAAAGGCAAAGCCGTGGCCGTGATCGGGATGCGTCGCACGGGGAAAACCACGTTTTTGTGGCAACTGTTGGCGGACCGATTAAGCGCAGGGACCCCGCGCGAGGACCTTCTCTATTTCAACTTTGAGGACGAACGATTGGGGGACCTTCGTGCCAGAAACATGGGAATGATTGTGGAGGAATACTACAGCCTCCACCCCGAAGGAAGAGACACCAGACGAGCCACTTTCTTTTTTGATGAGATTCAAGTCGTCCCCGGCTGGGAGGTGTTCGCTCGACGACTGCTGGACACGGAGCGTGTGGATCTTTTTTTGTCCGGCTCTTCTGCTCTATTGCTTTCTCGGGAAGTGGCCACCAGCATGCGCGGGCGTGCCGTTGAAGCGATGGTCCACCCCTTGAGTTTTCGGGAATACCTCAGGCACCTCCACCGAGAACCGGGACACCCTCCCTTGGCGATCACCAAAGCCGCTCGTTCCTTATTAGAGAGAGATCTCCGAAACTATTTGCAGACCGGCGGGTTCCCCGAATCGTTAGGGCTGGGCCTTCGGGATCACCACGAATTATTGGACGGGTATGTGGACAGTGTTCTACTCCGGGACGTCATTGAGCGACACAAGGTGTCTCACCCCATCGCCCTTCGTTGGATGGTAAGGCACCTGCTCGGAAACGCCGGGGGGTTTTTCACGGTGAACAAATTTTGTGGTGACCTGCGGTCCCAAGGAATTCCTGTGGCCAAAGGAACGATTCACGAATACTTGGCCCATCTGGAAGACGCTTTTTTAATCAGAACGGTTTCCTTAGCAACAAATTCCGAACGGCAACGAATGGTGAACCCACGAAAAGTTTTTCCCATAGACCCCGGGTTGATTCCCATCTTTGACCAGTCGGGAAAACCCAACACGGGCCACGCCCTGGAAACCTGCGTCCTTCTTCATTTGGACCGAGCCGGGGCACAAACGTCTTGGGTGAAAACGCCCGACGGCTTCGAAGTGGACTTTCTCGCCGTCCACCCAGGATCTCGTAAGGAATTAATCCAAATCTGCACCAACGTGGAGGATGGGAAAACCCGAGAAAGAGAAATTCGCTCCCTCTTAAATGCCAAAAAAAACAACCCAGGAGTTTCTCTCCATTTGATCACACTGGACCCTTGGCCCTCCGAAACGCCACTCCCTAAAAACATCCACCACCACCTGGCCAGCGACTGGCTATTGGCGTGAGTTTAACCCAAATTTTGCATTAGACCGCGGGATTCGACGAAGAATGCCGGACATTTTCTTCCTTAAAAAGTTCGTCCATGCAACCAGCATGGCCTTCACTTTTTGCGTCGAAACTGCCTCGGCCTTCTTCGTCTCGCATCAGCGGCTCTGCCGCCCTAGGTGCCCGGAGCTCTGCGACGGGCCGGTCTTCGCGTCTAATGCAAAATCTGGGTTTAATTGTCAGTTGTTAAATCCGAGTTAATCTTGACCGATGCCCCGGAGGTCGCCCGACACCATATCACGGAGAGGAACAACGGTCACTCGATCACCCAAAGGGTAGCGTTTTTCTCCCGGATAAATCACAGCGATGTGTTCCAGAGATAAGTCTCGTAAAGCTGTTCCCATCGACGGGGTCATCTGGGGAGCATCGGAACGTTTGCATTCCACACCCCATAACTTTCCACCCTTGACAAGAACGAGATCAATCTCCGCTCCGCTGTGGGTGGCCCAAAAAAAAGATTCTTGGGGAACCACCGCCCGGAGCACTTCCTCAACCACATACCCTTCCCAAGAAGCCCCCAACCGTGGGTGAGTCACAAGGCCTCTCTCCGTGGAAATCCCCAACAAACAATGGAGGAGGCCCATGTCTCGAAAATAAATTTTTGGGGATTTCACCTGTCGCTTCTTCAAATTGGCGTACCAAGGCTGAAGTTGTCGAACCATAAAGACGTCGGTTAACACGTCCAAATACCGACGAACAGCCGTTTCCCCGATCCCCAGAGAGCGCGCCGGCTCAGCCGCGTTCCATATCTGTCCGTGACAGTGGGCGAGCATCGTCCAGAACCGAAGGAGAGCCGAGGCCGCTATTCGAACACCCAATTGAGGGAGGTCTCTTTCTAAAAAAGTTTGTACGAAATTCTTCCGCCACGAAAAACTGTCGGCTTCCGTCCGGGCCAGAAACGAGAGAGGAAATCCCCCCCTCCGCCAGTGACGCGACTGGTAAGCCCAACCAACCTCCGCTAAACCGAACCCGCCCATGGAAACAGTTTCCATTCTCCCGGCCAGAGACTCGGACGACTGACGAAGCAATTCCGGGGAGGCACTTCCCAAAATCAGAAACCGCGATGGAATCGGCACACGATCGGCCAGAACACGAAGAACGGGAAAGAGTTCCGGACGGCGCTGAACCTCGTCAATCACCACCACCCCCCTTAAGTCGCGGAAAGCCGACAGAGGCTCGCTCAACCGGGACAGAGAGGACGGGTCTTCCAGATCAAAATAGTTCAGGGATTCTTTGGAGACAAGGGCCCGAGCCAGTGTGGTCTTCCCACACTGCCGAGGCCCGATCAGAGCCACCACCCGGCTTCGCCTGAGGGCGGTTTTAATGCGTTTCTTTAAATCGGTTCTATGCATCACCCCAACATTATACATTGAAATTCCTTCCTGTAGGGAAGGAATTTCACGTCTTTATAAAAACGATGATGTACCCAAAAAACGGAAGTTGAACTTTGTTTTTTTAGTTTCGTCGTTCCGTCGAAGGCCGGAATTCAGTGTTTTTTTGTAACTACTCAGCCCTCATCCGGTCCTTCGGACCCCCGGGGCCTACTCGGCCCGTCGTTATCGCCTGCCACAGGCAGGCACGACCCTTCCCCCGAGAGGGGAAGGAAATCTTGCTTTTCCCTCTCCTCTTGGGAGAGGGCAGGGTGAGGGACCTGAGCCGTTACGTTTTTTTTAAAATTCACCCACAGGGTGGTTTTTGGGTTTGACTTTTTTTTGGGGTTTTGACAGAAAATGTCTTTTTATTTTCGTTGGTCTCCAGCGGTTGGTGGCGGCCACAAAATGTTTTTTAACGTTTGGCCAATCGTGAAGACTGGCGGGATCAAAGTCCGCCCCATTGGGCCAAACGAGGGTGTAAGTTTCAGGATCAATCCTTACGCCATTAAACATTTTTTCATCGCAAAGAGGACCGAACAATTCCCCTTTTAAAACACCAGAAAAATCGATGGTTTGTTCCGTACTGTCATCAAATTTTACCCGGAGAGTAAAAGGAGCTACGCGTAAAAAGGACTTTATTTTAAAAACACCGTGGCCCATGGAATTCACCTCAAAGGATCTATGGGGTTTGGTTTTCGTCCCCTTAAGCGGCCAATCGCAACAGGTAGTTGTTCAAAAAACTTTGATAACCCACGTGCTTTTTACTGGCTTCTCTCTTGGCCCACAGCAGAACGGCGGGGTGGAGGCGAATGGAGATGGACACTAACTTGGCGTCCGCGTATTTAAACGGCCGGCCAGAGCGAGGTGGTTCTTTGTGAAATGTGTTGCGATACGCTTTTGCGAATTTGGTCCGTTCTTGTGGCGTCAATTTACGACCACGCTTAAAATCTTGTGCCGTTAATCGCGGAATTTCACTGTAGTCTATTTCTTTGTTCTTCATACTTAAGTATATACTAAAATAGGGTCACACACAAGATTGTTTTTTTGCCCCAAAAAATTTACCGCTCACAAACAAAATGCCAATAGGGGAGGTTTTTTGAAACGACAACGTGCGTAAACGTGTCCGTTAGTTTCTCTATATCAGATCGACGAACGCGTTGCTCAAGGCGGGTAAAAAATCGGTCGTAAACGTCCTAGGCGATGCGTTGAGCAGATTTTTCACGATAAAAATTGATGCTCCTAAGCGACGGCTAACGCAATCGTTTCGAATTTCGTTTTTACTTTGAGTGCTTTCAACAACCGGAACAAACTGTTCCATTCTGGATTCCCTTTTTTCGAGAGCATCCGGCTGAGTGTCTCCCGATGAAGGTGGGCCCGCTTGGCGATGGTGGTGAGACCTTGGGCACGGGCCACGTTGTAAATTCCCATAAGGATAGTGTCGGGTTCCCCTTCCTCAAAAGCGATTTGGGCGCACGCGTTCAGGTAATGCATGGCTTCCTCTGGATCCCGAAGCTCTTTAACCCGTTCATCCGTGTGTAAAACATAAGGTGGCAATCGTTTCATTTTCTCCTCCCGTAATCATCCGCGTATTGTTCCGCACGACGGTCCTTGAGACCACGCACCCAATTTGTATAGGGCTGTTCTCCTATTGAAAATACAACTTACTTGATATATAATAAAGGAAACATATGAGAATTGCTTACTATCCGGGGTGGCAGGCAGGGTTTGTTAAGGATCAACTGGATGTTCTTCGAAACGATGGGCAACGATTAAAAGCGGCCGCTCGTATCGATGCGGACATCAACAAATTGGCCCTTGCGTGGCCTCACGTTCACACAATAAACATCACCGTCAAATCTATGACCGGATTTCAGCCTCTTATGGAACTGAAAAGAGAGTTTCAAAACATCGCCTATCGAGTGTTTTTCTGTGTGAAGAAGGATGTCATCTGGCTTCTCCATATGATTGAGAAAAAGTCACAAAAAACACCGCGTGCCGATGTTCTTTTAGCGTATAATCGGATGTCGGACGTTTTAAAGAAGTCTTAGGAGGGCATCATGAGCAAGAGAAATAATTCGCCGTTTGACAACGATGTACGTAGAAAATTGGAAACGGATCCTGAATACGCGACCGCGTATTTTGAAGCCATTTCCGATGAGCCACTTTCGGTTCAAATAGCCCTGTTACGACGGGCCTACGGAATTTCACAAGAAAAAATAGCCTCCAAACTCCACTTAAAACAGGCTCAAATTTCCAGACTTGAACAAAAAGGATCCGATCATTTGCTGAGCACCTACCAAAAAGTCGCTGGATTGCTTGGATCCAAAATTATGCTTGTCCCCAAGACAGCCAAGCTGGCCGCGGCGTAAAACATTTCATACGCCCACTGCCAAACGGTTAGAACGATTAAAAATATGCCATTTTTTGACGAAAACAACCCCCTTGGCTGGCACAAGATCTTTTTCAAAATCCGCTAGGCTGTGGTTATCCCAAAAACGGGCGATTTCTTTATCTGATTTCATTAAGCCGTCTGAAGCGTTCGGTTTTTCTCTGGCATGACAGAGAGCCGGAGACCCACGTTATGGAGCACCTTTTCCAAACTGTGGATTCTCGGGTTTCCGTTTTCAGAAAGCATTTTGTAAAGGTTGGGTCTGTTCAGTTTTGTTTTCTTTGAAAGATGGACCATCCCACCCTGAGCTTCTGTTACATCACGGAGAGCTGAGGCGAGTAATTTCCCATCATTTTCTTCAATGGCCGCATTGATATAGGCCACCGCATCGGCTGGGTCTTTCAATGATTCAATGAGATAATCCCTAAATTTTCTGGTGATGGGGGTTTTTTTCATTTTCGCTTTCACATTACGGCCACGATTAAAATCTTGCGCCGTTAATCGCGGAATTTCACTGTAGTCTATTTCTTTGTTCTTCATAACGCGTTCTTTTGTCTTTAAGAATGTGCCAATTCCTGACGGAGATGATCAAGGAGCCACATCCGAAGCAAGGAGGAATAACCGATACCCTTCTTTGCGGCCAACGTTTTAAGGGCCGTGACAACTTTTCGATCCAACCGCAACGAAACGATCTGACGATCTGGTTTGACGAAGACAACCCCCTTGGCTGGAACAAGATCTTTTTCAAAATCCGCTAGGCTGTGGTTATCCCAGAAATGGGCGATTTCTTTATCTGATTTCATTTTCAATGTCTTGGCCATTTTTTATTTCCTCCGATAACGAAATTTTTCTCGCGAATCCATATCGCGAGCGGTGATGACCTTCGCCCGTCCGTGCCCCAGAGAACGGACAACCACCATCAAATACCGTCCCTCGTCCGTTCGTCCTGTAACGTAATACACCCCTCCACCACCACGCCCCGTTTCGATCCGAGACCTAGGAGAGAAACACACGTCTTCCACCTCTTGTGGATCAACGTGGTGTCGAGCGATGCGCTGAACGTGCTCTTCGTGCCAATCGAGTTCCACCAATCGGAGCGACATGTTTCTATTGTATTACAAAAGAAACTATTTTGCTACAAAAAATTTATCGCTCACAAACAAAATGCCAATAGGGAAGGTTTTTTGAAACGACAACGTGCGTAAAGGTGTCTGTTAATTTTTCTATGTCAGAACGACACACCCGTTGCTCGATGCGGGTAAAAAATCGGTCGTAAACGTCTTGGGCGATGCGTTGGACGGATTCTCGATGATAAAAAGTGATGCTCCTAAGCGACGGCTAACGCAATCGTTTCGAATTTCGTTTTTACTTTGAGTGCTTTCAACAACCGGAACAAACTGTTCCATTCTGGATTCCCTTTTTTCGAGAGCATCCGGCTGAGTGTCT
>Ga0247840_10006861_pt1 | contig 16144 bp, 14 predicted proteins | sample LaCruzMarch2015__FD_192404 | JGI IMG/M metagenome (GOLD analysis project Ga0247840, IMG submission 192404) | Freshwater microbial communities from meromictic Lake La Cruz, Castile-La Mancha, Spain - LaCruzMarch2015_17m | ecosystem: Environmental > Aquatic > Freshwater > Lake | place: Spain... | reverse complement strand
CCCAGCGGGCAAATGCCACTTGCAGTAAAACTGGGAGAAATCAGTTATGCAATCAATGAAGGGGCTGATGAAATTGATGTGGTGATCTCACGCGGTACATTTCTCGGCCGCGATTATCATGTCGTATATCGCGAACTGGATGCCATGCGCGAATTGGCAGGTAAACAAACCCTGAAGGTGATCCTGGAAACCGGAGAACTGGGCTCAGTGGAAAATATAGCCATGGCCAGTGAGATTGCGATCGAAGCAGGCGCTGATTTTATCAAGACAAGTACCGGTAAAATTTCTCCGGCAGCAACTGAAGAAGCTGTCTACACAATGCTCCTGGTGATCAGGGAATACCACCGCAGGAAGGGGAAAAAAATTGGAATAAAGCCTGCAGGAGGCATTTCAGAACCTGAAAAAGCATTAAATTACTATTGGTTAGTGCATGAAATACTTGGAGACCAATGGCTTACACCGGAATTATTTCGCATTGGCGCCAGTCGTCTTGCTGATCGTATTGTTGATTTTATTTTATAATTTTGTTGAAAACAGGGCGAAACTCAATTTTCAATGCTTCGACTAGCTTCTTGTAAAATTAATTCAAAAACAAAAACAAATGAAGATAATTAAACCAACTATTACTATTGTTGGATTGGCATTAACCATTATTACATCAGGTTGTGCGAAGGATCCTGAAATACCCGACTCCAGCGGACCCATTCTTACAATTTCTCCGATCAATCAGAATGTAACCATCCCGGCAGGCACAACTACTTTTAATGTTTCTTCAAACTCATCTTGGACTGTTTACAGCGACCAACCCTGGTGCACTGTGAATGAAATGGGAATTGATAATGGCACCATCAAGGCAAACTATGCGCAAAATACACTCCCAAACGATCGCATCGCAAATATTTCCGTTACTGTTTCTGGCCTTGAACCTGTTTTTGTAACCGTCACGCAGATTGGGGCCCGTTTCTTATTCCTTGGAAAATGGAGTGTTATTGAAACCTGGACAAAACTGGCCTACGAAGTAAATATATCAGCCGATCCTGGTTCAAACGATGGTGTTTTCATTTCAAACTTTGCCAATACAGGTAGTTCGGGAATACCTGCCGGCGCGACTATTGCCGGCACTTCGATCGTGCTGGATGCGAACCAGGTTATTGGTGACGGATTGATCATAAATGGCTCAGGAAACCTCTCCGGTACTAAAATAAATTGGAATTATACGCTGGATGACGGAGCAGATATTATTCATGCTATTGCAACATACACAAAGCAGTAACTATTTTTTTGCCGGATAACGTTTTTGCTTGTTCTGAATTTCCCGGATAACTTCTTCATACATTTTTGCCATTTCCATGGGATTCTGGCTGTAATGCTTCATATTTGCATCATACCGGCTGCGGGTGATATTATACTTTGCAAAGATGCCATCATAATAAAAACCTGTTTTATCCTTTGATACCAGCCCTTCGTTTCGTTCAAGAAGAAGGGCTGCTTCAACCATGTGTACATCGGTGAGCAGGAGGATCATCTTTTCACGGGTAATCAGTGAATCGGCAGGGATGGGATCAGTTGCAGCCGGAGCATCCTTTTTTTCTGCACAGGAACCAAGCATGAAAACCAGGCAAACAGCAACCCGAAAAGGGAAATGTAAGATCATTTCTTTCGCGCCTGGTATTCTTTATTCAATGCATCCAGCACCGAACGGGTAATATCAAGCGTATCGTTCGACACGAGGATCTCCCCGCCGGCTTTATATCCCATGATATAATCGAACTGATACTGCCGGTTAAATCGTTTTAAAAAAGATGTTACACTATCAACCAGCTGCATATTCATACTCATCTCCTGTTCAGCAACCTGCTGGGTATAACGTTCTTTTTTCTGCATGAGCATCTGTTGCTTTTCCATCAGTTGTTCATAAATCACTTTTGCTTTATCTTCAGCTAGGGCATTGGTTGACATCTGTCGTTGAAAATCATTCGCCTCTTTCTCTAACGCTGATTGCTCTGACAACACTTCCGTTTGTAACCGTTTTCCGGTACTCTCCAGGTCCTTACGGAGAACTTTAACATAATCGTAATGTGTGTTAAGGCTGTCGATATTTACAAAAACTACCGACAATGACTTTCCCGAAACATTCTGAACTGAGAGCGGGATGGAGGCTTCCGGTGATTTCCTGCTTGTAAAAAAAAGCACGTATAGCACAACCAGGCCAACCAAGAGAATTAGCCCTAACAACGTATTGAAGTTAAAGGTAAAAAATGCAGGTTTGCCAGGTACAAGTGATTGATTAATGGGTTCCTTTTCGTGGTAATGAACCTCCGACTCCTGAACAACGTCAGGTTTATCTTTACTTTCTTCTTGCATGTTGATTTGTTTAATTTCCTAATTCTGACATAAATTTTATACGCATCAGACGAATTTCCTCTTCGGTAAATTCGTCCTCGCCTAATTCTTTCAGGGCATCTTCAATGGAATCGGATTCTGCTTTACGGAAGTACTCAAAGATTTCCTCCTGGTGATAGGGATCTACGAATTCATCGATATAATACTTGATATCGATTTTGGTCCCTGAACTGACAATGCTCTCAATTTCCGTGATTAGTTCGTCAAAACTCAGGTTTTTCGCCAGTGCAATGTCCTCAAGCGCAACTTTACGGTCAATGCTCTGAATGATAAATACCTTGATCCCCGATTTATTCACGACCGATTTCACAACCATATCCATCGGGCGGATTATTTCATTCTCCTCGACATATTCCTTAATCAGATCGAGGAATGGCTTGCCGTATTTCAGCGCTTTACCTGAGCCAACCCCGGTTATCTGTTTCAGTTCATCGACAGCAATCGGATATTGAATGGCCATATCTTCAAGCGAAGGATCCTGAAAGATGACGAATGGCGGCAGTTTCTCCTTCCGGGCAATTTCTTTACGGAGATCTTTAAGCAGTGCAAACAATGTTTTATCGGCTGTACTGCTCTTTGAGCCCAGCGCTTCAAAAAGTTCCTCCTCTTCCGGATTTTCAAAGTCATGATCATCAACGAGCATGACCGAATGAGGATCTTTCAGGAACTGCGTTCCTTCCGGACTGATTTTTAACAAACCGTAATTTTCAATATCTTTCGTAAGCAGTCGTTCAATCAGGGTTTGCCTTATTACAGCATTCCAAAATTTTTCATCCCGGTCGGCGCCTTTTCCAAAAACTTCAAGTTTATTGTGCTTATAAGATTTGATTGTTGCCGCACTTTTTCCGAGGATGATGTTGATAATGTGCTTGTTTTTAAACTGTTGTTTTACAGCGATTACGGTCTCAAGCACCAGCTGAACATATTGCTTCCCTTCAAATTTTTTCTTTGGATGCATACAATTGTCACAGTTCTGACAGTTATCTTCCGTGTAGATTTCTCCAAAATAATGCAGGAGTTGTTTGCGCCGGCATACCGATGATTCGCTGTACGAAACAGTTTCCATCAGTAACTGTTTGGCAATTTCCTGCTCTGCCACCGCCTTGCCCTTCAGGAATTTTTCAAGTTTCTGAATGTCATCGTAACTATAAAAGGCAATACAGTTTCCTTCGCCGTCATCGCGTCCGCCACGGCCTGTTTCCTGGTAATAACCTTCGAGGCTTTTGGGCATATCGTAATGGATTACAAAGCGCACGTCAGGTTTATCAATCCCCATTCCAAAAGCAATGGTGGCAACGATCACATCCACCTCCTCCATCAGGAATTTATCCTGGTTCTGACGTCGTGTTGTGGCGTCCAGCCCGGCATGGTAGGGTAAAGCCTTTATTCCGTTTACCACGAAACTCTCGGCAAGTTCTTCTACTTTCTTGCGGCTCAGACAATAAACAATGCCTGACTTCCCTGCATGTCCCTTGATAAACTTGATGATATCCTTGGTAACATTTTTCGTTTTGGCGCGAACTTCATAATACAGATTTGGCCTGTTAAATGACGAGAGAAATACACTCGCATCCATCATGTTCAGGTTTTTCTGAATGTCCTGCTGTACTTTGGGAGTTGCCGTTGCCGTAAGCGCTATGACCGGGACCTTTTGTCCGATTGCATCAATGATCGGCCTGAGCCTCCGGTACTCCGGCCTGAAATCATGGCCCCATTCAGAGATACAATGCGCCTCATCAATGGCATAAAAGGATATCTGTATGTTCTGGAGAAATTCAATATTTTCCTCTTTCGTTATGGTCTCAGGCGCTACATAAAGCAATTTGGTCTTGCCATCAACAATATCCTGTTTAACCTGCGTAATCTCCTGCTTGCTAAGCGAAGAATTCATAAAATGGGCAATATTGTTCTCCGTACCGAAACTCCTGATGGAATCCACCTGGTTTTTCATGAGGGCAATAAGCGGAGAAACAATGATGGCTGTTCCCGGTTTCATCATTGCAGGAAGCTGATAACAGAGCGATTTCCCTCCACCGGTAGGCATGATGACAAAGGTGTCGAGGTTTGCCAGAACGCTTCGGATAATGGCCTCCTGGTTACCCTTAAAGCTGTCATATCCAAATACTTTCTTCAATACCTCGTGAAGCTTGTGCTCGTCCTTGCTGGTTGCCATGTTAGGACTTTGATTTATTTTAGTACTTTTGTTCAGAATAGTTGATTTTTATACTTTTACAATGCTTATATACAAATGTAAGTATAAACGAACGGAATAAACAAGTTTTTTAAAAAAAAATTGTGCATTGAAAATAAATCAGGCATTAAAAGCAATCGCAATCAATACCATAAGAGAGGAAGCGAACGCGATAACAAATTTAATAAAATCTGTTAATACTGATTTTTTATCCTGCGTTGATCTTATTCTGCACTCTAAAGGTCGTGTTATAATTACCGGAATCGGGAAAAGCGCCATTATCGGGCAAAAAATCGTTGCGACACTGAACTCTACGGGTACACCCTCCAGTTTTTTACACGCCGCTGATGCCATTCACGGAGATTTGGGTACAATTCAGAAGGAGGATATCGTGGTTTGCCTTTCTAAGAGCGGTGAAACGCCTGAAATCAAAATACTGATCCCGCTGCTCAAGGAATACGGAAGTTCGCTTATCGCAATCGTAGGGAACACGGATTCTTACCTTGCCAGGCAGTCCGACCTGGTTATTGACACCACAGTATCGAAGGAAGCTTGCCCGAATAACCTTGCACCTACTTCGAGTACTACTGCACAAATGGTGATGGGCGACGCATTAGCCGTATGTTTGCTCGAAGCCCGCGGGTTCACAACCAGTGATTTTGCCCGGCTCCATCCCGGGGGCGCTCTCGGGAAACAACTCTACCTGAAGGTAAGTGATCTCTACCCCGGGAATCGGGTTCCGCAAGTGCAGCATAATGATACCATTCAGAAGGTCATTATCGAAATTTCATCGAACCGGCTGGGAGCGACGGCTGTATTGAATGGTACAAAACTGACTGGAATCATAACCGATGGGGACCTGCGCCGGATGCTTGAAAAAAATGAGGAGATCGGTAAACTGACTGCATCCGATATCATGACGAAAAATCCCAGGACGATTGCTTCCGACACCCTGGTTGTAAATGCATTGAGCCTCATGCGCCATAATAACATTACCCAACTGCTCGTTGTTGATAAGAATAAATATAAGGGAGTCGTACACCTTCACGATATCCTCCGTGAAGGAATCTTATAGCAATGAGGCGTTTCCTGTTATTTTTTTCTTTCCTGCTGATCATCCCCTGTGCGCTGTTTGCCCAGATTACCAAAATAATGGGATCAGTACATGACCTGCAAACAGGAGAAGCCATCCCGTTTGTCAATATTGTAATTCCGGGAACTACGGTTGGAACGCTCACTGATTTTAATGGAAATTATGCCCTTGAATTCAAACACAAGGGCGATTCGATCAAAGCTTTTCTTATTGGATATAATGGGATTACCAGGAAAATCAGCAGGAATCAGTTTCAAACCATCCATTTTGAACTTACTCCGCAAAATCTGAACCTGCCTGAAGTCACAATTAAATACCAGGGTAATCCGGCTGAGGCAATCATCGGGAAAGTGATCAGGAACAAAGAAAAGAACAACCTTCAATCATTTGAAACTTATCAGTATGAAGCCTACACAAAAATTGAACTGGATGCCAATAACATTACCGACCAGTTTAAAAACAGAAAAATCCTGAAAGATTTTGAGTTCGTGTGGAGTTATCTTGATACTTCAACCCTGAATGGAAAAACCTATCTCCCTGTTTTCATCACTGAGACCATGTCGGATGTTTACTTCCGCAAATCGCCGCGATCAAGGAAAGAAATTATCACCGCCTCCTCAATCTCTGGTCTGAAAAACGCAAGTGTATCGCAATTCCTTGGAAATATTTCAGAGCAGGTGGATGTATACAAAAACTTTATCCCCCTCTTTGAAAAGAACTTTGTTAGTCCCATCTCCGATTTTGCAATCGATTACTACAAATTTTATCTTGTCGACAGCGCTTACATGGGCGACAAGTGGTGCTATCACATCATGTTTAAGCCCAGGCGAAAGCAGGAACTGACCTTCACCGGAAATCTCTGGATCAACGACACCTCGTTTGCTGTAAAGCAACTGGAAATGCATATTGCCGACGATGCCAATGTCAATTTTATCAATGCCCTGGAGGTTGAACAGGAATTTGAATGGACCGGCAATTTGTTCTGGATGCTGACCAGGGATAAACTTAACGCCGATTTCAATATTTTCGACAATTCTAAAAAAACGATCGGTTTCTTCGGGCACAGGACCACAATTTACCGGAATTTTCAGTTCGACATCCCTGAAAGCAAACGGTTCTTCCGTCTTCCAACCGATGTTTTCATCGATCCCAATGCAACTGATAAATCCAGGGAGTTCTGGGTTGAAACCAGGCCGGAGAAACTAAGTGACAAAGAAGAAGGCATATATACGATGGTCGATTCGGTGCAAGCCGTACCCAGGTACAAAACTTATGAAGATATTTTATACGGACTGTTTACCGGATATTTTAAATGGGGAAAAATCGAGATCGGGCCCTACTCCAGTGTCTTTAGCTACAACGGGATTGAAGGGGCCCGGTTTAAAATAGGTATGCGTACTGCAAACAGGTTCAGCAAAAAAATACAACTCGGAGCTTACCTGGCCTACGGAACGTATGACCAAGCCTTTAAATATGGAGGAGACCTCATATATATGGTCAGTAAAAATCCCCGCCGCGACCTTACCGCTTCCTTTAAGTATGACGTCGAACAACTTGGATCAAGTCCATATGCAATTTCAACTGACAATATTCTCGCATCCCTTTTCACCCGCGGGCCCAACAATAAACTCACGATGGTGCGCGATTACCGGGTGGCTTATGAGCATGAATGGTTCACAGGTCTGATTAACCGGATACATCTCATTCACCGGGAGATTTTTCCGCTTGGATCAACTGAATTCATCATCTTTCCCGATCAAAGAACCGATCCGCAGTTTATGAATTCAATTTTTACTTCCGAGATCCGGTTTGATACAAGACTTTCATTCCGTGAACGATTCATTTCAGCTGAGTTTGCAAGGGTGACCATCAGCTCAACCTACCCGATTACTCAGTTAAGTTTTACCATTGGTATTCCCGGCGTGTTCAAAAGTGATTATGGATATCAAAAACTTGTGATGAATGTTTCAGAATGGTTCCATTTCAAGACCATCGGATGGTCGAAATATATCATTGAAGCAGGTAAGATCTGGGGAACTTTGCCTTACCCCCTGCTGAAAATTCATGATGGGAACCAATCGTTTTTCTATGATGATCATGCCTCAAACCTGATGGATTACTACGAATTCGCAAGCGATGCCTGGCTAAGCGCCTCGTACACCCATCATTTCGACGGATTGTTATTCAACAAAATACCCTTGTTCCGAAAGTTGAAATGGAGAGAGGTGGCACACCTTCGTGGCGTTTACGGAACTTTGAGCGACAAAAATGCGCTTTATTCCCTCTTCCCGGGCAACCTGAGGTCGTTTTCAAGTCAACCCTACTGGGAGGCCGGCGCCGGCATCGAAAATATTTTTAAAGTCATCCGGATTGATGCCATATGGCGCATGAGCCACCTCTATGATGAAGCAAATCCAAATGTTTCAAAATTCGGAATTTTTATTTCGTTATTCTTTTCTTTCTAATTTTGTTGACACAAATGCTGTTGCCCATCTAAAACCGACTACATGATCCTCAGAACCGAAAAAATCGTTAAAAAATACCGCAAACGCACGGTCGTCAATGAGGTTTCCATTGAATTAAACCAGGGTGAAATCGTCGGCCTGCTGGGGCCCAATGGAGCCGGGAAGACTACTTCATTCTACATCATTGTCGGCTTGATAAAACCCCTCACCGGGGAGGTATTTCTTGACGACCTTAACATCACCAGGGAACCGATGTATAAAAGGGCCCAGCGGGGTATCAGTTACCTGCCACAGGAAGCGTCCATTTTCAGGAAACTAAGCGTTGAAGATAATATCAGAGCCATACTTGAATTCACCGGGCTTTCAAAGAGCCTGCAGAGAGAACGCCTTGAAAAATTACTGGATGAATTCGGGCTGCAACATGTCAGGAAGAGCCAGGGGATAACACTTTCGGGTGGTGAACGCAGACGATGTGAAATAGCGCGTTCACTTGCCGTCGATCCAAAGTTTGTATTGCTCGATGAACCCTTTGCAGGCATCGACCCCATAGCTGTGGAAGATATTCAGCAAATTGTGACCAAACTGAAAGAGAAAAATATCGGCGTTCTCATCACCGACCACAATGTACATGAAACCCTGTCGATAACCGATCGCTCCTATCTTTTATTTGAAGGGTCGATACTTCGCGCAGGGACAGGCCAGGAACTTGCCGATGATCCGCACGTGCGCAAGGTTTACCTTGGACAAAATTTTGAGCTCCGGTAGGCGTTCAAACCTTCATCCTTTAATCCGTTATATAGTGTTGAAAAAAGATCGATATAAGCACGTACAGCGCGATAATGAGAGGAATAGCGCTCAGGAAAAACAGGATAAAAAGCACGACAGAAAAAATCAACAAAATATAACGTAACTGATTCCCTTTCCAGGCAAGATTCTTAAACTTCATCGAAAAAATCTTAAAGTCCGAAATCAGTAAATAGGAAAAGAAAACCGCCAGAATGGTGAGAATGCGTGTGTTCGAAAAGAAAGTCACAAGAAAATCAAGGTGTACCAGGCTGAACAGCTGGGGCTGTACAAACAGCACCAATGGTATGGAGGCAAAGAAAATTGCATTGGCCGGCGTAGGCAATCCAATAAAATTAACCTCCTGCCTCAGGTCAATATTGAATTTTGCAAGCCGAAGGGCTGAGCATACCGGGATTAACATTGCGAAATAGGGTGTAATGTGCATCTGTTCAAGTACATTGCAACTCCCGGCGCATTGAACCGAGATCATCTGGAAAATCATGATCCCCGGCGCCACCCCGAAAGAAACAACATCGGCCAATGAGTCAAGTTGCTTGCCCAGTTCAGTATGGGCTTTGAGTATCCGTGCCGCATTGCCATCCAAAAAATCGAAAACGGCTGCAAGAAAGATAAACAAAGAGGCATAGATATAGTTGCCCTCAAACGTGAATGTAAGTGAGATCAAACCACTTAACAGGTTCAACATTGTGATGGCATTCGGAATGTGCTGCTTTATTTTCATTTGTTAAAATTTAATTGTTACCGGTCGGTCTAATGGAATATTATTGATTATCATTCATTGTTTGCATGATTATGTTCTAATGGATATGTTTAAAAAGGAATTTCCACCAAAATTACCGATAATTTAATAGTCAACCCTTAATTTTTTCATATTGATTCAGCAGGGATTATTCCCGGCTTCCTATATAATTTCATACTTTTACCTGTGAATACAATAACAAGGATCAGGGTAAATCTTATTCTTATGCAACAACCATTTATCAAGACAATTTGCCTCTCGGTGCTGATGACTATTTTTGCAGCCGGTGCCAGCGCTCAGTTCAATATTTCAGCTGAATTCAGACCGCGCTTTGAATATCGCGACGGTTATGCCAGGTTAAGGGATTCGAGCCAAACCCCCTACTTTGACATCCTGGGACGAAACAGGCTTATTTTCGATTATAAGAATGAACGGTTTATGGCAAAGTTTTCCATTCAGCATGCATACACCTATGGAGAAAACAACTATTCTTCAGATACAATTACCCGAAATACCATCAATATATACGAAGGATGGTTCAAGTATAACTTTACGAAATGGATAGGCATAAAAATTGGCCGGATGGAATTAATTTATGATGATTCGCGGCTGCTGGGAAATTCAAACTGGGGGCCCAGGGGCGCCACGCACGATCTTGCATTGGTTCAGTGGGAAGTTGCTACGGAGGGATACAGAGGAGATTTTGGTTTTGCAATTAACAACACAGCGCCCCCGGGCGCTTTCATGGCTTCTTACCCCCTCATTAACTATAAGTACATGAGTTATCTTTATGAACAAAAGAAATTTCTGAAGGATAAACTCACTTTCAGTGTCATTGCGCTCCTTGATGTATTTCAAAAAGGGAGCACAACAACCAAGACCAATTCCACCCGATACGACACGCTTTATGTCACGAATATAAACCATGATACGATTGGTACGACCGTGATGCCTACCACAACCACCACATCGGTTACGCATTCATACCCCGATCAGTTATATGGCAGGTTTACCTTTGGCGGTACTGCCGGTTATACTTCCGGCAAACTGAAATTGTTCTTTGCAGGTTATTACCAGTCGGGTCATTTTAAAGACGGGAGGAAGCTCAATGCCGGTTATTATGGTGGATACGCATCATACAAGATATTAAAGCCTTTCACTTTGCTGGTTGGATACGAACGACTTAGCGGCAATGATTATTCTGATACCGAGGGCTTGAAAACCAAATCCACCTCATTTTCAGTATTATATCCAACAAGTCATAGCTTTTATGGGTATATGGATATGTTTGCTGTTCAGGTCATAAGCGGAAACAGTGCCGGATTGACCGATCTATATGCAAAAGGTACGCTGGTACTCGGCAATAAGACTTCCCTTGAAGCAACCTACCGGATGTTCGGCCTGGCAAAGGGTTATTTGCCTGCAGCGGTCAAGAAGCCTGGAGATCTTCCCTATGCCGAGGTTGGAAAGAATCTGGGTTCCGAGGTTGATTTAATGGTGATTTATAAACCTGTACCCAATTTTGAGATCAATGCGGCCTATTGCTTTTTCCTGCCGACTGCAACCATGGAACGGCTGAACGGATTGAATGAAGGGACAAGCAAATGGGCTCAGTATGCCTACGTCATGCTGACTTATAAACCAAATTTTTTCAATTCTGAAAAACACTGATCAGCCCACGTTTTTTTTACAGACCTTTGCCGGAAATAATTTCTGATGATCGACCTTGAAACGATCCGCATATCAGATTATAATTATCCATTACCTGCCGACCGGATTGCTCAGTTTCCATTACCTGAGCGGGATGGATCCAGGTTGCTCATATACAGCAATGGTCACTTCGGTCAGGATATGTTTTCCAATATAGCTGACCATCTGCCAAAAAATAGTTTGCTGGTGTTTAACGATACCAGGGTGATCAGGGCTCGTCTTTTTTTCAACAAAACCACCGGAGCACATATAGAAATATTTTGTCTGGAACCATTAACCCCAACCACTGAGATCCAGGCAGCATTTCATCAGCAAACCAGGTCGACATGGAAATGCCTGATTGGCAACTTGAAACGATGGAAATCAGGCATCCTGGTTCATGAAATCAACCATGAAGGGAGCTTGTATCAATTATATGCCGAACGTCTGCGCGATTGCGGTGATGGAAGCTTTGAGATTTCTTTTCACTGGAATCCACCGGAAAAATCATTTTCTGAAATGCTTATGTTGATGGGCCTTATCCCACTTCCTCCTTATATCCACCGTCACACGGAATCCATTGACACAGAGCGTTACCAGACTATTTACGCGATCAACGAAGGCTCGGTCGCTGCACCAACTGCAGGCTTGCATTTTACAGCCCCCTTGATGCATAAATTGCGGCAACATGACATTGCGATTGAAAAAATCACACTGCATGTGGGTATCGGGACATTCAGGCCTGTTACTGTCGATTACATCAAAGATCACGTGATGCACCATGAGAGAATTGTTGTTGCAAAAGATACCATTGAACGGCTTTTGAACAATCCCGGCAAGCCTGTTTTCGCGGTTGGAACTACATCGGCAAGAACCCTTGAAAGCCTCTACTGGCTCGGTGTCAGATTGATCAATGAGGGATCTTCGTTGGTTCCAGCAGTACCTCAATGGTATCCATATCATCGTGGAGAAAAATCTGATCCGACAGTTCAGCATGCCCTTGAATCCCTTCTTGGATACCTGAATACACATAAACTTGAGGAATTTACCGGGGAAACACAACTTATGATCGTCCCAGGCTACCAATACAGGCTGCTGTCAGGCCTGATAACCAACTTTCATATGCCGCAAAGCACATTGCTTTTATTGGTTGCTGCACTAATCGGTGAGAATTGGAAGAAGGCATATGATTTCGCACTATTAAATGGATTCAGATTTCTCAGTTACGGAGATTCCTGCCTCTTTTTTAATCAAGGGAAATAATTGCATATAGATTTGTATCTTTGCATATAATTGTGTTTTTAATTCAGTAACCATGACCTCAGGTATCTTATTGATTTTCGGACTCGGCACCACTGAGTTGCTGCTTATTGCTTTAGTAATCCTGCTGCTTTTTGGCGGCAGAAAAATTCCCGAACTCATGAAAGGTTTGGGCAAAGGGGTTAAAAGCTTTAAAGATGGTATGGATGGCATGGAAGAGGAGTTAAAAAAGCCCTCTGAAAAAACTCCTCCGGCGGACCAAACTGAAAAGAAAGTTTAAAATATACGATAACCCTCCCGATGTAAGTTTTCCAAATAAACCGGAAGATTTGCTCTTTCATTCACAATTTGTGAGTAATCCCTTCCTTTTAATTTAATCTAAATGTAAAACTGTCAATTCAGCGACATTTACAAGTAACATATAAATCATATATGTACTTTTGGACATATTATTCAAATACTGATTTTTACCGAACATGAAATATCTATAAGCACAATGATCCCTCAAAACATGAATAATAATGCGGGTATTCCGTGTAACCGCTGTGTAAAAACAAATATCAGCCCGGCATTTTATTCATCCCGTTTGGTAAAAATAACCACCAGGATATCGAAGTCGTCATTGAACTGGCCGAATTTTTCAAAATCGTCAATCTAATATCGTTTTGTATGGCACAGAAAATTATCGCAGGTGTTACCGTCGATTTAAATGAAGAGGGTTATTTCACAAATCCTTCCCAATGGACCAAAGAACTGGCAGCAGAGGTGGCAATGGAATCAGGAATCCTTCTGACGGATAAACATTATGCCATTCTGGATTTCCTTCGCGAACGGTATTCCAAAGGGGAAGCCCTGACGATTCGTTCGGTCGGGAACGCTGGCATTGTCGATATCAAGGGGTTTTATGGCCTGTTTCCCGGTGCTCCGATGAAAAAGGCAGCAAAGATCGCAGGAATTCCTAAACCATCATCCTGTATGTAACCTTGTATAGAATAAAATTGAGCCATTTTATGTTCGTAAATTAAAACAACAATGGTAAAAGAAGAATTTCCATTGAAAAAAGTCTGCCTCATTTGTGCCAAAGGCGCCATTGAAGATGTTTATGCTGCTTTGGTAATGAGCAATGGCGCCGTCATGGAAGGTATTGAAACCAAAATTTTCTTCACCTTTTTCGGCATCGATGCCATCACAAAAAAAACCATGAACAGCCTGCACACCAGTACCATTGGCAACCCGGCTTTGCGCATGCCAGGCGGGTTGTCCTTTCCGACACTTCTTGGTTTAATCCCGGGAGTCGAAGCCGGTGTTTCTGCCATGATGCGCAGCAAAATAGACAAACTTGATATCCCACCAGTCAAGGAATTCCTTGAGATGATCGAAGCGGGGGGCGGTGAAATTTACGCCTGTAAACTGGCGATGGATATGTTCAAACTGAAAAAGGAAGACTTGTGGGACGGCGTTAAGGATGTGCTGACAGTCGGCCAGTTTTATGAGATGTGCGGGGGCCTTCAAACCCAGATCATCTTTACCTGATCTGATACTGCTCCACTTGCGAAGATAAAAACCCATTCATGCTGTACCCTTGAGTGGGTTTTTTTATTGTATTAAGCCAACATCAACCGTTTTTGCTGATCTGCTGAAGCAGGTCCGGATATACAATTTTTATGGTCCGCCCATTCAGGAGAAGAATACCCTCTTCTTTGAATTTTGTGAGGACACGTGTGGTGCTTTCCCTTGACACTCCTATAAGATCGGCAAACTCCTGGCGCGAAAAGGGCACTTCAAACGAGTCGGACTCATAAATGATCTTTGAAAAATAAAGCAGTGCATCGGCTACCCTGCCATAGGTTTTTTTTTGTGACTGGTTCATGAACCGGTGAAAATTGCTGAGACTGTCGCGGCTCACTGCTACGAGGATTTCATATGCAAAATTTCCGTTCTGCCTAATAAGTCGGTTAAAAATATTGAGATCAATGTAACATACTGTTATATCTTCCAGTGCTGCATAAGAGTAATGGTTGATCCTGTCGCCAAAAAGTGATGGTAATCCAAGATAGTTGTATTTTTTTACGATCTGCAAAATCTGCTCCTTATCATTTGATCCCTTCTGATATTCTTTAACAAGGCCCGATTTCAAATAAATAATATGGGATGTCATTGACCCTTCGTGCAGGATAATGTCACCCTTATTAAAAGATGCTTCCCGGCTGTTTTCATTTACCTGGTCGATTTCATTGAGATTCAGGGCTGCTGCTGCACAGGATTTAAGATTACAGTCGCGGCAATTGATCTTTTCATGGCTATATCTGGTCATAATCCCTGGGTGTGATAGCAGAATTCCTTATCGTTATTTCCATGTGGCATCATTGTCAGAATCTGGCAATTGCCCAACCTGTTTTTCCATTGGGCATATAAATATTGTTCACTTGCTTTCAGTATTATGCAGGTCTGAATAGCACATGGTAATATCAATTTGTTAAAAGTGTCAAAGATATACAAATGTCTATAAAAAATCAATCCTGGTCATGGCCGATTCAGATTATTGCGACTCGATTTTTGTAATTTCGCTGGCTGAATAATCATTGCAAACCAATAAACACCAAACCTCATGACAATGGAGCAATATTTCGGGCAATTCCGAAAAAACATTATCGGAAACGAGTGTGATTATGTTTCTTCTTATGGAAAAAAAAGGATGATATATGCTGATTGGGTTGCAAGTGGCAGGATGTATTTTCCGATCGAGAAAATCATGATTGAATCCATTGGTCCGTTTGTCGGAAATACCCATACCGAGACGAGTGAAGTAGGAAAACTAATGACCCGGGCATACCACCTTGCCCATCAGAAAATCAAGGCCCATGTCAATGCCAATGTGGAAGATGTGATAATCACAACCGGTTTTGGCATGACAGGAGCTGTAGTGAAATTTCAGCGTATCCTTGGGTTAAAGCCTTGTCCGGACGAATCGCATAGTCATTTTACCGATGAATCGCAAAAACCGGTTGTGTTTGTCACCCATATGGAACATCATTCCAATCAGACAACCTGGTTTGAGACCATTGCCGATGTTGTGGTTGTTGAGCCTGGGAAAGACCTCTTGGTCGATTTAAACCATTTGGAAATCGCATTAAAGAAATATGCGCACCGAAAAATAAAGATAGGAGCTTTTACCGCCTGTTCCAATGTAACCGGTATCCGAACTCCATATCATGCCATGGCACGGCTAATGCACCAACACAATGGTCTGGTTTTTATCGATTTTGCAGCATCTGCTCCCTATGACGACATTGACATGCACCCAGCCGACCCCCTGGAGAAACTGGATGCTGTTTTCTTTTCTCCCCATAAATTCTTAGGCGGGCCAGGTGCATCCGGAGTGCTGATTTTCGATTCCCGATTGTATACGATGAAAGTGCCGGATCAACCTGGTGGTGGCACGGTTGACTGGACAAACCCCTGGGGAGAACACAAATACATTGATGACATTGAGATCC
>Ga0247840_10006850_pt1 | contig 16159 bp, 24 predicted proteins | sample LaCruzMarch2015__FD_192404 | JGI IMG/M metagenome (GOLD analysis project Ga0247840, IMG submission 192404) | Freshwater microbial communities from meromictic Lake La Cruz, Castile-La Mancha, Spain - LaCruzMarch2015_17m | ecosystem: Environmental > Aquatic > Freshwater > Lake | place: Spain... | reverse complement strand
CAGGCACCATTCCTAAAGAACAGTTTGAATTTCAAGCCATACTGGCCAGCATTGGTCCTGTGATCAATCAAATATCTGCCAAAGAGTTACAAGACAAAGGAGTGCTGTCACAGTGTCATGTGAACGTGGTGCAGCTGGTGGACACAGTGGTGCACAGAAATTATCAAGAAGAATTAAAATATCTTATGACCCATGAACCACGCATGAAATTTTTATCCAAGATGCTGATGAGAATCAAAGATACAGGCAACACACTAATATTAGTGGATAGATTAGCAGCAGGGGAAATGTTACAAAAATTAATACCAGATTCGGTGTTCATACAAGGAGAAATGAAACTGGCTGAGCGTAAAGAGGAGTATGATCAAATATCCAGTTCAACCAATAAAGTTTTAATTGCCACCTACGGTGTGGCTTCTGTAGGTATTAATATTCCCAGAATTTTTAATCTAGTTTTAATTGAACCTGGCAAGAGCTTTGTGAGAGTGATACAGAGCATTGGCAGAGGCATCCGTAAGGCACAAGACAAAGACTTTGTACAGATTTGGGACATCACGTCCAGCTGTAAATTTGCCAAAAGGCACTTAACCCAAAGGAAAAAGTTTTACAAAGAAGCAAACTATCCTTTCACAATGGAAAAAATGGAGTGGAATTAAAATTATGAGAATATTAACAGTGGACAACAACACTTTCTTGCTGTCCAAAATGCCTGATCAAATCACTGAAGACATCAGTTTCAGTGTGCTGGACAACAGCAATCCCAAAGATCCTGATTTCTTTTTTATGCCTTTGATCTTTATAGAAAGTTTTTCAAGCCCAGCCATAGTGTTGGAGATAGGCGGACATGAGATCAGCATGCCTTTGGATTGGAGTGTGGCCGTGGGAGATCCAGAAAGCGGTTATGATCTGCAGATTATTCCTTTGACCAGTCTCAGCGACAGAGGATTTGAAGCATTTTCGATTAATCCTTTGACAGGATTCAGACCTGAATTCTTAAACATCAATGTGATTAATTTTTACAATGATGTCAAATGGTATTTTCCCAAGGTCAAAAACAATCAATTGATCACAACTCCTTTGACTGATTTGCCCAAATCCAAATGTGTGTTTTTTATCAAAGATGTGAGCCGGCAATGTGAAAGCATTGACCATTCACTGTTGTACTGATGACAAAAAAGAAGAAAAAAATAGAACCAGATTCAATAATAAATCTATTTCCTACAGAAGAGGAACAAACAGATTTATCTTGGATGATAGATGGAGTCAAATTGCCTCCAACCAACACTAATAAACCAAAAGGACAAAAAAATGAAACTGTTAAACGATCTGTTAAAAAACACAGATAAAATATTGATTAGAAACCTAGTGATATTTCACACACTAATTATTGCCATAAGCAATTATCTTGTGACCATAAGATTTAATTTATTTTCGGAAAAAATCAACATACTAGGTTGGGAAACCAGTTTTCCATTGGCAGCAGCCGCATTCACTTTTCCATTGGTGGTGGTGGCCAGTGACCTCACCGTGAGAATGGTGGGCAAACACACTGCAAGAGCAGTGGTAGCTATGTCGATGATCCCTGCCATACTTGCTTCAGTGTTGGTGTTGCTGATATTGAAAGATCCACATGCTATTAGAGTTGGCATTGCTTCAGGATCTGCCTATGCCATAGGAACCATGTTGGATGTGTATGTGATGCAGTGGATTAGAGAAAAATGGTCAGACAATTGGTGGTTGGCGCCGGCGATGAGCACTGTGGCTGCCAACGTGATTGACACTTATACATTTTTTTACACAGCATTTTATCCGCAACCTTGGGTGCATGCAGTGGCGTTCAATAACACATTGGTAAAAATTATTGTGGGCTTTGCGGTATTCCTGCCTGCTTATGGAATGCTATTGATGTACCTACAGAAAAAATTAAAAAGACGCTTGGTAGGCTAATGCAAGAGAAACCATACAGATATAAAAAAGGCAAAACTTATATACATGAATCGCCTGATGGAGGTCAAACTGTGTATGCACGAGAGGTCGACTCCAATCAAAGACATTTGGTTTATAGAAGTGAGGAAACAGTGCTGGAAGAAGAAAGCCAAATGCGAGCGCAGTATGTAAATGAGGATGCCATAAAACTCTGTATGCAAAATAAAGGCTTGCAGAAAGCATGGGAAAAGTATATAGTATTGTTAAAACTATCAGGCTTCAACGATGAGTAAATTACCATTAAAAGATATCTTGGCAGCTATAGATATGAACGCTAAAAATGTTTGGGATGAGCTGTCTGATGAGGAACAAAAACAGGTAAGTTTCTTTTTGCTAAACAGATATGCCAGTGCTGTGAAAGGCAACAACACACAGAAAGAATTGGCCATATTCAAAACCAACGAATACTACAACAAAAATTTCTTTACTATACAGAAACATAAAAAATTGTTATGGTATTTGTTGTGCATGACTGCCAATGAAAAGAAAGATATCAGATATCATGAATGGATAGGTTACAAATTGAAAGATGCTGGATCACAAAACAAAGCCATCAAGTTTTTGAAAGAACTATATCCCAACATGAAGGAAGATGAAATTGAGTTGTTGGCCAAAATCAACAGCAAAGAAGAATTAAAAGAGTTGGCTGAAGCACATGGCATGGACAAAACAGAAATTAAGAAAACGCTATGATTGATAGACCATACACTTGTCAATACTGTCAAACCAGTTATACCAAAGAAAAAACACTGGCAGTGCATCTGTGTGAACAAAAACGTAGACATTTGCAAAAAGATGAACGCAGAGTGCAGTTGGGTTACATGACTTTTGTAAGATTCTATCAAATATCACAAAAACTGGATGGCACTAAAACCTATGAAGAATTTTGCAAGTCACCCTATTATAATGCTTTTGTTAAATTTGGATCATTTGTGTCCAATGTCAAACCCATGTATCCAGAAAATTATATCGACTATGTGATCAAAAGTGGAGTTAAATTAGATCATTGGTGCAGAGAAGAACTGTATGAAAAATATGTGTTGGAGTTAATACTGAAAGAATCCATGGAACCTGCTGTGGAAAGATCCATTAAGAACATGATGGATTGGGCCGACAATCACAGTGCTGATTGGAAGGATTATTTTAGATATGTGAGCTTGCCTAGAGCAGTGTATGACATTAAAGATGGCAAAATTTCTCCTTGGTTAATATTAAACAGCAGCACAGGCAAAGACATGATGAGCAAACTTAACAATGAACAATTGAGTATACTTTATCATGTGTTAAATCCAGAACATTGGTCATTAAAATTTAAAAGACATCCAGCAGACATAGAGTTAATTAAGGAAATAATTAAAGAAGCCAAACTGTAAATGAAATCAAAAGAAGTCAATTACAAATCAAAAAAATTTTGTCATATGTGTAAAAAAATTACTCCTCATGGAAAAGATGCCAGTTGTGCCATTACCAATTATGGAAAAAATCCATATATTCCTTGGCAATGTACCATTTGTTATCCTACCTCTCTTGACAAACTATTATCTACGAAGTTATAATAAATTATGCCCGATATTGATATAGACTTTGCTGATAGAACGGTGGTGTTAGAAAAATTCAAACACAGAATTGCCAAACTAGACACAGGCAAGAAACACAACACTGGAATTTACTTCACAGAAATTCCTCACAATCCTGTGGATAATATGTCCACACTCAATTACGAAGAAGCTGAAAACAGAGGATATTTTAAAGTGGATTTTTTAAATGTCAGCATCTATAAACATGTAAAAAATGAATCACACCTTATTCACCTAATGAAAAAAGAACCTTTGTGGGATCTATTACAGGAAAAAGATTTTGTAGATCAGTTATTCCACGTGAACGGTCATGTAGAAATTTTACAAAAATTAAAACCACAAAGTATTGAACAATTGGCAGCAGTATTGGCAATTATTAGACCAGCCAAAAGATATTTACTAAACAGTGATTGGAAAGAAATTATGTCCCAGGTCTGGACCAAACCTGTGGATGATTCTTATTATTTTAAAAAATCACACGCCACTTCGTATGCCATGGCAGTGGTGGTGCACATGAATTTAATTTGTGAGCCTGCATTACGCAGATTGGATGTACATGAAGAAATATAAAAACCCTGTAAAGCAAACTGAATTTGTGGAACGTCCCAATGTAAAACAACCTGTTGAAGAAGTACACACCAGAGAAGTGAAATGTTTTGGCGATGATGAATGGGGAGGACACCCCACAGTGTTTTACAACATAGACGAGACCAATCAAGTGACCTGCGGTTACTGCGATAAAAAATTTATATATGTGGGAGAAGATGCGTAAACTGATTGATGGCACCGAAGCATCTGAATTAAACGAACCAATTTCATTGATTGTTAAAACAAAGTGTCCCAGCAAATATCTACTGTTGGATCTTGAAACAGATGAAACCTATCGCGGCACAGACAACAATCAGCCAGGATCACACTGGACAAAAATAGACAACAGTTTTATGAATGAATTTAAAAAATTAAATCCTAAACCTGCTGCCACAGCAGTTAATGTGCGAGAAATTTTGGATGCTGTGGATGCTTTGTTAAAACTTTAGTTTTTGGGTTTTCTTACCAATTGCACTGATTTACGTTTGGTTCTTTTCACTGCTAGATTATAGAGATTTACTGTGGGACCTATCACTATTCTCACATCTTTGGTGTTCATCATCATCAAAATACTTTTGAAGTATTCTATTTCTCTGCGTAGGAAGATGCCTATGGGAATCATTCTATTGCTTTCCCACCACCATGATTCGCACAGATCTAAGAATTGTTTCTTTTCTTCCTCCGTGTGTATCTGAGTGTAAATGTACATGCTGGTGATGTTATGATCTTGATTGTTGATCACACCCACATATTCTTTGTCGCCATAGTTGACCACACTGATAAAAGGGAAGTTTTCTTCTATATCTTTACGCAACATTTTCCTATAAATACATTACAAATTAAAGTTATACAACTATGCAGCTAATTTACCGATATTTAGTAAATAACAAAGTGCTTCTGACAGTGGATCTGGCAGGAGAAATAACGGAGTATAAGTCAGTGTATCAAAGAAACATTAAAATTTACAGAGGCATAGACAATTTAATCACATTTCAGCTCAATAATGCTGATCAGAAAGCTATCTCCATTGACACTGAATACACTCCTACTTTTTACATGTATGATGAAAACAACATTTTAGTGGTGACCAAACAGGGCACAATCATTGAAACTCAGGACAGTTCAGTGTACACCAATAAAGGACAATTCACAATCACTCTCACTGAAAATGATTTATTAGATTTAAAATCCCAATATCTCAGTTACAGTGTGTGGTTGACCAACAACACAGACAACACCAGAACACTCACTTATGCCAATACTCATTTTGAAAACAAAGGTGTGATATTCCTAGACCATACAGCATTTCCAGGTCCTCTCAATTCTTATGCAGTCACCCAGTTCAGCGAAACAGGAGTGGGCACTGATATCTATGTGTCAGAAAGCATCAGTGGACAACCCAGCATCAATGGCAATGCCGCACTGCACACTGCTGCCATATACAACAATGATTCCACAGCCACTCTCACTGTGCAGGGCACTTTGGACAACACAGTGAACAACAGTACCAATTGGGCCGACATCACCACTGTGTCCCTCACATCCACAGACGATATCAAGTATGCCAATTTCAATGGTGTGTTCAATCATATCAGATTCAAATTTGATCCTACCAATTCCGGAACTATAGCAAAAATACTAGTGCGCAATTAATTGACTTTTACCAAACCGTAAGTTATAATAGCACAATGAGTATTGTGTTTGATACATTGATTCAATATCTTCCAGCCAAAAGAAAACAGACTCCCAGCGGATGGTTGAGTTTCAATGCTCCTTGCTGTCAGCACAATGGCACCACAGCAGACACTCGCAGTAGAGCAGGTCTGATACAGAACGCTGACCAAGGACTAAGTTATCATTGTTTCAATTGTGGCTATAAAGCCAGTTGGGTAGCAGGAAGAAATCTCACGTTCAAACTGAAACGTCTTATGCAGTGGTTGAATGTGCCTGATGATGTGATCACCAAACTGGCATTGAGTGTGCTGCAACAAACAGATGAAAAAAGCATTCACAAAAGTCTTTCACAATTTCCCAAATTTAAAACTGTGGAACTGCCCAAACGTGCCAAAACAATCTTTGAATGGCACAAAGACTTTGAGCAACGCAGTGTGGAACCAGATTTAAATTATATCAAAGTTTTAGAATACATCAATGGTAGAAATCTCAACATCAACGATTATGACTTCTATTGGACTCCGGAGATGGGATATAGGGATCGTATGATTGTGCCATTTTATTATCAAGATAAAATAGTGGGATGGACTGCTAGAAAAATTGTGGATGACAAAGTAAAATATCTCAGCGAGCAACAGCCTGGATATGTGTTCAATCTAGATGCACAGGATGATGATAGATTATTTGTGATAGCAGTGGAAGGTCCTATTGATGCAATATTGCTGGATGGTGTGGCATTCTTAGGCAGCGAAGTAAAACAACAGCAAAGTATGTTGATCAAAAGTTTAAACAAAAAAATTATTGTAGTACCAGATAGAGACGCAGCAGGTGAAAAATTAATACATGATGCAATGGAATTGGAATGGAGTGTGAGCATGCCTGAATGGGATCACAATGTCAAAGACATCAATGATGCTGTGATTAAATATGGTAGATTACACACTCTGTATTCAATAGTGAAACATGCTGAGAATCAGCAATTAAAAATAAAACTAAGGATGAAAAAATGGCTGTCATAAAAACAGTATTAAGATTTATATTTGCTCCTGTGATCAAATATTACCAATACAGACAATACAAAAAGAAAGTGAAAGAATTACAAAAGAGAGATCCTTTCATCTACAAATAAAATGATAATTTGGGGAATCACTGCCAACAATCACGATGCTAGTATTGCCGTCTTTGAATACAAAGTGGCAGGATTAACCAATAACAAAAAACTTAAATTACTTTGGGCTGGCTTAACAAGAGATTTTTCTGGTGTGCCCAATGATCCAGACCTTAATCCTCAAATCATAGAATATCTAAAAAAAGAATATGGTGACCCAAAAAAAATAATATTTTATGAAAGGCCATTTGTAAAAAGTTTAAGACAACTATGGGCAGGTCAAGGATTTAAATTTGGTGAGAACAACATTAAAAAATATCTAAAAAAGTATGGATTAGATGTGCCAGTACAATGCATTGATCATCACAAAAGTCATGCTGCTTATGGATATTATACCAGCACAATGAAAAATGCTGTGATCATTGTGTTAGATAGTATTGGAGAATTTGACACCATCAGTATATGGTCTGGAGTAGGTAATAAAATTCAAAAAAGATATTCGCAAACATATCCGCACAGTGTGGGATTATTTTACAGTGCCATGACACAACGATGTGGATTCAAACACAACAGTGAAGAAATGAAATTGGAACAGTTGGCCAAACAAGGAGATTGGAGAGTGCTGTATGACGTGTTCAACACAGAATTAATCAAAGATAAAATGCCATTCAAAACACATATTAATCTACACAGAGGCTGTCGTTGGTGGAGGCCTGAATTAAATTCAGAAAAAGATCTAGCCAATATTGCTGCCACTACTCAAAAAATATTTGAAGAAGTTATTTTGGAACACTGCAGTTGGGCAAGGATGTTTGTGCAGAGTCGCAATTTGATTCTGATGGGTGGATGTGCTTTAAATAAAACTGTAGCTGATAAGGTTCAAAATTTATGGAACAATTTTTGGGTGCCAAAAAATCCAGGTGATCCTGGATCTTGTGTGGGTGCTGTGCTTGCCCAATATGAGAAACACATTGACTTTAATGAAAAATTATGGTATAATAAGAGTTGGAAATTTTAGATATGCCTGATATGATTAAACAAAACACAGACTATGGATATGATATACAAAAAGTATATCTTGAAATGATGTTGAGTGATGCACAAACATTTGTGCGTTGTCAAAACATATTTGATCACACATTGTTTGATCGCAGACTTCAACCAGCAGCAGAATTCATTTACAATTATGTCAGCAAATACAATGCGTTGCCCACAGAAGAAATGGTCAACTCCAGTTGTAAGACTGAATTAAAAGTGCCCAGCAGTCTCAATGAACAACATTTTGATTGGTTGTTGGATGACTTTGAAACATTCATAAGACACAAAGGATTAGAACGTGCCATATTAAAATCAGCAGACATGCTGGAAAAAGGTGAATATGGTCCTGTGGAAGACTTGGTCAAAAAAGCAGTTCAAATTGGTTTGAACAAAGACTTGGGAATCAACTATTGGGAAGATCCCAAAGGCAGATTAAAAGCACTCAAAGACAACAATGGTCAGGTCAGCACTGGTTGGAAGACATTGGATAAAAAATTATTTGGAGGATTCAACAGAGGCGAGTTGAACATATTTGCTGGAGGATCAGGAGCAGGTAAATCTTTATTCTTGGCCAATTTAGGTTGCAACTGGGCATTGGTTGGATTGAATGTGCTGTATCTAACTTTTGAATTGGGAGAAGGATTGGTAGCCATGAGATTGGACAGTATGATGACCAATATTCCTTCCAGAGAAATTTTCAAAGACTTGGATGGTGTGGAGATGAAAGTCAAACTATTAGGCAAAAAGTCTGGCAGTTTTCAAATCAAATACATGTCCAGTGGTAAGAATGCCAATGATATTAGAAGTTATATCAAAGAAGTTGAAATCAAACACAATAAAAAGTTTGATGTGATACTGGTGGATTATTTGGATCTTATGATGCCCATCAGTAGAAAAGTAAGTCCCAGTGATTTGTTTGTGAAAGATAAATTTGTGTCAGAAGAATTGAGAAATTTATCCATGGACTTACAAACTATATTTGTAACAGCATCACAGTTGAACAGAGGTGCTGTGGAAGAAATTGAGTTTGATCATTCACACATAGCAGGTGGATTATCCAAAATACAAACAGCAGACAATGTGTTTGGTATATTCACATCTAGAGCAATGAGAGAGCGTGGCAGATATCAAATACAATTGATGAAAACCAGATCATCCAGTGGAGTGGGGCAAAAGATTGATTTGGAATTTGACATCGATTCATTGAGAATTCGAGATCTTGCTGAAGATGAAGAATACAAAGAATTTGACAAACGCAAATCCACAATATTTGACTCATTAAAAAAATCCAGCATTGTGAACCCAGAACCTACAGAAGAAGGAGTAGTGCCTCAAGATCCTACACAAGGCAGCAATGTGGGCAGAATTAAAAGTGATACAGACACTACTAAATTAAGACAATTTTTAAACAATATAGACAAAGAATAATTCTACCAAAATCTCTACACACATCATTGCTGCACAATAAATAGTTTTGCAATTAAAGGCAACAAAGGCAACAATGACTGATTTAGAAAACATACAAAGGCTGACTGAGCGATTCAAGAGACCTTTACCAAACGAAGAAATATATCAAAAAAGATTAGCTGAAGAAATAGAGCTAATACTCAAATTAAGATTTATAGATTATTTTCTTAAAATTACTGATATAATAGATCTCACACAGGATATCACACACATGACCAGAGGATCTGCTGGATCCAGTTTGGTTTGTTATTTGTTGGGTATCACTGATGTGGATCCGGTCAAATGGAACATACCTGTGGCTCGATTCCTAAATCCTTTAAGAGATGATCTGCCTGATGTGGACATCGACTTTGAACATTGGCGTCAACTGGAAGTTATGGAGCGCATATTTAAAAAATGGCCTGGACGCACAGCAAGAATTTCAAATTACGTAAAGTATCAACCCAAATCAGCCAAGAGAGAAGCTGCAAAAAGACTAGGGGCCAAAGGTAGACTGCCTAGAAACTTCAAGTATGAAGACTACAACATAGACATCAAAGAAGCCAAACGTATAGAACAAAAACTTTTGGGTAAGAAAAGATGCATATCCAAACATTGTGGCGGTATCATAATGTTTGATAGACAGTTGCCAAAGAGTTTGATATCTGCTGACAATCAAATACTGTTGGACAAATATGAAGTGGAAGACCTAGAACATTTAAAAGTTGACATATTGGCTAACAGAGGATTGAGTCAATTGTTGGAAATAGATCCTACAAAAAATTTATCTGACTATCCAGAAACTGACAAAGCCACTGAAGAACTATTGAGCAGAGGAGATGTATTGGGAGTGACTCAAGGGGAATCCCCAGCCATGCGAAGATTATTTAGAGCAATCAAACCCAAGAGTGTGTTGGACTGTGTGTTTGCCACTGCTATGATAAGACCTGTGGCTATGAGTGGTAGACAGAAAGCCACCATGTTTCACAACTGGTCTAAAGAGAATTTACAGGATTGTATTGTGTTTGAAGATGATGCCATAGAAATAATCAGTGATATCATAGGCATTGACATGTATGAAGCAGACATGTATCGCAGAGCCTTTGCCAAAAAGAACGATGAAAAAATTCTACAGTTTGTGGAAAGGTTGGGCAATCATCCTAAAAAAGATCATGCAGTACAAACTTTGATGTCATTGAGTGGGTTTGGATTGTGCAGAGCACACGCAGTAAATTTAGGTAGATTGATTTGGGCGTTGGCCTATCAAAAAGCACACAACCCCACAAAGTTTTGGGAAGCCTGTCTTAAACATTGTGAAGGATCCTATCGCAACTGGGTATATCAGATAGAAGCACACAGACATGGCATAGAGACTGAATCTGGTTGGTGGCACAGAGGATTTGTGCCCAAGTGTCAAGTCAAATCACAATATCTAGATTATGTGGAATTTGCTGGAGTGATTGCCAATGGTAGAGTTTTTAAAAGCAACAAAGGCAAATACATCACTTTTGTCACACTGGGCATAGCACCTGGATCATACATCGACGTGACCATACACAAACCGTTCAGTCACAGAGATGGAGACATAGTCATGGGCAGAGGCAAGGTCAAACACTTGAACAATTCAGATTACGTGGACTGCCAAGATGCTGAATTGTATTCGTTTCAGCAATGGTCTAACATAATAAAATAATTTTAATAATGAAACCTGCGCAGAAATTGACTCTGCGCAGGCATAGATGGCTGACTTCTGAATGAAGCAGACATTGATTGATGTTGGGTTTGTATTATTTGTTGATTACAACTTTTTTTACAATCACCTTAACACTTACTACCTTGCTGGAAATAAATTGTTTGATTGTGTCAATCACCCCTGTGATTGTTGTGATGATAGCCTTCATAGCCTATTCTCCCTTGTTTGAGTTAAGACATCATTCTGTGAATGATGACTAGATATTTATTAATCAGAATGTAAATGTAAAACGCTCTTAGATTCACCAGCACGCAGTGCCAGCGCAGAAAAAACTGCAGTTAATTCACTTGCCGCACAGCGGCATGCAGTACGATTTTTTTTGGCCTAGGCCACGGTGTAATTGTATGTGAGCACAATGCGTTTGTCGTGCTTGATGGGAGATTGACTGCTGTGAAAATGTGCACCGTCGAAAGTGTGCCAAGTGTTGGCCACTGGAGCCACAGATTCCTGCACAGTGTATTTGGCAGATTCGCTGCGCTCATTGTAGATCAATGTGTCACCATCTGAATCTATCACATAGAACAATCCGGTGCGATGCGGTCTGCCATCATCTATGTGTGGATCATGTGTGACGCGATAGGGAGTGCGTGTGATCATGCCCAAACGTATGCGATACAATTCTCCCAGTTTTTGTCCTTCTGCATCCAACACTGACAGCAGCACCATCAAGGCTGGATCAAACAGATTGCTGATGGGACCTTTGTCATGTTTGAAAATTAGATGACTGAGACTGCCTGCATAGTCTCCATCTTCTGTGGGCAGTGCTGTGGTGTCCATGTAGTACCAATTCACATTGGGTCCTGCAAACTGTTGCTGTGCGTATAGCATCAGGTTTGGTCCCAACACATTAATCAAATGCGGCATGTGAATACTTATGGTTTTGAGTGGTTCACTGTGATATTTTTGACTGTGTGGGCCAAGCAGTGTGCTGTGGCATAGACCCCTTTGTAAAGACGTCTGTGTGGGAATTACTGGGTGTTTTTTGGGGGGTTTTGGGTGGTGTGTGCCCACAGTTTATCCACCACCTGCTGCACACATGTTTTCCAATCTTTCACTGCGGATTCTGCTTCTGCCTGCCACCAAATATCTTGATCCCACCAGCCTGCTTGGATTCTCACTGTGTGATTGTTCACCTGAGCCACCACACCTGCTGCTGTGTCACAGTCACCATTGATGCCAGCCAACACTGCTCGCTCACACCACAACTCCACAGTCTCTTTGGGCAGTAAAAATGGCTGCCACAGATCCCAACTTCTTTGATCTCGTTCTCTGATCTGCACCACCACACAGCCAGCACCTGCGGCTGGCAGCATCAGTTGAGGATCCAAACACCAGTGCTGACCACTCCAGGTGGGATGATTCCAATTGTTCACTGTGTCCAACAGATGCAGTCTCTGCACAGCACACTCTGCCATGAGGATGGCTGAATATTCTCCGTTGATCAATTTCTTCAAGCGTGTGCCAATGTTGCCTCGCAGTGTGACCACATCCACGTCTGGTCGCAACAGTTTGAATTGTGCAGCACGTCTGGCACTGCTGGTGCCCACTCGGCTGTAGCTGGGAATTTGTGAGATGTGACCATATGCACTCAGCACACAGTCTCGGCGATCGCCTCTCTGCCACACACAGCCCAACAGTGTGGTGCCCGGTTCAATTTGTGTGGGCACATCCTTGGCACTGTGAATCACACAGTCCACTTCATTGGCCAACAGTGCCTGTTCCAATTCTCTGCAGAAGGCACCTTTGCCGCCCACTTCACTCAAGGGTCGATCCAGCACACGATCTCCGGTGCTGATGATCTGACGAATTGCTGTGGGAATTTGTAAACCTTGCAAGGCCCACTGTGTTTGCACCATGGCCAGGTCTGACTGACGACTGCCCACAGTGTACACAGAATTTTTCATGATGGATTAGCGTCTACCCAACTTGCCTTTTTTCTTAAGTTTTTTATCCAACCCTAATTTTCTTTTGCGGCCCACAGGCAAACTCATCCAGTAGCTCATGGGTTCACCACGTTTGGTCTGGTAGGTCACTTGTGCATCAGGCACTTTGACTTTGGCTTGAAATTGTTTCACTGCACGTTTCCAACTGAGCGCATCAATGGAATCTTTTTTGAGTTCGCCCTGTTCCAAATAATCAAATTGGTATGTTTTCATTTTTGGCATTATTAGATCCTTTGTTTTTCAATATTTATGTGTTATACTTTATGAGTAAAGAAATTTGATAAGTAATATAGATGGCCATTTTATATCAGTTACGCTGTGTCAACCAGCACACTTTTGAAGGTTGGTTTCCCAGCATAGAACAATTTGATTCTCAAAAAGAACAAGGCATGTTGCAATGTCCCATGTGTGGCATTTTAAAAGTGGATCGCGACATCATGTCACCTAGATTAGGCAAAACCAAAAAAGAAAAAAACAAAAAACTTAAACATGATCAACGACTCCAACAACTGCAGCAACAAGTACAGAGTGGCAATGAAATGATGATGGGCACCAGAGTCAAAGACATGATGAGAACTGTGCGAGACATCATCAAACGCGAGTGTGAATTTGTGGGTGATCGTTTTGTGGAAGAAGTGAAAAAATATGAACTGGGTGATCGTGATGATAAATTTTATGGCACTCCCAGTAAAAAAGAAGCACGCAAACTCATGGATGAGGGTGTGGATTTGTTTGTGGTGCCGGATGTGAAAGATGATGCTTAAACTCATTAAGTGCCAACTTAATAAATTTTTTAACTGCCACATTCACGATAAATAATTGCATGTACACACACGGCTACAACGACAAAATTTGGCCCAACGCTGGCAATTTCCAAGAATACACCTACGAATTGGAATGGATGGAATGTGTGTGGAACAACACCTATCAGATCACAGACATGGTCACTGCCTACTGGTATCCATGGATACGCAATGCTGTGCTGGAATCCATACCTCACACGGAAATAAATTAATTTATGATAGAATGTGTTTGTGCTAAGTGTTCTTGCGAGCATCACTGTGAAGAGAAATGTGCTGAATGTCAGCGATGTGAATCTTGTGCATGCACACATTGCGATACTCCCAAAGAAGATTTCTCTCACGTGTATTTGACTCTAAAATGAAAATATCTGAATTCATATCTGAAGGTGCTGGTTTGTCTGGATTTTTCAAAGACGAAGAATTAAAAGCATGGAATTTTCCTCAAGGATATGCTTCTGATGCAGATGTGGAAGGTCCTCATCTGAGCAACAGCACTGCTAGAGAAGTTTTGACTGTGTTGGGAATGAATCCAGATTTTGAAAATTCTGAACCTGTTAAAATAGAAGTTTTTATCAATCTTGCCACTCAGTGGTTACAAAAGCACATTGGCAAACCCAGCACTGCCAAAACTGCCACTGTGAATAAATCAGACACTGGAGCAACTGTGTATGATTTGGGTAAGCCACAAGGTCGTCTCAATGATTTGATATTACAGTTGAGTCAACAAGCTAGAAAAATCAAACAAAAATATCCCACCATCACACACGTGGCATTTGTTTGATATTTTTATCTATCTTTTAATTCTTTTATAACTTTTAATTGTTCTTCAGAAGTCATCTGGTGCCAGTTATTGATCTCGTCTGCTGTTCTTGAGCAGCCCATGCACAGACCACTTTCCCAGTCAATAGAGCATATTTGAATGCAAGGGTTTACAACCTGCTTCTGTGGTTTCTTTTCCATGTTGTTATTTAAAGTGTTTGATTAGAACTGCTGTTCTTCTGTGCTGCCTTCTATGGCTTTGGTGGATGTGGTGCCAGCTGATATGATTGTGCTCACAGCATCAAAGTAGCTGGCTCCAACTTCTCTCTGATGTTTTACTGCTGTGTAGCCTCTGTCATAGGCAGCAAATTCTTTTTCCTGCACTTCGGAATATGCAGTCATGCCTTGTGTTCTATATTTGTCAGCTAAATCAAATATGGCCATGTTCTGTGCATGGAAGCCAGCCAGTGTGATGAATTGAAATTTGTAACCCATGGCACCTATCTCCTGTTGGAACGTGGCTATTTCTGCATCGCTGAGATGTTTTTTCCAATTGAATGATGGTGAACAATTATAAGCCAATAACTTGCTAGGAAATTTATTGTGAATAGCATCAGCAAATCTACGGGCCTCTTCTATGTTAGGCCGATCAGTTTCGCACCAAATTAAATCTGCATAAGGAGCATAAGCAATACCTCTGGATATGGCTTGGTCTAACCCATTGCGCACATAGTAAAATCCCTCGGGAGATCTTTCACCTGTGCAGAATACTTTATCATTCTCATCTATATCTGAAGTTAGAAGTTTTGCTGCGTTAGCATCTGTTCTTGCACATATCACCAATGGCACTCCACAAACATCTGCAGCTAATCTTGCTGCTATTAGATTTCTTATAGCGTTTTGAGTGGGTATCAATACCTTGCCTCCCATGTGTCCGCATTTCTTCTCAGAGCTCAACTGATCTTCTAGATGTATGGCAGCGGCTCCTGCATCTATCATCTTCTTGGTCAGTTCAAAAACATTCAGTGGTCCACCAAAGCCTGCCTCACCGTCTGCAACTATGGGCATGGCATAATCTCTTAAATCGTCCTGTGATATCTTGCCCTCCAACAATTCCATCTGTTGTATTTGATCTGCTCTTGCCAATGAATTGTTCATGGCACGTATCAATTTGGGCACAGAGTCATAAGGATATAAACTTTGATCGGGATACATTTCGCCCGCTGAATTTGCATCGGCTGCGACTTGCCAGCCAGAAAGATAAATTGCTTTTAAACCTGCTTTAGCATGCTGAACCGCGTGGTTGCCGGACAATGATCCTAACGTGTTGATGTAGGGTTGGGTGTTCAATAGATTCCACAGTTTCTGTGAACGCAGTTTGGATATGGTGTGCTCCACCCCAAAGGTGCCCTGCAGCCGCTTGACGTCGTCGCTGGAGTAGGGCCTCAGTATGCCTTGGAACCTATCCATTGCTCACTGCCAGT
>Ga0247840_10006841_pt1 | contig 16167 bp, 20 predicted proteins | sample LaCruzMarch2015__FD_192404 | JGI IMG/M metagenome (GOLD analysis project Ga0247840, IMG submission 192404) | Freshwater microbial communities from meromictic Lake La Cruz, Castile-La Mancha, Spain - LaCruzMarch2015_17m | ecosystem: Environmental > Aquatic > Freshwater > Lake | place: Spain... | reverse complement strand
AGATTCAATACCTCTTACGGATTACGTGGCTGCCATAAGCGTCGGGATTGTTAACGGCGAGAAATGCCTGGATCTGAATTACGAAGAGGATTCAGGCGCTGAAGTGGATATGAATATCATCATGACAGGCGCTGAAAAAATGGTCGAAGTCCAGGGTACGGCTGAGAAAAAGCCTTTTTCTACGAAAGATTTGAATGATCTTATAGCCCTTGCCAAGGGTGGCATAGACGACCTGATAGGCCTTCAGAAAAAACTAATCAAATTATAAGATGGAACTAGTCGTCGCAACCAGAAATCAAGATAAGCTCAGAGAGATAAAGGCGCTTCTTAAAGGCCTTCCTGTAAATGTTTTTTCGCTAGACTCATTTAAAGGCGTGCCTGATGTCGTAGAAGACGGCAGCACTCTTGAGGAAAATGCCAGAAAAAAAGCAGTCCAAACCGCCAGATTTCTTAAAAAATTTGTAGTGGCGGACGATTCAGGCCTGGAGGTAAAGTTTTTAAACGGCGATCCAGGAGTTTATTCCGCGAGATTTTCAGGAAAAGGCGCGACATATAAAAGCAACAACGAGAAACTGCTCGCTCTTTTGAAAGACGTTCCTCTTGCCAAAAGAAAAGCTTGCTTTAAATGCGTGATAGCTGTGGCGGATAAAGGCAAGATTATAGGGATAGCTGAAGGCAGATGCAGCGGTAAGATAGGTTTTGAGTCAAAAGGGGATAATGGTTTCGGGTATGACCCGGTGTTTACGCCGGATGGTTATAAGAAGACATTTGCACAGATGGGCGCCGCCCAAAAAAATAAAATCAGCCACAGAAGCAAAGCCCTGTCCAAAGCGAAAAATATTATCTCAAAATATCTTTCACTTTATCTATAGTTTTTTTAACCTTGTCAAAGATATTCCCCACGCCTACAGGATTTACGGTAAATACAGGGTCTTCCATGTTGCCCGTGATTTTAACAGTTCCCATAAACCAGCCTGCGCTTTCTAATAGAATGCTGGATATCTTTGAAAGCCATGCGGATTCCAGTATTAGTTCTTTTTTCAAGCGTATCTTCACAGCGGTGTCTATTGTATTATCAAATCCCAGACTTCCTTTTATGTCCAATATCATTTCGTTGCTTACCAGCTTGAAATTATCAGTATAAAAACGACTGTTTTTTATCTGGAATGAGCCGGATGTATAAGTAAAAACAACATTATCTAATTTTGGGATAAAAAGGACCCTGGAAACGCCTTTAAATAAGCTTGTCTCCCATAAATTGGCGTTAGTTATCTCAACCCATGATTTTCCATAGATGGAATTGGTAGCCCCTATAATGCCCTTAAGCTTGATATTCGCGTTACATGTGCCGCTTACATCTTTTTTTACAATTGAAGATTTGGTGGAAAAATCATAGACATCCATATTACTGACATTAGCGTTAATGGCAAAAGGTGGCATCGGGTTATCCAGGTCCATGTAGCTATCCATGCGTAAAACGCCTTTATGAAAATCAGCTAATAAATGGTAAATATAAAGTTTATCTCCGATAAGCGCTATTTCAGAGTTAATATTATGCAGCTGGTATTTGTCGGTTTTTATAAAAGGCGCGATAATATTCCCGCGTATCTCTGTCTTGCCTTGATTATTTATAATCCTGGATTTTGCCACCAGAAGCACTCTCGGAGAAGTAATTGTTATGTCCAGCAAATCCGTAGGGGATTCGCCTTGAGAGAGATTGAGCTTTTTGTAGAGTCTCGCGGTGCCGTATAAGGTGTTGCCAAGATCTTTTATATAGGGCACGTTTTTAAGCCTGAACTCAATAGAAAGGTCGCTTGATTTAAAATCATAGGTTCCTACGGCGTCGATTGTGGCGTTAAAATTTTTAGTAGGCGACAGCTCGCTCCGGAACTTTAACTTTTTTTCAAATATAAGGGCTTTGATAGAAGGCTTTATTTTTAGTTCTTTGAAATGATATAAAGGATGTTCATTTGTCACATTCCAGATTACCAAATTTCTTATTGTGACGCCTCTCAAGGTAAAGCATGATACGTAGCCAATTTCAGCTTTTCTTTTAAGGATAATGGTAAGCTTTTCCTGCAGAATCTGCCTTCCTATGGTGCTTAGGAAGATATTCAATCCAGAGACCAGCAGCACTATAAAGCAGGCTGTCACTATTAAAAGGTTTAATAATACATGCTTTTTTCGCATAGGACATATTATATAACATAAGTAGCCTGCTGTTCAACCCAAATATATTGACTTTGATGGGTATAGTTGGTAAAATTAAAAACTACACGGGGCGTGGCTCAGTTGGCTAGAGCACCTGCTTTGGGAGCAGGGGGCCGCTGGTTCGAATCCAGCCGCCCCGACCATGAACTCCGCGCTCGTTCTTTGTAATTTGCTATTTATTAATACGTCCCTGTAGCTCAGTTGGATAGAGCACCTGCCTTCTAAGTAGGGGGTCGCCTGTTCGAATCAGGCCAGGGACGCCAAATTTTTTGGAACATTAATTTTAATGAAACCTTTTCTCAAAAAAACCATATACCTGGCGGTTATATTTATCATAGCGCTGGGTTTAGCCTTTGGTTATAATTATGCGGCCGGGAATCTGAAGTCTTTTGTAGCAAAGACGCTTGAAACTAGTTTTGGCGCGAAGCTTTCCATCGCTCATATTAGGATGAGTTTTCCGCTTTGCCTTCAGCTGAAAGACGTAAAGATAAATGATACTATAACTATCGCGAAGGTATATATTTATCCGAGCCTTGAGTCCGTATTTTTAAAAAAGACTTTTATATTTTCAGACATAAAGATAGCGGGCCTTGTTATAAGAGTAAAAAAGGGGGAGGACGACAATTTTCCCTATCCTAAGGTTTTAAAAAATAATACCCCAGGAAGCTCTTCTAAAGATTCAAAGACTTTATTTTATGTTTCCAGGATAGATATAGAAAACGGCGCTTTTATATATGATTCAGGGGATGGAAATAAAGTCGAGATTGTTAAAATCAACGGGAACTTTAAAGGCCCTCATGTGTATTTTGCGGGAAGCAACCCTTTTAGCTTTAAAATAGAAAGCTTTATTAAAAGCCAAAGTTCGGATGCCTTGTCGCCTTTACGTATAAGCGGTTTAATAACAAAGGAGTTTGTTATAAAAGCGAAACTCAAGGCCCAGGATGTGGCCTTAGAGAATCTCGGAGAATTATATAACAAATACCTGGAAGCGAAACTTACTGGCGGAAGTTTGAATCTTGACAGCAAGATTATTATTTCAAAAAATAACATGAAAGCAGATTGCTTTTGCAGGATAAATGATATAATGTTAAAAGACGCCGCTCAAAAGATATCAAAGCCCTTTATAGCAAGTTTTATTCTAGGGTTTGACTTTAAAGATAAAGCGGTAAAAGTAGATAATCTTCAAACTAATTTATTAAGCTTATTTTTTAATAGATCCTGATTTTTCATGGTGGGTGTAGCTCAGCTTGGATAGAGCACTTGCCTGTGGCGCAAGTGGCCGGGGGTTCAAATCCCCTCATCCACCCCATTGATTGTAAGTCATTGAGAGGCAATGACTTACGACTAATCACCGACGGAGAATATCTGTCGGGGATTTTTTATGTAGCGACACCCCTAGGACTTAGGGCGTTATTCCCTTCGGAGAATACTGCGTTTTTCAAAAATAAGATCTCCGACGGTAAAGAGAGGAATTATGCTTGAGAACATTGGCGAAATTGGCCAAATCCTCTCGTATTTAATGCTGGCTATTTAATGGTATTATCGGCGATATTTCGCATATTACATTCTTGAAATAGCGCATTAAATAGAGATGTCAGTACTCACCTCGCCAGCGCAAAATAGTTCGACTCTCTTAAAGGGAGCCTTAAGGGAGTTACCTCATAATGCTGTGATATTTTTCTTGACAAAACAATTGATAAGTATTACTATTCTAATATTCGTAACACAGGAGAGTCAATGGGAAAATTAGTGCGCTTTGGAGTATCTTTAGATCAAGATCTTCTGGAAAAGTTCGATCGCCTTATGAAAGACAAAGACTATACAAGTCGATCTGAGGCATTCCGGGATTTAATTCGCCAAGAGCTTGTGCAGAAACAATGGCAGAGCGGGCAGGAGGTTGCCGGAGCCATAACTCTTATCTATGATCATCATAAGAGAGAGCTGGTTAATAAGCTTATGGATATTCAGCACGAATATGGCAATATGATAATTTCTTCTCAGCACGTTCATTTAGATCATAATAATTGTTTGGAAATCATCGCGGTTAAGGGTTCTCCGAAAGAGGCTCAAAAGTTAGCCGATAGCTTGAAGTCAGTGAAGGGAGTGAAGCACGGGACATTAAGCATGTCGACTACCGGGAAAGATATTTAGTAGTATTATTTTTTTGCCTATTAGTAACACGAAAATAATATTAGTAGCACGAATAGGAGGGAAAATGTTACGGAGTATTTTAGCTGGTTTGTTTGTGTCGATGCTATTGGCTATACCTAATAATATGTGTTCTGCGGAAGAAGCGAGTGAAGAGTGGAATCCTATTTCAGCGGGACCGGTAACGACTTGGACAGCGCCTTTATGTGATAAAGGTAAGTTCGTAATACAGCCTTTTTTCTTTTATAACCGTTCTCGAGGCGCTTTTAATAGCGATGGCCATTACGATTCTTTGCCCAGCGGAGACAAGAAGTATCAATACCAAGAACAGATTTTTATGCAATATGGTATTACGGATCGATTAGAAGTAGACGGTCAAATGGTATATCAGGAGAATTACATAAAGCAGGGTGGTGTAAGCGCTCATTCAAATGGTTTAGGAGATAGCTATTTGTTCTTGAGATACTGTTTGAAAGAAGAAAGCGACTGGATGCCGCATATTGCAGGATTGTTCCAGCTTAAAGTGCCGACAGGAAAATATCAACATGAAGATCCTGAAAAACTTGGAACTGATCTGATGGGTGCTGGGTCTGGAGGAGGTTCCTGGGACCAGGGATTTGGGATTATTCTCACTAAGCATTTAAAACCTTTTTTACTTCACGCGGACGCTGTTTATAGTTTTTCGCAGCCGGTAGAAGTTAATGATGTCAAGACGCGTTATGCGAATTATCTTAATTTGGATACTGGCTTAGAATATTTTTTGCCTAAGGGATTTAATCTTATGCTTGAGGCAAATGGATTTTTACAGGGTGATATGAAAGCAAGCGGAACAAAGACTCCCGATTCAAACATTAATTATTTGACCATTGCGCCAGGTATTGGTTGGTCAAATGATAAGATCCAGTTTCTTTTAGTCTATCAAAGAGTGGTATTAGGTACCAATACAGACGCTAACGATTCAGTAGCGTTAACCTGCGTTTATACCTTTTAGAAAGGAGGGAAACAATGTGGCTAGTAACAACTTCTATCGCGGCAGCAGGTGCGACTTTAGGTAAGTTTGTTTTACCCAAAGATTACAAGTTAGGTTTTCTAGCTTTAATGCTCTGGGGAGCAGCGGCAATGATTCTTATCGACCATATATTAGGATATGAAGGCGGAGCGTTTTTGGAGAAGACAACAGACGGAATGATTAAAAATAGCGCTATGTTAGGAATAGTAATGTTAGCGCCTGTATTTATAATCTGGGGGATTTCACTTTTAATATCAAACTTAAAAAGGAGGTAATTTATGGCTTGTTTTCTTGTTCCAACTGCTGCGGCAATAGTAACAACTGTTGTAGGGAAAAAAGCTAGTGAGAAATACCATTTCAACTGGTTAAATTCAATGTTATGGGGTGGAGTGGTAATGTTAGCAGTCGAACATATTGCCCACAAAGAAATTGTGCTCTACCCACCTTTCTTAACTGCTGGTCTTTCTGAAGTATTACCGGAAATGATGAGAGTGGGAATTCCGATGACCCTGGCTATTTTTCTAATATGGGGGATTATGGTATTAGCAGCAGCGATAATGAGTAAGAGAGTAAAATATATAGAGGTGTGATAAGAAGCGGTGTTCGATCTACAGAAAAAGCCTCCTTGTTAATAAAAATATTGACAAGGGGGATTTTTCTTGATATGTTATTAGCATATGCTAATAACTAAAAGAGGTTTGTATGGCTAGGCCTTGCAGATGCAGAAGAATAAGATGTAATCCTGATACAAATTACTTTAAGCCTCGCGGCATTCCGCTGGATATGCTGGAAGAAGTTAATTTAACCTTGGATGAGCTAGAGGCCGTCAGGCTTGCGGATTTAGAAGGGTTGTATCAGGAAGATGCTGCCAAAAAAATGAATATTTCCCGGCAGACTTTTGGCAATAAGATAGCAGATGTTCTTTTGAATGCTAAAGCGCTTAAAATAGAAGGCGGAACCATTGAAAGGGTGGATTAAATGGATAATGCGATAAAGCAGGATATGGAACGACTAAAATTATTCAAGAAATATGACTATGATATACCAAAAGCCAGAAACTTTATTCTTTCTAAGGCCAAACTTGCTAAAGATAGCAGCATGCTTGAAATCGGTACAGGTAAAGGCCATATGACTGTTGTTTTGGCGAAGAAAGGATTCAGGCTGATCTCAATCGACCTTGATAGAAAAGCTCAATGTATTGCTAAGATGCATCTTAAGTCAATTAAACGTAGTAGATCAGTAATTCTTAAGATTATGGATGCTGAACAACTGCGATACAAAGATAATTCTTTTGATTATGTAATTTCTGTAAATTTTATTCATCATGCTAAAAATCCTGGTAGATGTTTAAAAGAGATGATAAGAGTGGTTAAAAATAAGCTCGTTATAGCTGATATAAATAAAAGAGGCGAACGTATTATGGAAAAGGTGCATAGGCTGGATGGTCATGGCCATAAAATATCAAAAATGTCTTTAAAAGAAACAGAGGCGTTATTGAAAAACTCAGGCATGAATGTCAGGGTTTATAGAGATATTTGTCAAACTGTTTTAATAGCAAGGAAAGGGGTGTCAAAATGAAGATATGTGTTCCAACAGAAACAAATGAAGGCAAGAACGCAAAGGTTTATGGGCATTTCGGCAGCGCGCCGTATTTTACCATCGTTGATACAGAGAAAAATTCCATTGAGATTATTGACAATGCAAATCAACATCATGCGCATGGTATGTGCCAACCTATGAATGCGTTGATGGGGAAGTCGATTGACGCTGTGGTTACTGGTGGAATGGGCACTCGAGCGGTTCAAGGGCTTAATCAGGGCGGTATCAAGGCTTATCGGGCTATCCCTGGAACGGTTGCAGATATCGTTAGTCAGTTCACAAAAGGTGGGCTTGAGGAAATAACTATTCAAAATGCCTGCGCTCAGCACGGATGTCATTAAGAAGGAGAGCGATAAGGTTGTAATATTTTAGATATAAAGTTAGCATCCCTTAAGGGAACGGTGAGGGACGCTAACCTCTCGGATTCAAATCCCTCCGAGAACTTCAACTTTTCTCTCATTAGTTTTACTTTGTTTTTGCTTAAATGCTTGCAGTCCGATTTTCTTTAGGGTAAAATTAATGTAATGGTAGAATCAATAACACATCAACGTTTGAGTTTACGTATATGTCTTGTACTTGCCTTAATAGTTATTCCTTTTATCCTCATCAATAAAGGTATTTTTGGCTCATTTCTATTTACATTCTCTATTCCCCTTATCTGGCAAGTTGGCTTTCTTGGAAAACCAATTGATTCTCTGGGTTTAAGACAAGACTCTCGCCGGTCGTCGCTTCTTGCTGGGTTGATCAGTGGTATTGTTCTTGGATTGCTCGGCGGCAATATCTTAAAGCTGCTGGGCATAACAGGGCATATTTTTACAAGTGGCCATACATTACGGTTTTCTGTAGGATTTTTTCCTGTTGAATTCTCTTTGCAGAATGAGCTTGGCTATCGGCTATTGAATATGAGTAATACTCCAGCCTGGATATTTATATATATATTATTCTTGGTTTTTGTTATTGGATTGGGAGAAGAATTATTTTGGAGAGGGTTTGTGTTACAGAAGATAACGAATTGTGTGTCAATGCATGCAGCGATCTGGATATGTGCTGTTTTATTTGCGGCAATTCATTTTTATCTTTTTATAGTTCTTCCTGTTGTGACGGGTCTGATTTTCCTCGCACTGATAGCTCTTGCGGGAGCTTGTTGGGGATATCTGTTTAAGTTTTACCGTACTATCTGGCTGGTGGCAGTATCACATGGGATTGCCGCATTCATTATCTGGAAATATTATTTTTTTTAACGCGGGGGAAGCATGATCAAAATCAAGCTTATCGATAGATTATGGGTTCTTTTTATAGGGTTTATAGATATTGTGCAAGGTAGGATTATAAAAAACTATGCGATTTTTACATTTATCGTAGGTCATGCTCCTCAAAAAATCGGAGCGGAAGCTTGTTGTTACCGGGCTTTTAAAGAATTTCTCATTGCGTTTAAGTATGTACCCGCGTATCGTGATTTTATCGCTAAGAGTCAATGGGTACCTACAACCACTGATACAAATGAAATGTTCAAGACCTTGCCGCTAACCGATAAGAAGAACTACATTTTACCTTATCGCACTGAAGAACGGTGTCTGAATGGCAATTTTGTTTTTGAAGGGGTGGTTATCGATGAGTCTTCAGGGTCAACAGGCATTCCGTATAATTGGGTTAGAGGCCCTAGGGAGCGTGAGATTGTAAAAAGCCTTATAGGTCTGTACTTGAGATATTGTTATGGTAATGAAAAGTTTATTACGCTTAATACCTTTAGTATGGGGGCCTGGGCAACCGGTTTTAACATGGCATTAGCCGCTCAATCGTTAGGGGTGGTAAAATCTACCGGTCCGGACGTAGACAAAGTATTGAAAACACTGGCTTTTTTTGGGAATAAATACCCGTACATCTTAAACGGTTATCCGCCATTCTTAAAATACCTTTTTGATGAGGGGGAGAGGCAGGGTTTTAAATGGCAGGATTATAAAATACACACGCTCGTCGGCGGAGAAGGAATGAGCGAGGGTTTACGCGGTCATCTCCTGAAATATGCCAAAACCGTTTATTCTGGGTACGGGGCATCTGATCTGGAAATCGGTATCGGTGGGGAAAATCCGTTGTCAGTAATGATTAGAGGAATGGCTTTAAAAGACCCTGCTTTACGAAAAACTCTTTTTGGAGATGATTCGCGCCTGCCGATGCTTTTTCAGTATAATCCTATGGATCATTTTATCGAAATAGTTAATGATGAGATAATAGTAACGATCAGCAAACCGTGGACGCTGTCACCGAAGATTCGATATAATATCAAGGATGAAGGCGGGATAATCACGTTTAACCAAATGGCAGAAAAATTAAAACTGCACAATATCGATATCGTTGATCTGGAGAAAAAATGCAATTATCCTCGCTGGTATATTCCGTTTCTTTATGTCTACGGCAGAAAGGATATGACGATTTCTATCATGGGCGCCAATATCTATCCTGAAGATATCGAGAATATTATTTATTCTGATCCTCTCTTGGCGAAGAATATCAATTCTTTTTGTCTGTCTACGGAAGATGACGCTCAGGGGAATCCGCGCGCGTGTTTTGAATTCGAACTGGTGGATATGGAGCAGAATATTATAGTGGAAGAAAAATTGAAGAGCATCATATCCGTAGAATTGGCGAAATTGAGTTTTGATTACAAGAAAGCTAAAGATGAGTATCCTGAAGCGGTAGAGCCTGTTATAAGGACATTTGGATTGTATCAAGGACCGTTTAAAGAGAACCAAGTTCGTATAAAGAAACGCTATGTTAAGCAATAATTAATCAGGTTCTAACTTCGTCTAGCCAGCGAACCGTGGTGAGGTGTGAACCTCTCTGAGTTCAAATCCCGTCATCCACCCAAACATCTCCTATCTCTATATGGAACAATGAGTTAGGACAAATCCTCGACGGGGCAACCTGTCGGGGATTTTTTATCTGTCGATGTCCCTAGGACTTAGGGCATTATTTCCGTCGGAGATTTTTGAAATATTTCATAACAAGATCACCATCAGTAAAGAGAGTAATTTTACGAGAAAATTTTAAAGAAATAGGCCAATTCCTCTCGTATTTAATGCTGGCTATTTAATGCTATTATCGACGATATTTGTGCAATTACGAGATCGAAATCGCGCATTAAATAGAGATGCCAGTACTCACCTCGCTAGCGCAAAATAGTTCGACTTTCTTAAAGGAAATTTTATTCTTTGAACCTGCTGCAATGGAATATGTTGCAGCAGGTTTTTATTTTTCGTATAATAAGAAAATGAGAATTTGGGATATTGCTCCAAAAAAACTATGCCGTAATCACTTGTTAGGCGAACACAGGGAGCTCCATGCAATATGGTCTGTCCTAACAAAGAACAAAAAAGGATACTCCAGGCATCCTGAAACTCTGCGCTGGAAGGGCAAGTTGGCAGCCTTGTATTCAAGGCACAATATGCTCATCAATGAGATGACGAACAGGGGGTATAATCACAACAGCGGGCTTAATCAAAAGTTTGCTACGGGCGTTAATAAACAATTTGTATTGATAGACTCTCGTAAGCAACAAGAGAAAATCTTAAGAAACAAAAAATGCGACTGCAAAGTTTAATATGGTCTTTTGGGCGAGTTTCTGGTGTGGTATAATATTGTTCAAAAGGAGAAACTATAATGAAACAATGGTACGAGTCATTATTTGAAAATTATGCCCACAAATACGATGAGGAAGTTTACGTCCATGGAACAGTGGGCGAATGCGATTTTATTGAACAGGAAATAAGGCGGGATAAATCCTTGAAGATTATTGACATCGGTTGCGGTACTGGCCGTCATTCCATCGAGTTGGCGAAAAGAGGGTATCAGGTAATCGGCATTGATCTATCCGAGTCACAGCTTAAGAGGGCGAGAGAAAAAGCAAAAGAGCAAGGAGTGAAGATTGATTTCGAGAAGCATGACGCAAGAAACCTTCCTTTCAAAGGCGATTTCGATCTGGCGATCATGCTCTGTGAGGGCGGTTTTTCTTTGATGGAAACAGATGAAATGAATTTTGAAATACTCAAGAATGCAACCAAGTCATTGAAAAATAACGGGAAGTTTATATTCACCACATTGAATGGATTGTTTCCGCTGTTCCATTCGGTAAAGGAATTTTATGAGTCGACGGGTAAAGAAGGGGGTTCGGTTTGTAAAAGCATATCCTTCGATTTGATGGCTTTCCGCGATCATAATCGCGTTGAATTTGAAGATGACGCGGGGAATAAAAAAATATTGGAATGCAATGAGCGATATTATGTCCCCAGCGAAATCACCTGGCTGCTCCATTCGCTTGGATATAAGAAGATAGAGATTTTTGGAGCTAAGCTTGGAGCTTATTCAAGGAAAGATAAACTGACGACAGAGGATTTTGAAATGCTTGTTATTGCAGAAAAATGATCGATTAAAGAATTCAAACCCCTTAACGGAGGGGTAGGGTCAGTTGCTTATGAAACAATTTATATTCTTCTTATGTTTTTTTCTTATACCCGCGTTTTCCAATGCTCAAGAAATAGACAAGGCCTTGTTAAAGAACTATAACATTGCGCTTGTAATTTATAATAGATCTTCAGGTAAAGTTATTAATGTTGATCCTGCGCTGAGCGCTCGTCGATTATCTCCATGTTCTACTTTTAAGATTTATAACACTCTTATCGGCCTGGAGCTTGGTTTAATTAAAGGGCCAGATGATCCATGGTATAAATGGGACGGTGTTCATCGCGATATAGATGGGTGGAATAAGGATTTGACTCTTCGCGAGGCATTCCGCGTATCGGCTGTACCTGCGTATCAGATTTTGGCGCGTCAGATTGGCGCAGAGCGGATGAACAAATACGTGAAAGAGATAGATTACGGAACTAAGGATATTTCAGCTGGGATAGATATTTTCTGGCTCCCTAGATCAGGAAGCACTTCAATCATGATTAGTGCAGATGAGCAGGTTGCACTATTGAATAAACTCCTTGATGGAAAATTACCGTTTGTTGAAAAGAATGTTGCCATATTGCGAGACGTTATGGAAGCGGCCAGGACAGAAAAGGGAAGGCTTTGTGGCAAGACTGGTTCAGGTACCAATAGTAATGGACAATTAGGATGGTTTGTTGGTTTTCTTGAGAGTAAAGGTACAACCTATGTGTTCGCATGTAATATTACCGGTGGAGAAAATCCTTCTGGAAAAGTTGCGCGGACAATCGTAGAAGATGTTTTAAAATCTCAGACGCTTTTTTAGGGCATATGTAGTAAATAGTTCAAATCCCTTAAAGGAACGGTGAAGGGATGCTAACCTCTCTGAGTATAAATCCCTTACGGGGAAACCTGTCGGGGATTTTTTATCTGTAGATGTCCTTATAAATTCTAGCAATTAACCAACAGATTTTATAGATAGCATTTTAGTTGGTTAACGTATTTCTTGACATTTGTTACCTAACAAGGCATACTATTTAGTAGTATGTTAGGTAACAGGAGGAGTTAAAATGGGTGTGATAAAAGGCGTATTGAAAGAAGAGCTTGAAAATTCCTTGCGTATGAAAAAAGAATACGAAAGAGCGTTGGATGAATTGCCCAAAGGTTGTATTGCTGAAAAAAAGATAAGAGGGCATAACTATTGTTATTTAGCGCAGCGAGTTGGAAAAAAGGTGAAATATGTCTATAAAGGAAAGATTTCAGAAGCTGAAAAAAATAAATATCAGGAAGCAAAAGTCTTAAGGGCTAAGTATAGAAAATTACTATCACAGGTTAAAAAGCAGGTCAAGTTTTTAAAAGGGACTCTCCGTGGAAAAGAATCAATATAAATTATGTCTTGAGGTCTTAAGGCGTTTTAATAAAGTTGATATTCTGGATGGCCTTATTTTAATAGGTAGCTGGTGCCTTTATTTTTATAAAGACTATTTTGAAAATATTTCATATATAGATATAGCTACTATTAGGACAAGAGATATAGATTTTCTTGTGCCGATTCCCGCAAGAATCAAAAAAGAAGTGGATATACCGAAATTACTAAAAGATCTTGGTTTTGTAATAGAGTTTAAAGGCAGTAAAGGTTATATAAAACTGGATCATCCTGATCTTATATTGGAATTTTTAGTTCCGGAAAAAGGCAGAGGAAGTGAAAAACCATATAGACTTCCGCAATTAGGGATGAATGCTACGCCTTTAAGATTTTTGAGTTTCTTGACAGATAATGTTATTCGCGTAAAAGTAGAAGATTTCTACATTAATGTGCCTCATCCTGCAAATTTTGCCTTACACAAGTTGATAATTTTTAGTAGGAGATTGAAAGAGGATAAAGCTTTAAAAGATAAAAATACGGCCATAGAAATTCTCAAAGCCCTTTTTAATAAGGGAGAAGTACGAATAGTAAAAGCTATATTTAACTCTATGCTTCAGAAATGGCAGAAAAAGATTCTGGATAATCTTGACTCTATAGGAGAGCAGGAGATAGCAAAGATTTTGATTGAATAGGGCATAGGATTAAGTACAATTAAGTTTAAAGCACTATATATAACGCTTTATAATTGTCGCATAATAGGGGTTGTGATTTCGCTATGGCGTTTGTTTATGCATGAACGGACAGTATGATTAAAAAAGGTTTTACGCTTATCGAATTAGTAATGGTTATTGTAATAGCCGGAATCCTGGCCACTACAGTTATGCCTAAATATATTAATTTGCAGAATGAAGCTAAAGCTGTGGCAGAAAACGGCGTAGTTGGCGGAGTGCGCGCAGGGATTCATACTTTATACGTTTCAAATATAGCAGCTGGGCGCACTCCATATTATCCTGAAACGCTTGATTCAGCAAATAATGCTGTTAGCGATGCAAATAATATTTTTTTTGATACAGTATTGCAGAACGGAATCATCTCCGGCTGGATTAAAATAAGCTCGTTAACCTATCAGGGCCCGGCAGGTAATAAGTATGTTTATAAACCTAGTGATGGATCATTTTTGATAGTAAGTACGCCTCTTGGATCTACAACATCTGAAATAAGCGAGAATATGATCGCGCTTATTCAAAATTTTTATAATAGTAATGGGTCTTGGCCTAGAAGTTTTGGCGATTATCGTTATACGGATATTGGCCTTAATCCAGCAGATTGGTCTGGCGTAGTTTATGATGGTTTGATATATAGGCCTGTTGGCAATCGGATTTCTATTACTCCTGGAGCTGGTTGGGAAGTAACTGTTATGGGAATTGATAATGTACAAAGAGTTTTGACGCCAGACTTAAATTGGAGTTTATGGTATGATATGGTTACTAGCTCGTGGTATTATCATAGTATTATTCCTACGGAAAAAATTGATATTAGCACAATGCAAAAGAGAATATGAACCGGATATTGGCACTCTTCTAAAAGTGAGCTTATTATGTTTTATCATCAACCGTGTCAAAAATATAGGACATTATAGGACAAAGTTGTAGGACAAGCGGGTTATAAGTTATTGTTTTTTAATTGATGATTTGGCCACATGCCAGGACAAAGAGAGGTTTTTCCTCGGCTAATACAAGTGGGACCCAATTTTTTATGTTAAAACTGGCCATAAGTATATTAATTTGTCAGTGCGCAGGTATTGTCGGATCTTTTTTCACGACCCGCTCAATTCCTACTTGGTACGCGTTTATCAATAAACCAACCTTTACTCCACCAAACTGGGTTTTTGCGCCTGCGTGGATCAGTTTGTTTACCTTGATGGGTATCGCTGCATTTCTTCTGTGGCGAAAGGGACTACATACCCCTGGCGTAAAGATGGCCTTGAGTATATTTTTCTTACAATTAACTCTCAATAGCCTCTGGTCCATTGTTTTCTTTGGCTGTCGATCAATACTAGGAGGCTTAGTAGTAATAGTGCTTTTATGGCTTGCAATACTCTGGATGATAAAAAATTTCTTTGCTATCTCTAAGTCCGCTGCCGCGTTACTTATCCCTTATATCGCCTGGGTAAGTTTTGCGCTTGTTTTGAACGTAGCATTTTTGACTTTAAACTAAAGCATTTTAGCTAAGGAATCGCCTCTCTAAGACCAGAATATTCTTGATGTATCAAGGTATTGCGCGTATAATTAGGCTAATAAAATCAGAGAGGTCCCCCCCCCATGATACAAGAGAGAGACCTTAGTTTTATTTTTTTGTTGACAGTTTTGTAATTTCTAGTAAAATATAGCTACAATTTAGTTTAAAAGCGCGACTGGCGGTAGACATGGGAAACCATGCGGGAGCGCGAATAAGCAAAATCGAACGCCTGGGTTTTAAGAATCCAGGCGTTTGTCTTTTTAAAAGGAGATGATGACATGTTTACAAGAGGACGATGGGATAAAACAATAGACATGAGGGATTTTATCAATAGAAATTATAAGCCGTATGATGGCGATGAATCATTTTTATGCGGGCCTACGCTAAGGACTAAGAAACTATGGCAGAAGTGTCTTAAGCTTTTTGAGAAAGAGCATGAAAATGGCGGCGTGTATGACATTGATGTATCAACAGTATCAACAATTACAAGTCACAAGCCTGGTTATATAGACAAGAAGCTCGAGATCATTAAGGGGCTGCAGACTGACAAGCCGCTTAAAAGGGCAATAAAGCCGTTGGGTGGGATACGTATAGTGGAGAAAGCTTGCGAGGATTATGGGTATGAGTTAGATAATAAGATAAAAGAGATATATTTAAAATATCGAAAGACGCATAATGACGCTGTGTTCGATTCTTATACCACAGATATATTAAGGGCCCGAGGCACAGGGCTTATTACAGGTTTGCCGGATAATTATTCAAGAGGAAGAATCATAGGTGATTATAGAAGGGTAGCCCTGTATGGCATTGAGAAGCTTATTAAAGCAAAAAAACACGATAAAGAGTTGTTTGAGGACTATTCTTCTCAGGAGGCGATACGGTTAAGAGAGGAGATAGCGGATCAAATAGGCGCTTTAGAGGATATCATAGAATTAGGCAAATCCTATAGCTGTGATTTAAATAGGCCGGCAGAAAATGCAAAAGAGGCTATTCAATGGGTTTATCTTGCTTATCTTGCCGCTATAAAAGAGCAGGACGGCGCTGCTATGAGTTTAGGAAGCGTGAGTAATTTTTTTGATGTATATATTGAAAGAGACCTTAAGCTTGGGATATTGACGGAAGAGAGGGCGCAGGAATTAATAGATGATTTTGTGATAAAGTTGCGCATGGCGCG
>Ga0247840_10006837_pt1 | contig 16171 bp, 39 predicted proteins | sample LaCruzMarch2015__FD_192404 | JGI IMG/M metagenome (GOLD analysis project Ga0247840, IMG submission 192404) | Freshwater microbial communities from meromictic Lake La Cruz, Castile-La Mancha, Spain - LaCruzMarch2015_17m | ecosystem: Environmental > Aquatic > Freshwater > Lake | place: Spain... | reverse complement strand
GTAAAAAAGCCACGGTATTAACCACTATAACAACAAATGCTGCAATTCTAACATAATCACATATTGTTGCTAAAGACATTTGAAATTTCCACAATGCTGGTGAGATTTCACTCCATTTCATTTTTAAATTCATCCATTCCATCATCATTCTGATTCCGCGAGGGTGTACCATCCACAACAAAAAAGTTTTCATTTTTTATTTTTTTAAGAGTTTCACAAAGGTTTCGTCAATAAGTTTCTTTGATGTTTTCTGCCATTCAATGAAATAAGGTTCTTTTTCAATCTCTTTAACCTTTTCAATGAAATTAGCATCTTCAGGAACACGTACATATTCAGATATGATTGAATCATTCTTAATCTTTTCATATCTACCTTATATTTGTTTTTAAGGTCAGAATAAAGATCAAGAACACCATCTGTATCTAAATCAAGATTTGTACTTTGAATCTGTTCAAATACTGGTTCAGAGGGTTTTACAACGGCTCTACGGTTATAGTAGAGTACTAATTCAAAAGTTTCAGTATATTCAGTCATAGCTCTTATATTGTTTATAAAAGCAAAATTATGGAATAAAAATGGAATAAAAAAATTATTTAGACGTTATATTTCTTTGCGGTTCTTCTTAATTCAATCCAGTTTTCAATATGAATATTTTCATCTAATGATGTTGCTTCTAAATTAAATTTAGTATTATAATCACCTAATAAATCATTATCAATGGCATCACTTAAAACTTCTAACATATTTTCTGCATTAGTACACTTATCTAATTCAGATAAGATCTCTTCTGGCGACTTTCTTTCTTCTTCATCTTCTTCATCCTCATTAAAATGCTTCATAATTATATTATAAACTTTGTTTGCTGTAAAATTAAATAGATCTTTCTCATTATCAAATAGATAAGTTGCATCATCATAATAGCCTTCTTCACCTGGATCTTTTATCATCCAATATGTTTTGCTTTTACTTTCAAATAGTTTTATATGTTTCATACGTTATATCTATCTATATCTTTTTTTCGTTGAATAACATCATTCATAACTTTTTTACCTACACCTTCTTTATCACCAAATCTCTTATGTTTATTGATTAATTCGACTAACCAAGGTTCAAGACTATTACTACCTTTACCTTCAACATCATCTCTTATCTCTTGTGGAAGCCAAATGTGATATAGTCTAACATCTTGTTGAAATTCTGCTCTTAATTGTAATCCTTTCATAGCACCTAAACTTGCTTTATCGGGTGTTATTCTAACCATATTTTCTATACTAAGAGTTTTCTTATATAAACCATTTTCTGTTTCTTCAAACTTATCTCCAGCAATGAAAATATAAAAATCATGCGTTTTGCTTAAAGGATTTTCATCAATTAAATCAGATAATAATTCTAAATCATTATCTTCCTTTGTCTTTTCAAATAATTTAATATATTTCATAAGTTATACATTATATTTTCCTGCATCAAATTCATAATCTAATTTAAATCTTGTTGATTCCCAACCTTTTGTGATTTTACCTGTTTTGGTATCTTCAACATCGACTCTTAAAAATTTGTTTCCCAAGTATTTATCCTCTGGTATTTGATAAAGTTTAACTACTTTATATTCATTACCTTCTTCTAAACTAGGTAATTTATTTATACCCTTCGGTATTTTTGTGCCTTCAACACAAACCACAGTATCACCAACAGCATAATCTATTTCATTACCTGTTCCTGTATATAATTCATATGTTCTTAAATATTTCATACATTATATCTTTTTGCATCTTTATACAAATCAAGATCATTCATATATTCAATAAGATCATCAATCTGTTCCTTAGTGAGAAAAATTTCATCACTATCATCACCATCATTCCATCTCATTTTCACTTCTATTTTATCAACACTATAAGTAATTTTATATACATCAAATGAACTACTACTACACTAAAGATGTTGTAGTTTCTACGCCACAAGCACAATGCAACCATTCACTTTGAGTGACGCTGGGTTGGTTCCTCAACCCGAAATTTCTTATATTTATAGCAGCATTATTGTCCCTGTCGTGTATAGAACCACATTTTTTACAGGTCCATTCTCTATCATTTAAAGTTAAATCTTTATTGATTGTTCCACATTTAGAGCAAGTTTTTGATGATGGATCAAATCTACCTATTACACTTAAATTTTTTCCATACCAATCGCATTTATATTCAACCATAGATTTAAATTCAGACCATCCCATATCACTAATTGCTCTCGCCAATTTATGGTTTTTAACCATTCCAGAAACATTTAAATCTTCCATACAGATTGTATCATAATTATCAACCAAGTATTTAGAAATCTTATGTAAATAGTCCTGTCTTTGATTTTTAATGTGTTCGTGAAGCAATGATAAAACCATTTTTTGTTTTTTGTAGTGATTTGATCCTTTCTTTTTTCTTGCTAAGGATCGCTGTTGTATCCTTAGTTCATTCATAGCAGATTTGAAGAAATCGTGGTTCTTGAATTTCATTCCATCTGAAGTTATTACAAAATCTTTTATCCCTAAATCAATTCCAACTGAAGTTTCAACCTTTATAGGTTTCTTTTCTGGTTTAGGTTGTCCTGTTTCAACCAGTATAGATACATAGTATTTATTTGTTATTGATTTACTTACGGTGACGGTTTTAATTTCACCTTTAAATTCTCTATGTAAATCAATCCCAACCAATTTTAATTTAGGTATGAAGATTTGTTCATCATTTTCTAAATATACTCCTTGAGGCAACTGAAATGATTGTTTTCCATATCTATTTTTAAATTTAGGAAAACCAGCACCTTTGAAAAAATTAGTATAAGCATTATCTAAATTAGCCATACTCATTTGTAGTGCCTGAGATGGACTTTCTTTCAACCAAGGGGCATCTGTGTTTTTTAATTCAGTTATTTGTTTATTTAAATCAAAACATTTAAGATGTTTTTTATTACCAACATAAGCACTAATTTTTGTTTCTAAACCAAGGTTATAGACAAATCTAACCTGACCAAAAATTTTAGCCATCATTTCCTTCTGTTCCTGATTAGGATATATTCTATATTTATATGCTTTTAACATCTTAAACTAAACTTTTATTCTGTTTAAGGTATATATAATTAAAAATATATCACTTTTTTCCATTTTTAAAATGGTTAAAAGGTTAGGTGTCAAATTCATCAAACTACACTAAAGATGTAGTTGTTTTCTTTGACGGGTTCTATAAACCCGGTATATAAAACCTAATATTATGAAAACCAGAGACCCGACCAACAAGTAACTATAGCGATATAATAGACTTAATATAATATAGATAAATATAAATTTAACAAACCCCGGATACGTCCGGGGTTTTTTCTTGCAACAATATTTGTTTCAAATTTAAAATGAATCTCAAAAGAAATCTACGACATCTTTAGTGTCGTAGATGAATTTTGATGTAAATGAGAAAAAAGGACCTTAATTATTTAATATATACATTTAACTAAAAATAGTTTGTTCTTTGATATATGGTTTTGTAGAAAAACCTTTCTACAAGTAAAATCAATAAAAGTAATAAAATGTTTAACTTAGGAGTAAAGCCTCTTCATCTTGTATGAATGTAACTCTAAGTAATAAAACATAAAGACCGACGGAATATCGGTTTTTGAACGTGGAGGCCGGCTCTGTGGACGACCGTTTCATTTCGGTGAAACCTAAGAAACATCTTGTCTGTGAAACGTTAAAAGAGACGGGTTGAAAGACCCAGAAACCACTACATCTTTAGTGTAGTGGTAGTTCATTGATTGATACACTTCATATTCTATTTGATCCGGAAGATAACGGAATGGATCATTCAAATGATAAGAATACATATCGAAATTTGTACATCTTATACCATTTTCTTTATGGACAATATGTTGTTCCCATACATTATAACCAGCATTTTCATATAATATAATCGAATAGAAATATCCCAACCCATATATTTCTCTCATTCCTCTGTCAACATGTAAAGCATGTCCATCATTACCCAACATGAACTCAGCGCGAATATTCAATAAATATTCTTTATCTATTTTGACATCTAACCATTCACTTGTCATGTCATTATATTCACTATCGAAATATCGGTGACAATATTTCCCTTTTGAATCTTTAACATCTTTCAATTCATCTGGAGTACAAATATATTTGTTTCCATTGTTATCTATAATAACATATATTTCTCTTGTCATAATTCTATTGTTAATAATCCTTCTTTCTTTAATATATTTACACAATCATTAATCAATTTTTCTTCTCCTTCTTGAATGTATTGTTCCAAAGTATTCCATGTAATATTCCCGGGAATCCTTACGGTTTTTTCATCAATATCTTTTGTCGTTATCTTAAATATTATTCCTTCTCTTACACAATTTTTCATTCTCTCTAACAGAAATTCTTTGTATATAACAGGATCTAAAGTTTTCTTAGCAACTCCTAAACAACCACAATCATCATCCCATTTCTTTGTAGATAAATATTCACTTATATCCTCTTTATTTTTTAACTTATCCATAATGATATTCCAAGTATTATTATCAATACTACCTCTCCAACTCTTCCAAAATTTAAACCACTTATCTCTTTGTTCATCATTCGTAACATTAAACTTACTTAATCCAGATAATACATAATCATATACACCTTGAAAATTATCTAGATCCTCCTGAACACAATTACAATCACCATTCTTCTTCAAATCATTCTTTACTAACTCAAGATACCCACCTATCCTATCCAAATAAACATAATACTCTACCTCCGGCATCCTATCCACTTTATCAACTATATCTTGTCCTATTATCATATGTTCTTTTTATCTGTATATATTTTATATAACCGACCCATTCCATCTAAATACAGGACAATAATCCGAAAAATTCATACCATTCTTCGCCTTATATTTTATTATATCCCTCACATCATTCGTTAATGATCCATACCAACTCAAATAAAAATCATACCACTTCCAATAATCCCCATCCCTATTTGAAGCCGTTAACGGATCAATACCATATCTTCTTAACATCTTACCCAAATATACCTGCTTTATCTCATCTATATCCCTCACATCTTCATCAACTATCGGTGTACGTTCTATGGTACCATTCTTTATACCATCCATAAGCATCCAATAACTATCATCACAATTCAATATCACCAAGAAATACTCTACCTCTGATGCACTATCCGACATCTCTATTAGTTTATCCTTCTCCTTTATCATACCTTATCCTCCTTGTCATTACCCATCTTCCTCAATACCCATAACACTATCATAAGAAACCCAGCAAGTAACCCACATATAGATATAAATATATTTATACCCGGTAACATAAACGCCAAGTTATCCGACTCTATCGGGTACCCCATCTTATTCATTATAGGTCTGATGATAAAGTAATTAATAACTAACGGTACAAATAATAATATACCAACTATCACAATCATATATCTATCTCCTTATCGTTTATTCAGGCAACTCCCAGTATCATCAGGCAATTTCTTATAGTCCATCATCTACTTTAATTTTAATACCTTAACATCTGTGGACAATCCCGCACTCACTCGTACTATCTTTACTGTCCCATCCTTATCCATTACAACAAAGTTATCCTTATCATCCGAATATATTTTACTATCAGGAAAGGATCTCTTTATTATATTTAAATATACTTCACCACTTGTTATACTATCAGCAGTATCTTTATTACAGCCACTTAACAATACACATATACATATACTACATATAACATATACTATTCTTTTCATACATATTAACTATTGAACAAATATAATATAATAAATATCTTATACATAAAAAAATATCTGTGGGATGGTCACTCACCACATCCCTCATCGTCATGAAAAATATTTTTGTTCACGAAAATATTTTTCATGATTCGTCATCGGTCGAGCATCTCATCGTTGAGTCATACCTCCCACTCATTGTCGGACACATAACCCCATCGGCCATAGGGTGTCGCCTATACCCATATACACCCCCCCCCCCTATAAGGGGGGGGTTATAGGCCGGGGGTGGCTGGCTAGAGATATCAAGGCAAAAATTTGACTAAAATTTTTCGGAAAAAAAAGATCTCCCAAAAATTTTTTCAGGCAGATTTTTTCATCTTTTTTCATAGCTAAAAATTTTTTCAAGGCAAATTTTTGACGCTTTTTATAGGGGAAAAATTTTTCTCCCCAAAATTTCAAGGAACAAATAGGTAACTAAAATTTTTTTCAAGGCAAATTTTTGACGATTTTTCCTATGGTAATTTTTTCTTACCCGACATTATTACAAACTCTTATTTAGAATTAGACTGACTTAAATATATAATTGACTGATTTACTTAACAATAGAATTAAAAATTAACAGATCAGAATTTTCGTAATACAATTGATTATCTTTTTTAATATCTAAATATTTACTAATAATAGAATTATATAATTCTTTAAAATCTTCAAATGACAGATTGGATTCGAATCTACCGTTATATCTTATACGATATTTCTTCATCATTTGGTATCCATCGTGTTCTATTTTCCACAGGACGGTATATTTTTGTAAATTTATTGTTATTTGGTATTCACCGATACCGATACTACCGATACTACCAATATCTTTATGTTTATGACTAATAGTTGGAATATTATCAGAGTCAAAATCTTCCACGTCAATAAATTCACCGTTACATCTTTCGGGTATACGGATAACGGTATTAAAATGATTACTTTTTTGTAGGATACGATTAACGAATGTGATCATATCTTTACTTTCTATTTTTTCAGTTTTCATAAGATATTAATTTTTATTTTCAAAATCACCCCATTTATGTTTATCTTTAATAAATTTCAAAAGACAGTAAAGAACTGTATCTTCACATTCACAAAGGTAACTATCATCACCGGATGAAACGTATATTTGACCATTGTCCCATCTATCTATACATATATTTTTTCTTTGGTCTTCGTACATTGGTATCCATAGTCTAGTTCCGTCTTGATGGATTTCAACGTTATAATTATCCAATATTAATTCTTTTAGTTCTTTAGCTTTTGTTTCCATAATAAAATCTCATTTTATTCGATATTTGATTCCGGTTAGAACACCATAAAAATAAGTCATTATATATGATTTGGGTACGTAGTAGTTCATTGAGTTTCTAGAGTTTTTAGTTTCATCACTCGCGAAGTTGATTACTTGGACTTCACCCATTTTATTAAGTAGGTTATAGAGTGTATATACAGTTTTGGATATTGGTTTTCTGAACCATTTTTTTGTAGTGAATACACGTTCGTGAATAAGATATTTATTATCAAATTTTTCTCTTACTTCTTGGAAGAGCTCATTTAATTCTTTATCTTGAACGGAAGTAAAGTCTCTAAGTTCGTGGTCGTAAAGGAATGTTGTCATCATAATTCTTGATATTTAAATATTTCGTTTTTAAGTAATATAACTTCTTTGTAATTTTCTTCGTCAATACTTTTGATAAGGTTCCAGAAGATGTGGAATATTTTAAGTGTTACTTTGTTATTTTCCATATTTTAGGATCGGGTTCACCGAGATCGATTGATTGAATCCAAATTGCATCTTTTTCCCAGAAATTCTTGCCCTCGTGATGGTATACTGATACGGTTGATATTTGGATAAGTATATTAAGTATAAGTTCTTCGACTATTTTCATTTTGGTGAATTCATTTTTCTTATCAAAGAATGTATCGAAGAATGTTTTATCTTCTATTTGTTCCAGAACTCTATCGTATGGGTTTCCTTCATAATATTTTTGTGAACAGATAGATTTGAGTGTTTTTTTGACACGATGGTATATAAGGGATCTGTCTATATGTTCTTTATTGACGAGATAGAATTTGGAGAATATATTTGTAAGACATTCCCAGAAGTCTTTATCTGATTCCCAGTCGTATTTCTTTTTTGAGAATAGGATAATGTGACGATCTATTTCGTCTGGTGTCCAAGTGTCGTTATCACGATATTTAGGTTTATCATCATCGAATTTACCGATTAGGGTAAGACTGTTTTCATTTTTACTAAGCTCCATAATTATTTAAATTTTTTATTTGTTATAGATTCGTAGACTTTTTTGAGGTCTTTAATATCTTTAATATTTTTCAGATACCATGTTGAACCATTTGTTTCGTTATGAAGAAACATGCTACAGTAATTAGTTTGGAAGATTAATTTGAATTCGAAGAGTCCATCGAACCAGATATTATCTTCATATTTTCTGAAGGTAGATTGGTTTAATAATTCTAATTCTTTCATTTTTTACTAAATATTAACCACATTAGATTTCCGATGAATGCACCTAGGGACGCGTAACCACCCAGTATACATAGGATACAGAATGAAGTGGATTTGATAGATTTTTCGATCACAGTAAAAAGTAGGTAAGATAACCACCCTGTTATTATCCAACCGATGACGAAGTAAAGAGTTACCATAGTTTAAAGAATTTACCGAATGTGTTTTCAATTTTGTCGTAGTATTTGAATAGAATAAGGAAGATAATGAGAATTAGGATTAGGGTACACTCGAAAGGCAGTAAGAAACTCGTGAACATGAAGGTAAGGAATAGGATGATTAGGATTGATAATCTGACTAGATATCTATTAAATTTTTCCATGATTATTTATTTTTACAGGGACAAGATTCCAAATGTACAATACCACCGTCACTACATGAAAGGTAAAGGTGTTTATCTACTTCTATGATAAAGAAACCTCTTGAAACCATATAAGTTTTTTCGATGAGTTTAATTCTATCTGATTTTGGGGTTGATGTTATATTAACTTGTGAGTCTTCGCAGCTGAAACACAAAAAAAGCAGTAAGATAAGGGTTAATTTTTTCATTGGTTATCGTTTTTAATTTTGGAGTCGAGTGTATCGACTAGATTGATGATAGATTCAGATTTCTAAGATCTTGAAGAATTTTTTCTATTTGTTTTTGTTCGTTCATTTGGTATAGTTTTTAAATTGTTCGTTTAATTCTTCATCTGTTGGTTGGTTTGATTTAATTTCATCAATCATTGATTGACTTATTTTACTATCTTTAAAAAATTTTTCTGCCATTTCGATGGTTATATCAACTGGTATAAAATTAAGAACGATTTCACCACCCGCTAATATTTGGAATTTACCATCTACTTCATGCCAGTCTAGTATACGATGAACACCAATGATTGGTTCGATGACTAGTTCACTTTTGGATATTATACGGGCATGTTTTTTATTTCTTTTTTTCAATTCGATTGATGGGAATCCGACACAAGGAACCAATTTTCCAATTTCTTTATCGTTGTGGTAAAGTATATCGTATGGTGTATAGTCAATTTTTTTCCTTATTGTTTTATATCCTAGATTATGAACAACTTTTTCCATTTGTGACAAATTGAGAATATCTACACAAAGAAAATAGAGCATACTACCATATTTTTTTGTTAAGGTATTATGAACTCTGTCATGAATTTTCATGTATTCATTTTTTGTCATTGGTATAGTCTTTATAATTGAGTTTGTGTATGTAGATTGACAGGACAAATAGAAGGGTGGTAAAGGTACCGGAAATATAATTACCGGAACACCAACAATCTTTATCGTTTAGTGCTTCTTTATAACCTGATATCCATAATATGATAACGAATACTGGTATGATTTTGAATAGTGTATTTTGTAGGAAAGTTTGGAAGTTTTTCTTTTTCCTTTCTTTATTTATTACTGCACTATTTTTATTTGTTGTATCGTATTTTGGGTAGTTATCATAATTTTTGTAGATGAAACGGATGAGAAGTGTACCGGTCGAAATCAGTAAGATACCGATTATAAAACCTGAAATAAAGGTTGAAAAGGGACTGGTTGAAAGAATTATAAAAGATGACAGTAAGAAACCTATTACTGAGAATTCCAATAGAGTATTTTTTGTTTTCTGTTTCATAGTGCCAATTCTTTTTTTAAACGGTTCCAGTTTCTTGTTTTGAAACTTTCTAATTCATTATCATCTTCATCGATTAGGGTATAAGAAAGTTCAAATCCACATTTTGAGCAAACTGTTGATTGTTTTTGTTTTGGTAAAATTCCGTGATTCAAATAGAAATTATCATTAAAACGGTCACCTAGTCCAATTAATTTTGTTTTTGTTTTTTTATGTTTACAATTCCACATATTATTTTGAATTTTTATAAAGTTAAGAAAAGAATTTGGAATAAAAAAATCAGTTAGGGGAGAATGTATGGTCTGAATTTTCCAAAGACAGTAAAAACTCGTTAAGATTGTGTAGGTCTTGTATAATAGTGTATTCCATTTCTTCCATTTTAGAATTTGGATATTTGAGTTCGGATAATCGTTTTTCGAAGAGCATAGATATGGTATGTCTATCTTCAAGATTTATGATTTGGTTAATTCTATCGTTTAGTTGTTTGTATTCTTCTTCCATTTTATAACAGTAAATACTAGTAAGAAAATGAAGGTTTCTAATACGAATAGGATAACAGTAAGGATGAGTGGGAGTATGATAACGATTTGATGACTAATGATTGCTGATAAGACAAAAAATACGACAAAGTAAAGGAGTAATTGTAACAATAGAATTTGGTATGGTCTTATTTTTTTATTTGAGTATGGGAATAGTGGATGTTTACTATTCAGATATTTCTTACCAAAAAAAGTAAGGAATTGTTCGATAAATATTTTTATAAACTTTTTCATGGTTCTACAATTTTAATTTCCGCGGTAAGTGTTGCGGGTGATATTTCGATTTTTCTGACATAGAATTCTTTATCTAAAAATTTAAGGAATTCGTTACGTTCTTCGTTAGTATTAAAGTAAACGGTTGTGTGATTTGGATTTGATTTGAAATAGATTACCACTTTTGGTCTATCGGATTGTTCTTCATAATAAAGAACATCTTCCATGTCGAAACGATGTGTTTGAATTTTTATAAATTTCATAAGTTTAAGTTTTAGATTTATTAATTACCACCAATATATTCCACCGTAAATAGCAAGGAATATCATATAACCTACAATTTCTATCACACCCCAGAAACCAATTTCACCTTTTCTTTTATGTGTAGAGAACCATCCACTTCCACTACGGGTTTCTATTGATAGTTGAATAATTATACCCACCAAGAATGCAAGGGTAAAGATTCCGAATATTAACCATTGAATTGATATCATAATGTAAAGTATTTATTAAATTTGACAATATTTCTTGTTTGACCGTGTTCTGGGGTGAATGATATTCCGGTTGGCGAAATAGTAATTTCATCATAGAAATGAATTTCTATACTTGTTGGTTTATCGTTTTTGATTATTTTGGTGACTTGTGCATCATCGAAATAGAAACCACCAACATTACCATTACAAATATCTTCGACTTTATCTTTGAGTTCTTTGTATGGTAAATCGAATAGTTTTTGAAAAGTTGGAAAACCTTCTTCCCAATCTTTTTTAAAATTTTCTAATAGGCTTGTTACTGTATCTTCCATTTTATTTATATTTTATCACAATAAATTTTATTTGCTCTTACTTCATAAACACCATCTGGTTTAACACACATTCCCATGTAATAAACTTTCATAATTTTGAATACGAAAATTTCTGTACCTTCTGGTATCCAGTCGTGTCTAGTATTTACTTTTACTTTAAGTAGTGGTTTTGATTTTTCCACTAGTTCTTTAATGAACCAACCATCAATTTTTCTCATTGATAGTTCCATTTTATTTTTCAAATATCTTACCATTTTCGTTTAAATTATCTGTTTCTATTTCTTTTATGATTTGTCCTAGTTTTATTTCTCTATATTTATTGATAAGTTCTTCGATTGTATTTTCTGGTTCGAGACTATCTAGATAGTTTTCGAATTCTACTGATGCTTCACTAAACATGGTTAAAAAATATTACGTTAGGTTTACCACCACATGACGGGGAGTTTGGTACAGCGTATGGATGACAATCACAATTTTTTATACTTTCGTTAATTGATTCTTCAGATACTTTTAAAAAATAATCTTTATCTGGTTTTTTGGGTATTTGTTTTTGTAGATGAGTGAAAGCGGGTTTCCAACCACTTCCTATAGTTATGAAAATGAATTTATCTTCATTTTTTAGTTCTTTTGTTGATCTATAATCTCTTTGTATGATGTCAATTCTATTATTATCAACGGGAATGAATCGGTAGTAATAAAGTTCGAAATTATTATCTTCTTTTGATATAAGGGTTATTTCTAATAATTTTGAAATATTGACTACTGGTTCTGCTAATAATTTTCTATAAATTTCTTGAATAAGTTTATGTCTAATAATGTCAATATGGTTATGGTGAGAATTTTCATTTAGAATATCAGTAATTTTTTCTACTGCACCTTTACCGTCAAAATCCATTATTCCACAGATACCGCCAATAATTCCTATTTTATCATTAGAGAATATTTTTGGTCGTGGTGGTAGTGGTTCCGCGTATCTTGTAATAACATTATTATTGTCTGTACGATAACCAGTATATGTTAAAGAATCACTGGCCATTACAGCAAAATTTTTATTTATGATACCAAGAACAACACTCATTTATTTTTGGATATTATATAATCATTATCAATTAACCATTGAAATACGATACCGATATATTCGTTATTAACTTCTATACCAGAATCACAACATTCGTCACAAACTTCTTGAATATCTTTTTCCATAAATTTAAAATGTTTCGTTTCTAAAAATATCGACACCTTTGACCCATTGAAGAAGAGTAATTTTTTCTAAAAGTCTATTTTCTTCAATTTTAAATTCTTGTGAAAATTCATGAGCACCGTTCATCACTTCATTTAATTCTTTTTCATAAATGATGTGATGTTGTTTTTCGTAATATTTTATTCTTTCGTCTATTTCTTCAATTTTTCTCATCTTTATTTTTTAATTTTATAATTAATTCTTTGAGTGTTCCTTTCCATATACAATCGTGGTAATCGATAGTAATTAAAGTTTCATTTTGATCTTCAAACAATTTAAAATCAATAAAACCGTCCATTCTTTTTGATGGGAAAATAGATATTTCTTCTATGTTTTCAACAACATTTCCGATTGATAATGGTGCTTCAAATTTCTTTTTGAAATAAATACCGGTTAATTTTTCTTTTTCTATTTTCATAATTTTTTCTTTTTCTATTTTCATAGTTTTTGCATTAGAGGAAATAACATTGGGATATATAATTTTTCTTTACCTTTTGTATATTCCCAACTACCAATTGGATCACCGAAGAACCACCCTTTGATATGTTTGTTCACTGGATGATCTGGGTTTACTGACCAAATATAATAATTAGCACCGTTTGCAGAACGGGTTACATACATGTAACCTTTATAGAGTTCGTCTGGATATTTAGCACAGAATGTATATGTTGAACAAGGTATAGATTCTTGTAAAATCACACCATCGAAAAATACGAATTCACTACGGGTTGATAATTGTGCAGGAATGACTTTAACGATGGTATCTTTTTTACAAGATCTGTCGGGGTCGAGTGCTTTTTGGATTTGGGCGGGAAGTTTGTAGACTTCATAAAGAAGAAAACAATTTATGATGATACTTCCTACGATAAGGTATTGACTAATTGATGATAGTATTTTCATATAAATTTATATTCGTAATTGGTATCTACTCTTTTATTAACAATTTTAAAAATGAATTCCGGTGTGAATACAGATACAAAATCGGCAAATTCTGTAATTTGTGTTACACTTTTAGGAATATAAATTGTTATTTTATCACCTGTACTATAACCATTTATTTCACACATTGTACCAGCTAAAGATTCATATGCGAGTTGGATTTGGTCACTAATGGTTTCGTCAAGTTCTTTGATTTTATCTTGAATTTCCTTAAATTCTTCGGGTGTTTCCGCTTGGATTTTTGTTTTCATATTTCAAAAAAATTAAATAAAAGCTACTAAAGCACTTACACCAAGAACAGCAAACCAAATTACAGCGTGCATGAATTGAGCGATAGCTTTGTTAGCATAATTATTATAATCACCATATTTATTTTTTTCATCAACAATATACTCATAACTTTTGGTTTGCCACAAGAAGAAACCAGTTGATGATGTCAATCTTCTATTGGTGAACATTCTGAAATATGATTTAGAAACAAGGAATGTTCCAATCATAGCAAGTAAAATACCCACAGCTATTCTAACGAAATCGATTCCAGCGACTTTCCATACAATAAGAAACATGACAGTTTTACCTAAATTTGAATTGGAAAGATCAATCGCCACATCTTTAACCGCGGTGAGACCTTCTTTTGCAGCGATTCCAATTTCTCTCCCCATTCCAGCCCATTTACCATAGGTTTCGATTTTGTTTGTGATTTCATTCACCTTCATTTGTTTTTCAATTTCCGCTTTTAATAACGGTGACATTCCGGTTGTATCGATGTTAATACTTTTTTGAGAAAATGATAACATCGAAAACAACATTACGACAATAATTAAAGTTACTTTTTTCATTTTGAATTGTTTTTGGGTTTAATTAATAAATCTTAATAATCTTTTATCGATAAATAAAGAATCAATTTGACTTTCTTTTGAAAATCTGAAAAATAATTTTTGAATAACAGAATCTCTAGTTACTACTTTATATGTAACTAGTATAGGTAGGTGTAAAATTTCTGTTGTATCTTCATTAATATGGACTCTGACTTTATTACTTAAAGTATATACTCCTTTATTTTTATCGTCTAATTTACCATAATAAGATAATGAACCATCTTTAATCATAAAATAATATTGGTCTGGGAATGGTTCTAGGTACACAGAATCTTGTTTAGTGATTACACCATTTTTTATTGGAAATAAAAATAATGTCATATTCACAAGAATTACAATTAGTAAGATACTTATACTCCACATCATACCAATTACAAAATTTGTAAATTTATTTGTATACCATTTTCTTAATAAGACTATTGTGGTCCACACCAATAGAAATAAGACAGTTAATGATAATGTTAGATTTCCCATATTTTAATAATTATTAATAATTTTATAACCTTTTCCTTCTAATAGTTTCCTCCAAATTTTTTTACCTGATTGTCCTAATTCCAAATATGTTTTCTTTGCATAAGTACGAATTTTAAACATTGGAACTTCGGAAAATATAGTTTTTCCAAATGGATCAATTAACGTCATTGACATTATTGGATGTTTCTTTCCTTTACCACCAAATTGAGAAAAATAATCATCTCTATCATCGGTCTGTAAATAATTGAATCCCATTAGTTTAATTTTTTATTTGGACAGTTAAAACGATATTTTTCATATTTTTTATCAATGTCAACACCCGATGAAAGACCATGACGTTTTCCGGTAGCGTTACACATTGTACATTTGTATTTGTCAAATCCACCCCTTTCGGTGACGAGACTTACTTTTACCCAATCGTGTTTAAGGTTTTTTGTGGATTTTTCGGTTTCGATTGCTGCAACGAAAACTCTTGCTGTTTCGTGAGGACGAAGTGTACTGTTAAAATAATCGATAATACTTTTACCATGTTCTTCAACGGTAACACCATTTTCGACATATTCGTTCATGGGTTCGTCCCACGCGGTTGAATCTTCTGTACCTAGTTTTTTAACTCTAAGGATATAAGAAATCTGTTTCATAAAATGAGTTTTTGGGTTTTGAAATACAAAGATATGAAAAACTGTGATAATAAAAAATTATTTGGAATAAAATCTATCTAATGAGTTTTTGATTTGGTCTGTTGTGAATGGTTTCGTTATATAATCGACACATCCTATATTAGTAGCTTTGGTTTTATCTTCAATAAAAGCGTTTGCGGATTGGATGATGATATTAACTTTTTTGATTTTTAATAATTTTGGAATTACATCATAACCGGATTCGAAAGGTAATCTTATATCCATGAAAACTAGAAATATATCGTCTTTATGTTTTCTGAACAGTTTTATAGATTCTTCACCATCTACCGCTTTTAGAATTTTAGTAACTCCAAATTTTTTTAAAGTTACATCCAAATAGAACATATTATCCCAATTATCTTCTACTATTAGGATATATTTATCTAAATGATATTCAATGTTTTTCATTATTAAAATTATTTTTT
>Ga0247840_10006836_pt1 | contig 16173 bp, 10 predicted proteins | sample LaCruzMarch2015__FD_192404 | JGI IMG/M metagenome (GOLD analysis project Ga0247840, IMG submission 192404) | Freshwater microbial communities from meromictic Lake La Cruz, Castile-La Mancha, Spain - LaCruzMarch2015_17m | ecosystem: Environmental > Aquatic > Freshwater > Lake | place: Spain... | reverse complement strand
CTTTGCGGTATGACACAGCGACATCAAAAGTCATCATACCGCTGCCGTCATGAATGCGCACATCCACCGCGACGGTGCGTTCCAGTCCGCCGCGCAGAACCTGCTGGAGCTGTTTGCGCTCATTCACGCCTGACTGCGTATTGATTTCGAGTGCCAGCGCGCTCACCCCGTCGCCGCGCGGCGTGATGCGAAAGGTGAACGGCATCACCATGCCCTCCACAAAAAAACGGGAAGCGTCATAATAAATATCCAGATCGGGGCACTCGCTGACAGGGCGAGGGAGCGGCTGTTCCCTCAGCGGATCAATGGTCAACCGCGAACAAAACGAAACCGACTGTTCGGTTTCGGTTTTCGGCGCTTCCAGACGGTCGGTGCGCTCCGGCGGGGAAACCAGAGTTTCAGCAGACGAAACGGCCTGCCCGCAACCGGGGCAGTGTGCATCATCGGGAGCCAGCGGCCATTTACAACCTGAACAGATTCTGTCTTCGGCACTCATGAAACCCCCTTTATGAACGATGAATTATAAATGATGAACTATGAGTCATAACTGTCCCTGAAAACTGTCTCCATATTCTATTTTCCCGACCTCAGTATTCCGGATTCGTCAAAAACGTATGTGCGACCCGCTTCGGCATTCAGTTTGCTCGTGATGGGTTGTTGGCTACATCGAGTAAATGTGGCAGTGGTTGATTTCGAGTCCGGAGTTGACCCGCAATCGACACCTGCCGCAGTAGTCGCCAATGCGACTGCGAAAAGGCCTAATCCGTTGGAAGGATCACTGACTGTCTCAGTCCAAAAGACGACCTCGTTAAATGTCAGCTCATGCTCCCCGGGCGACACACGGTAATTCCGGTTGAAAAACCAGCCTGCATGCACCGTGCGATCATCCACCTTGCGGATTCTATAATACCGGTTGCTGGATTTAACCGGCATAAATTGCAGTACTGCATGCGGCTCGGATGACTTTACCTGCTGGTTCAACGTGCCGCATCCGCTGGTGCAAAGCATCAGAGCAAGAACCAGCGCAGCTTTTCCCGCACGTCCCGTCTGTCTGATATATTTTGCCAACAAAATCAACCTCCGCTATTTCCGATTCCCGATTACTGCTTTTTAATACCGATAAAAATTACCTTCACAGTTAAATGCGTGAAGGGGCTTTTATTCCATCCTGCTTTCCGCTGTTCCCTTCACTGACCTGTAACCACTATATTATCGAACCGGGCATCAATATCGTAGTATTTCATGTAGCTGTTGATCGCCACTCGATTAAATTTTGAATAGGTGGAATCGCTTGCTTCTATTTTTTTCACGCCATCCAGCTCGGCCCAGACTTTGCCCCCATCAACTGTCAGCTTGATCGTATGTTTCGAGGAATCTCTTACGATTGGCGACATGGCTCCGGATACAATCACGGTGTGGTTACCGTTATCCACCCGTATCAGATCCATATAACTTGAGGGGGAACCCCAATTCACACTATCCCAATACAAAACCACCATATAGCCATTGGCCGAAGTCATCGGCTTGTTATCCGTGATCCAAAAACTAAACTGGTGTTCCCCTCTGCCCCCTTGCGGTGAATTTACAAAATCGGCCTGAAAAGATGTCACGTTTTTCTCTATCACTGCATGAGCTGCGGCAGAATAGTCAGTCCCTTTTTGAGATTCAGTCAGAGTGCCCGCGTTAATATTGAACCCGCCGTTATCCACAACCCATGAAAGATTTTTAAAATACGCAACCGACTGTTTTGAAGAGGTTGCCGATATTCCAGTAGGCTTGAAAAGCCGCTCCGAAAACGACTGAAATGCCTCTGTATGACGGATTGGATCAAAATCTGGCTGTTTTAACCAAGCGGCAACAGTTGCCGATCCAAAAAGAGAGGACGCCTGTCCTAAAAAAACAACAGCCTTCCCACTCTCATTTATTTGGGCATAGCAAATCGTTAAATCGCGATAGTCTTCGGACTTTGGACTCTGCCTTATCTGTTCCAGAAAAAAATCAATGGCTTCACGATAAGCCCCCGCCAACATAGCCCGTTGTCCTCGGTTTTTCGCCTCCGAAGAAGCCGGTAAATATCCGGTGCCTTCTTCTTCGAACGCCTCGAATCTCGCTTTAGCAACGATATATTCTGACTGGGCCCATTTTTTAACTCCTTCCCTCAATTTTCCCATCAGCGCGTCACGAGCCGCTTGCGTCGACTTTACTTCCGGATAATTTGCCCCGTAGTTCTGGATTAGAACTTTTAAGGCAACATCATAATCCATAATTTGAGTACGATAACTTTGAATAAAAGGGTCATTTGTAAAAGTAACGGATACGCCGAGAAGATCATTATCATCCGTGGACTCTAATTGTTTGCCTATTTGTTCGAGCCGGGCTTTTTTTACCGTCATTTCCACGCGGGCAGCAATTCTATCTTGTTCAATTTTCTGTCGCCGTTCTGCACCTAGCTTATCTTCAGGTGAACCACCCGGTATTGATGCGTTCTGATTTGCAGCATTTCCGTCTTTCAGCTTTGCAGGCGCATTAGGAGCACTTTCTGTTTTTTTACTGTCCCCTAGCTGTTTTCCCGATGCCATCTGTGCCACGCGGGCGGCTTCCGTGCGGGCGGCTTTATCGGACGTATAGGACGAATAGGACAGATAGGCCGCTCCCGCAACAGCGATGGCACAAACCCCAACAAAAATCTTTTTTGTCCCTTTTTGTGTTTTTTGTGGAGATTTCTGACTTCTGACCTTCCCTCCGGCAAGTGCTTCGACAAACTCAACACACGAAGCAAACCTTCCATCAGGATTTTTTGCTAGCGCCTGTTGCAGAACCGCATTCTGCTTTTTATCCAGCTCGTCGAGCGGCGGTGGCGTTTCGCTCAGCACGACACTGCGCATAATTTCAAAGTTGGCTGAATCAAAGGCGGACTTGAACGGCACCTCGCCGCCGAGCAGTTCATAGATCAGCACGGCCAGCGCATACTGATCCGCCGCAGGCCCCTGCCGCAGTCCGCTCCACTGCTCGGGCGCCATGTAAACCGGCGTGCCGCTCTTGGAGTTCTGCGGCTCTTTGCTCTTGCGGCTCATCGAAGAACGAATCTCGGCGGCCAGACCGAAGTCGAGCACCTTTACGGTGCCGACTGAAACCTGAGAGTTGCCGCTTCGCTGCTGTCGATTCTCGCCAGCCTCACTTCGTGTGAAACCTGAAACCTGAAGGCTGTCGTCTGATCGCTGCGCGAGCATGACGTTTTTGGGTTTGATGTCGCGGTGCAGGACGCGCTGTGAGTGGGCGTAGTCGAGCGCGGCGGCAATCTGACGGGCAATTTCCAAGGTTTGGAACACCGGCATTTTTTTATCCGGCAGCGCCTGCCGCCACGCAAACAGCGTCGCGCCGGGAACATATTCCATGACGACCAGATAATCGCCGCGTTTGACGCCCAGCGCCTGCGCGGCGCGTCCGTCCGGATTTTCAACTTTGTGCAGATGCAGAACTGAAGCAATGCCGGGATGGTGCAGTCTTGAAACCAGCGCGAAGTTGCTGCGGATGGAAGTCATCTCCTCCACATCGCAACTGACTTCGGCGGGCAGCGCTTTCAGGGCAACCAGAATACCGGCCTCGGTGTCGCGTGCGCCATAGACCGCGCCAAAACCGCCCTCGCCCAGCTTTTCGAGCAGTTCATAGCGATCCACCAGCCCGATGCCTTTTTGATCCAGCTGCATCGTCGGCATGTCGCCCAGCGACTGTTCGAGCGCATCGTTGCGCCGTGTTTCCATATCACCAAAGGTGTTGTCCGGTCTGTTCATATTTTTATCCGACTGGGAACCCCGTCCGTTATTCCGGGCTACATCCTAAGCGACTCAGGAGCAACCGTAAAACTCCAAACTTCCTTGCGTTCGTTGGGATTGAGCGTTCCTTCAAAATTGCGTTCTGTACCGTTTACACGCACCAGCACCTTATAATGAGGAACTCCCCGGGCTTTGTAGTGATGCACATAAACTTTGTATTCCCCAGCCGGTGCTTTGCCGCGCGGCCAGAAAATATTTTCCGGCCCGTACCCGTCGGTGTCATCCACATCCAGATGCCCGCCGCTGCGCACCGTTTTATTCCTGAACCCGACGGACTCGCCGTTAGGGTCAGTCACCCATAGATCAACGTCCGACGTGTTATCCCAGGTCAGAGTGACCTGCACATCGCCGGTTCCGTGAGTCAAGCTGGCTAACGCAAGGCTTGATGCGGTGCTTTGCCGCGCCTCGATGGCTTCGGCACGGTCTTCCATCGCAAGGCTTGCACACGAAAGCACTCCGCCAATTGGATTTGGGCTGATTGCAACGGTAGCGCAGGAATACGTATTAAACTCGTCCGAAGCAACCTCAAGTGCTTCATTGTCCATAAAGGCATGTTCTATGCCGACAACCATTCCAGCCAGCGCAAAAACGGCAAGTCCGGCAGGTACTATCGCGGCACCCGCTGTTGTCGCTGCCGCTGCTACCGTAACTCCTGCGATAACCGTGCTCACCCCGACACATATCTTCGAAGCAAAGATCGCCGAGTTGATGGCATCCTTTCCAGAAATCTGTCCGTCCGTTAAATCCGCAAATAAACTCAATTCGTTTGAAACCCGGGGCGAATCCTTTTCCATGCCTTGTACCGACAGTTGTTCCGCCTGCTTCAGCAACCGGAGATTGGTGATGCCGAGTTGACCCGATGTCAGTACGACGGTCAGCGGCACTTTGCGCTGAGTCGTCACTTTGCCGTCCGGTGCAACAACAGCGACATCCACGGTCGTTTCCGTATAGTTGGCCAGATGGATGATGACACCACAGCTCTCAATCATTTTGACGGGCAGTCCCCGCTGATCCAGATAAATCACCACCCATGCCCCGGACGGTGCCGTGTAGATTATTTTAGAACCATCAGACGACACCTGTAACAGATCGCCTTTTTGCGTCAGCAGTGCGGCGGCAACCGGCCCGGAATCATAGCGGGTATAAACCACTTCCGCTGCCGCCAGCCGCTTTAACCGCGCATCGGCCCGAAGCGAAGAAAAGGCGGCCCATCCGGCCGCCAGCAATATGACCCCCGCCAGTACCAGCCATATGATCCGTTTCATATCAACTCCCTTGCCGGAGACCAAGACTCGTTCCGTGTTCCCACACCACCACACGGCGCACACCGCCATCTAAATCGTAGAATGTGTCGGTTCCGTGCATTTCTCCGTCCACACAGTTGAAAATACGCAAAGGTTTATTATTTCCGGCAAACACCTGCTGCTCGCCGTTTAATTTGCTGTTGCGATAGTTCAAAACCATTGCTTTCCGTCCGCCCCCGGCAGGAACCGTGACTACACCGTTCTGCGGAATATCAGGATTGCTCTTTGCACGACCAAAGACAGATTTTGTATTGGCCTGCCGCACTTCCCAGCTTATACGCCCACCCCGTTGAACAGGACGCAGGTCGGGCGGCGGAACCTCTTCGAGCAAATCAGCTCGCTGCGCAAAATTGATCATCACCGCTGAGGGTGTGCGCACCCATTCCGGGCTCTGCTGACTCACAGAAGCAAACTGAACCGCCATATTGCCAGCGTTTAGAATCGCGACTACTTTTCCATCGCTGTTGAAGATCGGGCTGCCGCTTGCTCCGCCTGCCACGCCCAGATTATGCCGGATCAGAAAATTATTTTTTGCCCCGCCGTCCCGTTGCCGGAAATCGCTGACCGCCGTGATGATCCCAGATTGCATATTGGCCACGGGGCTTTTCACATCCACTCCGCCCTTAACCAGATTTTCCATAGGAAATCCAAGATAGGCCACACGGTCTCCGGATTTGAGCCGCCGCAAGGTCCAGTTCCAGGCAACGTCAAAGTGTACGGGAGGCTTTCCTGCAACACGCAATAATCCTACATCATAAGCGAATGACACATCGCCATCGTCCGTTTCGATCGCATTTGAACGGAACAGCGGATGTTTAGAGACCCCGATCACTTCGTAGCGTTTTAATGGGTCGCGGTTAAGAACCACAAACACGCGGAACCCGCGTTCCATAAATCCCATCGTCTGATCCACCACATGCGCGTTAGAAGCGAATATATCTTTTTTCCATGCCCAGGCTGTAGCAAACGGAATCTGGCGTTGCTTTCCATCAGCTCCAAACCCCTCCGCTACCACGACACCAACGGCGGAGTGCATCCGTTCGGCCACGGCAGCCAGCTGTTTATCCCCGCCCGGATGGCAACTGCTGATCACCGCAACAAAAACGAGCCCTAGGGCGACGATCCCCGCAGCCGCGACAAAAACTTTACGGTGAATTATTGACCAACGCTGTCGAACTTCTTTTGGAAACGGAAGGGCCGGGTGTCCTTTAATTTTGCGCCACTTGCCGAACTCCTTACTGAACATCCGGGCATTGCGAGGAATCTGCCCCGCCAAAAATCTGTCCACGACTTCCTGTTCGGTAAATGGCCCCAGGTGATTTTTACCGTATTTAACGAAGATCTTCATCGTTCCGCTCCTTTCGTCCCGTCACCTATATCCCCGCTCATTCCAGCCCCTTGCCTCACTTAATACCCGGCACCCGTTTGGCGGCTTCACCCATTGCCTGAATCGCTTCACGCATGATGCGTTCAAGCCGGTCGGCATTTTCGGCTGTCATCTTTTTCTGGGATTCAAGTGCTTCGAGTTGCGCTTTAGCCAGAATGTCCTTTTCGGATATACCGGCCTTAATCTTCAACTCAAAAGCCTTCACTAACTGCTCACGCTGAGCGGGATCTTTGCTCAACGCAATGATGGTTTCGAGACTCAACGCCCCATACACTGCACCCTTTTCGCGTTCGTGCTCGACCTCCATTTTTTTCTTTTCCTGCTTCACCTTCAGCCATTCACGGGTCTCTTTGATTTCCTGCTGAGTGTTAATGTCGCGCGCCACCACATTCAGTTTCATCGCTTCAATCCGCTCCTGCCCGGCGCGGATGGTAATCTGAATACGTTGTTCGGCATCTTTCACTTCGATCTCATGGCGGTACACCTGCCGAAGCAGTTCGAGTTCACCGCTGCGATCCACATTCCCCAGATCGTGTTCTTGAGCCAGTTGACGAACATATTCTTTCAGATCGGCTTCACTCTTAAACTGCCCCATTTTGTCCGAAGTGAGCAGTTCGCGCATACGCTGATCCAGTTGCGTTTTCCGCCGGGCGGTTTCCACCTCACCCGCCTGAGCGCGAAGTTTTTCATAGGCCGCGCCGGTGAAATCCATGCCGCCCAGCCGCACAAAGATCAGGCCGTTGCGGGACAGGAAATCTCTCAAGGCCTTATCCAGCGTATTTTCGAGAAGCATGCGCCGATCCGGGTTTTTAAACAGCTCGTCAATCGGCGATGCCATGCAGTAATTCTTCAGCGCATATTGCAATTCGCCGGTCATGATCGCTGCCAGGTCGCTGTAGCTGATCTTGTCCTTCGCAAGCAACAGATTTTTAATCAGCGTCTCCGGAGCGTTGGAGTCAAACTGCACGACGCCTTCGGCGTAAAACTCAACTTCCAGATCCTCCTGAGTGCGCAGACCAGTTACTCTCAACGGCAGACCGATGTCGCCGTCGTCAACCATCACCACCGTTTTGGGAGAATCCGCACCCCAGAAACGAAGCCGGTCGGCCAGAGTGCGCAGGTCGTGCCGTCCGGGATTCAGCACACCCTTCACCTTTTCTTCGCGCATCAGAATGGCGGCATTGCCCGGCTCAATCAGCAGTCCGTTTTTCAGGAGCGAATTGATGTCGCCGGTTTCAAACCGCTGGGCAAAAATTCCAGAGGGACGCGACCATTTACCGCCCGCCACAAACAGACGTGATTCGGGATTAAACGGCTGTTTACAGTTCCAGCAAAATTCCGCTTCCTGCCCGACCCACTTGCCGCAGGCGTAGCATTTACACCAGCCGTTTGGCGGCATTGCGCCGCACTTACTGCAAAACCGAGCCGCCTTTTTCACTGCCGCGCCGCATTCCGTGCATTGATCACTGAATAGTCCCATGGCCTACCCCCGCTGTTATTTACGATTTATGAACGATGATTGATGATTTTACCGCCTCTACACTCCATTTATTCCTGATGCGTCTTACACCGCCGAAGTCCCTTGCGCTCCCAGCAGTCGTTGCAGACCGGTTCGCCGCACACCTCGCAACTGTTTTTCAAAGAAACGGAACTGCGGTATTTATGCCCGCAAACGGTGCAGACTCCTCCGGTAGAGGTTTTCTGTTTTTTCAGGTAGGTGTTTAAATCCTCCTGCGTCACGCGGTAAATGCGCCCCAGCCGAATGGCGGGCAGGTCGCCTGAGCGGATCAGCCGATAGATCAGCTGATAATTTACACCCAGCATCTCGGCCACATCTTCAATGGCCATATATTTTTTATTTTCAGGACTCATCCTGTATCTCCCCCTTAAAGGGTCGTTCTACGACTCGTCTAAACTTACCAATTCGATCTTCTTCCGGCGCGTTGCCTCTTGTGCGGCAGGAATCAAAACCGCCTTGCCGCGTGTTCCACCACCTGACGGATTCCGTCGGGAAAATGCCGGGAATCAAAAATGACACGGTATTGCACTTCGTTTCCATCGTGCGTCTCTTTTTCCGACAATCGCCGACAGGAAAGAATGCCTCTTTTCTCGCGCATTCTTTCGGCAAACTCATTGATGTTCCATTGGTATCGTCTTTTGAACGTAACCAGTACCGTTTCGATTCCAGTGGTCTTTTCGTTGCAGAGCGCCACCACCCGAGAAGCAGCATCCGCCGCCAGTTTTTCCTGTACGCTAAGCAGTGCGCGGGAATCTTCCAGCTCCCGCTTCCCGGTGGCTTTCACTTCTTCTTTGGTCAGCACCTTTCCTCTGTCGTCACAGACTGTCAGGCCGCAAAAACCATCATAGACCCGGTAGTTGCCAAATGAATCACGCAGGGTGAACTGCGGATAGAGATCAATTTTTATAAAGGGATCAGCGGATTCAACCGCGAACCCCGCCCGGGCCAACTCTCCCTGCACGAGCGACTGAACATTATTCGCGGAAACGGAAACCGGCGCGGTTGACCGTACCTGTACCGCAGTCTTCTCCCGCGCAATCAGCGCCTCCTCCTCTGGCGTTCCGGCCGGCGTATCATAACGTCCGCTCCCCTGCTGTACGCCCACCGTGCCGCATCCTGCTGTTAACAAAACCGCCGCCGCAACTGACAAATAACTCTGAATTTTCATTTTTGCCTCCGTTTGTGTTAGAAGTGAATCACCGTGCGCGGCGCATTACGCGGCCAATAGAGAACATTAGAATCCCCAGCAGAACGGCCACCACCACGACCGTCAATCCGAGCCCCATCTCCCGCCAGTATTTTTCCACTATCCAGAAAAAGCCAGTCGCATCCACCGAAGCGCCCTGCACATTGGAGCCCCATAACTGCTGTCCGTCGCTCATTCTCACCAGTTGAAGATTCAGACTGACGCGTGTCAGATTCAGTTTGCCGGTATTTTCAACCTGCCCGAACCGGCAGAGCAGCAACGCGCTCCCTCGCTTCACAGATGGAACGGTTTTCCCGTCCGCAACGCCGCTGACTGACTCGAGCTGTTTCATCATTTGCGTCAAAGCGGGCATGGAAACTCGTCCGACCTCCGCCTCGCGAGCCAGATTCATCGCCAGCCGCTGTCCCTTCTGGGCGGTCAGGTCGGCATAAAAACGCACACCATCGCCGCCCGCTGAAATAAACTCACTGCGAATGAAATCGGAAAAATCGGTTCCGCCGCTGACGCACGGCATCAGATAAACATCCACATCGCCCAGTCCGAAGCGGGCAGCTTTAAACTGTTCAACCGCTTTACGGGATGCATCCACCACCGCTTTGGTCAGCGTGCCGGAAGGCGGCAGCAGGCGGTGGTATTCGCCAACCACATTACCCGACCAGAGCTGACGACCGGTTTCAACTTCTGAAAGCGTCAGCGCCAAACGGACGATGCCGTTTCCGTCGGCATCTACCGATGCCTCACGGACACTGCCGTAAAGAAGAGCGGAGACGCCTGGAATCCGTCCGAATTTTTGAATCGTGGCGGGATTCATCACATCACCGCGCCGGTCGCCAAACTCAATTTCTGAAAGAAGCACACTCCACTCTGCATCGTCGCGGACGTAGAACTCGTAAAGTCCCGGATAGCGGGACAGCTCTGCACGCACCACCGGATAAAGGCGCTGTGTGTCGTTGACCAGCGGGAGCATCGCAATCCGGCCCGCAGAGACATTGGCCGCCTGAAACGCCTTCAGCATTTCCACCGAAGCGTCTCCGGCCGCATAATCAATTGCGCGGTCTGCGGCGCAAACCTGAAGCGCCAGTACCGCTGTCAGAACCATCCCAAGTACGCATTTTTTCATCTTGTGAGCTCCTTTCTTCCCGATTCCAGTCCCGTTTTCTATCATGTTTCTTTTAGTTGGTGTTTATATCTACTTATTTCTATTTTCATTCAAGCGCTATTTTTAACATTTTTCCGGTGGCCGTTCTGCCCGCTCGCTATTGATACTTGATGTTTGCCTTTTTCTTAAGTTCTTCAATATAGGCCAGTAGAGCTTCCTGTTTTTTCTTGCCGGTCAGGTATTCCTGAAGCTGATCTTTTACCTGAGATAGAGGACGAACGCTGGCCTGCTGGTGGGCTGTAACTTTGATGAGATGATAACCGAACTGCGTTTCGACCACGTCACTGACCTGCCCAATCGGCAAGGCAAAGGCAACCGATTCAAATTCCGGAACCATCTGCCCGCGAGCAAAGGTGCCGAGATTGCCGCCCTGCTTGCTGCTGGGGCAGTCCGATTTTTCTCTGGCGATGGTTGCAAAATCACTGCCAGCGAGAAGATTTTCGCGCATTCTTTGAATATATGTCTTCTTCTGCGCTTTGGCAGTAGCGTTTTCTTCTCGAGTAAAGGCCACCAGGATATGGCTGGCCGTTACGGTTTCAGGTACCTTAAAAGAATCAGCGTTTTCTGCGTAGTATTTAGCAATTTCAGCCGAGGAGGCGACTATGACATCAGCGGTTTTCCCTTCAACGAGTTTGCGAACCAAAATCTGTTTGCGCAAATCTTCTTTCCATTCGGCATAGTTGATTTTGTTTTCAGTCAGAGCCTCTTTAAGCGTTTTTCCTTCCGGAGCCTTGGACTCAATCGTCGCAATTTCTTTGGCCAATTCAATATCGCTGACAGATAAACTCGATCTCTGGGCGGCAGTTGTTAGCAATATGTTGGCAATTAAGGTATCCAGAACATTCTGGTAAATCTGTGGGGTCATTTCAGTGAGCTGCTGCGAAGTAACTGTCTTGCTTTTTTGTGAAAGGTTCATCTTCACACCCTGCATAATTTCGCCATGAGTAATGGGCACCTCATTCACTCTCACGACCACATCATTCGTAAGTCGGGCAGCAATTGGCTTCTCGGAAACTAACTTCTGACCTTCAATGGGCAGAGAAAGTGGTTTTGTTTGCTGAATCGGCACTGCGGGGCTCTGCGCCGATGCTGATAAATCAGCCGCCAGCCCCGTCTGACGGTCAGCAGCCCGTTCATTTCCGTTGGTCGGGATGCGTAAGTAGCGCGCCGTTTGATCCGCTATTTCGCGAAAATACGGTGCACACACCGTTCCGCCGTAGTAAATGTCCTGCGGGTCGTCCGCCACCACGATAATGCTGATGCTCGGATTATCGGACGGCAAGAACCCAACAAACGAGGAGATGTATTTGTCATTGTAATATCCCCCTTGCTCCTTATTAGCCTTCTGTGCCGTACCGGTTATTCCGCCAACTCGATAATTTTCCACCGCCGCATTGGCAGCTGTACCGCTAGGTCGCGTGATCCGCTCCAACAAGAAGCACATATCCTTGGCAGTATCCTCACGGATCGGATGTCTGATCACTTCGGGTTGAAAAACAGAATTGGTTCCTCCAGCGGCATTTATCACTTTGCTAACTATCTTTGGACGCATAAGAACACCTCTGTTGGCAATTGCACTGGCCGCATTTAAAATCTGCATTGAGGTCGTTAAAATTTCATGCCCCATTGCGATGCGCGGAATGCTAAGTTTAGACCAGCGGTTGGTGCCCCATACAACTCCAGCATTTTCATCGGGAAGATCAATGCCGGTTTTCTCGCTGAAGCCAAAGCCCCGCAACGACTGGTAGACCTTTCCCTCCCCCATCTGCAAGGCAACCTTGGCCGCACCGATGTTGCTCGATTTCTGAATGATGTCGGCGACAGTCAGCATCCCTTGCGGATGCGAGTCGTGAAAGATATTCCCGCCATAAGACCACGCCCCGTTTTCACAGTCGAAAATATCCGTTGCACGTACCGCACCGCAGTCGAGTGCCGAAGCAATGATCATTGCCTTGAGCGTAGAGCCAGGTTCATAGGTGTAGTTGATCGCCGGATTATTTTTTAGATCAAACTTGGGCACCGATGCCATTGCCAAAATCTCGCCGGTACGCAGATTCTGCACAACCCCCCATGCGGCTCTTGGATGGTATTTAGCAGTTAGGTTATCAAGTGCGATTTCAACAAAACTCTGGATTTGCTGATCAAGGGTTAAATAAACAGTTCCGCCAGAATGCGACTCTATATTTAAAGTCATTTTTTGACCGTTGCGATCAAAGACCTGCCCACGTGAGTCAGAGGATTTTTGTTCTACCTGAGCCGCATCCTCACACTGCTCCTTTTTAATTTGAGATGCCTTCACCTGCTGCTTTGGATGGGAGATAGAGACCTTATACGACCGATAGGTCGCGCCAATAAGCATAGCCCCAAAAAGAACCACTACCGCAATCCACCACTTTTTTCCGGATTTCTTTTTCGGTGGCGTGTTCTCAGCGCGTGCCGCGTCTTCTTCGGCTCGCCCCAAGGCCTGCGGCGGGGCAAGCATCGCCGACTCTTCATTCTTCTCCGTGGCTGTGGTTAAATCAATCTCCGGCAACGCGGCTTTCATTTCTTCCGCACTTTGGAAACGATCATCGGCATCCGGCTCAAGGCAGCGCTCAACGACATCGTCCCAGCCTTTTGAACAGCCAAGCTGCGAGGGAAGCTTCCAGCGCCCCTCGGGTTTGCGTCCGGTCAGCATGGCATAGAGCATGATGCCCAGCGCGTAGAGATCGCTGCGGGCATCCACCGCTTCGCCGCGTTTCTGCTCGGGGCTCATATATTCAAACGTGCCCAGAATCGAGCGGGTGGAAGTGCCTTCGTCATCAGAACCGCCGTCACCGCCGGCGGCTACAGTTTTTTCGTCGCCGATGGAGCGTTCAACCGGACGCGCCAGCGACAGGCTGATGGAGCGTTCAATGACGCTTTGCAGATAGTCGGAGCCCACCACCTTGGCTAAGCCGAAGTCGGCAATTCTTACAGAAAAAGGCGTTAGACTTTGGGCTTTAGACTTTGAACTCTCACCACCGCCTTCCAACAGAATGTTGCTGGGCTTCAAGTCCCGGTGAACTACCCCTTCGCCACGAAAACTGTGGGCATAGGCAAGAGCTTCGCAGGTCTGGCGCATGATCCGCTCCACCAATGCTTCATCGAGCTTTCCGCCGGAACGTTTCATCAAGTCGTCGAGGGTTTTCGGGTTGCCGTCCGGCCCGGCCACATAGTCCATGGTGAGGTAATAGACGCCGTTCTGTTCGTCCATGTGGTGCACCTGCACGATATGCGGATGCTGGAGGTCAGCCATCACCCGCGCTTCGATGCGGAAACGATCCACGAACTGGGGATTATTGAACAGGGCGCGCGGCAGAACCTTCAGCGCATAGCGCTTGTGCATGTAAACCTGCTCAACGAGATAGACCTCGCCCATGCCGCCCGCTCCGAGTGCCTTGATGATTTTATACGAGCCGAGTGTCTCTCCCGGACTGAACGCATAGCGATGCGCTCCCGATTTCTCCGGCACTACCGTCTTTTCATCACCGATTGATTTGTCTAAATCACTCATTCGTTTTCCCGCAGTTCACTAAATCTTCTTTTTGTTTCTTTCTCCGAACTGCCCCTCTAAAATTCTTAATAAAAATTTCCAGCCGATCCTATATTCCCGTAATTGTTTGGCCCGCGTTCTGTTTTGTAGGCGGGCGGGTTGTCCCAATCTTCCTGGGTGCGATGATTATAGGCATCATAGTTCCAAGCCTCTTTGATTGCAGAACACCCGGACACCATTAACCAGACACCAACGACAACTGCTAACTTGAATACCATGGACTTAGTTGCCTTTTTCACCATCAACCCCCTGCTTCGTTATTCAGCATCCTCTTTAGCTCCGCAAATCCCGTCAAAACATAGAACGGCTCACCTTAATGACATCGCCCGACTCGATCGGGATATTAGTGGTGCTAGTGGTATTATTATCGCCCCACCCGATGTGCCCCATCCACAAAACCTCCCGCCCGTTTCTAATAACCTTCACATTCCTTTTGCTGGCGTAGGCTGTGTAGCCGCCAGCCATGTCAATCGCCTGCGCCGCTGTAATTTTCCCATTGGCTGTATATTGACCCGGATTGCGCACTTCGCCCTCGACCCGAAAGGTGATTGAGGCACTTGCGACTGGTTGCACCGCACCGGCAGATTCTTGTGGAATAAAAAGTTTTTGCCCGACATAAAGTCGACTTGCATCCTGTAGCTTATTCACATCGATAATAGTTTTCACGCTCACATTATAGGCCTTGGCTATGATGTAGATCGTCTCTCCGGGACGGACGGTGTGTTCAATACCGCTGACATTCACACTGGAGGGTGTTTTTTCGTCCAGAGATGATTCCCCAGCCGTGTAATAAACCACCTGATCATTTACAGCAAATAGAGAAGCCTTCGCAGAAACTTTGTTCTTATTTCGGACGGCATTACATTTATCAGCTGCGTTCCCCGCTGCTTCTTCAAGTGTTTTTTGACCATAATCGTAGCCGAAAGCCCACTGTCCAGTCGGGTCAATCGCCACAACAAAAACTTTCTGTCCCGGAAGTTCTTTATATCGCTCAAAAACCGAGTTCATGGCGTCGGGCGGAGTTAAAATTTTTCGCCCAGACCTTTCTGCCCCAATAACAGATGCAAGCTCCGAAAGGCTTACTGTTTTCGGCGCAGGTGGAATCATCTTTAGATCAAAGTTAACTGTAATAACTTGTCCCGGTTCTGCAGGAGGAATCGTTAGAGTTTTAGATTCATATCCCTTAGCACGGATTTCGAGAGTGTGTTCTTTGAGCGGAGAAAGATTGAGTTGCTGGTTGTCGGTTGTCAGTTGTTGGTTGTTTTCAAAAATTCCAAACTCCGGCACATTGCACTCAATCTTCACCGTGGCGGAAACGCTCATCGCTTTTTGAGCCTCATTCAACGCCTGTTTATGCGCCGTCAGCGCCGCCTCATATTTTTCTTTTCCAAGGGTTGGATTTTCTTCCATCCCTTCCGCCTCATCCGCTAGTGCAACCGCACGCGCCCATTCCGACGAAGCATACTTCTTGAGGTTTTCTTCGCTGATCGCTGACTTCTTAATTTCGGCTTCCCACGCTGTTTTGGCGTCGTAATAGGCTGAACGTTTCCAAACCACATCAGCCTGCCGGGTTACTTCCTGATAGGCTTTCCACGCATCCTGCCAGCGCTTCCCGCTCCAAGCAGTCTCGCCAATCTGCCATTGTCGTTCAAGTTCGCGCCGTAACGGATAATCCAAGCGGCTTACTTCCTCACGAGCCAGCTTGGCGCTTGCCAGCGCCTCTCCGGCTTGTTGTTCATCAACTTTACTTTCGATCTTCGTCAGCAGGTTGCGCGCGGAGCTGTTGGCAGCATCCAGCGCCAGCGCCTCGTTCGCCTTGCGCCCCGCTTCGGTAAAATTGTTTTTTGCAAACAGCGTTTCCGCTTCGCGCAACAGCCCAGCCAGTTGTGACTGCTTGGCTTGTTCAAGTTGCGCCACGCGAGCGGCTTCTTCGCGGGCAGCTCGGCGATCCGCCCCTACCTTGACTCCAAAGATTGCTGCCGCAATCACCGAAACTGCGACAGCACCTACCCCAACCATTCGCGTTAATTTGCGTCCATTTGCGGTTTTGGTTTTTGCGGACTTTGCGCCTTTGCGAGAAACCTTTCCGCTGGAGAGTGCTTCGACAAATTCACTGCACGAAACAAACCTTGCCTTCCGGTCTTTAGAGAGCGCCTGTTCCAGTAATTTCCAATGATTGGAGCTTATATT
>Ga0247840_10006835_pt1 | contig 16174 bp, 20 predicted proteins | sample LaCruzMarch2015__FD_192404 | JGI IMG/M metagenome (GOLD analysis project Ga0247840, IMG submission 192404) | Freshwater microbial communities from meromictic Lake La Cruz, Castile-La Mancha, Spain - LaCruzMarch2015_17m | ecosystem: Environmental > Aquatic > Freshwater > Lake | place: Spain... | reverse complement strand
TGCCTCGCAACCTCATTGGCATCTGCATTGGTAGCTTTCCGAAGGCTGAGACCTGGTAGCTGCTCCGAGACAATTTCATTCGGCTTTGCGTGCAGATACATTTCGAATTCCGAATAGTGATATACTGCCCCAATTCTCTTTAAAAATTCCTGGCCTGAAACTGAATTTCTATCGCACAACAATAGAATGCTCTTTGCGTTTCGCCGTTTGCATTCAGCAATCACTAATTCGTGCAATTTGAAAAAAATCCCCCGACGTCTATAGTCAGGATGGACCATGCCAGTTATTTCCAAAGTTGTATCGGTGCCGCCGAAGCTGCATATCCCAATATAGCCAATAAGCTGCTCATCATCAAAGTACATAAATTCATTACTTTTTCGACCACCCGCATGATCCGGGATTGGCAAGGCTTCTCCAAGCTTATAATCAAGCTCCAGCTTCAAACTGATTTGCTCCTTTTGCAAACATTGCATCTGAAGTGCCTTAATCAAAGCATAATCTTCGGGATCCAGACTAGTCTTCAAATTAATCCTGTCCATCACATTTTACCTCTCAGCCAGAATTTTTATGCGCGCCAGGGCTTTGGGAAGCAGGCTCTTAAAAGTTTCTTCCTGTTCTTCGGGAAGATCGGTGGTAACTGTTAGCGTGGTGACGCCATTTTTTTCGGTAAGGGAATAGCTTTCAGCGCCCCCAGTCCACTCATTTTCGCGCAGCTGTTGTCCGCTTTCTATTGTATCTGCACTGTGCCTTAATAATACAAAGGCATTCAGTTCAAGCTTCTCTATGAGACTTGTCACACCATAGCCATTTACAGATGAAATAAACTCGATTTCATTTCCTTCCTTCATGTCTCCCCGCATAAAGGTGCCTTCATCGATGATACCAGCCCAGTCACGGAATGTGGTGTCCTCCCAAAGCGTTGCCCAGACCCTTTCTTTAGGTGCATTTACTGCAATTGAAAATTCATATTCCTTCATGCTCTCCTCCTTACAATAAGGCGTTGACTTCCATGATAGAAGCCGCATAAGCCAGACGTACCTTGTATCGTTACTATTCCTTTATTTTGAAGATATTTGATCCGAATCCAAAAGCGTGTTTGTGCCATCGAGATTGAATTGCTTGTGGTTGACTGTAAGTCTTGATGAAGCCGAATCCCTTTCGATGGTAATGTAGGTGCGGGATGGCCCATTGCTATTATAATCAATCCAGGTTCCGCTGTTTGCATAGATGACATCCTGCCCGTTTAAATTCTTATCAGTCATAAGCTTTGCCGCATGGCTATGCCCAAAAACAACGACCCTCATATTAACATCCTGCTTAAAATACTGGTTCTGAGCCTGTTCATCCGTGAAGGCAGCCAGAGCCCCCTCATTAAGCGCGACATTGGTATCTATCGTAGTCGGTACATTATTAATAGCCTGACGTTTTGCCCAGTTTTCCACACTATAATTAAATAAATTTACTGTGAATTTGCCCTTCTTGTCGATGTAAGGAATAAGATCGTTCACAGAAAATGTCTGCGTATAACCATCTATGCCCATTTTAATGGTTTTATCGGAAAAACTGTCTTTTAAAGTAAAATCTGCAAGCGAATTCTTCCAGAACAGATAGTAATTATAATAGCTCAATTGAACCTGATCCATGCCCTTGGTCCCGATTTCCGGAATTGTATTTGAAGACTTTGGGCGGCCTTCTGTAAACGATGTGATGCCTATCCTTGCATAGAAGTAGCCTGAGGGTAAAATCGACTCCCCGCCGGTCAACGCGCTGTTGGAAAACGGATCCGGGGCACAATAGATATTGTATCGATGGCCATGCTCGATGGCGATTTGAGGCGTCGGCCTATATGCCCCCAACCCTGCCGCATCTCTCGCCTGATTGATCCCCGGGAAAATCCTCTCGGCTTCAGCAGCAGTAAAAAGCATGTCGTGGTTGCCCGGCACATAGGTTACACGGGTCTTTCCCTGTGTGATAATGGCATTAATTCCATCTACAATTTCCTTATTATTTCTAACGATCATGTCGTTGTAATCAGACAATGAACTTGGCAGTTCATAGCCCATAGGTATGACCCATTGATCCATAAGATCACCAGCGATCACCAGTTCTGCCACATTATCCGAGTTCTTGATCTGCCCCAGTAAATTGGCCAGTGCCGGTTTGTTTTTTTGAAATTCGTCAAATCTGTTGTCTGCACCCAGGTGAATATCGCTGATCACCGCGATTTTATAGCTGTCTGCCCCTGGGTTGCCCCCAACCGGAGCTGCCGATGCTTGGGCTGAGACGAGCACAAAATTCAACGCTAAGAAAATCAGCAGCGCGATGCTCGAAATTAGCAGACGGCTATAGGAAATAGGATTTTTTTGCTTTGTTTTCATTCTGCAAACCCCCTTCTCTTATTCGGCCATATCATTATCCTTAAATCCTGTACTTTATTTTCTCTGGCTTAGTTTAATATTATGCACAATGCCATACTTATAGCAAAGTATTGTTATGATCAAAATCATACCGCCAAGCAAATAGCCTCCGATTACATCGCTATACCAATGTTCAAGCAGATAAACTCTGGAAACCCCGACAAGGGCTATAAGTATGCCTATCGGTATCAGCAGTACCGCTTTTGTCCATTTTTGTTCCATTCTTAATATGCTATAGTAGTAGATCAAACCAAAAAATGTGATATAAAAGATTACGTGCCCGCTCGGAAATGTATAGTCAGTTACCTTGATCAGGTCTGGCACCGATGGCGCACCAGGGCCGGGAGAACGAACTATTATTTTTATCAGTTCCTCAGACGCAATAGCAATAATATTGGAAACAATCAAAACGACAGCCTCCCAACGAAGGCGGGTAACATAAAGTGCCACCGCACTTAAAACGAGCATCACATATCCCTGGGGTGCTTCTCCGAACCAACTTATAAAAACCGCTACTTGAGTCAGTAAGCCATTTTTAAATGATTGGACAAAATTTGAAATACTGACATCTATGGGATGAATCCATTTAAAAGCATCTGCAAAAGAAAGTCCAATGAAGAGCATTGCTAAAAACAGAAGAACTAAATTAGATTTCTTCTTTGAGCAATTTCTCCGGGATTGTCGTTCCTGCATGGATCCTTTCAACTTCGCCTCCTGATTTTGATAAATGGCTAATCAGTTTCGCTAACAACTTTTTCTTAAGATGTCTGTTTTTTTTAGTATATCACCTTTGCAACTAAAGAAAAATCCTTGATTTCTCAAGGATTTCATAAAATCTTTTGGCCCTAGGCAATCATATCTGCAGCCTTACTGTACTATAACGAATCTCACTTTATAATAGAATGGCTATGAATATAGAATTCTTCCTGACTCGGCTGGTATTTCTTCTCCAGGTGTTCCAACGACTCGTCAAAACGCTCAGCCTCCAGGTCGTCGATCTCAAATACAGGGCTTTGATGATAAACCCATTTCCTTCCTGGAAGGACATCAGGTTTAAGTTCCTTTACCATCATGGCCGACGGGAATGTCCCATCTTCAAGGCAGACGTTGTACCTTTTGCAGCTCTTAAAACCGCGGCTTACATAATTATTCGGATTTCCAAATATGACAATCACATCATAACCAAGGGCAGCAGCCTGCTCAAAGGAATACACCATCAGTGTTTTTCCATACCCCATCCTCTGATATTCCGGCAATATGCAAACCGGACCGAAGGTGAGGATGTCTTTTTCTTCTCCAGAGTCATCAATGAGCTTTGCTTTCGTATACATGATATTCCCAATGATCTGGTTATCCACTTCAATCACCAGAGCAAGCTCTGGCAAAAAGTCCTTGTGGGAACGCATAATATGAACTAAATAGTGTTCATTGCACCCTGGAATATATAAATTCCAAAATGATTTCCTGGTGATTTCTTCTACTCTCGCATAATCAGCTTCTTTTTCATTTCTGATTTTAAACTTTTTTTTCATTTATAAGCCTCCAACAATTCACCTTAGACCAATTTCTACGATTTTTATTATGGATATCGCGCAGTAAACTCTATTTATTTAATTGCTCTACTGGTCTTGCTTCTATATACCCTCTATAACCTTGCGGTTCAAGTTGGAATCTCGGAGCATCATCATCTGCCCACTCAAATCCATAGATCTGAGGATTATACTTCTTCATAACCTCCCACAAATCTTCAATGGCTTCTTCGAATCTTTCATCCTCATAGGGTTCTCCTTGAAAAACCATCATTTTGCAAGGCTTGAGTTCAATAATTTCAAACCCTTCTGGAATTACTCCGGCATAATTCTGCGGCACTTCAACACCCTGAACATACCGAGAAGTTCCTGCATCGATTAAGCTCTTCGGCAACCACATGCCAGCGGGTTCATACATCGCTTCCTTAATGCTTGAAAGCATTCCCCATACATCACAGCCTACCTCTTCGCAATACTCAAAATAATGGGTAGCTTTGATGCCTCTTTTTAAAATCAATTTTCTTAATGGTCTTTCAACTACCTGGACAAAAACGGTAGCAGTGCTTTTTTTCTCTGTCATTTCAATCTCTCCCTTTTGTAAAGTAAGGTAAAAATCACGTATACGATGGGGCATAAACAACTGAATCGGCGTAGGGTGATCACTATATTTTTTAGGGGATACGCCAAACTGCTTATTGAATGCTCTTGTAAAACCTTCATGAGAGTCAAAAACAAAATCAAAGGCAACATCAATAATTTTGGGATTATCATCTCTAAGCTGCAAGGCCGCCATGCTGAGTCTTAAAGCTCTCAAGTATTCAAAGGGTGACTTACCGGTAAGCTCCTTGAATAGTCTTGCAGAATGCCATTGTGAATATCCCGCTGCCTTCGCAAGATCACTTAGCGTAATTGGAGAATTAATATTCTTGTTAATGTAATCCTGCATCCGCTGAACTGCATTTATTACCTCCCACCGCTCCATGTTCTCACCTCCTGTCATAAGGATATCATTTTGATTTTGTTTTTTCTTGACCTCAATTGCTAAAGATTATTGATCTTCCAGGCCACTAAAAAACTGTTAACTTCACTAATAACCAAATCAGGTTCAGATATTTGTGGAAAATGTCCACTTTTTCTTGCGATCACTACGCTCCCTCGTCCCGAAAGGTTCGATAATTCCTTTTGATGGTTCAATCTTGCTTCTTTTTTTTCTACTGGCATAATCCATCCGAAAGCCGGTTTAATTCCTGCTACAACAAGGATAGGGATATCAGGAAAAACCCCCATCTCTTGAATTTGTTTTATTGTAGCTTGAACGTGATTTACTTCTGAAAACTTATTTGGATCTGCCTCTTTCATTCTTTTTGAATCAGCCAAAACATCCTGAATAGTAGATGATTCAAGAAAGACAAGTCCGCATACATCTGCTGGATAGGTTAAAGTAAATAAATGTGCAATAAATCCACCAAGTGAATGCCCAACAATAAGGTAAGGTGGCTCTATCTTTAAACTCATCAATACTGCTTTTAAATCTCTAACCATCGCATTGCCGGTCTGTGGTTCCATGGGCTTACTACTCTTCCCAATGCCTAAACGATTATATGCGAATAAAACATTCTCATGTACTAATTTCCCCCATATTTTTGCCCATCCTTCGATTGGTCCTCCCGCACCATTAATCAAAATGATTGCTGGATTCTTTGTGCCCATGACCGCATATTCAAAATCATTTCCTTTAACTGAAATAGTATTCTTTTCTATAGGAATCACCTACTATTCAAAATAAAATAACTCTCAAAAACATCTTAATTTTTCAGGCTTCTGTCTTCACTTACTTTTCATTGCCGTATTTGGACAAGAAGATAGCAATTATTTCATCCAACACGGGTATAGCTGCTGATTTATTGATACTCTCTGAAAAAATAGCAGGGTATGTTATGGCTCCTTCAACCAGGGCATAAAACATTCTGGCTGTCAGCAACAGATTATCCGTTTTAATTTTATGATCCTTTTCTGCTTCTTTAAGCCAATCCAGCAACATATCGTAAGCGGGTGGATATTTTGCTATAGTTTCTCTGGCATAATTAATGTCTTTTAGAAAAACTATTGTCAAAAACCTGGACAGTCCCAATCGCTTTGGTGAATCAATCAGAAATATTTCAGAATTGGCAAATGCCAACAATTGTTCTTCCAATGATTTTTCAGGATTATATGTAATGGTTTTCAAAGTTTGTCGCTGAGCCAAAAAATCGTCTACAATTGCCTGAAATAAATTTTCCTTGCTGCCAAAGTGGTTATAGACGGTTCTTTTGGAGACCCCTGCCGTTTCTGCAATCTTATCCATGCTTGCCAGTTCATAGCCCATACTTATAAAGACATCAATGGCACCATCCAGGATTGTCGCTCTTTTTTTACTTTTGTCGCGGTTTTTATTGTGCGTCATAGGCTAACTCCTTACCTTATAATTATTTACACCGATTAGTGTAATTAATGTTGACTTCAGTTTAATTATACCGTATAGTGTAATTAAAGACCAGCGAAAATAAAAAAAATGTGAGATTTTGGAGAGTATTAATATGAAAGCAATTGTCTGCACCAAATATGGACCACCGGAGGTTCTTCAGCTCAAGGATGTTGCCAAGCCCATCCCAATGAAAAACGAGGTTTGTATCAATATTTTCGCAACCTCAGTAACGGCAAGCGACTGCATCATACGCGCGTTTAACGTAGCGGGTAAATACCGGATTCTTATGGGACTGGTAATAGGTTTCAGAAGACCCAGAAAAGCCATTCTTGGAATGACTTTTGCCGGAGTAGTTGAATCCGTAGGCGATGATATTAAATCCTTTAAAAAAGGGGATCCGGTATTTGGTTTTGATCGTTTTGGTTTTGGCACTTATGCCGAATACAAATGTATGCCTAAAGAAGGATTAATGCTTAATAAAGCAGGGAATGTAAGTTATGAAGAAGCCGCTGCCATTCCTTTTGGCGGATTGTTGGCATTGTATTATCTGAAAAAGGGAAATATTCAAAGCGGGAAAAAAATACTTATTTATGGGGCTTCTGGCGCAGTTGGCTCTTCCGCTGTACAGCTTGCCAAGTACTTTGGAGCGGAAGTTACCGGGGTATGCAGTACGGGAAATTTAGAGCTGGTTAAATCTTTAGGTGCCGATCACGTAATCGACTACACAAAAGAGGATTTTACTGTCAGAGAAGATCTTTATGATCTTATCTTCAACGCCGTCGGAAAAAAGAAAATCAGATTACAGTGTAAAAAAGCACTTGCTCAAAATGGGAAACATATCGCCGTCGATGATGGTTCGCCGGCGTTTCATATGGAAGATTTAATCTTACTCAACGAACTTGTTGAAAAAGGAAAATTTAAAGCGGTCATAGACCGGAGTTATCCACTGGAACAAATGGCCGATGCGCATAGATATGTGGACAAAGGACATAAAAAAGGCAATGTAATAATCACTATGGCGTATAACAAATAACGCAATGGTTCTATGGAGGAATTATTGTTAAGTTATCGGAAAAGAAACGAAATTTAAGTTTATGGCCTTTTTTCTGTGATCAAAATTTGGGGGATGGTTCAATATTCTGCTACATGGTACAATTAAAAAGCAAACAAATCACTCTAACCATCAGGAGGAGATATCATGCAGAAAAAAGCCTTAGTCATAATAGATATTCAAAATGACATAACAAAGAATTACAAGGATGTTTTAGGCAATATCAACAACGCTATTGATTGGGCAGTCGATAATACCATTCATGTTGTTTATATAAGGCATGAAAATTTATCAGCTGGAACGAGGACTTTTAAGCCCAATACAAAAGGGGCTGAATTAGCTTCCGACTTGAAAATAGTATCAGAAAATGTTTTTACAAAGTATAAAGGAAATGCATTAAGCTCAGAAGAATTTGCAGACTTTATCAGCAAAAATGAAATCGGTGATTTCTACATAGCAGGTGCAGATGCTGTTGCTTGTGTGAAATCAACCTGCTACAACTTATGCAAATCAAATTATGGCGTTAGTGTCCTATCAGATTGTATTACCAGTTATGATAAAAGGAAAATTGAGGAAATGCTGCGTTATTATGAAAGTCAGGGCAGTAAAATTATTGGTTTAAATGACCTGTCATAAAAAATCTCTCTAGATTAATATGTATTTTAACATTAACTGGAAGGAAGCCGTTATTAATAGAACAAAATTATTTACAGTCTCGCTTCTTTGGTCGGTTCACTTCCTTATGTGTAGTCATTACATAATTCTCTTTATACTATAATCTTTCTAATACACCGTCTTTTGTAAGCCAATCATTTATTATTTTCTCCACATCTGCAGGAGAAATAGGCATACTAGTCTCTGGGGTCCATTTTGTCGTGATTGATAAATCATTCATAACTTTTCCCCCTTTTTTTTCAATTCTTCTAGTTACTGAATCAATGAATTTTTGTGGAACCTTCTCATCACTCTTGGTCACGAAAATCCAAACATTCTTGTTTTTCAAACATACATTGCTCAGATATCTATTAACCGCCGGCGGTGTCTTTCCTGCCCAAACCTGAATGCCTAAGAAAATATTTTTATAGGATGCCAATTCGAAGTCAATAGGTTTAATACTACTCTTCAAACCAAAAAAAGCACCCATCGCTCCACCTGCTATATTCCCAGGTTTCCTATTTTTTTTCTCTTCAATTTTTTGAATATCAAACCCTGAAAGTCTTTGAATTTCTTTTGCAACAACTTCTGTATTGCCCACCCATGAATAGTATACTATTACACTTTTGCCTTCCATAATATCACTCCTTTCAATTATATATTTGAAACATAAGAAGATTAGTTTTTAAACGGGTTTTTTTCTCCTTTATACCAACCTTTTTCGACCCAGTATTTCTTGTCAAGTGAAGCATCATCGGTATATTTTTTCAGAATAAACTTGCTGATTGAATACATCACTCTTATAAAAAGATATGGCCTGTGTTTCTTGCCTGAAGCTACCTCACTATAAAACTTTACAGCTTTCTTTCTTATTTGCGACTTGATTTTTTCCTTTTTGGCTGCTTTCATCATCTCCCATTCATCACCAAATGTTGCAAAACTATAGGAGTAAACCCTGTTAACACCCCAGAACTTCAAACTTGTACTTACAGTTTTTATAGATTCTTTAGTTCCAGATCCAACTGTAGAAGATATAATAAAGGCTTTTTTCTTAAACATTTCAGATCTTGCCCTGTGTACAATAAAAATGTAGGCGTAATGATCCAGAAAGGATTTCATACAGCCACTCAAGGAAAGAGCAAATACAGGCGTTGTAAATATTAGTGCATCCGCCGATACCATGTGCTCTAATATGGGCATTGTATAATCTGCATGAGGGCATTTTTCTTCACCTTTTAAAAAGCATGTCATGCACCCACAACAAAACTCAGGTAGATCTTTTGGCAGGAAAAAATCTACAAACTCAATTTCTCCTTTTTCCTTCATTTCTTCTTTAAACAACTCGGTTGCTTTATATGTGTTGCCTTTTCTTGGGCTGCCATGTACTGTTACAATTTTCACAAGTAGTAATCCTCCTACATTCTGTATTTAATCAAACCTTTTTGATTTTATCATATCTTTAAGCTCTAATTTTATCTGCCCTGCAATATCGTCGGCACTTATATCTGGATGGTTATAACGCCCAAGCTTTTTAGTATAATGTTCTACCCCAATAGCCTGTTTGGGACAGTAATTAAAACAAGCATAACAAAAACTGCAGTTGTCATGTATCCACAAAGGCCTATTCTCGTTCATCCGTATTCGTTTAGTTGTACAAACTTTTTCACAGGTTCCACAGCCTGTACAGCTCTCATCAAGAAGAAATGTAAGCTTAGGTTTAAATTTTTCACTGATATACCAGATTAAGCTCATCATACAATAGGCAACCCTTTTACTACCTGAAGACAAACACTGAAGTGTTGTTTTCTCTTTATTCTTTATACTTTGTGCAATATTTTGTATGGATAAATGTGATTCCCTTAACATCGTATTAATTTTTTCTGGTGTAATGTCCAATTCCCAGTTAAGCGTCATTAAAAATTTGGGTGCAACACCTTTCGGGGTATTGTTAATCATCTTGACTTCGAAATATCCATCCAAAATTATGTCTTGTTTCTTAAAAACCTTGTTAAGATAGAGTCCCGTCATACCTGGCACTCCTCCATGTGTGGCAACTGCAAAAAAATAAACTGTAGACATTAACTCTATCTGCTCTATAAAATCAACAACCATACGCGGTGCTGAATTCATATGGATAGGAAATACCAATCCTATTCTTTCGGTATCTTTGTTAATATACCTTGCAGCATCTTCTCTTAATATTGGTACTACCATTACATCTGTCAAACTTTCAGCAATCATTTTAGCAACTGCAAGCGAATTACCTGTCCCTGTAAAATAAAACAGAATATTTTTTGACACAATAAACCTCCTTAAAAACCTCGTTATCTATTATTGTGAATCTAGCTCATTATAAAAATTTACAGCTTCTTTTCCTCACAAATGAATAGCAACCCTATTAATTTTGTTTGTTCTTATACAGTAGCTAACATTTTCTTCAGATACCCCTCGTTAAGCAAATGTAGCGTTGCAAATTTCCCTTTGTAAAAAACCGCCCAGTTATTAAAAACACAAGGGAGTTCTTTTGCTGCTTTACATGAATCAACTGCGATAAGCTGTAGTGGAATACCTCCGGTTTCACAATAGTTCTTTACTTGTTCAATACAATTTGAGATATATGGACATTGTAAACTATAGTAAATTGTAAGCGTTTCACTAGCAATACTTTGTTTTTTTGCATTCTCCGCAAACAAAGGCTTTGCGCCATCAAAGGATAATGCCAATAGCTCATATTCCTCACCGATTGTATCAACCGATTCAAACCCAAACTGTTGCATAAATTTCTTCTCTGAAAGAAACGGTTTTTTCTTTTTTGAGCTGATAATACAGACACCTGACTTGCTTTGTCTCTTTGCATCTTCTATACAATATTGCAACAGCTCTTTTCCATGCCCTTTATCTTTATAGCTGCCCGAAACCCAAAGGCAATATATGAAAATATAGTTTTCACCCACAATTGGAACCCATGCTGCTTCAAGTGGTGCGTATTCAATGAACACCTTGCCTTTTTCATTTAGCTTTCTAAATACATGCCCCTCTGAAATTCGCTCGGCAAGCCATGCTCTTTTTTTATCCACACCGCTTTGGTGTTTTTTATCGGCAATTGCACAACATAAATGCTCATTTTGAAGCTTTTCTTCTGTTAGATTAATATAATTACTCATATTTTTGACTCCCTTATAAAACTATTTGTCCTCCAGAATTTCCTTCTGGAGTTTTTTGCTCAGAGAGGCCAACACAAGAATATAGGACTCGTCCAACATATCCCTTAAAACATCGTCAGGCACATCGCCCTCTAAATACAATGAATTCCAATGTTCTTTATTCATATAATATCCGGGTATAATATCCTTGAATTGTTGCCTTAGAAACTCTCCATGCGTTGGTTCCAATTTTACAGTAATAATTGGCTTTCCTTCCTTATCTCCGCCTTGAAGCACAAACATTTTATCCTTGATCATGTACCTAATCGCATCCCATTCGATTTTATATTCTTTTACAACACCCTTCTTAGAAAGGCAATATTCATTAATCCACATGTATTTCACTGTATCTTCTCCCCTCTATCTTATATTATTTTTTCACGCGAAGCCATCCGATCTTCATTATGTTTATGAATAATTGAAATCATTTTCTTCGTATATCAAGTTTTTACTGTGCCTTTTCTACGGCCCTTAAGGGTTTTTTCGCTCTATTTCCAAACAACTTTTCACAAATTCAATAGGATGCTGTGTACGCTCTGCTGTTTCCTCAACCGATAACCCCTGACTTATAAATCTCTTTGCCACCGTTTCCATGCTTTCGCCGACTTCAATAATATGCTTGTCTGGGTCATAAAAACGGATTACTCTTTGTCCCCATGGATATTCAACCACATCATGAACATAATTTACTTCAAAGGATTTAAGCTGCTCTACAAATTCATCAAACTGCTCTTCTTCAAAATATAGTTCAAAGTTATTTGCTTTTGACAAAACCTCGTGCTCGGCTTTATGAATAAAGTTCACCCATGACCCCTTGGATTGGAGTGCAAAATCTCCTGCAAAAGTTATATTTCATTTTTGTCTTTTTCGCCTGCCTTTTTCAAATTTAAGCTGATCCGGTTCCTCACGTTTTTCCTTCATATTTCTCATCCAAATAATAAATAGTAGCGCGCATCAGCCTTTTAAGCGCCTCCAAGTCGATGTCTGACAGCCCCTTAACATAGATGCAAGCCTTTCCGATTGTATACCTGCCCAAGTCTTTCAGTAAGTACTCATGCTCTGGGTTCCCCGAAAAAACGTATAATGAGATTGCTGCTTGGTCTTCAATTCTTTCATATGAGAGCCTCCTTTTCACTTCTTAGAACTGTATTTTTTGCTTTATCTCTGGCTACCATCTTCAGCCTTTGTAGCATTACTTCGCTGCTGCTTTTCGATCTGTATTGCTTGAATTGTTTCCTTGGAATGACTTGGTTGGTTTTCCCTACAGGTTTTCCAAATCCAGGTCACTGCACCCAGCTTCTTGTTCATCTATTTCAAATACATGGCTTGTATAATAAAGACATAAATACTCAAAACGAACATGATGATTGCTATGATGTAATCAGTTGCAACATTTTTTTCACCAGATCTTCTGGCAATTGGTTTCCAACAAGCGAAAAACACAGCAGTTGAGCATGCTAACGCAGAAATAGCCAACTCATAGTACTTTAAAATATTATTGTCGGTATCAATAATTACTTTTAAAAAGCTTATAAAGCAGAAGCTGATTATCAACCCCAATGTCGGATAAAAAATCAAATGGTCAAAATTGATCGGTTCAAATTTCTCACGGATTGGTATGCCCCGATCAACCTTATCGACAAGAAAACTTGTCAGATAGTCAAAGTCCTGCTCAAAGGCACTGAGGTAGAGATGTTTGTGGTTTCGAAAGAAAATATGAATTTCTCTAACCGCACCACTGTTGCGCCTCTTTATACTGATTCTTTCAACCTCTGACAGGAGAAATCTCTCTGAGAGCTTCCCACTAAGCCTTTCAATTTCCTGATCCGTAAGGCGAATTTTTTTTGTCCTCAATACGTCGAGAAAATGGAAGCTTAAAACGCCCAATAGAAAAAATGCAGCAATGAAAGAGAGATATAGACTTGATATTAATCGGATATTCAATAGTTTTGAAAATAGAAGTAAGCCAACAAACAAGCTGATTACAAGAGCCACGTATGCTGTTTTTCTTCTTATAACCTCTTTATTAGATACAATGAATTCCATGTCTCACACCCCATTTTATATATCTTATCGTATCAAATTATGTAAAAGCTGATGCTTATAACGCGTGCCCTCCTGATACTTTTATCACCTGTCCTGTCACCCATGAAGCTTTATCAGATGCCAAAAATAGCACTGTATCTGCAATATCTTGAGGCGTTCCGATTCTTGCCATTGGTATTTGTGGTAAAACACTTTCTACTAACTCGCTATTCATCCACCCGGTTTGTGTAGGTCCAGGGGCTACTGTATTGACAGTTACGCCAAGATAGCCAACTTCCATGGCTATTGAGCGTGTCAAAGCTTCCACAGCTGCTTTGCTTGAACCATAGGCAATTTGACCTGCCATAATCTGCGCTGAATCGGTACTGAAATTTATAATCCTTCCATAATGATGATTCTCGCTTAACCTTTTGTGTTTACCGTAATCGATCAATCTCTCTTGTAGGCTTTTACCATCATCTATTGAATGACCATACCCACGTTTGATAAACTCTTGTATCATCATAATAGTGCCTTGAACGGTTGTGTCGTATGTATTTCTAATATCGCTATTGCTAATAGTAAAAATGGTGTCCTGCTCTGGATAGCCAGCTGCATTATTTATAAGAATATTCACCTTGCCGAGTTCTTCTTCAATTTTTTCGTAAATACCAACAATGCTGCCTTCAGCAGAAATATCGGATTCAATGATCATATAGCTTTTTGTGATCTTTGAAATAGCTGCTTCCACTTCCGAGCAATCCATAGACAATGCTTTGAAATAGGAATCAAGGCTATCACCGACAGCTAATTCTTCCTTGTACTCAAAATCCATTTTTTTATAAACCATCGCCACCTTTGCGCCTTGCTCAGCAAAGGAAAGTGCCATTGTTGCACCAATACCCTTAGGGTTGTTTGTTCCTGTTATAAGTACTACCTTATCCTTTAATCCGTAGTTTAACATAATCAAACCTCCTCACTTAGTCTTAGTTCTTATCTACAATGATTTTTGCCTTTCGAGCTAAAATGATGAAATCAATTTGAAAACTGCCACTTCTCATTGCCCTGATATTTTTTCATATGGCCAATCCTTAATTCCACCTAAATCATAGATATTTTCATACCCCATTTCTACAAGTTGCGCTGAGGCAGTGGCACTTCTATTTCCACTCCTGCAATAGACAAAATATATAGCCTCTTTAGCTGGAATCATGGCCTCCGCATCATCCGCTATATTATCAAGGGGAAGCAAAACAGCATCGGGAATATGTTCAACGTTGTACTCGTCTTCTGTTCGCACATCAACAAGAATAATACCAGTTTCATTATCAAGCCTTGCCTTGGCTTCTTCTGCAGTGATCTTATTAACTGTTGCAGCTTCGCTTGCCGCCGGCTTATCAGTGGTATTTGCACATCCGGCAACAACCATACAAAGAACCAATAGTATTACAATAATGCACTTTTTCATTTCCCTACCCTCCAATTTCAGGTTGACACACTTTTATATTATAGTAACGTATGGTCTGTTTTACAGTATTTCTTAATTTCCATCTATTAAACACCTATTTAATGCTTTTCCTAAAATCAGCAAGCGAAAAAATTACTTCAAACATTTCATCCGAACACAGTTCGAAAACAAGAGGAAAGAACTTCAGTTTCCCCATTTGCTTTGCATCCGCTATAAATAGCTTAACCTCATCGTCAAGCGGAAGATTTAATACATCTGCACGGGCTTTTTCAGGAACATAGATGGTCACCTTGAAAAAACCATCCCAAATCGATAGCCAAAAAACCGTTGTTTCGTTTTGACCTCCTCGAATGCCCGTCCAATTATAGAGTCCTTTTGCCAGCCACGCCTTGCCATCACTATAGTAACGCCATTCTAAATGAATATCGTGGTTCGCAAGCTCCTCGACGAACTTCACATAAGCCTTGTCCGCTTTTCCAAGCGCCTTTGCAACAACATCACTTGAAGGCTTTATATCAGGACTTCTGAGTAATTGAGATCCCTGAAATTTCCTTCGTTCAGATTCCATAGTTTCACCTCAAGTCTCTAATCATAATAAAATCTTCGTTTCCTACATGGTCAAGTTTTTCTTCCGTGATTCTATAGCCCAACCGCTTATATAGTCGTACTGCTGGATTATCCTTTTGAACGGAAAGTGAAGTCTGCGCATAACCCTTCGTGCGCAGACCTATTTTTTATAGTATTTGTCGATTCCGCCATATCCAATAAGTTTGTTTTCCTTTGTTTTCCTGATAAAGTTCTCTAGCCGTTTTTCGAACTCTAAAGGACGCTTCCTCGCTGTATCAATATAGGCAATCCGTATCCTTTTGTAGATATCCGGAAATTTTTCATAGTTCTCCCAAGCCTTTTTATCACTCCTGATACGCTCAAGAATATCCGCAGGGAATTCGTAGGGTGCTCTGATAACTTCAAGAATGGTATCTCTGACCTTCGGATGAATCATCCCCTGTCTCTCAAGCCAAATCAGCCTTTCAATATTTGCTCTGGAGTATCCACTGCCCTTTCTTCTTGGAGAAAACCGCTGAACTCTATGTAATGAATCCAATACCTTTACAGTGCTGTCAATCCAGCCGAAGCAGAGCGCCTCTTCCACTGAGTCGTTATAGGAAAGACTATTCTCTCCTGACTCTTTCTTTGGAAACACGAGCCATATTTCCTTTTCTTTTTCAAAGTTTTCAGTAAACCATTCTCTCCAATTTTTCCTTTCACTTGCATAAAAGGTTTTTAAAGGTTCCATATATTGCCCTCTCCTTACTATTTCCATCTACTTTTCAACCTTTGACATCAGGGCTACGGCTGCAGC
>Ga0247840_10006834_pt1 | contig 16174 bp, 17 predicted proteins | sample LaCruzMarch2015__FD_192404 | JGI IMG/M metagenome (GOLD analysis project Ga0247840, IMG submission 192404) | Freshwater microbial communities from meromictic Lake La Cruz, Castile-La Mancha, Spain - LaCruzMarch2015_17m | ecosystem: Environmental > Aquatic > Freshwater > Lake | place: Spain... | reverse complement strand
CTCGGCTTCGGCCCGCCCCTCGACGGATTCCTCAACGTCCCCGCACGCCTCGAGTGCGTGGCCCAGGCGGTCGGCGCGCGCACGGCCGCCATCATGGTGGAGCCGATCCAGGGCGAAGGCGGCGTGCGACCGCTTCCTGCGGAGTTTCTCCGCGCTTTGCGCGCACTTTGCAACGAACGCGGCATTCTGTTGTTCTATGACGAAGTGCAGTGCGGCTTCGGGCGCACCGGGCACTGGTGCGGATGGCATGCCACGGGCGCGCCGGATGCGGTGCCGGATGCCGTCAGTTGGGCCAAAGGCATCGGCGGCGGCTTCCCCCTCGGGGCATTCTGGGTGCGGGAGCCATTCGACGATCTGCTTGGACCCGGCTCGCACGGCACGACCTACGGCGGCTCCCCGCTCGCCTGCGCCGCGGCAAAGGCCGTGTTTGACACCATCGAAAAAGAAAACCTCCTGGCCAATGCGCGGGAGCGCGGCGCCCAACTTGCCGCCGCGGCGGGAAAAATACCGCGTGTCCGCGAGGTGCGGGGCGCCGGACTTCTGCTCGGCGTCGAAGTGGAAGATTTGCCACCGCTCGAAGGCGAGGAAGGCACGGTGGCCCTGCGATTGACCAAACGGTTGATCAAGGCAGGACTTCTCGTGGTCCCGGCCGGCGAGCAGACGATCCGTCTTCTTCCTCCGCTCAACGTCACCGCCGCCGAGTGCGATGAGGCGGCAGAAATTCTCCACGGTGTCCTCGCCGATCGGCGAGGGTAACGCGCCCGGCGAGGGAAGCGGCTGATCCTGTATTTGCCGCGATGCGCACTTGCGGGTAAGCTTGAAACTCCCATGAAGCACCTGCTCAATATCGAATCCCTCGACGCGGCACAAATCGACGAAATCTTGGCCCGGGCGTCCGAGATGAAGCACTTGCGCGGACCGCACCCTGATGCCCCGCTGGCTGGCGAATGCTGGGCTCTCATGTTCTCCAAGTCCTCCACCCGGACGCGCATCAGTTTCGAGGTCGGAATCCGCGAGCTTGGGGGGCAGCCGATTTTTCTTGCGGCAAACGACATCCAGCTCGGCCGCGGCGAACCCATCTCCGATACGGCACGCGTCATGGGCCGCATGGTGCAAGGGGCGGTCATCCGCACCTACGCCCAAGGCGACGTCGAACAGTTCGCGGCATTGAGCGGCATCCGCACAATCAATGCACTCACCGACCTTGAGCATCCGTGCCAAATTTTGAGTGATCTTTTCACCATCATTGAAAAGCGAGGCTCGCTGGACGGCCTCACGGTCACCTTCATCGGCGATGGCGACTGCAACGTAGCCCGTTCGTGGATTTGGGCCGCCGCCAAACTCGGTTTCGCCCTGCGCATCGCCGCCCCCGCCAAGTTCCAACCGCCGGCCGAACTCGTGCGCCGGGCAGGTGGGGACATCGTGGTTACCACCGACGTGCTCGGCGCCAGCTCCGGCGCCGATGTCCTTTACACCGATGTGTGGGTCAGTATGGGCAAGGAGGATGAAACCGCTTTCCGCAACGCACAGTTCGGCGGCTACCAAATCAACCAGACCGCAGTCGATGCGGCCGGGGGCTCACCGCTGGTCATGCACTGTCTCCCCGCTTACCGCGGCAAAGAGATCACGGCCGACGTTTTCGAAGGGAACGCGCAGACCATTTTCGACCAGGCCGAAAACCGCCTGCATACCCAAAAAGCCATCCTCACACTGCTCGAAAAGCGGGGTTGATCGCGAAAGGGATTCCCCGACCCGCCACCGGCTTTACTTCAGAAAGCTCCGTAGCATCCACAGAGCTTTCTCATGCGTCGTGATGCGCTGGATCATGAGGTCCTCGCTTTCCGGATCATTCACCTCGCCGGCGACCGCGCGCGCTTTTGCGGCATCGGCCACCACCTTTTCATGGCCGGTCATGAGATGCTTCACATAGCTTTCCTGTGAAAGCGGAGCGGCGAACTCTTTCAGTTTCGCAGTGTCGGCCAAAGCGGCGAGTCCGCCGATGGCGTAGGCGTCGAGGGCGCGGATGCGTTCGGCGATCTCGTCAACGGCGGCGAACATCTCCTCGTATTGCGCCTGGAACGCGGTGTGCAGGGCAAAAAAGCCCTGCCCCTCCACATTCCAGTGGGCCAGATGAGTGAGCGACATGAGGGCATAAGTATCGGCCAGCACCTGATTGAGGCTGTCGGTGAGATGTGTTTTTCCAACGGTGGTTGTCATGAGCCTAAGTCTAACCCGCTGCAGCTCATCACACCAGCACCCAGGCCATCCCGGCCGCACGGGCTGCTTCCGTCCCCGTGGCGGTATCCTCAAAAACAAGGCACGTTTCCGGGGCGAGACCGAGGCGGGCAGCCGCAGTGAGGAAGGGATCGGGGAACGGTTTACCGCGGTTGTAGTCCTCGGCGGCAATGACCTCTTGAAAAAGCCCGCGAATATCCAATGCCTGCAAGGTTCGCTCAACCAGATCGCGGTGGCCGCCGGACGCCACGGCAAGCGGCACTTTTCCGTGAAATTCCCGCGCGAGGGCCACGACATCGTGCTTCGGTTCGACCTGCGGGATGGAATCGCGGTAGTAAAGTTCCTTGCGCTGGACCACATCCTCGATCGCCATGCCTAGCCCGAACTTCGCATTGAGCCGGCGCACGATCTCCGCGGTGGGAACACCGCCCCATTCGTAGAAAAGCTCTTCCGGATAAGATCCGCCGACATCCTCCATCGCCCGGCGCCATGCTTCGTAATGCAAATGCATGTTGTCCGCCAACGTGCCGTCGCAATCGAAGATGAACGCGTGGAAGTCTCCCGCCGGCAATTTGAGAGGCATGATCAGGAAGAGGCGGGCGGCTTGAAATCCGGATAGCGCCGCTGCAACTCCTCGCGCGCGCGATCGGCATCGGCCGTGTTGTCAGCGCGCCGGTAGGCCTGCTCGGCCAAGACCAGCGCCTGCGGGGTGAGATCTTTTTCGTCGTAGAGAAGGGCGACAGCCATGAAGGCCCGCGCGGCATCGTCGAATTTATCCTGCGCAAACAAAGCACGCCCGTTGGCCAGCCGTGCCTCGGCGTTGAACCGGCCCTCGGGTTGCAGGCGCTGCGCCTCCTCGGCCTGGGCCTTGGCCGCCGCCCCGTCACGCAAGGCGATGAGTACGTCAGCCATGAGAAGATGGGCGCGGGCCTTGAGACGGGGCTCATGGGTCTTGGGCAGGAGTTCGTCGAGCGTGGCGCGAGCCGCCTCGTTTTGTCCGGCCCCGAGTTGGGCGCGGGCCAAGGACATGCGCAATTCGGGTGACGCCCCATCGCCGGCCGCGAGCGGGGCGAGAAACTCCGCCGCAGCGGCGTAGTCGTTTGCCTCCAGCGCCGACAGCCCCAACCACTCGCGTACTTCGGCCGGGGCCTTCTCCGGGCCGAGGGTTTTGGCTTCTCGTCCTGTCGCTTCGCGGTCCTGCATCTGGTAATGGCTGAGCATCAGGCGCAACGTGGCACGTTCGCCGTATTTCCCGGGATCCAAAGCGCGCGCTTTCTCCAGCGGTGCAATGGACTCCTCATGGCGGCCGGCATCGGACGCGGCGTAACCGATCCAGAAATGCGCCTGCGCGGCTGCTTTGGTCTCGGGATATTCGGCGAGGAGCCGCTCAAAGCCCGCCGCCATGTCCGCCGGACGTTGCATGTTGCCGAGGAGAAGGGCGCGCTGCGTCATGGCATCTTCCCGCTCCCTCGCATCGCGGTAGCGGTCGATCACCGCTTCAAAGTCGGCCAAAGCTGCGATCTGGTCGCCGGTTTCCAGCTGCGCCACCGCGCGCTGAGCATAGGCTGAACCGGCGAGCGGATGGCGTGGGTATTGCAGGAGAAAACGGGTAAGCACTTCCACCGCATCGTCGTAACGCTTGGCCTGCAGTTGGCACCAGGCAAGCCGGTAGAGCGCATCGGCGCGGTAGCGTCCCGTGCCACGAGCGGTGGATGCCTTGCCGTAGAGTTCGGCCGCTTCGGCAAAGCGGTCTTGACCAAAAAGCAGCTCGGCCTTGAGAAGTTCTGCTTTGGCCTGCTGGTCCTCCGACGACGACGATTGCAGGAAAGCCTCGATTTGCGCGAGGGAACGAGGGTCCTGCTGCGCCACGAGACTAACCAGACGGTGGAAGCCCGCATCGCGTGCCGCGTTGGATCCGGGATGGTTCACGACAAGGCGGTCGTAAAGGGCAAGCGCGCGCTCCTGTTCACCCATTTGCCGGCGGGCATTGGCCGCCAGGAGCAGTACATCCGGCTGCGTCTCGGGGGGGAGCAAGGGAAGGATTTTATCGGCCGACTCCGCAGCCGCGGGATAATTCTCCGCTTCGTATTCCAGACGCACCAAACCGGCTTGCGCCGCCGCGCGCCAATTGGCCAGCTCTTGATTGGCGGCTGCCATCTCGAGCAAAGGCCGCGCCGCCTCAAAGTCGCGTTGGTCTATGGCGAGCAGGCCGGCTTTGACCGCCGCACTGGTCCGGACAACCGGGTTCTGCGCCGTCTCGGCCAGACCACGCCACTGGCGCAACGCGCTATCCGTCAAACCGGCGCGGGCGTCGGCCTGAGCCAGATCGAACATAGCGCGCTCGCGGTAAGGGTTGTTCTCTTTCTGCGCGGCCACCTCACGGTAAGCGGAGAGCGCCTCGGCCGTGCGGCCGGCCGCCTCCAAAGCCCGTCCCTCGAAAAACTTCGCGGCCAGCCGCAACTTGGCATCGCGCACATGGTGCGTGGCCAGGCGGAAGGAGGAGGCGGCACCATCGAAATCGCGCGCACCGAACTGTATTTCGCCAAGGCGGTAGGCGGCCGGACCGAGAAATTCGCCGCTGTTGAACTCCGAGAGCAACTGACGGTAAGCCGCGGCGGAGTCGGCATTTCGCTTCGCGGCGCGCAAGCATTCGCCGAGCCGGAACAGCCCAGCTTGTCGGTCGATGCCGCGCGGGGCCATGGCGAGGAACTCCTGATATTTGGGCACGGCGAGATCGTACATCTTCTGGCCGTAGAAAGCGTTGGCCTGCTCGAAAGTGCGCCGAGCCGGGTCGTTCGCCAGATTGGAAGGCGCCGCGCGGATGGCCCCGGTACCATCCGTTGCATCAACCTCCGGTATGGCGCTCGCCGAGCCGGCAGGCACCACGGGCTCCGCGCGGCGCACCTCGGGTGCGGCCTCACTGGTGACAGGCTCGGCGACGCGCACCTCGACGATCTCCTGTGCGCAAAGCAAAAGGGGAAAGAGCAGAAAAAAGACGAAGAAGCGCGTCATGACTCAGGTCGACCAGTGGCAAAGGCCACATTCCAAATGTTGGCCGTGCGGCAAACGTCGAGCACCGCCACGATGTGACGGTAGTCGGTTGATTGGTCGCCGCGGAGGACCACCGCCTGGTCTGGATAAAGCTCGGAAATTTTTCGCAAGGTGGCAGTCAATTCCTCCGCCGAAATTTCGCGGCGGTTCATCATGATCGTGCCGTCGGCTTTGACATTGATGATGACTTCACCCACGGCACGCCGCGACTCCTTACCTTCCTTCGCCGTGGGCACCTTGACGTCCAGTTCGGTCTCGTAACGCGCGAAATTCCATGTGACTAGAAAAAAGATGAGCAGAAGGAAGACAATGTCCACCATCGGCGCGATCTGAAACGCGCCGGGCTCGGGCACGGCCTGTTTGCGGAAGTTCACGGACAACAAATAGTGCGGGCAAAAACCGCGCCAAGCCAAGAACTTCGCGCCGTCACAGTGCTTCGGCGATGGCCTTGCCCATCTCCGCGGTGCCAACCAGTTGCGTGCCCTCGGTATGAATGTCTTTCGTGCGTAGCCCGACACGGATGACGCGCTGCACGGCTGCTTCAATCGAAGACGCCGCGTCTTCGCGTCCGGCGGAATAGCGGAGCATCATGGCGGCGGAAAGGATCTGCGCGATGGGGTTGGCGATGCCCATGCCGGCGATATCCGGGGCGGTGCCGCCGCTCGGCTCGTACATGCCGAAGTAGCGGCCGTTGCCCTTGGAAATTCCGAGGCTGGCACTGGGCAGCATGCCGAGTGAACCGGCAATCATAGCCAACTCATCACTCAGGATGTCGCCGAAAAGGTTTTCCGCAAGAATGACGTCGAAGCCCTTCGGGTTGCGGATGAGTTGCATAGCGGCATTGTCCACGTAGAGGTGGCGTAATTTGACTTCCGGATACTCGTTGGCCACGCGGTCGACCGTTTGGCGCCAGAGAATTCCGTTCTGCAAGACATTGGCCTTGTCGATTGAAGTGACATGACGATTGCGCTTCATCGCGGTTTGGAAGGCGACGTGGGCGATGCGCTCGATCTCGCTCTCCCAATAAATCATCGTGTCGACCGCGAACCACTCGCCGCTCTCGTGCTTCATATATTTCGGTTCGCCGAAATAAAGCCCGCCGGTCAGCTCCCGGACAAAAATGACATCAAACCCACCCTGCACGATCGACTCGCGCACCGGCGAGGCATGGGTCAATTCCGGCAGGCAAACGGCCGGACGCAAGTTGGCGTAAAGGGCAAAGGTTTTGCGCAGGGCCAGCAGGGCCGCACGTTCCGGTTGCTGGTTGGGCGGCAGGGATTCCCATTTCGGACCGCCGACCGAACCGAACAAAATGGCGTCGGATTCCTTGCAGGTTTGCAACGTCTGGTCGGGCAAGGCCACTCCATCCACATCGATGGCCGCTCCCCCCACCCGCTCCTCGCGGAGTTGGTAAGGAATGGAAAACTTGGCCGCCACCGCAGCCAGAACGCGGAGCGCTTCCGCCATCACCTCCGGCCCGATCCCGTCCCCCGCCAACACTGCCACTTTGAACTTCTCTTCTTTGCTCATAAAACGCCCTTCAAGGTAGCCGATGCCCCCGGAGCGGGCAAGGCCGGGCCACGGCGACGAACCCTCACCGCCGGATCTGCGCGGAAAAGTCCTAACGCGGCAGGTCTTGGGCCAAAGACACCGGGTCCATGTCACCGCCGGACTGCTGCCAGGCCGACGTGGCAATCGCCATGCCAAGGGCGAGGAAAGCGGCCACCGCGAAGCAGCCGACCAAACGACGTAACAGACGGTCGCGCTGGGCGGTGTCCAGAACCGTGTAATCGGAAGAGTTTGCGCTCATCGGGAGCGGTTATTAGTCCAAACCATCATTTAAGGCAATAGCCTCCATGGCAGCCACCCCCTGGTCCAAGACTCTCTGGCCTTCGCCGATCGCCACCAATTTTTGCGTTCCTTGGTTTGCCCCCCTCTCTCTCGGCCACCACCAAACCAAAACCAGGCTGCGGCTCAAGCACCCGAGGTGCCTCTGCGTTGGTTGATTCTGGAAAATGATTGGGCTCCGACGTGATTTCGCGTCTCTTCAGCATTGTGCGTCTTTACCCCACGGTGGTCACTCTCCTCCTCGTCACCGTGCTGTCCGCCGGCGCCTACGCGGCATGGCGGTGGGCCGAAAGATGGACGGCAACAGCCCGACCGCTCGCCCCGAGTGGCGGGCTGTATTTCCCATTCACCATCCTGAACGACGTGCCGCACTTCGCCCAGGCCGATCCACGCTGGGGCGAAAGCCGGCTGGCCGGTGGGGCGACGACAGTGGGTGCGGAGGGATGTGCGGTGGCGGCGGCCGCTATGGTCCTCGCCTCTTACGGGGCGGCGGTGGATCCGGGGACCCTGAACCGATTCCTGCAGGGTAACGGCGGGTTCACCCGGCAGGGATGGCTCTACTGGGAAAAAGCCGCCGATTTCCCCCCCGGTGTGGCCGAACACATTTACGAGGACGACGCTTCCCACTTCCTTATCGACTGGAATCTCGTGAGGAGCAACCCGGTGATCGTGCGCCTGCGCTACCCCAGCGGTATCACCCACTTCGTGGTCATCGTGGGCAAACGAGGCCACGAATACCTCATCCGCGACCCTGGAGGACGCTACAAGGACGGACTCTATTTCCTCTCCGAGTTCGGCAGCCCGATTGAGGCGCTCCGCTTTTACCGCCAAGTTGAACCGCCACCGGAACCCGGCGCAGCAGCTGCTGTTCCGAGCCTTGAAAGCTTGTCGCGTCGGCCATAGACCGCCGCGAAAACCTTTACGGCTCCCGCACGGGCAGGCCGGCCCGGCTCCAATCGCCGAAGCCACCGGCATTGACGGCATTGAAACCTTCCTTGCGCAAAATAGACGCCGCGACCCCCGACCGCGCGCCACTCGCGCAGTAAAGGATCAGCTCTTTGTCCTTGTTGGCTTCAAGCACCGTTTTCCATTGCGCCCGGGGGCCGCGCAGATCGCTCAAGGAGCAAAGCAAGGCCGGCCCGGCCACCCCGCCGGTCCATTCGTCCGGCTCACGCACGTCGATCAGGACCGCCGTGGAGGCCTTGACCCGCTCATCGGCTTCGCCCGCGGTGATCGATGGGCCCGCCATGGCCCGCTTGACCACGACAAAGGCAACCACGAGCAGAATGAGCAGGATGAGGATTTTCATAAATATCTCCACTCGGGCCGTTTTAGGCTGGGCTCAACCCTCAAAGGTCGGCGTGTCCTGCCGCAGGGTCTCACCTTGGAAAAATCCGGGCCGGTGCCAGGCGATGATCATCATGACCACGACACCAAGGAAGATGATGCCCACCCCAAGCAAAAAGACGAGGCCCACCCCGAAGACGGAGGATCCGCTGCCGAAGGCTGGGTTCATGCTGTCATAGGCGGTCTGGAGAAAGACCGCAGCGAGGATAAGACCTCCCGCGAGAGGCGCGGCGCCGCGCAGGAAAAAGTTTCGTGCGCCATGGAAGAGGGTCTGCCGGAAATAATAGACGCAAGCAAACGCGGTGAGCCCATAGTAGAAGCAAATCATCATGCCCAAAGTGAGAATGGTGTCGGCCAGCACATGGTCGCTGACCACATGCATGAAGGCATAGAAGACGGCCGCAGCCAACCCGGCGACAACGGTCGCGTAGCCGGGCGAACGGTATTTCGGATGGATCCAAGCAAATCGCTCGGCGATGGCGCGGTAGTGGCCCATGGCCAGCAGGGTCCGCGCCGGGCTGACCACGGTGGATTGCAACGAGGCGATGGAACTGGCCAGCACCGCGAGAGAGACCAGAATGGCGAAAGGTCCCATGACCGGACCGGCCATCGCGGCAAGCACGTTCTCGCGGGTCGCGGCATTGCCCAGCCCCAACCCGGTGTCGCCGAGCCCGGCAAAGCGCATGGTCGAAACTGCGACGGCGAGATAAAGGGTAAGCGTGATGAGAATGACCAAGCCCGCCGCCCGGCCCGGGGTGCGTGCCCCATCGGTCGCTTCCTCATTCAAGGTCAGGCAGACATCCCAACCCCAGTAGATGAAGATGGAAAGCGAAAGGCCTGCCGCGAACGCGGCAAAGGAACTGACGGAGAGCGGATTGAGCCAATCCCAGGAGAACGGCAAGGCCGGCGCATCACCTGCGGCTTGCCAAGCGGCGATGGAATACCAGACGAGCACCACGACCTGCAGGATGACGAGCGAGTATTGCACCGCCTTGGTCGCAGTCGCCCCGCGGTAGCAAACCCAGACCGCCGCGCCCATGAGGACAAAACAGGTCCCTATATTGACCAGTAGATTATGCGACCAATGCGCGATGGCGGGAGCACGGATAATCTCCGCGATTAGCAGGTAGAAAAATTCCACCGCGATGCCGGCCAGGTTGGAGAGCACGATGACCGTGGCCGAGACCAGCCCCCACCCGCCGAGCCAACCGACATACGGACCGAACGCTTTGGTCGCCCAGGTGAAGGAGGTGCCGCTGTCCGGCGCATCGGCATTCAATTCGCGGTAGCCCAGGGCAACAAGCAGCATGGGAATGAAACCGACAAGGAAGACGGCCGGCATGTGGCTGCCCACCACGGACGCGGTCGGCCCCATCGTCGCGGTCAGGGCATAAGCCGGGGCGATGACCGAGACTCCGAGGGTGGTGATGGCCAGCATACCCATGGACCCTTCGGCCAAGCCCTTACGACTGAGTTTGCTTGTGGCTTGTTCCGACATCAGAATATGCGCCAGAGGAGATACCCCAGAAACGCTGCCGCCGCCATGTCATTTCGTTGCGTCCCGATGCTCTTAGTGGCCCTTGCCTTGCCGGCCGCGCCTGTTGCGGCGCAGCAGGAAATCAAGGCGCCCTTCGGTATGCAGTGGGGCGAGCCTCAAGGGCGCATCAAGGATGTGGTGGGCAAGGCCAAGGCCAAGGTGGTCGAGGAGCGCGGCGCGGGACCGCGCGAGGTTCTTGTCGTGGAGGGCATCGTGCAGGAAGGCCTCAAACGCACACTTTTTTATTTCACTAACAACGGACTGAGCGAAGTCGAGCTGCAATACGACCGCGAGGGCTGGGGCGATGAAAAGGTCAAAGCATGGGTGGCCACGATCAAACGCGAGGCCGACCGCAAATACGGGCCGGGCCGCATTTATGCCGATGAAACCGGCAACGAGAACGGATTCCGCCACACGCTCAAAGCATGGATGTGGGTGCAAAATTTCGTCTCGTTACGGCTTGTCCATTACAGCGCGCAGAAAGAAAACGAAACCATGCGGCGGGTCAGTCTGCATTATTGCGCGGAGTGACGAGGGGTGCCGGCCGCAGGCGGGCAGCGAGAAGGAATGGCCGCTCCTAAAACATCTCGGCCGCGAATTTCTTCGGGTTAAAGGGAGCGAAGTCGGTTTCTTTCTCACCCGTGCCGACGAAGCGCACCGGGACACCGAGTTCCTGCTGCAAGGCGACCGCTGTGCCGCCACGGCCGCTGCCGTCGAGTTTGGTCAGAATTGCCCCGGTCAATCCGCAAGCCGCCTGGAATTGCTTGGCCTGCTCCAGCGCGTTGGAACCGGTCGTGGCATCCAGCACGATGAGCACCTCGTGAGGACTCTCCGGATCACGCCGCGCCAGGACGCGCTTCACCTTGGACAACTCCTGCATGAGGTTGTGCTTGGTATGCAAACGGCCCGCCGTATCGCAAAGCAGGAAGTCTGCTTTGTCCCGCACCGCCGTCTCGTAGGCGTCGTGGCAGACCGCGGCAGGATCGCCCTCATAGGCACCGCGAACAACAGGGATGTGTAATTTTTCTCCCCACGCCGCGAGTTGCTCGATGGCCGCCGCGCGGAAGGTATCGGCCGCAGCCATCACCACCGAATTTCCCCCGCGGCCGAGCAGGGCACCCAACTTGGCCAGGGAAGTCGTCTTGCCCGTGCCATTGACTCCGACTATGAGCAGCACACGAGGACGCCCCGGCAGGGGAAGGAGCGGCGGAAAGGGCTCGGGCAAAAGTCTGGTCAACTCCGCGCGGGCCTCGCGTTCGACCTGGTCGGCGGTGGCGGAGAACCCGGTGACGGCCTGCAACGAGGCCACCAGCTGCATGGTTGTCTTCACCCCGAGGTCGGACTGCAGGAGCAACGATTCGAGCTCATCCCAATCGACAGGCCTTCCGCGGAAACGCTCCGCGATGGCGCGCAAAAATCCCACCGCCATGATCAGGAGGCCGCGTGCGAGTCGCGGCCGATTTCTTTACGCACGCGATCAAGCACACCGTTGGCAAAGCGGGCGGACTCTGCTGTGGCCAGATTGCGGGCTATCTCGATTGCTTCATTGATCGTCACCGCGGGCGGAATGTCGGGCCGGGCCAGCATCTCGGCTACGGCCAGGCGGAGGATGGCGCGGTCGACCGCACCAAGGCGCCGGAGATCCCAATTTTGCAGCGCGGCGGCCAGCAAGGCATCAATCTCGGGCAAACGGCCGAGCGCATGATCGAGGAGTTCGCGGGCAAAAGGTGCCAATTCTTCCTCGGCAAGGGGCGGCGAGGAATCCTGCGCCACGGGAACCAGAACGCCGCGCATCTCGCAACCATAGAGTTGCTGCACGGCATGGATGCGGGCTTGGCGGCGGTTTTCTTTGGACACGGTGCGTGGAGAGCGGTCAACGCAAGGACGCCGGGGGTTTGAATTTCTCCTTCACCCTCAGCATGGCGAAAGCGGCGCGGGCCGCCTCGATACCCCGGTTGAGTTCCCGGCCAAGGCAACGCTCGCGCGCCTCTTCCTCGCTGGAGACAAGAAGAACTTCGTGGATCACCGGCAAGGTATACTTCAGCGCCACCTGCTGCAAAGCATGGCCCACGCTCAAAGCGATGAATTCGGCGTGCTTGGTCTGGCCCTGGAGAATGAGACCGAGCGCAATGACAACATCGCACTTGCGGTTCGCGGCCACCATTTCAGCCACGACAGGAATCTCGAACGAGCCGGGGGCGCCGAAAAGCTCGACCACGCTGTTCGGGTCGATCTTGTAAAGTTCCTTGCAGGTGTTGTTGATCAACCCCTGCACGAATTCCGGGTTGTATTCGCTGGCCACGATGGCGAAGCGGGGAGCCGAAACGGCATGCAGCTTCGGCGGACGGGTCGGGAGTTTGTTCGACATGATGCTTTATGATGGAAAATCGGGACGGGCGGCAATCAGAGAAGGTGACCCATTTTGCGCTTTTTCGTTTTGAGGTAGCGTTCGTTCTCAGCGTGGGGCACCGACTTGATCGGAACGCGCGCGGTGATTTGCAGGCCGTGGCCGGAAAGGCCGACGACTTTGCGCGGGTTGTTGGTCATCAAGCGGATCTTGCGCACTCCGAGGTCGGAAAGAATCTGCGCGCCCATTCCGTATTCCCGGAGGTCCGTGGGGAATCCGAGTTTGCGGTTGGCCTGCACCGTATCCAGACCGTCTTCCTGCAACTTGTAAGCGTGGATTTTGGCCGGTAGCCCGATACCCCGACCTTCCTGCCGCATGTAAAGAAGGATGCCTGTTCCGTGCTGCGCGATCTGCCGCATGGCTTGGTGCAATTGCGATCCGCAATCACAACGGCGCGAGCCAAACACGTCACCGGTCAGGCACTCGCTATGCACGCGGACCAGCACGGGTTGCTTCGGGTCGATTTTGCCGCGGACCAGGGCAAGGTGGTGTGCTCCGTCGGTCAGCGAGCGGTACAGATAAAGATCGAAGTCGCCGTAATCGGTCGGCATGCGCACACATTGTTCGCGCTCCACCAATTTCTCGCGGCGCCTGCGATAGGCGATGAGATCACGGATGGAGCACATCTTCAGCTTGTGCTTGCGGCGGAACTTCTGCAGATCGTTGAGCCGCGCCATCGAACCGTCTTCGTTGAGGATCTCGCAAATCACTCCCGTGGCATCGAGTCCGGCCAGACGCACCAGATCAACTGCCGCCTCGGTGTGGCCCGCACGTTGCAGGACCCCACCTTCCCGCGCCTGCAGGGGGAAAACGTGCCCGGGCTCGGTCAGGTCGGCCGGACCGCTCTTCGTTCCGGCCAGCATGCGGATCGTTTTGGCACGGTCCCGCGCACTGATCCCGGTAGTCACACCTTTTGCCGCATCGACAGAGACCGTGAAATCGGTCCGATGCAATTCGCGGTTGTGCGCCACCATACGCTGCAAACCGAGTTGCCGCGCACGCGTCGCGGTAAGCGGGACGCAAATAAGACCGCGGCCGTTTTTGGCCATGAAATTGACCGCCTCGGGCCTCACTTTGCTCGCGGCCATGACCAGGTCGCCTTCGTTCTCGCGCTCGGCATCATCGGTCACGATGACCATCTTGCCGGCACGCACGTCCTTCAGAACGGACTCGATGGAATCAAAGGCGCTTTTGCTCACGGCCATTCAGTAAAGCACCCGCGAACCCGTTGGGCAATGTCCGCCGGGGGCGGAAGGCATTGATTTTCGGTGACCGGGCGTTAGCCTCAAATCATTATGTCTCTCATACGCGGCACACTTATTGCCACCCTGCTCTTCCTCGCCGCCGGAGTGGTCCCGGCCGCGGCTGCGAGTTGGATCATCTTGGACGACAACACGGGACACGTGCTCGCCGCCTCCGGGCAGAACGAAAAGCGCCAAATCGCGAGCCTGACCAAAATCGCCACCGCCATGGTCGTGCTCGACTGGGCGGAAGCTTCGGGGACTTCGTTGAGCACTTTGGTCAGCGTGCCGTCCGAAGTCGGCGGAGTGGGCGGGGTCAATCCCTGCCAACTTCAACCCGGCGACCAGATCTCCCTGCGTGACCTGCTTTACTCGGCCATGATGAGTTCCGACAACCACGCGGCCTACACTCTAGCGCAAAATGTGGGCGGGCGTTTACCCAATCCGCAGGCCCTCTCACCGGTAGACAATTTCTCCGCGCACATGAACGCCCTGGCCCGCAAGCTCGGCATGAAGCGTTCGCTTTTTCTCAACCCGCACGGCTTGGACAACCTGTCACCTCCCCCGCATTCGACCGCGGCGGATCTTGCCCGTCTGACGCGCTACGCTTACAGCCGTGCGGGATTCAACTTTTATGTCTCGCAGCCCACCCGGGAAATTTCCATCCAGGGAATTGACGGAGCCACGCGCGGGTTCCTTCTGCGCAACACCAACGAATTGCTCGGCCGCGACGGCATCGAGGGAGTGAAGACCGGCCGCACCCGGCTGGCCGGTGATTGCATTGTACTGGCTGCCGACCGCGAGCCGGAAGCCGTGGAGCGCGACGGGCAAAAGATCGCCATCCCGCGGCGCATCATCGTCGTGCTGCTCGGATCAGCAGACCGTTTCTCCGAGGGCCTCGCACTAATCCAGCGCGGCTGGAGCCTGCATGAAAGCTGGTCCGCAGAGGGCAGACCGGTCAGTAAGCGCAGCACCCTCTGACCCCATGCCCGCCTCGCGTCTGGGCATCCTGACCGCCGGCGGCGATTGCGCCGGGCTCAACGCCGTGATCCGCGGCTTCGTTTGCGCTGCCGCGGCACGGAACCTTGAAGTGGTTGGCTTCCCCGAAGGCTACGAGGGCCTGCTTCATCCCGCGGGCGCGCGCCTGCTCACGCCGTCCAACACCCTCGGGATCGAAGCTACGGGTGGAAGTATTCTCGGGGCCACCAACAAGGGGCGCTTCCAGACGCGACGAGGTCCGGGCGGACAATCCATTTTGCCGGAACCGCTCGTCCGGGCCACCCGCCAAGCACTCGAGCAGAATCGGGTTGGCGCGCTTGTCGTGTTGGGTGGCGATGGTTCGCTCCGTACCGCCCTGCAATTGGCGCGTTCCGGGGTTCCCGTCATCGGCGTGCCCAAGACGATCGACAACGATCTCGATTCGACCGACGTCACTTTCGGCTTCGATACTGCGGTGACGCGGATTGCCGAAGCGGTGGCCAACCTTCGAACCACGGCCGAAAGTCACCGGCGCATCCTTGTGCTCGAGGTTATGGGACGCCACACGGGCTGGCTCGCCTTGCACGGGGCGGTGGCCGGCGGCGCAGAAATCGCCCTGCTGCCCGAATTGCCTTTCGATGGCGACCGCCTGGCCCGTTTCATCAAGGAATCGGAGAGGCGCGGACAACGCTCGCTGGTGGCTGTGGTGGCGGAAGGCGCGCGGGCCAAGGCCGGACGGCAGATCCGGAGACAAACATCGACGGGTGATAGCCGCCTCGGCGGCATCGGCACCTACGTGGAATCGCTGATTGCGGCACGCACCGGACGCGAGACCCGTTCGTGCGTGCTCGGCCACCTCCAGCGTGGTGGCGCTCCCGGCGCGTTTGATCGCGTCATCGGTCAACAATTCGGGGTCCGCGCCGTCGAGCTCGCCGCCGACGGGATGTTCGGGCGCATGGTCAGCTATCGCTTCGGGTCGGTCACCGATGTGGCCCTGGCCGACGCGGTCAACCGGACCCGCACGGTTTCCGAAGAAAGCCAGATCCTGCGCCATGCTCGCGCGCTCGGGATTTTTCTCGGGGAGTGAGGCCGGATCCTCAGAGCTTTTGCTTTGCCGCCGCGCACGGCAGGCGGTTGCCCTGGGCCCAAGCGCTACCCAGCAGAAGGCAACGGCAGACTGATCAAGGCACGCTGTCCTCCATCGCGGATTTCTCTCACGTGGCAGCCGTAGATTTCCGACAAAAGAGCGGGCTGCATGATTTCGGCCGCCGGTCCGCTGGAGTGAATACGTCCGGCGGCCAGCAGCACCACCTCATCGGCATAGTGTGCCGTGAGATTGAGATCATGGAGGATAGCCAGAACGCCATGTCCGGCCCGGGCCAGACGCCGTGCTTCACCGAGGAGTTGGTGCTGGTGCAAGGGATCGAGGCTTGAAACCGGCTCGTCGAGCAAAAGCAGACCCGAAGTCTCCGCACCGGATATTTGCGCCACGGTGCGGGCAAAAGCCACCCGCTGCCACTCGCCGCCGGA
>Ga0247840_10006833_pt1 | contig 16177 bp, 13 predicted proteins | sample LaCruzMarch2015__FD_192404 | JGI IMG/M metagenome (GOLD analysis project Ga0247840, IMG submission 192404) | Freshwater microbial communities from meromictic Lake La Cruz, Castile-La Mancha, Spain - LaCruzMarch2015_17m | ecosystem: Environmental > Aquatic > Freshwater > Lake | place: Spain... | reverse complement strand
GTCGCCGTCGGTGTAGAGCGCGCGGTAGAACCGGTTCGCGATGATGACGTGCTGGAACCGCCGGGTCGCGAAGAACTGCATGATGAGCGCCTGGAGGTGACCCTTGGCCGTCATCTCCAGCATGGCCATGCGGGCCTTGTTGTTCTCAATCGTCTGGCCGACCTCGGAGAGCTGGCGCTTCGTGCGCGCGAGGCGGGCGTCGCGGGCAAGCTTCTGGTTCTCCTGTCCGAGGGCGTCATCCTTGGCGACCTTCTGCCCGAGCACGGTGGCGGACGAGGCGACCTCGTTATTCCACTCGGCCGTGCTGCGCTGCTTCTCAAGAAGCGCGTTTTCCTGTTTGAGCCGCTCGACCTGCGCGAGGTTGTTCTTCGACGCGTAGATCGCATCCGCGAGCGTGCTGCAGAGGTTCGCATCGTCCTTGTATTCCGACGCTTTTTTGAGAAGGGCGAACGCGGCGTCCTGGTTCTGCTTGTTCGCCTTGCCGGGTGAGAGCAGATCCATGATCTTGTCAATCGTCTCGCGGTAGGCGACATCGGCCGCGTCTGTCGCGGGAGCCGCATTCAGGTATTTTTCGAAACGGGCGCGGAACAGCCGGTTGTCATTGATGTTCCAGAGCTTTCCGTCGTAGGCAACCGTGTCGTTGCCGGGATCGAAATGCGGGACATCCCTGCCGATGAATCCCTCGTTCATCTGGCCGGGACGGGCCCCTCCGGTCGCGGCTTTTGAGTCCCCCGCACCCGGAGGAACTCCGCCACCCTGCTGCGGCAGGGCCGGCCCCGCGCCCAGCAGGAGGGCCGTCAACACAACAACGGACGCTTTCATGGCTGCGAAAGTTTTTTGGTCCGGAGCACGCCGTTTTCATCGACCTCGACGACGAAGACGTATTTCTGCCCCTTCTGGATGTTCATGGCATTGAACTCGGTCGTGACCAGAACCGGAATCGTCTCCTTGTCCACATCCACGGCGATCAGTCGCCCGGAAGCGGGTGACCAGGCAAGAGAGTTCGAGACCTCCCCCTCGACCTTGTAAACATTTCCGCGCAGGCTGTTGGCGTTCTCCATGTAGCCGGGAATGTCCAAGGCCGCCACCGTGCGGAATGGATCCGAGCCGCCGGCTTGGAAAAATCTCGACCCCAGAAATGCCGCAAGGATCAGTGCGGCGGCCAATATGATCCAAATCGGCTGCAGGGAGGTTTTCTTTCGGCGGGCCATGGGCTTTTCTATCTCCTACCCGTGCTACAGCAGAAGTTCAAAGGGAAAACACAGCGCCGGGGGGAATATTGGCTCCGCCAGGCTTCATGCGGAGGATCAGGAATAGAGCGCTTGGACAAGAGCGTTCGCGCGTCCGCCGGGCAGGATTCCCTGCTCCATCTGGTTCATGACATAACCGAATCCGATCCCGGCGTCCGGATCGGCAAATCCGAGGCTTCCGCCGGCACCCGGATGGCCGAACGCTCCGGGAGCAGGGCCGAGGATCTCGCGGATTTTCCGGCCGGACGCATCGAGCGGATCCATCATGAAGCCGGCGGAAAACGAGGTCTCGAGCCGCAGGATTTTGTCGAACCCCTGCGAGCGCCGGGAGGACATCCAGGAAACCGCCCGGCTGCCGATGCAGGGCTTCCCGTTCCAGACTCCGCCACTTGCGAGAATGCAATAAAACTTCGCGAGCGCGGAGGCGGTGCCGATGCCTCCCATCGAAGGGAGAGAGGCCAAGCGCGCGGCCGGCGAGTTCATCGCGGAAACCGCCAGCAGCCCGCCCGGAGAGGAAAATGCTTTGCGCGTCAGCGAGTCCGGGAGGGCCATGGCTTCAGAAAACGCGGGGTTTTGCGGGGGAGCCCCCGCACGGGGAGGAAGGATCGATGCGGTGCGGCTGTGCTTCTCTTCCGGCAGCCCGATCCAGAGATCAAGACCGAGCGGCTCCCCGAATTCCCTGCGCCAATACCGGCCAATTGGGGTTCCCCCATCGAGCCGACGCACGAGTTCATCGGCGAGGAATCCGAATGTCCTCGGCCCGTAGCCCGGGCCCTCGTCGGCTCCCGTGAAGGGAACCTGATCCTCAATCGCCCGCGCGACCCCCTCGTGGTCCATGACCGACAGGTCGGTGCGGTCGAGAGCTCCAAGCCCAGCGGTGTGGGAAAGCACCTCTCCGACAGTGATGCGGCCCTTGCCTCCCCTCGCAAACTCCGGCCAGATGTCCGCCATCCGGGTATCGGGATCGAGACCGGCGTTTTCCAGCGCGTGCAGCGCACAGGCCGCTGCCATGCCCTTCGTGGCGGACCAGATGAGCACCAGTGTGTCGTGTTCCCAAGGAACCTCCCGCGCGGCATCGCGGAACCCGCCGCAGAGGCTCACGATCTCGTGGCCGTTCTGCCAAACTGAAACGGCCGCTCCAACCTCGCGGCCGGATGCAAAATTCTCCTCAAAGGCCGCGCGGACCCGGGATGACACGTCAGAGGGCACAGGTCACAAGAGCCCGCTGACGGACTTCAGGTCGGGATCGTATTTCGCGATCTCGCGGAATTTTTTATCCATCTCGAAGCTGGTGCGGAGAGCGGCGGCCGCCTCCGCGATATTTCCAAGGACCGCGTCGTAGCAACCGAGATTGTAAAAATACGTGGCCTCCTTCGCGAGGCTGGAGGGCCCCTTCAGAAGCAGGGTTTTGGCCTCGGCGGTGCGCCCCATCTCATGCAGGCAGAACGCCCCGTGAATGTATCCCGTGGAGCCCGATGGAAAAAGCTGCCGCAGCATGGAGCAGACCTCGAGCGCAGGCTGCCAGAGCCTTCCCCTCATCAGCACGAAGAGGCGAAGCTGCAAAACTTCCTCGCGATCCCGGTCCTCGGGCGGCAGCCGGTCCAGCTCTGCAAGCGCCTCCGCGGGCATCTCAAGCTCGATGTAGCCCTGCGCTGCCAGCAGGATGCGTTCAATTCCCATTGGCCGGACCTTAACGGGGGCCGCGCGATTTTCAATCCGCTTTCTTTTGTGCTCCGGCAAGCGGCTTGCCTGCTCGCGGCACTTGCTTTTTTGCGTAACCGACCGGAATATCGGACCGACTATGAACCCGTCCACCCCTACGGAGATTTTCGAACTTGCCCGGCCGGTGGACCCATTGAGCCCCTCCCTGAATGTTCTTGTCGTCGAGGATGACCGGCCGACCCGGCTCCTTCTGGAGCGCATGATCCGCGCGCGCGGTCACGAGGTCTCGGGGTGCGACTCGGCGGAGGCCGCCCGCGATCTGCTCGCCGGGGCATTCTATCCGCTGATTGTTTTGGACATCCAGCTGCCAGGGATGAGCGGGCTGGATTTCAGCCGCCTTCTCCGGACCCAGTCGCTGGGGAAATATTATTACATTCTTGCGGGCACAGGAAACAACCGGCCGGACGACCTCAAGGAGATCCTGGATGCCGGGGCGGATGATTACATCGGCAAGCCCTACCATCCCGGACTTCTGGACGTGAGGCTTGCCGTCGCGGAGGCGGCGGTGAAGGACATTGCGGAGCGCCGACGGCTCGAGAACGACCTGGAGTTCCTCGCTGAGCATGATCCCCTCACCCGTCTCTACAACAGGCGGCGACTCCCGGTGGCTGTCGGCAGCGCGGTCGCAGCCGCGCGGGAGGGTTCTCCCGGCGCCCTCCTCTACATCGATCTCGACAACTTCAAGGTCGTCAACGACACGCTCGGACACGATGCGGGAGACCGCCTCCTGCTCCTGGTTGCGGATATTCTCAGGCAGGCGGTGCGCGAGGATGATGTGCTTGTCCGGTTCGGAGGCGACGAATTTGTCATCATCCTCGAGGGCTGCGCGATTGAGGACGCGCTGGAAATCGGGGAAAAACTCCGCGCGAAAATCGAAGACATCGCCTTCTCGGAGGCCGGAAGATCCTTCCGGATCGGGGCCTCGATCGGCGTGGCCCCCATCGACGGGGAACGCGATGTCCAGGATGTCATCGGAGTGGCGGACGCAGCCTGCTATGCGGCGAAGGCGGGAGGAAGAAACCGGGTGGAATTGCACGGCCGGGGAGGCAGTGCGCTGGAGACGCTCGTCGCCGACAACAACTGGTCTTCACGGATTAAAACCGCCATGGAGCAGGGGACGCTCGGAATTTATTTTCAGCCAGTCGTTGCCGCCCGTGGACGTGCGATCTTCTGCCATGAGGTGCTTCTCCGTCTGACCGACCGACCGGACAGTTCCCCCGTGCACCCCGCGGCTTTCATGAGTTCGATCCAGAGGTCCGGTCAGGCCGCAAAGCTCGACCGCTTCGTAATCTCACGCGCTGCCGAGGCGCTGTCGAAGTGTGAAGGAACCACGCTCTCGATCAATATTTCCGGGAGCTCGTTTGCAAAGGACGACTTCGCGGATTTTGTCGAATCCATACTCGCGCAGCACTCGCTTGGACCGGAACGGATTATTTTTGAACTGACCGAAAACGAGGTGATCTCCAATCTCGGCGGTGCGGAAAAAGTGATGTCCTCGCTCCGCAAGCGGGGGTTCCGCTTTGCACTGGATGACTTCGGGACCGGGGCCTCGTCGCTCAGTTACCTGAAATCGCTTCCGATCGACATGATCAAGGTCGAGGGATCGTTTATACGGCATCTGGACCGGGATCCGTTCAGTCAGGCTGTGGTCCGGGCGGTTCAGGCGCTCGCCTCGGCCCTCCACATCCCCGTCGTGGCTGAATATGTCGAGACTCGGGCGGTCTTTGACCTCCTGGTTGACATGCAGGTTGAGTATGTGCAGGGCTACCTGGCGGGAGAACCGAGGACGACGCCTTACTCCGAATCGGAGCTTTTTTCCTCCTCGCAGTTCTGAATCCGGATTGGACAAGCCCGGGAGGCCCGGGTAGGTTTCTTTCATGAGAAAGATCCTTCTTGCAGGCATGATTTTTATCGGCTGTCTGCTCCGCGCGGATGCACAGGTGCTCGTATACGACCTGTCGTTCAACACAACAGGCCCTTCGGTCAATTACTCGTTCCTAGAAGGCGGCTATCTGGTGGTGGATGTGAGCGCGCAGGCCGTGACCTCGGTCGTCATCCTGACCGATCCGACCACACAACTCCCATATTACACCACAGGACTCCTCAGTGGCACCTACATGGAGATGCTGGAAGAAGGCTCCGGGAGCGAATACGCGGTCGTCTATTCCACCTCGGGCTCCACCGGGGGCGACAATATCGCGTTCCAGATTCTTGGCAAAACAAGCAACAACACCGGCGTTGGCGGCGGCAACAGCCTGAGCATTGCCAGGAAGCTGCGCGGATACCTTCTTGCATCGGCAGCCGAGTCGCTGACAACCGCTACTTCAGGAAACTCCACGGCATCCTCAACGGCCACCACCTCGGGAAATTCCACGTTCTCCTACGGATTCGCCGGATCGAGCAAAGTCACGGCGAACCTCCAGTCCGGCCTGACCAGTGACTCGAACTCCAACCGCCTGGACGCCGCCACGACTCTGAACAACCTGACTCAGCTTCTCGAAAACCGCGGGATCTTTGCGGAGTCCTCTTCGTCGTCGAACTCGACCTCATCGAACAGCACGCCAACGACGTCAAACAGCACGACGTCAAACAGCACGACGTCGAACAGCACGACGTCCCAATAGGTCAGCTATTCGCCGGTCTGAACGGCGCGGAGCTGGACGTTGCCGATCTCGAGCCCCAGCGCTTTTTGAGCAACCCGCAGGAATCCTTCTGTGGAATCGGTCAGGGCAACATCGAGGCGGCCGAGTCTTTCGGGCGGTGCCGAAAGGGATTGTGCCTGCAGGAGCTCTTTGACAGCGAGAGCGCAGTTATTTGCAGAGTCAACAAGAGTGACCTTAGGGCCTGCGGTGCGGGCAATCGCATCGCGCAGAAGCGGGTAATGAGTGCAGCCGAGGACAAGGGTGTCGACGTTTTCTGCCAGCAGCGGGGAGAGGTAACGGGAAAGCATCTGGTCGGTGACGGGGTCGTCGAAGAGCCCTTCCTCAATCAAGGGCACAAGCAGGGGGCAGGCTGCGCTGAATACGTGCACGGCCGGATCCAGATTCCTGATCGCATGCTCATATGCGCCGCTCGTGATCGTGGCGCGGGTCCCGACCACCCCGATCCTCCCGCTTTTTGTGGCGCGGACCGCCGCCTCCGCGCCGGGAGCCACAACCCCCTGCACGGGAATATTGAAAATTTCCTTCAGCTTCGGCACCGCAAGAGCGGAGGCGGTGTTGCAGGCGACGACGACAATCTTCGACTGCTCAGCGAGCAGTAGTCCGCCGATCTCGATGCTGTAGCGCTCGACGGTCCGCCGGCTTTTTCCGCCATATGGCACCCGCGCAGTGTCCCCGATATAGAAAATATTTTCCGAAGGAAGGATCTCCTGCAGGGCGGCGGCGACAGTCAACCCTCCAATGCCGGAATCAAAAACACCGATGGGGTCCAATCTTCGTTCGGGCGTAGACATCTCAGTTTCCAGTTGAGGGGACAGCCAGGGCTCCTGCGGCCTGGTTCACCGATTGTATCATATCGGTCTTCGACCCCACCGGAGCCGGCGGGTCTTTCTTCTTCAATTCGGGGGCGGTGGTGGTGTCGGTCGCCGCGACGACCGCAGACGGCTTGAAATACTGCATCTGTCCCGCGACGGCGCTCTTGTAGCGGTTCACGCCCTCGAGGATAGCCCGCGCAAAAGCATCGCGGAAGTCACCCGAGGCAATCAGCCGTGCGTCCAGAGGGTGGTTCATGAATCCGCCTTCCAGGAGAACCCCGGGAATCTCCGCATCCCGGATGACGACAAAACGCGCCCGCTTGATCCCCCGGTCAAAGAGGCGGAGGTGGCGCAGCATCGAGGAATGCATCGCGGTGGCCAACGCGATATTCTCCGAATCCCTCGCGTGTCCGGGGTATTGCTTGAAATCGCTGTAGCTCAGATTTTCCTCGTCCATAGAAGGGACGCCCCGCGGGGCCAGCGCGTAGGTCTCGATCCCCGTCCCGCCGACCCGGTTGCTCTTGTTCAAATGCACGCTGACAAAAATCGCATTCGGATACTTGTTGGCAAGCGCGGGCCGCTTTTCAAGCGGGATGAACACATCGGTCATCCGGGTCAGCCGGACATTGTAGCCGTTTTGTTCGAGCAGCTTTTTGGCGCGGAGGACGACATCAAGTGTGACATCCTTCTCGGAGCCAAGTGGTCCGCGGGCCCCGCTGTCGTGGCCGCCGTGGCCGGCATCCAGGATCACTGTCCGCACCGCGGTCGCGTTCTTGATTTTGCCAGGCCTCATCACCGGCTCGATGATCTTCGTGACATCCATCGCCGAGATGAGGAGAAGTCCGTTCTTCGCGACGATGTCGAAGCAGAGGATGTATTTGACGTTGTTGATCCAGATCTCCCGGGTCCCGGCCTTCCCGCGGATCGTGCGGCCCTGGCCGGTAAGCGTGAATGAGCTGCCGTCGATCTCCGGCTGGTTCAGCTTGTAGAAATTCGCGACGTCCCCGATCGGGACGTGCCGCCGTCCGTCGTGCATGACGACGTTCCACTGCGCGGAAGCCGCGGCGGCGGATGCCATCAGCAAGACGGCGATGATGACGGCATTTTTCATTGCCGCGGAAGCTGCTCCCGCCCGCGTTCCCCTGCAAGGGAATTTTGCAGGGGCTCTCAAGCCTGCTTGAGGGCTTCGCTCTCCAGAACCTCGCGGCGGACACTTTTGCCCCGGATCTTCGAAGCCCACAGGACAATCGGAGCGGCGATAAAGATCGAGGAATACGTGCCGATCACGATTCCGACGAGGATCGCGAACGAGAAGTCGCGGAGCACCGCCCCACCGAAGAAATACAATGCCCCCACCGAGAGCAGAGTCGTTCCGCCGGTCAGGATCGTACGCCCGAGCGTCTCGTTGATGCTCGTGTTCATGAGCGTCTGGATCGTGCCGCGCTCGCCCTGCTTCAGGCCCTCGCGGATCCGGTCATAGACGACGATTGTGTCGTTGATCGAGTAACCGGCAATCGTGAGAACCGCGCCCACCATGACGAGTGACAACTCGCCGCCGATGAGGGAAAACAGCCCGAGCGTGATGATCACATCGTGGAGGAGCGCCACCAGCGCGCCCAGAGCGAAGGAAAATTCAAACCGCAGCGTCACATAGATCAGGATCCCGACCATCCCGAGACCGAGCGCCCAGAGCGCCTTCTTGGCAAACTCCATCCCGATGAGCGCGCCGACAGTGTCCTGCCCGAGAGCCACGACACCACGGTCGGGAAATGCCTCGCGCAGCTTGCCCAGCACGGCTTCCGACGTCCCCTGCGGGCTCCGGAAAGTGAGGAGGTCTTTCATTCCTGCGCGCTCAAACTGGATTACAACGGCCGGATCGTCCACCGCCTGCCGCGCGTCAGCGACGCTGACCGGCTTCGAGGACTCCACGATCAGGAGGTCTCCTCCGCGGAAATCGATGCCGAAATTGTTCTCGCCGCGCATCGCAAAGATGCCAACCGAGCCGGCGATGAGGAGGAGCGAAAACAGGGCGGCGAACCAGCGCTTGCCGAGGAAGTCGAATTTCCGCTTCGGGATGAGATCGAGCATCGTCAGCCTCTTAAGGATGTTCTTGTCCACCAGCCAGCGGAAAGCCGTGCGGGTGAAGAGAAGCGCCGAAAACATCGAGGCTACAATGCCCAGAGTGAGGGTCACCGCGAAACCCTTCACCGATCCGGTGGCCTGCCAGAACAGGATCACGGCGGTGATCAGGGTCGTCGCATTCGCATCGAAAATCGCGCTGAACGCCTTGTCGTAAGCCCCGCTGAGAGCCGCCGGCAGCGACTTGCCCGCGGCGGTTTCTTCGCGCAGCCGCTCGTAGATGAGCACGTTGGCGTCGACCGCCATGCCGATCGTCAGGATGATGCCCGCGATGCCGGGCAGCGTGAGCGTGAAGTTGAACATCGCCATCGTGCCAAACAGGATGACGATATTGATGAGTAGGCCGAAAATCGCGACCAGACCGGCAAAGTGGTAATACAGCATGACGAACGCCATCACCATCACCAGCCCGACCACCCCGGCCACGACGCCGCTCTTCACGGAATCCGCACCGAGCGTGGGCGACACGCTCCGGGTCTCCTCGATCTGGACGGGGACGCGCAGCGGATTTTCCAGCGCGCTGGCCAGGTCGCGGGCCTCCTTGTCGGTGAAATGCCCGGTGATCTGGGCGCGACCGCCGTAGAAATCGCTCTGGAGCGTCGGAGCAGAGAGGACTTCCCCGTCGAGGATGATCGCCATCCGGTCGCCCTTGTGCTGCGAGGCGACCTCGTCAAAAATCTTTGCTCCCTCGGGGTCGAGCTCGAGCGACACCCCGTATCCCTGCTGGTCAAAAAATGCGAACGCGCGTGTCACGTGTTCGCCGGTGAGCGCCGGGCGGCGGGTCACCAGAAGCTGTGTCTCCTCCTTCGAATCCTTCGCGGGCTTTTCGGTTTTGAGGACGTAGGCGGGCGGCATGATCTCTTCGCCGGCCTGGATCCGCGCCACGCGGGCCGGACCGCCTTCGCCCACAATTCCAAACTCGAGCTTGGCCACCCGCTGGAGCTGGGATTTCGCCTCCTCGATCTGCTGGGTGTCGAGCCCGGCGATCTGGACGAGGATCCTGTCGGTCCCCTGCGGGCTGATCACCGGCTCGCTGACCCCGTATTGGTCCACACGCTTGCGGATGACCTCGACCGCCTGGTCCAGGAGGTCCTGCGTGATGCCGGTTTCGGTCTGAGGGATGAGGCGGATCAGGAACGACGTCCCGCCCTGCAGGTCGAGTCCGAGACGGATTTTTTGCCCCGGCGGCCAAACCTGCTCGATGCAGAACGCGACCAGAAAGACGGTCAGTATAAGTCCCAGCCAGCGTTTACGCGGGGCGAGTTCGGTTGCGAAATACCAGCCGAAAAGCAGCAGAAGCGCCAGGCCGAGGGTGAACGTAAGGGCGGGTGACATCGTATGGTTGTGGCTTCAGCAGCCGCGGCTGGTTCAGGCTTCGGCGACTTTCTCAACGACAACGATCGCCGCGCGGTCGAATTCCACCTTCACGTTGTCCGCGATCTTGATGATGACCGTCTTCTCTTTCACGTTGGACACCGTGCCGTGGATGCCGGCATTTGTGACGACCTGGTCGCCGGTTTTGACGGCGGCGACGAGCTTCTCATGGTCCTTCTGCTTCTTCTGCTGCGGGCGGATGAGCAGGAAATAGAAAATCACGAAGATAAAAACCAGCGGTGCCATCGAGACGAGCAGGTTCGGCTGCCCGGCAGGGGCCGCTTGGGCGAAAATCAGCAAATCGGTCATGTTCATATTGAGGCGGAGAAGGATAGAGGGATGGAGCCGCTTGGCAAGGAGGAACACCGACCGAATCCGGAACAGAAGAAATCCGTGGAAAAGGGGTTTGTATTGCGCGCGCGTGGTAAAATCTCTGAAATTCTCCGATTCATGCCCTCAATTCCGAACCATTGGCTTGCCTGGTCGCTTCTCTCGGCGGTTTTTGCCGGGGCCACCGCTGTGCTGGCGAAAGTCGGGGTGGAGGGCATCAATTCGAATCTCGCCACAGCGATCCGCACGTCCGTTGTTCTGGTCTTCGTCTGGGCGCTGGCGGCTCCGGTTGTTTCGGCGGCGGCACTGGCCGGGATTTCCCGCCGGACGTGGCTTTTTCTCGGTCTGTCAGGTCTGGCGACCGGCCTCTCGTGGATCTGTTACTTCCGGGCGCTCCAGCTCGGGCAGGCATCCCAGGTCGCGCCTGTGGACAAGCTGAGCGTGATTTTTGCCATCGCGCTGGCAGGATGGTTCCTTCATGAGCCCCTCACCTGGCACCACTGGGTTGGTGGCTTCCTGATCCTTGCCGGAGCGGTTATTCTGGCCTCAAAATAATTTGCGATGATGAAATTTCAATCCCTGATCCTGTGCGCGGCTGCCGCCGCCTGCCATTTCCCGCTGCAGGCCAGCGACTCCGGCACGGCGGAGCATGTCGTCCTCATTGTCTGGGACGGCCTTCGTCCGGACATGGTCAATTCGGACAACACGCCAGTGCTGGAAAAACTGCGCCAGGGCGGGACGTTCTTCAGCCGCCATCACGCGGTCTACCCGAGTACGACGGAAGTCAACGGAACCGCGCTCGCCACTGGCATGTATCCGGCCAACAGCGGGATTGTGGGCAACCGCGAATTCCGGCCGAAGCTCAACCCGGCCGAAGCCTCCGCGACGGAAGCCGTGAAATCTGTCCGCGCCGGGGACGAGGCCACCGGCGGAAAATACCTCGCCGTCCCGACCATCTATGAAACCCTCCAGGCCGCCGGATACGCCACGCTCGTCGCAGGAACCAAGCCGGTCGCCCTGCTTCCGGACCGCTCGCAAAATCGCATCTCGGGAGCCGCCGCGAAATCGGTTAATGTCTTTGCGGGGAAATCCCTCCCGGAAAACCTCCTTCCCGGGATTGAGAAGTCGTTTGGAAAATTTCCCGAAAAACCGAGCTTCCCCGACGTCCCGCAGAATCAGTGGACCGTCGATGTCCTGCTCAAGGAACTCTGGAAAGACGGAGTCCCCAAGCTGAGTCTTCTCTGGCTGAGCGACCCGGACTACACCCAGCACGACACCCAGCCAGGCAGCGATAAGGCGCTCGCCTCGCTCCGGGAGAACGACCGGATGCTTAGTCTGGTTCTGGATGCACTGAAGGCAAAAGGCATCCGGGGAAAAACGGACATCCTGCTCGTCTCGGACCACGGGTTTTCGACCATCGACCAGTCGGTGGATTTTGTGGGCCTCCTCAACGAAGCCGGCTTCCGTGCGACCCGGAAGTTTCTAGCACAGCCGGCTCCTGGCGAAATCCTGGTGGTCGGGAACGGGGGCACCGTCTTTTTTTACGTCGTCGGCCGCGACCCCGGAACCTTGAAGCGGCTGGTGGACTTCCTGCAAAAATCCCATCTCTGTGGCGTGGTTTTTTCATCCGGCGGAGAGCCGGGGACCTTCCCATTGAGCGCCGCCCACATCAACTCCACCGAGGCGCCGGATGTCGTCGTCTCGCTCCACTGGGACCGCTCGCCGAATGCTTCCGGCGTAAAGGGGCTCATCAACGCCGATACCACGGCGGTCAAAAAGCCAGGCAAGGGGATGCACGGCTCGCTGAGCCCGTATGACATGCACAATACCCTCATCGCAAACGGTCCGGATTTCCGGCGGGGATTTGTTGACGGACTGCCCTCCGGGAACACCGACGTCGCACCGACCATCCTCTGGATCCTCGGCGTGCCGCCTGCTCAAAAAATGGACGGCCGGGTTCTCGGCGAAGCTCTCGTCAACTACCCCCACCCGGTCCCCGTCCCCGTGGAAAATTTCCTCAGGGGCGCCTCGGACGCGACCGGATGGCAGCAATACCTCAAGACCACTTCCGTGGGCGGCACCGAATACCTTGACGAGGGCAACCCGGGCGCACCGTCAGAGTAACGACTACTGGACGGAGTTGCCTGCACCGACGTATTGCGCGGTGTAGGTGTCGAACTTCGTCGTCTCGCCGACCTGCGGGGTGGACTTCATGTCGTAGACGCTGTTGCCGACGACCTCGTTGCTCTGGGTGTCGAAGACCATCACGGCAGCCTTGCCCTGCGTCTTTTCGGTCTTCTCGGTCTGCACGGCGATGTAGCGCGGCTTCTTGGCCTTCTTCGCAGCCGCCTGCTCCTGCTCCTGCTTTTCAAGCCGGGCCATGTAAAGCTTTGCGCGCTGCTCGGCGACCTTGCGCTGGCGCTCGGTGGCCTGCTGCTTGGAAATAACATAGGCCCCTGCTGCGGCGACGGCGACGGCTCCCGCTGTCACGGGAATTGTGATCGCCGGATCCACCCCGGCAACAGCCAGGGGAATCCCGGTAGCAAGACCTGCAGCAGCACCGAACACTCCAGCATTCTCACCGGGAGTCAGGTTCTGGCAAGCAGTGGTCAAAAGGGCAACACCCATCACAGCGGAGGCAACTTGATTCGTTTTCATGTTGGCTGGTTTCTCTACCCGCCCCGGCTTCGCTTTGCAAGATTGAACGGGCTGGTGTGGGTTTCGGAGCCGATTTTCATGGCGCTGTCCATCTTCAACGAGGAGTGAGCGGCGTGAATGCGGCCACAAATCGCGATTACGAAACCAGCAGTTCGTTCAACCGCTTCTCCCACTCATCCTGAAATACCACCTCGTAGGCGATTTCCTTGTCGCGCATCGCTGGCACAAGTTCGTTCCATGACTTTTTCTTCGCGTGTGCGTTGCACAGAGCGAACACCGATTGTTTATAGGCAGTGTTTTCGTTCTTGAGGTGCAGCCCTTTCGTTTCCATGACGAACACCTTGCGGAAATTCCCCTTTGCTCCGCCGTTTGTCGTGAAGATGAAGTCAGCATAAATCCGCGACTTCTGCCAGCCCTGCACGTAATAACCGTAGTGCGGGATGTTCCGATACCAAAAATAGAGATGGCTCTGCTCGTCAAGGAATGAGGCGACCTCGCGCTCCAGCGAGTTCATCGAGTCGTCCGGCACGGGATCAAACAGGTTCATCTCAAATTGGTTTCCATCCAGCCGCGTCGCCTTCACTACCGACTTCGGCACTTCCAGCTTCTTCGGCAGGCGGTGCATCGCCAAGTCGCGCACCACCACGATGAACCGCATCTCATCTTTCTCCAGCATTTCGTTGAAGGCATTTTCCGCCAGCCGGTCGCGCTCCGATTCCAGCCGCCTGCGCAGTTCCTCCAGAATGAAAACCAAATTGTTCGCGACGACCGTCTCCTTCCCTTTCCACTTTGCCAGAAGCTTGCCGAAGACGCGTTCGACAAACTCGTAGCCGATCCACGGATTCGGCACCACATCCAGAAGATGCCCGGCCGCGTAGGCAAAATCAAATTGGGTGCCGTCGCCGGAATCGACCTCCTCGCGCACACGCTTGGCAAATCCGGTCAACTCGACTGCCAGCCCTGCCCTCATCTCCACATCCCGTTTCTCTTCCAAACTCAATTCGAGTTTGTAAAGCGGGCTGACATCCGCCTCGTTCCAGCGAACGCGTGAGAGAATATCCGCCTCGTAGCTCACCAGCCGCCAATCCTTCCCGTCGCGGATCACAAATGCCGGCAGCACCATGTTTGCCGCTGCGGTCTGAAACTTCTTCCGGGGAGCAACCTCTCGCAATTCCGCTGGCGACAAGTCCCTCGCATCTTGGACGACCTTTCCGGCCATTTCTTCCAAACCCTCGCGTTTGAAGCCCTCGCGGATTTCATTGAGTAGCTTCGTGCGCTGGAAGCAATAGACGTAGCTTTCATCCAAAGCTGGAATGTGCGTCTTGCGCGCATAGGGCTGACGCAGAATTCGCCCGACCAGTTGCGTCATGGCTGTCTTGGAGTGCGGGTTCGTGAGCACGGTCAGCACGTAAGCAAACGAGCAATCCCAGCCCTCCTGCAATGCCTGCTTGGTGATGATGTAACGAATCGGGCAGTCCCTCGACATCAGCCCGCCCACATCGTCGAAATCCTTCAACTCGTCGATCTCCGACGACTTGACCGCGATCCAGTCCTTTTGCACGCCCTGCCCGATGAGGTATTCCCGCACGTCTTCCGCATGGATCAGTTTGCCGTCGCGCTGTTCCTTCCCCGTGCGCTCGACCTGCACGAGGCAAATGGGCCGGATCTTAACGTTTGTGTTCGCCTCGTAATCGTGGGCTTTTTCCTCCAGGTCATCCCGGCGCTCCATCGAGGCCCGCATCGTGTCCCGCCAGTTCACGCTCGCCTTGTTCACCACGTGAAGGTCGAGCTTGATCATCTCTTCCTTGTGGAGGTCATCTCCGCTGATCACGACCAGCTTGTTCGCTTCCTTCGGCGGCGTGGCGGACAACTCCACGATCATGCAAGGGTTGAGGTTGCGAAGCGTGTCTTGCGCCTGCTCGCTGTATGCCTTGTGTCCTTCGTCGAGAATGATCACCGGTTCGAGAACCCGGATCGTGTTCCCGAGCGACGTTTTCACCTGGCGCCCCCAATACGCGTCGTCGCCCTCAAAGGTGTCGAGGTTCTTAACCTGCTGCAGCAATGCGGCGTGCCCGTCCTTGTCCTCATCGGAGGGAAAAAATGCCTGGAACGCTCCGGCATCCCGGAACATCCGCAACGCCTCTTTGTTCGCGCGGGAAGCGGACGGCAGCATCAAAAGCAAAACGCACAGGTGTTCGTCCACATCCTGTGGCGTGAAGGCATCCGTCTTTTCGACGATCAGCGTCTTGCCCGCCGACACCATGTCCAGATGTTGCCGGTAGGGATCATCGCGATCCTTCAGCCGCTGCAATGTCTGGCGGTAGATTTGCTGGGTCGGCACGATCCACACCACCAACCCGGTCTGTCGTTTCAGGTATAGGCTGTGAATGAGATCGATCGTCTTGACCGCCAGCAGGGTCTTGCCTCCGCCGGTCGGGATCTTCAGGCAGAACGACGGCAACGGGCGGCCCAAACCGTCCTTCTTTTTCAGGTAGATGCGCCCGACTTCGGCTTTCTCCCATGCCTTCTCGGCGAAATCGAACAGCCATTCCTCCCCGTCACGGGCCTTGCCCCGCCAGACGGAAAGTTGCTCCAGGAAAACCTTCGTCTCCTTCAGCGTCCGCTCCTGATATTCTTTCAGCTTCATGCCTTCCTCGGCTTGATCGCCTTGTAGATTTCGAACGGCAACTGGCAGAAATCAATCCGGTGTTCCTCCAGATGGATCGCATCGAGATACTTCGTCGGCGCGAACACCAGCCGCCGCTTGCCGCTGCCTTTCGGCAACCCACGCGCCAAGTCCAGCGTCAGCGCCGTGGATTTCAGGTAGTCCATGTCGGGCTGGTAAAACAGATACACGTCGTATTGCGCGCTCGTGCCGATGAATCCCGATTTCTTGTTGATCGCCCGCGCGTCGAAATCCTCGCCCGTCGCCGTGTAAAACACGTATCCCGCCAAATCCTCGTAACCCGGCAGCTTGTTGCCTTTCAGTAAGGACGACATCTGCATTGCATTGCCGACTTCGACATAGGTGAATGTGCCGCCAAGGCCTTTCTGCAAGGCTTCGTTTTTTGCTTTTGGCACGCCGTTGATAACGCGGCGCACGCGCTCCGCAGTTAGCGTGTCGGCGTAGTCTTCGCCTTCGATTAGGACAAATCGCCGCGTGCCACCGTCAGCGTTGTTCAGAGCCAATACAGCTTGCGCCGTTGGTGCGGAACCGGCGAACGCATCT
>Ga0247840_10006830_pt1 | contig 16185 bp, 12 predicted proteins | sample LaCruzMarch2015__FD_192404 | JGI IMG/M metagenome (GOLD analysis project Ga0247840, IMG submission 192404) | Freshwater microbial communities from meromictic Lake La Cruz, Castile-La Mancha, Spain - LaCruzMarch2015_17m | ecosystem: Environmental > Aquatic > Freshwater > Lake | place: Spain... | reverse complement strand
TTTAAGATGCCTGACACAGAAGGAGGAATCGTCCAGCTTCTTCGGGAGCTTGGGTTGAAGCAGCCCACTTCAACCACTGTATTTATGGAGAGGGTTGGAGGGTATATAGGCCATGCCCAGCCCGCCAGCTCCGCGTTCAACTTCGGCCACAACGCGGGATTCCTTCTTGGGGTCTGCATGACCCTTGGGCTGCGTGTCGAACTGGTGATGCCCCAGAAGTGGCAGAAGCCCTTCTCGCTCGGCAGCTCCAAGGCGTGTGCGTCCAAGACCGAGTGGAAGAACAAAATCAAATCTCTCGCAGAGCGGCTGTTCCCGAACATCAAAGTCACTCTCGCAACCTCCGACGCCCTGATGATCCTTGAGTGGGGGCGTCGGTTCAGCAACACATAATGGAACTATACGACTGGCAAAAGCCTCACGCAAATAAACTAGAAGAAGCCCTCCGCGCCGGGGGCGTGGCAGTTGATGGAAGTGATACCGGCGTGGGCAAAACGGTCTGCGCCGTCGAGGTCGCCAAGCGCGGGGGCGGGAAGGTGTTCGTGGTCTGCCCCAAGGCGGTTATTCCGTCGTGGACGAGAACCTTCGACGCGTTCGGCATTACCCCTGTGGGCGTTGTCAACTACGAGAAGCTCAAGATGGGGAACACCCCCTTCGGGCATTGGGAGCGGCAGAAGTGGGTTTGGACGCTACCCGAGGGAACCCTGATAATTTGGGACGAAGCCCGGAGATGCAAGGCGACGAATAGTCAAAACGCCAAGATGCTTCGGGATTCCGTGGGTTACCCGACGCGCTTGATTGTGCGGCTTCTTTATGCCTGCGGGCTCCGTGTCTCCGAGCCGTTGAACCTCCGTATCAAGGACATTGATATTGACAACTCCCGGCTCACAATACGGGAAGCCAAGCGTAACAAAGACCGTGTTGTGTCTCTCCCGTGCTCGCTGCTGCCCGAGATTCAAGAGCAAATCAAACGCGCCCGGAAGTTCTACGAACTTGACGCTGTGGATAAGATCCCCGTCCCCCTTCCGGGGCTGCTCGCAAAGAAGTATCCATCCGCCCCCTACGCGTGGCAGTGGTATTGGCTGTTCCCGTCCGCCAAAACGTGCGCACATCCAAGGACCGGAGAGACTGTAAGGTGGCGCGTCCACGAAGCGAATGTCCAAAAGTGCGTTCGTGAATCCGCCCGTAAGGCAGGACTCGACGGGGCCGTCACGCCCCACAATCTGCGCCACAGCTATGCGTCCCATCTGATCGAACGCGGGGTCAATATCAAGTCATTGGCCGAAGCGATGGGACACTCCAGTATTCTCACAACGTCGGGCTATTGTCACACGGATGCATTGTCTGTGCCGAGCCCGCTATCTTCGCTGTCAGTGCTTGGCCCGGTTTCGGGAGGCTGACATAGCACGGAGGTTTTTCGAGGAGTTGTTCCTCGGGTTCCCGTCCCGATGGTCTACGTCTTGCTCCTTGCGAACACGTCCTGCCTTTAGCATGTGGCGGCGCGCCTTGTTCCTCGCGGCTCTGTCTTTCTTTGCCTTCTCCGAGGAATGAAATTTGATATACTCGTCCCGATACGATCTGGTGCTCATATCCGGCAAAGGTATCAGCAACCTGCGTAACCCGCAACTCTAAGATTACTTTGGGTTGTAGGGGTCGAACACAACTTTCCCCGTAGCCCTGTCGTAAATAAACGAGGTGGGCAGGGCGGTGTCGTGGCGGGTTGAGCACCCATGAATACAGGTAGACAGGATTACAGCTACCGCAAGAATGAGCGCGGGGGTGGTGTAGGGTGACGGGTTCATGCTTCGTATGACAGCACACCCGCGCCCCCTGTTCAACCCTCGGGTTCGTTCTCGCCGGGGTGCCCCCTGTCCAGCAGGGCGTGAAGGTTGAGCACGGGCTTGGCCGAGTCGGCCTTATCCTTGGGGGCGGCCACCGACTCGATCCACTTGGCAAGGCCTGTGAGGGTCTTCGCGTTCGCCACGATGGCCGGGCCCGGGAGGGCCTCCAAGGCGACGGCAGCTTTCAAGGCGGTTGTTCGGATCACGCTGAGCAGATACTCATTCTGCTTCTCCTCAGACAGGGCCTCCACCTCGCGGAGATCCCGGCCTAGCTGCATGATGGCCTTGTTCTGCGCGACATCCAACTCCTTCGCAATCCGGCGGACGGCAGACTCAGGGATGGAAATTTGGTCGGCCACCTCGGCGGGGGACATCCCGGCGGACAGGCGTTTGATGATGTCATCTTTGATTTGGGAGCTGTAGATCATGGTTCGAGTATCGTGCGTTTCCAGCACCACGAAGGGAAGGATTCGGCGGTGAGCCCCTGCTGCCCCGAGATGGAAGCCAAAAGATTGTCCGCGATATGCACCTGTGTCCGGTTCGCGCAGCCGCAAATCGAGCAGCTAAACAGGAGCGGGTCGACCGACGTCTCTGTTCGTGAAGTGATCTCTCGATACAGGGCCCCCAGTTCGTTGCACCCGAAGCACAAGGCGATGGGAACATTTTCCACGCACTTGGCGCAGATGGAAGCCCGCCGTTCGGCCTCCTCTTTGGGGACGTGAACCTGCTGCCCGCTGGCGTGGGCGGCGAGGGTCTCCTTCACCGCGAGCGCGAAGTTCTTGAGATCCTGCTTGCCCGTCTTCCACGCCCTCAGGTTGGCCGGGTTCTTCGCGTCGTCCGCCTCAAGGAACCGGCAGCGTCGTGCCCGCTCCCCCTCCTCCATGGCCCCACATATCTGAGTCCCGAGCATCCGCTCAAAGTTGTTGGGGATGGGCAGGTTGTTGGCGACCCGGTATTCCCGCACCTTGGCGGCGAGAGCTTCCCGGGTTCCCCCCTTTACCACGTGCCCGGTCTCGGGCTGCAACGCCCTCCATCCTTTCGTGGGGACGAGGGATTTATCTTTGAGTCGAAAGTCGGTCATCGTGGGGCGGGGGTTATTCCGAGCTTCATCCGGGCGGCTCCTCTGGCGTAGGACCCTAGAGCGGACACCGCGTCGTCCAACTGCTCGGGGCTGGTCCGCGAGATTTCCAAGAGCGAGTCGATCTGGCCCGGGGTTTGGAGCTGCTCCTTGAGGGCCTTGCCGAACTCCTCGGAGTAGCGGTAGAACTCGGCGTCGGTCAACGGGCGGGGCTTGCCCGTCTTGGTGTCTATAATCGAAAACTTCTGAGGCTGCGGCAGGAACACGTTCGCGTCGGTGAGCGGGGTGAGGATAGGGTGCTCACGCACCGGAGACCCGAAGCGACCGAGCGCAGTGTCGAACCGCTTGGCGTCGATAGGTTCGCCCAGCACGTTGAGGATTGGCTTATCCCGGAACCACGTGAGCGGAGTCATGCCGATCAGCCACCCCTCAGTAGAGCGGGATTCGTTCATCTTGCCGGTGGCCATCTGGCCGAGCCACCGCACGAGCTGCGGTTGGGTGAAGCCGGACGCCATCGACGAGATGAGGCGTCGGCGGGATGAATCCTTCTGCGCTTCCGTGGAGCCGCCGCTGATCGCCTTGAATAGCTCGTTGGCACCGGACAGCATGTTGCGGTCAAGTGTTGTTTCGAACACGCTAAACCCGGCTGCGGTGATGAGGCTGAACCCTTCCGTGTCGGAGTGGATGGCTTCGTCATAGGCTGTTCCAATAGCTCCGAGCACAAGGCTCAGGCCGGGGATGTCGGTGTAGCGGATCTGGACGTCCCTAATTCGAACATGGAACGGTTTGTTCCCGGCGGCTCTCCACTGGCTGTTCTCGGCAAAGTCCTTCGGGCCTTTGCCCACGACCTCTATGAAAGGGGTCTTGCCTTCCTTGCGCTCCCGCCATGCAGCCATGGCCATAGCGACCAGCAGCGCAATCGCTGCGGTCCCGGCGGATGCGCGGGCGTTCATCGCGTAGAACTCGATGCGCCCCTCACGTGTCGTCCGGTCGATGGTCTTGCGGTAGTCCTCAAACTTTCCTTTGAGAGCTTGGCTCGGAGATGCGTTGAAGGCGCGGAGGTAGCCCCATGGGGTATAGTTGAGCGAAGCGTTGAGCAGGTTGGATGTCGTCCGAGGGAACGGCATGATGATCTTGGCCGGGAGCCCAAGAGCTTGGTTGAGCCGCCCGAATACCTCGGTTGCGACAAACCCCACCAGCCCGTAGGCATCCCCGTTGAACGAGGCGTAGGCGGCGAAGTCGCGCCCCGCTTCCTTGATCTTGGAGGCGCGGTCAGCCCCCATCCGGTCATTGATGAACCCCTCAAGGATCTGCTCCTTGCGGCGTTCGCGGTCGAGCTTGGTTTTGAAGTTGCCTTCCTCGCCCGCCAGAATCCGCTCAGCCTCGGCAAGGTCGCCCTTGTTGGGCCCGCTGATAACAGCCTCAACCTCGGCCTCTGTCTTGCCCGACTCGATGGCCAGTGCCCGGAGGGCCATCATCCTCTTGGCGTTGTCGGCAATCATGGAGTTCACTCCGTCTGCCGCCAGCATCGCCCGTCCGATATACTTAGTCCACGAGAACACGTTCTTGGCAAACTGCGAGGGGCTCCCCAAGAAGTTCCCGTCGTATTTCAACGCTTCGAGGACCGACAGGTTTTCCTGTTTCTCGCTCTTGAACCGGGTGGTTCCCTTGGTCAGAGCCGCCTCGGCTTCCTGCACCCACCGACGGGTGCCGTAGCTGTTGGAGCCGAAGGCGAACGACCATGCGCGGGCTGCGTCCTTGAAGAAGCCCATCGACTGGGATGTGGAAGCCCCCGTGCGCTTTGCGTCCACGGCATACGCGGTCGCTTGGACGAGGGATTCCATGAATACACTAATCCCCGTTGCCGTGGCGTTGACGATCTGGGTCGGGGGACCTGAGAGAACTCCTGCTGTCCAGATGGCTCCCGAGATGTCGAGGATGTTGTGGACCTTGTCCCACCCACCGGCAGACTTGATGTGGGCCTTGAGAATGTAGAGGCCGAGCTGCTGGGCTGCTTCGTCCCGTGAGGTTGAGCCTTCCGGGAGGGCCTGCAACTCCTCGGCCTGACGCTCGATCTCTGCGACGGTCGCCTTGTCCCATGTCGGGAGCTGGAACTTCTCAGCCAGAACAGCGTAGGCATCCTCCCGCTGGAACCCGCCCATGTTGATGTAGGGCAGGAGCCGCTGGATGGTGGTGCGGTCGAGCTTGTTCTCGATGAAGCGGCGGTCCACGTCCTGCTGGATCATGCGGTCAAGCGTCTCCTGCGAGGCTTTGCTGACGAGGTCGTTGTAGACCGCCTCCACCGCACGGGCCATCTTGTCATAGTTGGATTCACTCAGAGGCTCGGCCCCGTCGGCTGGCTCGGGAGATTGGGCGCGGAACTCGGGGTCAAGATCAGGGTTGGCCTCGCGGAGCTTGGCCTTCAACGCCTCGACGGTGAGCCCGCGCTGACCGAGAGATTGGCGGATGGCGTCAGAGAGCACGACCGTATGGCTCACGGCTTTTTGGATGAGGGCGGAACGGGCCGCGTCAAACCGGGCGTTGGTCAGAACTCCCGCCTCTTTCGGGGCGTATGCGAACACTGAGGCAACCGCAGAGTTGAACACCTGTTCCGCCAACGGGAGCTTCCCAAGGTCGCGCCATGCGCTGTCGATCTTCTCGCGGGCGGCGGCGAGATTCTCCTCCACAGTCATCTCTGGCGAAGGGGTTCCAAGGCGGGCTTCGATCAACGCCTCGATCTGCTCGCCCGCGATGCGCGTCACGTCCGCCGTGATACGGGTTATGAGGCTTTCTTCAACCTTCGCGCCCGAGAGGACTTGCCGGATGCGGTTGACCGCGCCCACCGCCGCCGCTTCGGTTGCGGCCCGGGCGATCTGCTCACGCATTGGAAGCGGGGACTGGACGAGGTGGGCGAGCCGCTGGCGCAGCACGTATTCCCGACGCTCCTCGGCGGTGATGTCTTTGGGGAGGAACTTGGCCCCCGCCCGTTCGATCACCTTCTGCATACGCCCGACCGTGTCCCGGCGGGCCTGCTCGGTGGCCTGTTTGATTCCACGCTCCAGAAGTTTGATGAGCGGGGTGTTGAGCATCCCGTCCTTGTAGCGTTTCTGGAAAGGGGTTTTATAGAGGCGAACCCAGTGGCGGGGAGCGAACAGGTCGGCCACCATGCGGAACACACGAAGCTCGGAACCAGCGCGGGAGGCCATGTCAGCCAAGTTCTCGGCAATCCGGTCAGATTCCTGCATGATCTTCTGGCGGTAGAGTTCAAGGTCTGTCCGGGCTTTGCCAAGGTCTGCGTCCATGTTGATCTGCCGGGCTAGTGCGGCCTCTGCAAAGTAGGAGAGCTTGAGGGCGACCGCCTTCACCATAACCCGCTGCTCGGGAGGAAGCTCGTGGTCGGTATCAGCCGCCGCTGCGGCCTTGAAGAAGTCGTCGTCAAACTTGTCGCGGATGTAGCTCCGCGCTTGATCGAGGGTCTCCTGCTCCTGATAGGCGATGTAGACCTTGCCCTCCAGCGCACGGCGCAGCTCGGGGCTGGCCATCTTGGCGCGGGCGAACGCGGCGGATTCCGCACGAGAGTCGGAGGTGAACACGGTCGGGTTGAACCCGCTCGTCTCGTTGGAGTAGAGGGCCCCTGCGTAGAACGGGTCCGGGTTCCGCGACCACGCTTCAACAAGCTGCTCGGGGGAAACCCCCTTTTCCATTGAAGCCGTCAGAGCCGCTCTGATAATAGTGGTTGTGCCTGCCCCCTTGGAGTAGTTTCCTCCAGTGAGGCTTGCCGTGAGGGAGGCAAAGGCCCTTGCCATAGCCCCTGAACCCGGTTGTAGAGTTCCACCTTCTCGGCTTCGGAGGGTTGCGTTTGAAAGAGCCGTTCCCAAACTTCCTGTCGGGACAGAAAACCCAACGCCTCCTGCCACTCCATCTCCCGCATGTGCCACAGCACGGATCTGGCTTTCCGACGGGCCATGTAAACCTGCCGCGTTTTGAACCGGGGAATCAGCTCCTCGGGGAGGCGTTCCTTTACGTCCCCCTCCACGGTCAACTTGGGAATCCACTCGGGAATCAAATCCTCGGGTATTTTGGGCGGGGCTGTTCTCATTGAAAGATAGACCACTCAACCAAGGAAACCGTTCAAAGACAAGCTGGGTTTCCCGGCGGGCAAGGAGCCCAGTGTTCCACTGACTCGCCTCCTCGGAGTTCCCCTCTTTCCAGCCCTCCAGCTTTTGCTCTGGGCTCGGCAGGAGGTGCTCAGTTGTCCCAAACCGCAACGCACTTGAAAGCATGTGCGAGGTCTTGCGAAGTTCTGCTACCGGGGACAGGCCCAAATCGGGGGTTACTACATAACCGTTATTATGTGCCCATGCGTAGGCCGCTTGGTAGATGAGAGACCCTTCTCCTTTTGCAGACTCGGACCCAACTCTGATTCGGTTGGACTCACCCTCGCTAAATACGTCTACCTGCCCGCCGTTTGCCGTTGTGAAGGACAGTTTCATGTCCACATCCGGGTCCCCTGAGTAATCTTCCACCGACAGCTTTGACCGCCACGCGGGGTCCAGTTCGGTTAGGATGCCCTCAACGGATTTCGTATCTGGGGATACCCGTCCGAAGGAGAATGCGTTCTCCTTGGAGGCAATGTCCTTCCATGCGGACCCCACTTGAGAAGTTTTAGCCGCCTGTTCAGGAGTCGCGGAGAAAACTTTGGCGTCTGTATTGGACCGAGCCGCCCGTTTGTCGCCCCCGGTCGTGGTGACCAACCCAAGGTCGGCGTCGAGTTCCTGTGCGAACAGCCGGATACCTTGTGGAGTTTCCAACGTGGCTGAGGTCTCGTTGCTCGCTAGTCCACCGCTCTCGTTGTCGTAGCGGAGATCATTCAGGATGTCCTGCACGGGCCGGGTTGGGATCACGTCCACGTCAATGTAGTGGAGCACACCATCGTCACTGCGAAGCACGTTGGATGGAACGGCGTCGTAAATCTTGACACCCGCTTCTTTGTGCTCCCACAGGTTCACGTCTTGGTTGGCTTCCACGCGGGTAAACCCACGGTTCTCCAAGTCATCAGCGATCTCGGCAAGAGTCGCTTTGCGCCCCCGCACCATCGGCTGGGAAGTCACGACCTGTGGAACCACCCCGTCAAGTTGGACGATTCCTTCGAACTCGGTCTGCATATTGAACACCGCCCGCCCGAGAAGAAGTGAGGTGAAGTAGTCGAGGGCCCCGCCCTTGGCTCCCACCGTCCCGTCGCCAACGTAGTCGGCGTGGGTGATCTTGATGACCCGGTCAGTCCGGGGGTCGTGGTAGACAGAGTGCTCGGCTCCGGGCGCGGCAAACTCCGTGTTGGCGTTGGCCAACCGCTTGAAGAAAGCAGCGGGCATCCGCATCCCCAAGCGGTCGGCGTAACTGACTAATCTTTCAAATCCTCGGGTCCTCTGCTCGTTAGCTTCCCTTGTGCTTTGGCTTCGGCCAGCGTCATTGGATTCTCCCGCATCTTCGACAACGAGGCCGAGGCTCTTAGGGCCCCTTCCCTGAGCTGCCGCATCGCGTCCGTTAATGTATATGAATCCGATTTGTTTGGTGTTTTCATAACTGGAGTTAGACACCCCGTCCCCGGATTCGTTCACACTTTGTAGCGGAGCGTAGTCTCGGGTTGGGGAGGTCGGAGGAAATAGTTGAGGGCTGGCTTCGTGCAGCGAGTCCATCTCGCCCACCGTCAGGTGTTCGGGCAGCAGGGAGCCGTTGTCAAGGCTTTTGGCGAACGGCAGAACCATTGCGGCTTCGGCGGCGGTCAGGACGCGGGAGGCAAGTGAGTCCACCAGAGCGGCCCGGCCCTCCCCGTCGCGCACTACATTGGCCCCGTGCAAGTCATCAAAGAGAACCCAGTCGTTACCGACCCGGGAGATGGCGGCGGACCCACCGATGGTGGAAACCTGCTGCAAGTTCAGCTCCCGAAGGGCGGCGGCGTAGTCAGCCGGGTCCGAGAAAGGCTCAGTATCGACGATCCCCTCCACGTAGGGCTGCTTGAGCACGAGATCACCTTCCTCCGTCACGGCAGCGACCTCGGTAAAGACCGGGCTCCCGTGTCGGTTGGACAGGTCGATGGCGTCAAGGAGTTGGACGACGGGATGGGTGCGGTCGCCTTCCACTGCGATGGTATCCGTCGAGGGAACAATCCTCATGTTGCCGGGGATAAACCCACGAGCCTTGCCATCAGTCACCGCGACGAGCTTGTAAGCCGCCCCTGTCCGTCGGTTAACATAGACCTTGGAGGTTGTCCCTTCGGTGAGCTGCTTGAGTTCGTCCAGAGCCTCACCCCCGATTACAGGAATACCCGCGTCCTCAACCAGCCTCCCAAGTTCCGGGGTGGGGGCAGGGACCTTCTTCGAGAGCAGATCCAGTAGGAAGGAGCCTACGGATTCGAGGGAGGCGTCTGCGGGTAGAGATGAGCCCACCGCCGTCTCGCGGATTCCTTGGATTGCTCGATGCGTTGCTTGCGCTCTTGCGCGGACACTGCGGGGAAAATCGGACCCTCTGGTGGGTGTCCCCTCATAACCCGATGCCGACGAAAGTCCGCTTCCAGCCTCGCTTCGTCTCCGTCCTGCTCCTCGTTTGAATTTTCCGATGGAGGTCGGGCCTCCGGTGAGCGGGTCGACCCCTTCGTTGGCGAGTAGTTCATGGTATTTAGACAGCTCCGCGCTGTCGATGTTCACGGGTTCTGATGTGGAAATGCTCTGGCGGGGGTTGTTGCGGCGATACTCCTCCAGTTGGGCGTTGAGGAGTAGATCCTGCCCGCTGGCTTGGAGATCGTCAACCGTTGCCCCGGTGGTGGCCTCGACAAATAGCCCTTGCTTGACCATGTCGTTGCGGAAGACCTCGGTGAAGGCTATCGCTTCATGGAACAAGTCGCCGCTCAAAGCGGACCTTGATATTTTCGGCCACTGGCACACTCAGATGCAGAATCCTAAGTGGGTGGCGAACGGGAGTCTGATCGGATACAATGCCTATGCCCTGTCCATCAAGGCATCGTTTGAACCTCCGCAACAAACTTACTTTCTCTTTGACCGCAACCGGGGGCGCACCATTACCGCGCCGATCATGTTATGACAACCAACTGGAAAAACCTAGTCGAGAAGCAACATAAGCAAACCTACCGATGGCCGAAAGGGTGGGATACTCGCGAGGAAGTGGCCGAGCAATTAGAGTGCTCCCCCGAGCGCGTCAACACGATCCTCGGGCCGGGAATCCGAGCCGGGGAGGTCGAGTCGCAAGCCTTCCCCGTTTACGATGAGGTTCTCAAACGTGTCGTCAAAGTAGTGGGATACCGCACAAAGCCCGCTAAGGACGAAGTTCCGGTGCGCCCGCCCGTGGACATGGACGACCTGAAAGCTGTTATCAAAGCCATCCGCGCTCGCCGGAAGGATCTTAAAACGCCAGCGCAAATCCAGAAGATGCTCCCGCAGCGGTTTCGCGGCGTCGTCTCGACAAAAGTTATCGCGGAGATCATTTCGTGAACGAGTTTTTTCATTCCATACTTCGTGCAAAAAACGGCGATCTTTCCTGCACTAGGCTCATCGTTCTTGGTGTGGGCGTGACCCTATGCGCGTTCGTGTGGGGCATTATCATTTTGACGGTAATATCCGGGACGGTTCCTGATATCCCTGCCGGGACGGGCGCGTTTTTGACCGGGTTGCTCGGAATTGTCGCTATCCTGAAAGGGGTTCAAAACTCGCAGGAAAAGAAGGAGGGTGAAAAATGAAATTCGACGAACGCACCGAACGCAATATCGCAACCCTCCACCCGGTCGCGCAAGAACGCGCCAGAGAGTTCATGCAGGCGGTCGTGCCAATAATGCGGCAGCGTGGCGTTGACGCTCGGATTATCTCAGGGACGCGATCCTACGCCGAGCAGGACGCGCTTTACGCCCAACGCCCGCGAGTGACTAGGGCGCGAGGCGGGTTTTCGAACCACAACTTTGGGGTCGCTTGGGACATCGGCCTTTTCCAAGGCAAAAAGTATCTGGAGGATTCTCCCCTTTACAAGGAGTGTGGGGGTATTGGTCAATCGCTCGGGCTTGATTGGGGCGGGGCATGGAAGTCGTTTAAGGACGAGCCTCATTTCGAAGTCAAGACGGGTCTGACGATGGCAGAGAAACGCGCCCGAGTTGCCGCCGGGAAAAGTATCCTATAAGAGGTTGAAGCTGCTTGCATAACCTGAGCATTTGGCCTACTAAAGAACCATGCCCGCTCCTGATCCGGTCCTTGGCAGAGTAAAAGTTGTCGCGTTTCCCGTTCCTGCGTTCGAGAACCGGCTTCTTCGCGTCCTGCGGGACCCCAACAGCGCGGGCTACGAGCTGCTGGAGGAGGGGACCGCCCTCGGAGACTGCGGGTTCATCCGTGGGGACGACGTCACCAAATACGGGGAGGGGTTCCTGCTCTGCAAGATTCGCCCGGACCCAAACACCGGATTCCATGAATGGTATTTCCTGAACCCCCGGGACAACGAGGACGCCTATAATTTTGACACTGCCTACGACGGGGAGCACGAGGACTTCCCGATTCGAACCCGCAGCTACCTCGTGTTGAGGTCAGCCCTTGCCGCGCTTCCATTCTCGGCCACCGATCCTGACAACGAGGACATGACTTTGGTGGCGCAGAAGCAGGTTCGCAGCGACGACCCGGTAGTGGACGCTTTGTTTGTCGGCATCCAACGGGTCTACCAGATTCTCCCCGGGGTGATCGTCCGGGGGCAGGAATATGACGAGGTGACCGGGATTGCCTACCCATACACCGAGCAGTCAGTCGTAGAGGGGGAGAACATTGGCGATGAGGCGACCTACATCAAACCCGAGAGCGCGGCCAAGGCCCTCAAGCGTGTGTTCGATGTGGAGACAATTCAGGACAGTTTCGACGCCTACCACAAGGCCCTTCCGCAGTTCAACAGCCGCATCCCGATCCCGGACGTGATGACGAGCATTGAGGTGTTGTGGACGGAGGAGTCGGGCGACGGGGAGTTTGACTCTGAGTGGGATGGGTTGGCCACCGGCCCCAACCGGTCGATCTCTGGCTCCGAGTCGGGCAACGCCCACGGGGCGTGTGCCGTGATGCCCGAGCTGGCGGTTGTGCGGAAGACGTATGTCCAGAACAACGTCCCGACCACCGGGCATTTTGTTTATATGCCCGACCCCCTGACTCTGGCAGCGGTGCAAGCAAAGATGTCAGCTATTCTTGGGGTCTCTGTTGGGGTGTGGCCCGTGTTCCAAGCGGAAGCGATCACTTTTGTCCTTCGGGGAGGGAAGGCGTCAGCCACCGCGCAGGCGTCCGCGTCTGCCGCGTATTCTTATCAGGACGGGCGGGACCCCGACGACGTGGGGGATGATAGTGAAATGTTTGACGTCTCTCAGGGGGGCGGAACCAGCGTGGATTTCTCCCCCGCGATCTCGATTCAGGCACTCCCGCCCATGCTTCACGCCGGGTTTGACTTTGGGGTGGGGGCCACCAAGGAGCAGACCGCGAACGCCGAGGCCACCGCTGGCTGGGCCGGGATAGGCGGGTTCCCCAGTGCGAGCGCGTCCGCTACCAAAGATGTCACCGTGACCGGGTCCGTGGTTCCGGCCAGCCGAGCGGCGACGACCCCGGCGGATGTCCCAACTACCGGCCTCTTTATCGTCGCCATGAAGTGCGAGCCCTTCAAATTCGACTACAACAAAGTTTATGTGGAGATCCTTGACGCCGCAGACCTGACCGCCGCGTAACTAGTATGAGCGCATCCGGCTATACCCCGCCTCCGTTCGAGGGAGACCTGAACCCCGGGAAGATCGGCCACGCTGAGAAGCCAGTGACCGCTGTCCCGGTTGGGCCCTTCCGGGGAACCTTACGCTCGGACCCGGTCCACAAGTTCCCCGAAAGCCGTCTGCTTGTCCCGGGCCCCGCCCCCAAAGTTTTTCGCATCCCGCCGCCATCCCCCCACGCGTTTCCAAGAGGGTGCCCGTTTGACTTTATCCCGAAGCTGGACAGTGCTCACGCGAACTTCGCCTCGGTGAAGTATGCCTCGTGCGGGTTGCCCGCTGACAAGAACCGCGCCCGCGCCCACGGGGCGATTGTCCACTATGCGGCCTCCAACGTGGACGACACGACCGCCGCCTTCCACGCCTACACGGATGATGAGGCGTGGAGTGCGCTGATGAAGTGTGCAGCGGATAACTCCGAGCTTTCCCTTTACAAGGATGCGATGGCGGACTTCGTCGGGCTTCGCGTGGAAGATGGGCTGGCGAGCCTCTACGGGTATTCCGTGGGGGACGTGTATAACATGCTCCTCAAGGCGGACGACACTGAGGCGACCTCCACGCTGCGGCTCTACGGGCAGTCTGCCGATGTCTACGCGACCATGGCTACGGAGGTCGGGAAGTCATTTGTTTACGGGTATGCCGCCAGCGAAGTTTACAACTACACGCTTGCCGGGGATAACGCGGCCCAGTCCACCTACCTGAGGCTCTACGGGCAGTCCGCAAACGTCTACGCGACCCTTGCCACTGAACTCGGGAAGTCGTTTCTCAACCTCTACAACGCGGATGCCGCGCACACTATCGCGCTGGCCACCGAGAGCACCGAATCATTTTTGCGGATCGGGCGTGACTCGGGAGCAGAGTATGCCTCGATTCAGGTCGAGAATGGGGAGTCGTCCCTCTGGTTTTACGATTCCGGCGGGGACAATTTGAAGTATATCACCGGCAAGCTCCAGCTCTGGCAGTCGTCTTCGACCGCAGCGGTTTACATTGAGCTTTCAGACTGTTCGGGGAAAGAGCTAAGGGTTCGAGAAATGGAGGTTTGCGGGGGCCAGCACATCAGGGTGCTTTGCTCCGAGCCTTACTAAGTATGGCAATTCAACTTCCATGGGTGGCGAGCGGCGGGACTCCTTGTTGTTGTGATGGCGGGTCGTGCTACACCGTTCCAAGAAGCCTGTGCGCGGTTATCGACGGAGACACGATATGTGGGTATCCTGAGTTTGAGGACCCAATGGCTGACCCTCCGGTGGAGAAAAGCTGCCCACCCAAGTATTATCGAACGAAGACAGAGACTTCGGTTTTTAGCTTCTATCAAGACGTGGAGCCAAGTGGGAATAACCAACGAAACTACACGGTAACAACCGTGACGTCAGCGGTAATAAACGAAGAAGGAGATTGTGTGTTCGCTTTGGTTTCCTGCACGGGAACACACTCCTCTAGCCAGTTGTTCCCCCTTGGGGGGACATATTCCTGTTCTGGGGTCTTTACAACCGAGGACGACGGCATGGGAGGGCTTCAATGCTATCCTAAAATGTTAGAGGAAAATGGGGTCGACTTGTCGGCGTTTGACATCCACGCGCAGTGCGGCGGCGGCGATGGGTCATTGCCAACTGCGGTGGTGACGGTCCCATCAACAACAGTGCGCGTGTCCGTTCAGGCTGAGACAGTCGGGCTGACTACGGTCAGCAAGACAACCACCGAAACCCTCTCCGACGAGATCCCCTACTCGGAGATGATGCGCGATCAGGTCTGTGAGGAGGACCAATGCTTTGAGACGGAGGAGGACCCGGACTGCCGCTATTGCTCGACTCCCTTCTGCGGGACGAATGTAGAAAACACAAATCGGGATGGGTTGAAGTGGGCGGTCCCGGACTCCCCGATAGGGTGTATCAAGCCGTCGGCCACTAACATGACTTGGCTAATTGACGGATGCAGCGGGGGCGACCTTAGCGTGAGGACTACGGACCTGACCCTTGTAGCGAAGGACCTGACCCCCGGTCAGTGGTATCGCTTGGATGTCACCTACCTCCACTGCTTCTTCTCGTCGTATCCTCCAGACTACCCGGTCGTTGGGCTTCGCGGAACCTTCATAGACCCTACCTGCTTTTCGATTGGGTCATGTGCGGAGGGGTCTTACGCATCCACAACGGACACGATAGAGTTCCAAGCCGACCACTGGGCCGAGGTTCTTTCCAATTTTTGCGACCACTGCGAGATCATGTATCTGGTGTGCCAGCTTAAAGACGAGGCGAAAGCGTGGAATGACGCCAACCCGTTGGAGACTCCCCGCACCGTGGATTGCAGTGCTGGCGGGTTTCAGATGCCTGTGCTCTCCAACAACTATACGTGGGTGGAATCGTGTTCCGTCACTGAAATTGACCCGCCCGCATGAAGATTCATTCCGCCACTCGCACAGGACACGCCGCATCCAGCAGCGCGGCGGTTTCTCCCATTCCACGGGCAGGGAACTCGGCCCCGCTGCCGTCCCTTCCACCTCCGACAATTTGGCAGATGGTCGGGAATTTTGCAGAGGCAACAAAGGACTGGGCTGCAAAAGGGTTCCCGGTTGTTCAATCCTCCGAGTTTGACCGACGCTTATCCCTCTGCCGGGCCTGTGAGTTTTGGGAAGAAGAAGCCCGCCTTGGGGCGGGAAAGTGCAACCACACAGAATGTGGGTGCTCCAAGCTCAAGCACTGGCTCGCCACCTCAAAATGTCCTCTAAAACTATGGTAATCCAACTCACACCGCAGCAGCTCGCTTCACTCAAGAAGTTTTTGGAACGAACGGACCTGAAAGGTTACGAGGTTCCCGAATACCTCGAACTGGTCCGTGCTGTAAATACCTCGACAGAAGAAAAGAATCAGGTTGCAGCAACCTGAGGCAACCCATACATATTATCCATGCTCACTCTTGAAGATGCCTCATCCCAGTTGTCGGCGTATCTACGCGACCTCGACAGCGACACCCAGATCAACATGGCCTGCGAGAGGCTTCTTTCCTTCGGGAAATACAAGGGTCTGACGACTGTCCTCTACCTCCGGGTTTATGAGGACGGGTCTCTCACTCTCCCGCAGGACTACGAGACCCTGCTTGGGGCGAGGCTCAACGGCATCCCCCAACGGCTTCACGACCCGTGGTATCAGTTTGTTCCCCGGGGCAACGCCGTGAACATCTTCGCGGACCCGCAGGTCTCCTCGATTGATCTCGGGGAGGGGTTTGTCGCCTTCCGGGACGTGTCCTTGGCGACGGATCTCCGCATGGCCAGCGCGGGTGGGGATTCGGCCAAGACGTTTACAGTCACGGTGCGGACCTCCGAGGACGAGGGTATTGCGACAGAGTCGACTACGGTCTCAGGCACCCTTGGGGCGTTCGGGACGAGCTTGGGGGCCGGGAGCACGTTCTTCCAGATCACGGCGTTCTCCAAAGAGCGCACCGCCGCTGCCGTCGCCATCGAAGGGCTCATCAACGGCTCATGGGTGGAGGTGGCCCGGTTC